>Ga0265327_10001141_pt1 | contig 36303 bp, 25 predicted proteins | sample 41621metaG_FD_202089 | JGI IMG/M metagenome (GOLD analysis project Ga0265327, IMG submission 202089) | Rhizosphere microbial communities from Carex aquatilis grown in University of Washington, Seatle, WA, United States - 4-16-21 metaG | ecosystem: Host-associated > Plants > Roots > Rhizosphere...
ACGGAAAACTCCTCGATCGCAGCCTCCACCTGCGCCCCGCCACCGGTGATCCGACCCTCATGACCCAGCAGGATGGCTCGGTCACCATTGAAAACAGCATCCCTTACGATCCGCAACTCGAAGCGGAAGCCCGCGCCAAGATCCACAAAATCTCGGATCGTCCCGCCATCCAGCATTGAAAGCCCGGGTGGTGAACCGGAGATTGTTTAAAAAAACTTTACATTCTTAAAATTTTTATTAATTCTTCCCGATAGTTTCAAGACGCTAGACATTATGAAAGCGATTTTCAACCGGATCCTGGCCCTTGCGGCCTTCGGTGCGCTGACCACTGCTTCGGCGGAAGCGCGCTATTTCCGTACCGTTGTGATCGATCCCGGTCACGGCGGGTATGACAAGGGAGCTCAATCCGGCCAGGTTTACGAGAAGCACCTCTGCCTCGACACCGCCACCCGGCTGGAAGCCTACCTCAAGGACATGGGCTTCAACACAGTGATGACGCGCCGCAGCGACTACTTCGTTTCGCTGGCCGAACGCGTCGCCATCACCCAGCAGTACAAGGACGCGATCTTCGTGGCAGTGCACTACAACGACACGCCGAACGATTCCGCCGCCGGACTGGAAACCTGGTTTACCAACGGACCAGAAAGCCAAGCGTTGGCGACCATCGTCCAGAAGAGCATTTGCAGCAAAGTGCGCTGCAACGACCGCGGATCGAAATACGCCCGCTACTACGTGATCAACCACAACACCTGCCCGGCCATCCTGGTCGAGTGTGGATTCGTGAGCAACGCCTCCGAACGCCAGATCATGAAGGCGGCTTGGTATCGTGATTCCGTCGCCAAAGGCATCGCCGAAGGTGTGATGCGCTTCCGCCGCAGCGGTTGATCCCGATTTTCCGGCTGTGACCGTCCGATTTCGCCGTTAGACTGGCGGTCATGGGCACGGTCACGGCGGATCAAATGCGGGAACTTGAGCAGGCGGCGTTTCGCGCCGGTTCGAGCGCGGGTGGCTTGATGGCGATCGCCGGGCGCAGGCTCGGGATCGCCTTTCAGCAGTTTTTCCCCGAGCCCGGCACCGTCGTCGCCTATCTGGGCAAGGGCCACAACGCGGGTGACGCGTTGGTCGCGCTCCGCGTGCTGCGGGAGGCCGGGTGGCAGGTGGCCGTGCGCGCCGCCTACCCGGAGGTGGAATGGGCCTCCCTGACCCGTGCGATGGCCCGCGAGCTTGGCGATTTCGATCGACTGCATGCGCCTCCGCACCGGATGGAAACCAAGCGGCCGCTGGTCCTGCTGGATGGTCTGCTGGGAATCGGTGCCAAAGGAGCCCTGCGCGGAATGTCTGCGGCATTGGCGGCGGAAATGGCCCAGTTGCGGCAAATCGCCGGAGCCCGCGTGGCGGCGGTCGACCTTCCTTCCGGCATCGATCCCGACCGGGGCGAAATTTACCCGAAAGCCGTACAAGCGGATGTGACCTTTACCATCGGGGTTCCGAAACGCGGTCTGCTGATGGCGGAAGCCGTGAACGCAGTTGGCGCTCTGGTGCTGGTGCCCGTGGAGGAACTGCCGGTGCCAGCCGGCGGGGATCTGCAAATGACCGCCCCATGGACGCTGGCCGCCGGACAATCCCCGCGGGCCTTTGATTTTCACAAGGGCATGGCCGGGCGCGTGGGCATCCTGGCCGGTTCACACGCCTACACCGGCGCGGCCGTGCTCGCGGCCACCGGAGCTCTGCGCGGCGGGGCGGGGCTGGTGACGCTGCACGTGCCCGAGGATGCCGCGGCCAGCATCTCGGCGAAATGTCCGCCAGAAGTGATGGTGCAGATCATTCACAATCCGATTGAAATGCTGGATCACCCCTACGACAGCCTGGTGATCGGCCCCGGCCTCGGAAAGGTAAGCTCCACCGGGCTCCGTGCCCTCCTCGATCATGCCTCCACGCCCTGCGTGATCGACGCCGATGCCCTGAACGCGCTGGCCGAAAGCGGCGGCATCGGCGAGCTGGGGGCCCGGCATGTCCTCACTCCCCATCCCGGTGAATTCCGGAGGCTGGCGCCCGATCTGGCCGAGTTGCCCCGCGAACAGGCGGCGCGCGCCTTTGCCGACCGCCATGCCCCGGTGCTCCTGTTCAAGGGTGCCCGGACCCTGGTCACTCAAAAAGGAGCTCCGCTGTGGGTCAATCCCACCGGCACCCCCGGCATGGCCTCCGGTGGCCAGGGGGATTCCCTCTCAGGCGTGATCGGTGCCTTGATGGCGGGCGGCATCCCCCCGTTGGAAGCCGCCGCGCTGGGTGCATGGCTGTGTGGACGTGCTTCGGAGCGAGCTATGACGGCATGCGAGACCAGTGAGGAATCCCTGCTGGCCACCGACACGCTGGACCATCTGGGCGGAGCATTTCGCGATTGGCGGGAATTCTGCCGCTAATCCATTCAGCCGGCCACCGGCTCGGCGAAAATCATCGTCCCGGCGCTCGTCTGCAGCGTGCTGATCACCACCACGTCAATGGTGCTGCCCATTTTCTGGACCGCATGGTTGACCACGATCATTGTTCCATCCGCCAGATAGCCGACCGCCTGATGGTCTTCCTTGCCCGGACGCACAAGCGCGATCCGCAGGCCGGCGCCAACCGCGATCACCGGCTTCAAGGCATCCACCAGTTCCTGGATATTGAGCACGGGGACGTTCTGAAGCTTCGCCACTTTGGTGAGGGTCTCATCCCCGGTCATCAGGCGGGCACCAAGCAAGCGCGTGGTCTCGACCAGACGGGTATTCATCGGCGTCTCCGGCGGCATGCCGTTGGCATCGTGGATGGAAACCTGGATGTCCTTGGCAGTCTGCATCTGCTCCAGGCTTGCCAAGCCACGCTCACCGCGGTGGCGGTGGGCCGTCGAGGGCGAATTGGCCAGCACGTGAAGCTCATCGAGGACGAAGCGCGGAATGATCAGCCGGCCGTGGAGAAACCCCGCCCGAAGGATCGCCGCCACGCGGCCATCCATCACCGCCTCGGTATCCAGCACCAGCGGCTGCCCGGACGACGCGTCCTGGCGGAAGCGCACATAGGGGATGATGAAGGCGAAATCATCCCGGCTGCTGCGCAGCGCCAGCACCACCCCGATGAAGCCGAAGCTGGCGTAGAGGCCGAGGTCGAAGGTGAGCGCCAGGGGTTTCGAGTCGAGATCCGAGCCGCGGAAGGCCAGTTCGAAGAGCGAGGAAATCTGCACCCGGGACAGCAGCCATGCGCAGAAGAGGCCGACACCGAGACCGAAGGTGGCGGTGGAGAATCCCCGCAGCGAGAAGCCGCGAATCAGCGTTTCAACCAGAATAAAAAAACCCGCGACCGCCACGCCGCCGGTGACGCCCATCCACAGTGAGACCTCCAGCCCGGTGCCCTTGGTGCTCAGGGAAAGCGCTGTGCCGACAGCCATGCACACCAGCAGATAGGTGAGACGCGCGACATTAACTGAAGGTTGAGCGGCCATGGTGGATGACAGCACGACTTTTCGCCAAGCGCGGATCAGACGCAAGACTCAAGAGATCGGCACTTTCGTCCCCGTTACCGTTTCTCCAAGGCCGCAGGGTCGTGGCCGATGCCGGTGACCAGGGCGGCGATGCGCATGCACCGGTCGAGCTTGGAGGTCCAGGGCCGGGCCGGGCGGGTGATGTTCCAGCCGCGCTTGCGGCCGAGGTCGGTGAGTTCAGCCGATGGGTTGACCAGGGTGGCGGTCTTACAAATGGCGAGCAGGGGCAGGTCGGCGGTGCTGTCGGTATAGCCGTGCGAGTTTTTGAGATGACCATCCTTGAAGCGCTCGGGCATCAACTCACGCAGGCGGTCCACCTTGGCGGAGCCCTTGTGGTTGTCGAGGTCGGGAAAGAAGCCGACGCCGCCCTCGGTTTCCACGGGCGTGCCGAGCGAGAGATGAAAGCCGAGGCGTTTCCCTATCTCGCCGACATAAAATTCCGGGCTGGCGGAGGTGAGGACGAGAAGATTGCCCTTTGACCGGTGATGCTCGATTTCCGCCACGAGTTCGGGATAGAACGTGAGCTCCTGGGCGAAGGCGCGGGCGTGGGAGGCGAGTTCCGCCTCGGGCATGCGCCAGAGGTAGGATAGGAACACCCGCTTCAGCCCGGCGGCCCCGAGCACCTTGGCAAAGGGCACGAAGAGCAGGAACACGGGCAGATAGAATCGCCGCCATCCTTCGCGCCGCAGGACGCGGTGGCAGAAGAGAACCTGGCAATCCCAAGGCAGCAGTGTGCCATCGAGGTCAAATAGCGCGATTCCGCGCGGTTGGGTCGAATCCGTTGGAAATGCCACTGGGCGAAAGGTTTCCGCAGGATTCGCGACTTGCAAGCCCGCGCTGATCCGGGCAGTTTTCGCGCCATGCGTTTGCGCGTACTGGCCCTGCTGCTGTCGATCCTGCCCTTTTCGGCAGGCGCGCAGGTCTATGCGGACTTCCAGACCTCGCTGGGAAATTTCACCTGCGAGCTGCACGCCAAGGCCGTGCCGATGACCGTGGCGAATTTCGTCACGCTTGCCGAGGGCACCCGGCCCTGGCTGGACGAACGCACCGGATTGGTCTCCGGCACCAGCCCCGCGCAGCCATTTTATGATGGCACGACCTTCCACCGGGTGGTGGACCAGGGGAATTTCCGCGTGATCCAGGCGGGTTCGCGAAAAGGCGATGGCTCGGATGGCCCCGGCTACACCTTCCCGGATGAATTCGACGAGACGATCCCGGAAAGCTACAACCACGACCAACCGTACCTGCTTTCGATGGCCAACACGGGCGTCAACAGCAATGGCAGCCAGTTTTTCATCACCGGCACAGCCGATCCGTCATTCGATGGGAAAAACACGGTGTTTGGCAGGGTGGTCTCCGGCCAGACGGTGGTGGAGGCCATTCTGGGGGTCGCCACGGATCCCAATGAAAAGCCGCTCGACCCGGTGGTGATCCGGCACGTTTCAATCCGCAGGGTGGGAACCGAGGCGAAGGGCTTCACCGGCCAGCAAGCCGGGCTGCCGGTGGTTTCCGCACCGGAGTTCACCAGCACGATCAAGGGGGGGGCGGACAGCGCCACACTCTCCTTCATCCAGCCGCCGGGCAGCCTGCTGCGGGTGTGGACCTCCCAGAACGACGGTGCGACCTGGGAAGACAGCGGCCACCGTTTCATCGGCAGCGATGAGTCCTCGCTGCCATCGGTGGATCTGGATCTCGACCGGACCGATGCTTCACAGGACGTGCGGTTCCGGATTGAGGTCACGACCTACCCGGCGACCTACATTCCCGGCAACCTGGCCAATACCCAGCTCTATCTGGAAAACGAATCCGGCGAGTATCTGTTCCGCTTCAACGGGGCCGGCGATTCCACCTACATGATCGTACTGCCCTCGGGGGATACCAAGGTCGGGACCATCAAGCAGCTCTCCTACCAGCCCGACGGCTATGGAGCGACGGTGCTGGTCGATACGGGCGCGGATGGCGCCTACCGCTACCGCGTGGTGCCGAACGCGAAGTCACGCAGCGGCACGCTGACGGGCTCGCAGGCCGGATCGTTCTGCAACCTGCTGTTTGGCTGGCTGCCTTACGAGGACAACATGGACTTCGCGCTTTCCGCGCTGCCGCAGTAAGAACGCCGGGCTTCAACCGTTGACGGAGGAAACCTTTACCGTGGCTTCGGCAGGACCGGTCACGGCGCGACCGAGCATCGCTTCATAACGGGCAATGTAGGCGGCGGCAGTCGCCTGATGATTGAAGCGCCGGCGGGATTCTTCCATGATCCGCGCCAACTGGCGCTCGCGGACGTCGGCGGGCTGGTGGAAAAATGACAGAGCCTGCTCAATGGCCCAGCGGAGGCCGGCGGAATCGAAGACGTTGAACAGGAAGCCGTTGCCGGTGCCGTTCGCGGCGTCGAGTTGTTCCACCGTGTCATGAAGACCACCGGTGTCGTGGGCGATGGTGAGGCTCCCATATTTGGGCGCGATCATCTGGGGCAGGCCGCAGGGTTCGAACGATGACGGCATGAAGATGAAGTCGCTGGCGGCGTAGCCCAGATGGGAAAGCGATTCGTTGAAATCGCGGACGGCCACCCGGTCCTGCAGGCCGTGCTGGGCGACGATCCGTTGAAAGTGCGGATGGAAGGCCCCGCTGGCGACGATGGCAATCTGGAGTCCACTCCCCGCATGGTCGGCCACGAGGCGATAAAGAATATCCGTTAGGAGCTGGCAACCCTTCTGGACCGGATCGAGGCGGGAGGGCCAGAAGAACAAGGGAGCGTCCGGGTCCAGCTTCAACCCCGCCTGCGCTTGGAAGGCGAGCTTGTTGGCGCGCTTGCCTTCGACCAGATCGGCCGAGCCATAGTGGTGGGACAGGCAAGGGTCGGTCAGCGGATCAAATACCGCATCCGGAGCGTTGAGGATGCCGCTGGCATGGCCGCCATGATACTTGGCGCGGAGTTCGTTGCGGATGGCGTCCGGAATGAAATGATGGCCGCCATTCACCACTTCGGTCAGGAAGGTCGGGCTGACCGTGTTGACATGGGTGGCGGCGAAAATCCCGCTGGTCAGGAGGTCCACCGGGTTGTGGCCGCGGCTCTCGTCGTAGCCGTGCGGCTGCTGGCGGTAATAGAGATGCTGCCAGAAGTCCGCCGCATCGATGCCCCGGTCCTCGATCTGGGCCAGGGTACGGTGCTCGGTGTGGATGTTGTGGACGGTGAAGAGACTGGGAATGCCGTGACGCTTGGCCACCGCCGGGATCAGGCCGGTCATCCAATCATTGCAATGGATCAGATCGGGGCGGACCTGGGGGATAGTGTGATTGATTACCTCCCGCTGGAACGCCAGCGAAATAAGGTGATTTTCAGCCCCATAGACCGTGGAGCGGTGATAGAAAACACGATCCTCGGCCAGATGGATGCGCTGCTCGGGAAGGGTGCGGCTGACCTTCTCATATTCATGAGCAAGGACGCTGGCCGCATCCAGATCGAACATCCGGCGATAGTTCGAGAGGGCCACGTGAACATCCGCCCCCAGGTCGTGAAGGGCCTTCACCAGGGACGCCGAGACATCCGCCAGGCCGCCGGCCTTGGCAGACATCCGCTGCGCCAGATTCCCCATCCCTTCCGGGAGATAGGTGATTTCCGGAGTGACGACGAGAATGCGTGGACGGGGAAACTTGGACACGGGAACCGGGGTTTCGATCAGGCATAAGGCCGCGTTAGATCGCCCGCAAGGTTGATCGTTCCGAATCGAATAGATTGGGCCGGATGCCCACTTCACGTCGGAATCAAGCCGTGCCACGGCTTGACCCGCCGTGGCGGTCTCGCCCACCATCCGCCATCATGAGATTGGTCCCGCCAGTTGCCATCATCGGGAGTCTGCTTTGCCTTCCGCTTGTCCCGGGTGAGACCCTGGATGATCTGTTGAAGGACAAGAAACAGCCGGGCGATCTCGTGGAATCCGCCACCTTCAAGAAGTCCTGGGCATCAACGCTGGATGCCCTGGCCAAGCGGGACTATGCGGCAGCCGATCCGTTGCTGGCGCGGATGGACAAGGAAATTGGCTACATCGAGCCCCGGCACCGGGATTTTGTCCGGATCGCGGCGAAGCTGGTGCATTACAAAAGCTCGCTGGAAGTCGACAAGGCGGCGTTCCGCGATGATTTCAACAAAATCGGTGAATCGATCGCCGACACCAAGGCGGCAATCAGCCGGATGGAGCACGATGCCCAGAATCTGGCGGCCCAGTATGGCAACAACATCCCGCCCGCAACCCGCAAAAACATGGAGGAGCGCTATGTGGCGCTGAAAGCCGCAGTGCCCAGGCTCCAGGACAAGCAGGCGGACATGCAGAAGCAGGCCCTGGAGTTCGAGAACTCCCGCAAGGCCGCCCAGGACGCGGATGTTTGCGTCTGGCTGCACAAGGATCGCGAGGAGGAAGATGCGAAATTGGGCATCATTCTCTCGACCGTCTTTCTCGATCAGGTCGGTGACAGCCAGACGGTCAGCACGCTGAGCCAGGACCTGGTGTCCAAGCAGAAGATGCTCGAAACGGCCTCGAAGATCGTGGCCGTCATCCGGGATGAGGTGCAATCGCTGGTGGACAATGGCAAGGCGGACGCGGCCAGGGACATGCTCGCCGCCCGCATCAAGCAGGTCGAGGAAAGCTCGCAGGATCCCTTCGTGAAGCAGGTCGCCACGGCGAGGTTGTCGGCCATTTCCACGACCGCGGCGTCCGCCTCGCAGGCGGCGCAGGCGGAATCATCCGAGCTTTCGGCCCGCTTGGACGTGTTGGAGAGCCGCCTGTCCACCGCGCAGGATGTGATGGGAACGGTGGTCCATTCCATTGAAGGCTGGTCGAAGTTCGACAGCAAGGGATCGGTTTCCACGGACCGGAGCGCGCTGGCCCAGAAGCTCAGGAGCGAAATCAGCTCCGGCTCGATCACGACCGACAAGAAGGAGAACCTGGTGAAAGCCAAGTCCCAGCAACTCGGCATCCTCCGGGAGGTGCAGTCGCTGCAATCGGCCATCCGCGCGCCCTCCGCGATCCAGAAAGGGCGGTTGCTGAATCTGGAGACGTCCGCGAAGCAGGCGCTCGAAATGCTGGACGGGGTTTGAACTCCCCGGCGTTCCGTTCTTGCGAGCGTGGGGGCGCGGCCTGAAACTGGCGGCATGATCCGTGTTCTGGCCGTTAGCCTCCTTGGCCTTGTCAGCCCGCTTCAGGCGCAGTTGCCCAATCTGTTGGGAAAGGATGCGCCGAAGCAGGAGGCGCCGGTGGAAACGCCCGACCAAACGAAAGAGCGGCTCCAGGGGTGGCTCACCGACGCACGGGCTCAACTGGCCCGCCTGGACGATCCGGCGGCGGAGACCCAGTTGCCCCAAGGCGTGACGACCGCCGAGTATGCGGAACGCCGCCGCGATACCCAGCAGACGGTCGCTTCCCTTGAGCTGTATCTCAAGAACCTGGCGGGGCTGCCGGACAGCGTGAATGATGCCAAGGCCGCCCGGCAGGCGCGGGCCGACTGGCACGGATTCAAGGAAACGCCGCCCTTTTCGGTGCTGAAGGTGGATGACCTGCGCAATCAACGGGACGTGGCGGAGCAGAGGAAGGCCAGTGGCGAGTCGTCGTTGAGCCTGTTGGAACGATCACTTGATGAAATCCGGCAGCAGACCGATGGAGCCGACGCCGGACTGCGGCGGGCACTGGAAACCGCCACGGCCAACGACAAGGATCTCGCTGCCAAGTGGCGGCTGGAGGCGGCAAAGCTGCACCAGCGGATGCTCAACGTGAGGGCGGCCTCGGCGGCGGTCTACATCGACGTGCAGCGCAACCGGCTGGCGGCGGCGTCTGACGAGCTTTCTCTGCTAGAATTGCAGATTTCGACCGCCCTCCCCCATCAGGCGTTCCTCAAGGATGACTTGGCGAATGTTAAAAAGTCCGCCTCCGACCGGCAGGCGGCGCTGAAAAAGGAAATCGAAGCCCTCGACAAGCGCCGGCGTGTGGCTCTGGCCAATCGCCGCAAGTTGGATCCCCCTGCCCCGGCAAACGGCAAACCCGCTGCGATCGACGAGGTGCTGCAACTGCGGATGGACGCCGCCGATGCGCGGGTGGAGTCGCTTCAATTCTCGATGGATATGCTGGAGTCGCTGGGCCAACTGGAGACCCAGACCGCGGATGCCTACGATTTCCGTAGTACCTTGATGGGCAGCGGCGACGCGAACACCCGGGCGGCCGCGCTCAAGTCGCTGAATGATATTACCGCCCGGGTGAAACCGTGGGGGGTCTATGCGGAGGGCCAGTTCCAGCTCGCAGCGGCAGAACTGCGCAACCAGGAGGCCCGGGCGGCCTCGCTGGCGGCGGACGATCCAAAGCTCGATGCGATCGCGGACCAGCGTGAAGCCATCGGCGAGAAAATGGCTGTCGTGCAGCGGGTGACCCAAAACGTGGATCTGGCGCAGCGCCAGATTTCGCGATGGCTGGCGGACTACGATGCGGTGGTGAGCCAGCAATCCTGGAGCCAGCGCGGCTCCTCGCTGCTCAGCGCCGCCGGACGCGGCGTCCGCAGCGTATGGGAGTACGAGGTGTTCCACATCGACAGCAAGGGCGTCACGCTCGGGCGATTGATCTCCGCACTGGCCCTGTTCACGGCTGGCTATTTGATCGCAGCCCGGGTGACCCGCCGGCTCCAGCGCATGGTGGTTTCCCGCGGCCGGGTGGCGGAGGCCCAGGCGATCACCCTACGGCGGTGGCTGATGGTGCTGCTGGGTTTCTTCCTGGTGGTCTCGACCCTGCAGGTGATGAAAATTCCGCTGACGATCTTCGCGTTTTTCGGCGGCGCCCTGGCCATCGGCCTGGGCTTCGGCACCCAGACGCTGATCAAGAATTTCATCAGCGGGATCATCATGCTGTTCGAGCGGAACATCCGCGTGGGCGACATCGTGGACGTCGGCGGCTCCGTCGGCACCGTCTCCGAGATCAACACCCGCTCGTCCATCCTGCGCAGCGTGGATGGACTGGAGACGCTGGTGCCGAACTCGATGTTCCTGGAAAACAAGATCACCAACTGGACCCACTCGAACCGCAAGCTGCGCCGCAGCATCAAGATCGGGGTTTCCTACGGTTCCTCCAGCCAGCAGGTCGCGGAAATCCTCGTCGAATGCGCGAACCGCCACGGCAAGGTCTTGAAGGACCCGGAGCCGATGGCGCTGTTCGAGGACTTCGGCGACAATGCGCTGATGTTCTGCCTCTATTTCTGGGTGGAGCTGGCTGGAAACACCAACTCGGCCGTCGTCTCCAGCGACCTGCGCTTCATGATCGAGAAACGGCTCACCGAATCGGGAATCGGCATCCCCTTCCCGCAGCGCGACCTGCGGATCGTGACCGACACCCCGCTACAGGTCGAGTGGGCTCCGAAGAGCGGGGAGTGATGAACGTCAGGCCGAGACGGCCTCAGGGTACCCGGAAAATCTTGCCGTTGGACGGATCCTTGGCGAGCTGGCCGCTTTTGAAACCGGTAACGTCGATCACGTTGTAGGGCTCGTAGGGACTGAGAACCTGGTTGGGGTTCTTGGTCTTTTCGGCGACGGGGTGATCGGCCTTGCCGGTGCCGCTGGAGGGCGGGGTGTTGCGCGGGGGCGGCGGAGTATTGCGGGCTCCGTGACCGTCATCCGGAATGTAGGTGCCGCTGTCGCCATCGCCACTGCCATTGCCGGCTCCGTTGCCATTTCCATTCGGATCGTTGTAGCCGTAGCCGCCATTCGGGGGGCTGGGGTCGGTGTAGCCGTCACCCCGGGTGGGGCCGGGTCCGGGAGCGGACGGATAGGGCGCGTTGGGCGCGTAGCCGTAGGTCGAGGGGCCGGTGTAGCCGGGAGGGCCGCCGTAAGGATCGCAGGAGGCCAAGAGGAGGCCGCCGAGAAGAACCGGCACGGCGAGGGAAAGGCGTTTCATTGTGTTCATGGAACGTGGGAGCGGAGGGGTTTATTCACCTGATGAGGCCGGGCGGGTGATCAGGTGCTTGGAGAAGATGGCGAGTTTCCGGGCTTTGGAAAGGTGGTATCTGCGGTCGAAGACGCGGAAGCCGTCGCGTTTCATTTTCCCGAGGAGGGTGTGGTAGGTGTCCTCCATGATGGAAGCGGGAACGAGGGCCGCACGATCCCGGGCGGGAAGGGTGGCGTGGATGGCCTTGGCTTCGGCGTAGAGGCCCTCGGCGCGTTCCGCCTGCCAGGCCATCATGGCGAGGAAACGGCCATCGTGGACGCGGCCGATGAGATCCCGCTCGGTGTACTGGAAGCGCGCTAGATCGGCCAAGGGAAGATAGATTCTAACGCCATTGGCGAGATCCTCGCCGACATCCCGGAGGATGTTGGTGAGCTGCAGGGCGTGGCCGAGGGCGACGGCGAAGCGGTCGGCATCCGGGTGCTGGCAGCCGAAGAGCCGCACCGACACGAGGCCGACGGCGCAGGCGACTTTCCAGGTGTACTGGGAAAGATCCTCCCAGGTGCCGAACCGCTGCGGGTGCAGATCCATGCGGCAGCCATCGATAATGGCGGTGAGGAGCTCCGTGGGAATGGCGCGCCGGTCACGAAGGGAAACCACCTCGCTCTCGAACTCGTCGGGAGTTTCGAATCCGGATTCGAGGCCGTTTTTCCATGCCAGCAGGGCGGCATCCCGCCGGGCGGCGGGCACGGTCAGGTCGTCCGCCAGATCATCGACGACGCGGCAGAAGGCGTAGAAAACGACCATGTCCTCCCGCCGCTCCTTCGGCAGGACGCCAAGGGCGAAGGCGAGGTTCGACTTCGCCTTGCGGGTGATCTCGGAGGCGACGGACATGGGAGAAGGTCAGCGGATGAAGCCCGCGTGTCCAGTGGTGAAAGGCCACAGCGAAACGAGGGCCGGGCCGACGAGGTTATACTCCTTCACCGTCCCCCAGTAACGGGAATCGAGGGAATTTCCACTGTTGTCTCCCAGAGCACAATATTCCCGCATGCCTGGAGGAGCGTCCTTCTTCAGGTGGATGGCGTCACCCGGTTTGGTAAGCAGCGCGCCAACGTGGCGGGGATTGGCAAAGGAATATCCGAGTTTGCCGCCCGCCGTGGGATCCTGAAGTGGCAGCCTATAGACATTTTCGAAACCCGGCTCATGGGCGACCGCGCCATCGATCAAGACATTGGGCGGTGAGATGGACAGAACGTCGCCCGGAACAGCCGCGAGACGCTTGATGAAGTGGGTGCCGTCGGATTGTTCGCCACCGCCCTTGGTCGGAATGCCCCGGGTGTCGAAGACGAAGACCTCGCCCCGCTTCGGATTGCGGAAATTGTAGGAAATGCGGTCAACCAGCACGAGGTCGCCGGAATCGATGGTGCCCTCGCAAAGGACGGAACCCGTCGGCAGGGTAATCACGCGGCCGGTTCCGGGTGGAAAGTTGTCGGCTCCCGGAATCAGGCTCTCAATGAGCTGACTGAGGCCGGCCTCATAGATCTGGCTGGCCGGGGCCGGCATCCTCGTGACGGCACCGTCCTGGAAATGGAATTCAGAGCGGCTGAAGAAATGCAGGAATTGGGTATCGGCCAGTTCCATCGCTCGCCAACTGTGGGGCTGGTAGTCCTGCTTCACGACCCGGAGCTGATGGGGGGCATCGGTCACCTCCTTCACATAGCTGCGGCCACGGAGTGCCATTTCGGTCAGGCGAGTGGGCAAAGCCGGCCAATCCTTTTCGGCCATGGGCTTCCCAATGATCCCATTGAGGGTCGGCTGCATCGAGCCGGTGGGGATGCGGAAGGGCTGGAGGACGTAGGTCCGAAGGCCGAGGGCGATGACGATGGCCACGAACATGACCTCGACGTTTTCCTCCCACCAGGTGGGCGGCTCCTGGCTCTTGAGGGAGTTTTCGCAGGTGGCGCGGATTTGCTTGGAGGCTTCATCGACCTTGGCGCGGTCACCGGACTTGATGGCGGCGAGGAGATCGTCACGGCGCGACTCGATTTCGGCGATGCGGTCGGGCTTGAGAAGATCGCGCTTGTAGTTGACGAACTTGCGCGCGCCCTTGACCAGAAACTGCGCTTCTTTCTTCCACTTCGGCGTGAACATGCGCGGGAGTGTCGCGGGGGGAGGACAGGAGCGCAAGCGCGAGGAATCCGGATTTTGGGCGGGAAATTTGACACAAATTGATACAATTTCTTTGGCCCGTCCGGGATATTTCAAGTTGCGGAGGGGCGTAGGGAAGCGCGACACAAAGCCACGCCTTTCCGGCACCCCGGGTTGACCCGGGTTTTCATGGCTTAGTAGCGCTTTCCAGCAATGTCCGAAGAGTCCAATCCGCCCGCGAAGCAATCGTCGTTTCTCAAGACGCTCATCTGGCTCCTGATTCTGGGGGGAGTCGGCTGGGGCTGTTACTGGGCCTATCAAAAATATGGACCGCCGCCGCGCACGGATACCGCCGCAGGCGGGAGCCGGAGGGGGGCGGGTGGACCGGTGACCGTGGCGGCGGAGGCCTCCAAGGAGATGGATTTCGAGGAATGGTCCACCGTTTCCGGAACCGTCACGCCGCTGGACGTGGTGACGGTCCGCAGCCGGGTGGACGGGCAGTTGATGAAGCTGAACTTTTCGGAGGGCGCGATGGTGAAGGAAGGCGACATGCTCGCCGAGATCGATCCACGGCCCTATCAGGTGGCACTCGACCAGGCCAACGGCCAGAAGGCTCGTGATCAGGCGCTGCTGGAGAACGCCCGCGCCGACCTGGAACGCTACAAAACCTTGCTCAAGCAGGACTCGATCGCGAAACAACAGGTCGACACCCAGGAATCGCTGGTGAACCAATACAAGGCGGCGATCGAATCCGATAACGCGGCGGCAGCCGCCTCGCAACTGCAGCTCGATTTCACCAAGGTCACCGCGCCGCTGACTGGCCGCGTGGGCCTGCGGCAGGTCGATCCCGGCAACCTGATCCATGCTTCCGACGCCACCGGGCTGGTGACGATCACTCGGATGGATCCGATGGGCATCATCTTCTCGGTGCCCCAGGAACTGGTGCCCCCCCTGATGGCCTACCTCACGGCAAAGACCGAGGTGCCGGTGGAGGCTCTGGCCGCCGACCAGCGCTCGGTGCTGGCCACCGGCAAACTCCTGACGAGCGACAACCAGATCGACACGACCTCGGGCACGCTGAAATTGAAGGCCGAGTTTCCGAACAAGGACAGCAAGCTGTTCCCGAACCAGTTCGTAAACGTGCGGGTGCGGGTGAGCGTGGAGCCGAAGTCCGTGGTGGTGCCTGCGGGGGCGGTGCAGGAAAGCTCGAAGGGGCGGTTCGTTTACGTGGTTTCGGCGGACAAGACGATTGCCCAGAAGGTGGTCGAAGTCGGGGCGACCTACCGCGAACAGACGCGGATCATCAAGGGCCTCACCACCGGCGAAATGGTGGTCACCCAGGGTCAGGACCGCTTGCGCGATGGGGCGAAGGTCGAGATGGCCTCCGATTCTCCCGCAGTGGGCGATCATGGCAAGGACAAGCCGGCAGGAGAGGGCCGCAAGCACCGGAAAGACTCATGAATCCATCCCGGATTTTCATCGAGCGGCCGGTGGCGACCACGCTGCTGATGGTCGCGTTGTTGCTCGGCGGGATTTTCGCCTACCGGCTGCTGCCGGTTTCGGCCCTGCCGGAGGTCGATTACCCGACCATCCAGGTCACCACGCTCTATCCGGGTGCCGGGCCTGAGGTGATGGTCTCGGCGGTCACGGCCCCGCTCGAACGGCAGTTCGGCCAGATGCCCGGACTGACACAGATGTATTCGCTCAGCAGCAGCGGGTCCTCCGTGCTGACGCTGCGGTTCACCCTCGGCATGAGCCTGGATGTGGCCGAGCAGGAGGTGCAGGCGGCGATCAACGCGGCCTCCAACCTGTTGCCAAAAGACCTGCCCAATCCGCCGGTCTATAACAAGGTCAACCCCGCCGACGCTCCGATCCTCACGCTGGCGCTTTCCTCCGAAACGCTGCCGCTGACGAAGGTGCAGGACTATGCGGACACGCGGCTCGTTCCCAAGCTCTCCCAGCTTCCCGGCGTGGGTCTGGTGACCCTGAGCGGTGGCATGCGGCCGGCGGTCAGGATCCGCGCCAATCCCGGGGCACTGGCTGCGCGCGGGCTGACCACGGAGAATCTCCGCACCGCCATCGCTGCGGCGAACGTGAGCCAGGCCAAGGGCAGCTTCGACGGGCCGACCCGCTCGAGCACGCTCGACGCGAACGACCAGCTCATTTCCGCAGACGATTACAAGGGGCTGGTGGTGGCCTGGAAAGACGGAGCCGCGGTGAGGGTTTCGGATGTCGCGGACGTGATCCCCGGCGCAGAGAATGACCAGCTCGCCGCCTGGGCCAACGACCGGGCCGCCGTCATCATTCAGATCCAGCGCCAGCCGGGCGCGAACGTGATCGAGGTCACGGACAACGTGAAGAAATTGCTTCCGAAGCTCAGCGAGGGTCTCCCCGCAGGGATCGACATCACGCCATTGACCGACCGCACTACCACCATCCGCGCCTCGGTGAAGGACGTGGAGGAGGAAATGCTGATGGCTATCGCGCTGGTGGTGGCGGTGATCTTCGTGTTCCTGTGGAACTGGCGGGCCACGATCATCCCGGCAGTGGCGGTGCCGCTCTCACTGGTGGGCACCTTCGGCGCGATGTATTTCTGCGGTTTCAGCCTGAACAACCTCACGCTGATGGCGCTGACCATTGCGACGGGCTTCGTGGTGGATGACGCGATCGTGATGATCGAGAACATCGCGCGCTACATTGAGGAGGGGGAGTCGCCCCTTCAGGCGGCGCTCAAGGGATCGAAGCAAATCGGGTTCACCATCATCTCGCTGACCATTTCGTTGATTGCGGTGCTGATCCCGCTGCTGTTCATGGGTGACGTGGTGGGACGCTTGTTCCGCGAGTTCGCCATCACACTGGCCATGGCGATCCTGATCTCGGCGGTGATCTCGCTGACGCTCACGCCGATGATGTGTGCCCTCCTGCTCAAGGACGAAGAGCACAAGGAAACCGGAAGGCTGGGCAAGCTGGTGGAAGCATTTTTCCACAAGATCATCGCGCTCTACGGCAAGAGCTTGGATGTGGTGCTGAACCACCGCATTCTCACCATGCTGGTCTTCGTCTGCACGCTGGCAGCCACCGGCATCCTGTATCTTTCCGCGCCGAAGGGCTTCTTTCCGGACCAGGATACGGGGGTGATCCAGGGACTCACGCAGGCACCGGAAAGCGTTTCGTTCGAGCAGATGTCGCAGAGGCAGCAGGAGATGGCGAAGTTGATCCTGCAGGATCCGGCGGTGGAGAGCCTGTCATCGTTCATCGGCGTGGATGGCGCGAACTCGACGCCGAACAGCGGCCGCGTGCTGATCAATCTCAAGCCGCTGGAACAACGTGACGCCAATGCCGCTCAAATCGTGCGCCGCCTCCAGGACAAGGCGAACAGCCTGCCGGGCATGCAGTTGTTCCTGCAGCCGGTGCAGGATCTCGGCATCGATGACCGCGTGAGCCGCACCCAGTATCAGATGACGGTGGACTCCGTGAGTTCGGCGGACTTGGCCGAGTGGGTGCCGAAGATCGTGAAGACGATCCGCCGGAATCCGCAGGTGACCGACGTCGCGGACGACCTGCTCAACAAGGGCCTGCAGGCGCGCGTGGCGATCGACCGCGACCTGGCGGGACGTCTCGGCATCACCGTTTCGCAGATCGACGCGGCGCTCTACAATGCATTCGGGCAGCGCCAGATCTCGACCATCTTCACGCAAGGCGGGCAGTACCGGGTGATTCTCGAAAGCGCCCCGGCCTTCACCAATGGCCTTGAATCGTTCGATCACGTGTATGTGACCGGTGGCACCGGCATTCCGGTGCCGCTCAACAGCATCGCGAAGATCACGGAGGAACCGGCGTCGATGTTGATCGCGCGGCAGGGTCAGTTTCCGGCGGTGACGGTTTCGTTCAACCTCGCCCCGGGTGCCTCGCTGGGCACGGCGGTGGAATCGGTGCAGAAGCAACTCGATTCAATCGGCATGCCGGCCAGCGTGCGGGCGGAGTTCCAGGGCACGGCGGTGGCGTTCAAGAGCGCGCTGACCAACCAACTGCTGCTCGTCCTCGCGGCGGTGGTGGTGATGTATCTCGTGCTGGGCGTACTCTACGAGAGTTTCATTCACCCGGTGACGATTCTTTCCACGCTGCCATCCGCCACGGTGGGCGCGCTACTGGCGCTGAACGTGACGAACACGCAACTCGGCGTGATGGCGATCATCGGCATCGTGCTGCTGATCGGCCTGGTGAAGAAGAACGCGATCATGATGATCGACTTCGCCCTGGAAGCGGAACGCGGGCGCGGTGTCGAACCGCGGGCCGCGATCCATGAGGCGTGCCTGCTGCGTTTCCGCCCGATCCTGATGACCACCCTGGCGGCCTTGCTCGGCGCGCTGCCACTGATGCTCGGCAAGGGGGTTGGTTCTGAACTGCGCCATCCGCTTGGCATCACGATGGTGGGCGGCCTGCTGGTGAGCCAGGTGCTCACTCTCTACACCACGCCGGTGATCTACCTGGTGTTCGATTCGATTGCCCGGCGCTGGCGCAAGGCACCGGAAGAGGAAGTACCGGAAACATCGGACCCCATCCCAGTGCCATGAAAGGGATCACCGGAATTTTCATCGAGCGACCGGTGGCCACCACGCTGGCCACCCTGGCGGTGGCGCTCGCGGGCGCACTGGCTTACTTCGAGCTGCCGGTGGCACCGCTGCCACAGGTGGATTTCCCATCGGTCTCGGTGAGTGCGAGTTTGCCGGGCGCGAGTCCGGAAACGATGGCAGCAACGGTCGCCACACCCCTGGAGCGGTCTCTGGGCCGCATCCCGGGGGTGAATGAAATGACCTCGAGCAGCTCGCAGGGCAGCACGCGGATCTCCCTCCAATTCGATCTCGACCGCGACATCAACGGCGCGTGCAACGATGTCCAGGCGGCGATCAATGCGGCGCGCAGTCTGCTGCCATCCGGCCTCCCCAGCCAGCCGAGCTACCGGAAGAACAACCCGGCGGATGCTCCGATTATGATTCTGAATCTGACGTCGGACACCTACACGCCGGGGAAGATGTACGACCTGGCGTCCACGGTGCTGGCGCAGAAAATTTCGCAGATCCCGGGAATCGGCCAGGTGGTCGTGGGCGGCAGTTCGCTGCCGGCGGTGCGTGTTTCACTGGACCTGCCCGCGGTCGAGCGCTCGGGTCTTTCGCTGGCGGATGTCCGCACCACCATCGCGGCCAACAACGTGAGCATCCCCAAGGGCTCGGTGCAGGAGGGAATGCGGCGCTGGCAGGTGACCGCGTCCGACCAGATGAGCGAGGCGAAGGACTACCTGCCAATGGTGATCGGCTACAAGCAAGGCGCGGCAGTTCGCCTGAACGACGTGGCCACGGTGGAGGATTCGGTACAGGATCTTTACAACTATGGAACGTGCAACGGACTGCCTTCGGTTTCGTTGATCCTGTTCCGCCAGCCGGGAGCGAACATCATTGAAACCATCGACGCAGTGCGGAAGCTGATGCCCAGCCTTTCCGCCTCGCTGCCGGCGGCGGTCGACCTCGGCGTGACGATGGAACGCACTACCACGATCAAGGCCTCGCTCGACGACGTGCAGCGCTCGATGATCATCTCGATCGTACTGGTGGTGCTGGTGGTGTGGCTGTTCCTGCGGCGCGCGCGGGCGGCCCTGGTGCCGGGCGTGGCGGTGCCGGTGTCTCTGATCGGCACGTTCGCCATCATGTATTTCTGCCACTACAGCGTGGACAACCTCTCGCTGATGGCCTTGACGATTGCCACGGGGTTCGTAGTAGACGACGCGGTGGTGGTGCTGGAGAACATCACCCGCCACATCGAGGAAGGGATGCCGGCCAAGCAGGCGGCGCTGCGCGGGGCGAAGGAAGTGACCTCCACGGTGATCTCAATGAGCCTTTCACTGGTGGCGGTGTTCATTCCGATCCTGTTCATGGGCGGCCTGGTGGGTCGCCTGTTCCGCGAGTTCGCGGTGGTGCTTTCGGCTTCAATCGCGGTATCGCTGGTGGTTTCGCTGACAGTGACGCCGACGATGTGCGCGCGGCTGCTGGCCCACAAGAAGGGCGAAAAGGAACCAGGCCGGATTTCCCGCGCCATCGAGGGATGCTTCATGGCCATCCAGCGGCTCTACACGCGGACACTCGACGTGGCGCTGACTCACCGCTGGCTCACGCTGATGGTGCTGCTGGCGACCGTGGGGCTGACCGTTTACCAATACATCGTGATCCCGAAGGGCTTCTTTCCACAGCAGGACACCGGGCAGTTGCGCGGATCGATCCAGGGGGACCAGAGCATTTCCTTCGCAGCGATGAAATTGAAGGTGATCCAGATCGCGGACATCATCCGGGCGGATCATGCGGTCATGTCCGTCAGCGCGAGCACTGGCGGCGGCGGTGGGGGTGGCTTCGGCGGCTCGAAGAACAATGGAAGCGTCTTCGTCTCTCTCAAGCCACGTCCCGAACGCACGGCCGCCAACGGCGGCAAGGAGGACGACGTGCTGGCGGTGATGGGGCGGCTGCGGATGAAGACCAAGAACATCGCCAGCGCCGCCCTCTATCTGCAACCGACGCAGGACATTCGCATCGGCGGTCGCCAGAGCAATGCAGCCTACCAGTACACCCTCCAGTCCAGCGATCTGAACGAACTGCGCGCCTGGGATGCCAAGGTGATGCCGAAGCTGCTGGATCTCAAGGCGCTCACCGATGTGAACAGCGACTTCCAGGACCACGGGGGACTGACCCGCGTGGTGGTGGATCGCGACGCGGCATCGCGTCTCGGAGTGGCGATGGCGGACATCGACACGGCGCTGAACAACGCCTTCGGCCAAGTGCAGATTTCTCCGATCTATGCGGAGCTCAATCAATATCAGGTCGTGATGCAGGCGAACCCCGTGTTCACCGCCAGCCAGGATTCACTCGAGCACATCCGGGTGAGGTCGGCGGCGGGCGAACTGATTCCACTGACGGCCTTCGCCCGTTGGGAATCGGCACCAGCTCCGCTTTCGGTGAGCCACCAGGGCCAGTTCGCCGCAATTACCTACTCGTTCAACATCGCCCCCGATGCGTCGTTCAGCGACGTGACGAAGCAAATCAACGACACGATGGACAAGCTGCAGATGCCCGAGAGCATCCAGCGGAACTTCGCGGGGAGCGCCGGAGTGTTCGCGGACTCGATGTCCAGCCAGCCGTATCTGATCATCCTGGCGATCGCGGTCATCTACCTGACGCTGGGAATCCTCTATGAGAGCTTCCTGCATCCGCTGACGATCCTTTCGACGCTGCCCTCGGCAGGCGTCGGCGCGCTGCTTTCGCTCCAGCTTTGCCGGATGGATTTCGACATCATGGGCTTCATCGGGATCTTTTTGCTGATCGGCATCGTGAAGAAGAACGCGATCATGATGATCGACTTCGCGCTGGAAGCGGAGCGCACCCGCGGGCTCGGGCCCAAGGAGGCCATTTTTGAAGCGTGCGAGCTGCGGCTGCGGCCGATCCTGATGACGACGCTGGCGGCCTTGCTGGGCGCGCTGCCGCTGGCGATTGGATTCGGCGAAGGTTCGGAATTGCGGCGGCCGCTCGGCGTGGCGATCGTCGGCGGACTGATCCTCAGCCAGCTTCTCACGCTCTACACCACGCCGGTGGTCTATTTGTTCCTTGATCAATTGCGGCATCGCTTCCTTGCGCGGCGGAAGCATCCGGTCGTGAATGCCCAGCCGGTGGAAGCCTGAAGAATTCGAACCACGGATGGACATGGATCGACACGAATGGGAGAACACGGAAGCGGGCCGTTTGTCCGGGATCTCTTCCACTGGGAGCGCGGACTTTAGTCCGGCCTTCGGGGGAGCGTCGCTCACCTCCAAGAATGGAACCAAGGAAAATGTCCCGTGGACGTCCCTGCTGTTTTCCGCCACACACTTCTCCCTCAAAAGCCGGACTAAAGTCCGAGCTCCCAGTTTTGCCATACCGGTTTGTTCGCCACTTTTCTGATCTCAATCCTCCGTGAAACGCTCCCTCACTCTCGCCCCTGTATCCGTGTTGCTCGCGGGTTGCTCGCTCGTCGCTCCGAAGCAGCACCCGGATGTCGGGCTGCCCGCGAATTTCAAGGAGAGCGGAATCTGGAAAGCCGGCCACCCGGCCGCCCACGTGCCGCATGGCGACTGGTGGAAACTGTTCCATGACCAGGAGCTGTCCTCGCTACTGACGCGTGTGCAGGTTTCCAATGCGTCTCTGGCATCGGCGGAGGCGAAGGCCCGTGAAGCGGCAGCTCTCATCATCAGCGCGCGCTTGTCATTCCTGCCCACGTTGGCAGCGGACGCTTCGGCGACCCGCAGCAGCGGGCGGAGCGGCACCAGTGGCAGCGGCGGCGGAACAACGACCCAGCACGCCATCAGCGCGACAAGTTCCTGGGAGATCGATCTCTGGGGCCGCCTCCGACACAGCGCGCGAGCCACCACAGCCGATGCGGAATCGGCGGCAGCGGATGTGGAGGCCACGCGCCTGAGCCTGCAATCGCAGGCGGCGCAGACCTATTTTTCGCTGAGGTCGGTGGATGCCCAGCGCGACCTCTTGGACCGGCAGATCCAGAGCTACGAGAAGTCATTGGAGATCACCAAGAACCGCTACGCCCAGGGCGTGGCTTCACAGGGGGATGTGGCGCAGGCGGAATCGCAATTGGCGGCCACGCGGTCTGCCGCGATCGAGACCGGCGTGCAACGCGCGACGCTTGAGCACGCGCTGGCGGTGCTGGTGGGGCAGGCTCCTTCTTCGTTCTCACTTGGAAAAGGCTCATTGACCATGTCGGTGCCGGGAGTCCCGTCCTCGACACCCTCGCGGCTGTTGGAACGGCGACCGGACATCTCCTCCGCCGAGCGGCGGGTCGCGGCGGCGAACGAACGCATCGGCGCGGCCAAGGCGGCATTTTTCCCGACGCTTTCACTGGGCGCGAGCGGCGGCTGGAGCGGATCGGGCAGCCTGTTTGCCGCACCCGCGCGGTTCTGGTCGCTGGGCCCGGATCTCGCGGCTCCGATCCTGGATGGAGGCCAACGCCTGGCAGCGAAAGCGCAGGCGGACGCGACCTATGATCAAACCGTGGCCGACTACCGGCAGACGGTTCTCACCGCTCTTCAGGAGACGGAGGATTCCCTATCGACCCTGCGGGTGCTGGAGCACGAAGCGCAGGCGCAGCAGGCGGCGGTGCGCGCCGCGCGGGACAGCGAGCGGATCGCGCTAAACGAATACAAGGCGGGGACGAACAACTACCTCAATGTCTCTGTCGCCCAGGCGGCAGCCCTCACGGCAGAACGCAACGCACTGGACCTGCAGGCGCGGCGGTTGAACGCCAGTGTTTCGCTGATGACGGCGCTGGGCGGCGCCTGGTGAGTGGGCTCACCCATGCCAGTGGATCTTCTTGACGCCCGGTAGATCGGAAAGGCGGGCGACAAGGGTTTGGGGAAGCGTCTTGAGCAGCCGGTTCTTGAACTTGAGGTGGAAGCGGAGCTCCCGTTCACCGGTCTCCAGATCCTCCGCCCAATTCATGCCCTTGATGGCAACCCCGGCACCTTCAATCGCCGCAGTGACATCTGCTACGGTTGTTTCAGGGGTGAGTTTCACGCTGATGTCATCGTACCAATCCTTGGCCAGGTGATGCTCGAAGAGCGGCAGAACGAACAGGATCACGGTGGACAGGGTCACGGCGATCATACCCAGACCGAGGGCACCGGATCCGAAACAGAGGCCGACGATGGCGCTGAACCAAAGGGTGGCAGCCGTCGTAATGCCCCGGGTGACGTGGCTGTGCTGCTGGTGGATGATGACACCGGCTCCAAGAAAGCCCATGCCGGCGAGAACCCCGGCCGCGAGACGGGCGGGATCCGGATGCCAGGTGGCACCCGGGATCGTGAACGTTTCCCGGTAGTAGACATCGGAAACGATCATCGCGAAACACGCAGCCAGGCTGACGATGAGAATGGTGCGCAGGCCGGCGGCACGGCCATGGCGCTCGCGTTCAAGTCCGAGCACCGCTCCCGAGACAAAGGTAAGTCCGATCCTCAGCAGCATCTCCGGCGAGAGCCCGGCCCATAGAACATCCCAGTGCATAATGCCCATCGTACCACGTCCGGACGCGGAGTCGAGACGCGGCTTGGTCAATGAGCCGGTTCCGGGGCATCGAGCAGGCCCCATGGCCCCAGATGTTTTGTCGCCTTCTCGCGGAGCAGAGATTGCTTGGCCGGCGTCAGGTGCGAGGCGATACGGTCCACGGTTTCCCGGGCAAGGGTGCGCACATCCCGGGAAAGGTTGAGGCGGATCTCACGGACGCGGCCGGAAGTGACCGCCAGCTCGTCGTGCACCGCCTGGCGTTCGGTGGGATCGAGGTCAAGCTCCTTGCCGAGTTGCTTTTCGGCGCGGTCGAAAAAGCGCTGCATGGGACGCGAGGCTCCGCCCGGATTGCGCGCATCGGCCTTCAGCTTCGCGACGATGATGGCTCCGCAGGTGCCGACTCCGGCGATGGCCCCGAGAAAGAACACGAACACCAGCAATAGCAGGGCTTTCCACTTGGAGCGGCGCTTCGGGACATTGGAAGTTTCAGAGGTCATGGGTCGGTTGCTGGTTAAAAGGAAGTGAAGCTGCCCTGAAGATCCATCACCATGAGGGCCTCGGTGGACGAGGAGATGATGTCCCAACTGACAGCCAGGGTGACGGCAGCGAGACCGGCCAGGGTGCCACGGAACCAGCCACTGCGGGCCAAATCGGCAAGATCGGCCATCAGGCCGGTGACGGGCACTTCCAGGCACCGGTTGGCGATGGCCCGGCGAACGGAGGCGCGGACATCGATATCCGGGGTTTGCCGGCTTTCACGGGCGAGTGCCGTGAGGGCGGACCAGGATTTGTGCGGCGGTTCAATCGAGGGAGTAGCCATGGCGGGAGAGGAGTTTGCGGAGACGGTGGCGGGCGCGGAAGGCACGGATTTTGGCGTTGGCCATGCTCCATTGGAAATGCTCCGCCGCCTCCGCGACGGTGAGTCCCTGGAGGTGGATGAGAGTGAGCAGGGCACGGTCATCAGGCGGGAGTTGGGCAAGAAGCTCCTGAACATCGTGGAGAGACCGACTGGCGGCATCCGTGGTGGAAGCGGGCAGATGCTCCAGGTCGGAATCGGACGAGAGGGCGAGCGGTGAAGTACGACGTTTCCGGTAGTATTCGAGTCCGGTGCGGGCGGCGATGCGTTTCAACCAGTGGTTGAACGGCCGCTCGGGCTGCCATTGGCCGAGGGCGGTCCACGCTTTGACAAACGTGTCCTGCACCAGATCCTCCAGATCCGAGTGGCCCGGAGCGAAGCGGTGGAGCATGGCGGCAATGGCGGGCTGGTGTTTCATGATCAGGGCATCGAAGGCATCGAGGTCTCCGCTCCGTGCCCGCAGGACGAGGACCAGGTCCTCGTCCCCGGAGGCGGTGAATGGGGGTTCCTTGCTCAATGGATCGGGCACGGATGAAACGAGGGCCCGCCATATGCATGGCGAGCCGTCGGGAAGCATGACCACCGGGCCGTTATTTGGAAGCAGCTTCGTCGATCATCCCTTCGATGTCGGTGCGGGTGGACTGCAGCTTACTCACCTGATCGGCGGTGAGGAGCGGCTTGATCTCGGTAGCGATGCGGGCGACCAGCAGGGCCCGGTCACGGGCGGATTCGCCAATGTGGGCGGCCGCGGCCTTGGATTCAGCGGAATCGGCCCCATGGGCCGTGACGGCTTCACGCATTCCTTCGCGGGCGGTCTTGCCGCTCTGCCACTGGTTGCGGATTTCATCGCGATGGGAGACGAGGATCTTCTTGATCTCACCGCGTTGGGTGTCGGTCAGATTGAGGTCGGAACGCAGGCCGCGCAGTTTTTCAATGATGCGCGAACGGATGGAGCCGCCGCCCGCGCCACTACCGTCCGAGGAAGGAGCGGCGGATGCAAACAGGGCGAGGCCGAGGCCGGCGGCGCAGATGCAGGGGATGAAGGCTTTCATGGTGGAATGATTGATTGGGAGTGAATGGAGAGACCGAGCGTCGCCTCCTTACCCAACGAAATGCGCGGCACCCGGGTTTGGTTACATCGAATCGAAAAAATTTCAGTCGGTCCGCCGGCATCGGCGCAGGCCGAGAACGACCCCGCCCGCAACCACGCCCCAGAAGGCCGCGCCGATGCCGGCCAGCGTGATGCCCGACAGGCAGACGAAGAACGTCATGGCGGAGGCCTCCCGATAAGTTTCGTCACCCAAGGCGTTCGCCAACGCATTTCCAATGGTCGTGAGCAACGCGAGGCCGGCGATGGCGAGGATCAACTCATGCGGAAAGGCCGCGAACAGAGCCGTGACCGTGGCCCCCGCGAAGCCGATGAGGGCATAGGCGATGGCCGCGCAGATGGGGGCCCAATAGCGGCGCTGCGGATCGGGGTGGGCTTCGGGGCCCACGCAAAATGCGGCCGTGATCGCCGCGAGGTTCACCGCAAAGCACCCGAGCGGGGCGAGGAGAAAAGTGCTGACACCGGTCCAGCCGATGATTTTCGAAACCGGCGGCTCATACCCGCCAAGCCGGATCGCCGAGACCCCGGGAAGGTTTTGCGAGGCCATGGTGACGATGAACAAGGGCAGGGCGACGCCGAGGATGCTGCCAAGGGTGAACTGCGGATTCGTCCACACTGGCAGGGTCAGTTTCCACGGCACGGATTCCAAATGAAAGAGTCCCTGCGCGGCCGCAATGAGCACGCCAATCAGCAACACCACCGGCACGGTGGACCGGGGCCAGAACCGGCGGCCCGCCACATAGACACCGGCCATGGTGAGGATCAGAAGCGGATTGCGGGGAACAGCGACGAACGCATCCAGCGAAAACCTGGCCAGCACCCCGGCCAGCAAGGCCGAGGCCAGCGGCAGTGGCAGCCGTTTCATGATGCGTTCGAATCCGCCGCTGAAACCCGCGACCGCAATCAACACCGCGCTCGCGACAAACGTGCCGATCGCCTGTGGCATCGTCAGTCCACCCTGTGCGGCCGCCGCGCCGATCACCGCCGCCCCCGGCGTGGACCACGCGATCAGGATCGGCTGCCGGTAGCGGATCGAGAGAATGATGGTCGGCACCGCCATGCCCACCCCGATCGCCCACAGCCACGAAGCCGTCTGCTCCGGAGTCGCATGGAGATTCCCGGTGGCCGTGAAAATCACCGCCACCGAGCTGGTGAATCCCACCAGCACCGATACCCCCCCGGCGACCAGCGCGGAAAAGGAAAAGTCTTTCAGCAGGGACGTCCGCACGCGGGAGGGAAGCAGGTTCGATCCGGTTTGGAAATCGGAACTGGGATGATACTGCGGACTCTTTACCGGGGTCGGCGATGACCCCACACGGACCAACTGGTAACATCGCGGCCTTTTGCATCGCAGACTTCCAGCCCATCGAAATAGGCCTGGAACCTATGCTCAGCGTTCCACCACAAGCCTCGAATTCGATGCTCAAGGTCAAAGTCCGAATCATAGCTGCCCGGGATGCTTTTTGAGGCAGTAAGGGTGTAGCCGCCATCGAGTTTCCAGATTTCGTTATAGAGGGTTCCCCGATGGCCCGCACCTGATTCTAGCCCCCGGTCGCTCTTGCTTCCAGAGAGCTTGAACGCACGTATCAAATCGGTTCTGGCAATGCCCTTCCGGATCGACCTCTTCGCCACCTCGCTCACGGCAGCCCTACATCTGTCATTGTAGGCCGAGCTTGGTTCTGATTTCGAGATTTTTGCGCAGGACGGGACGAGGGTCGCACTCAGAAGGGCGGCAGTGGAACGAAGGATGCGGCGCATAAGGACAGACCAGCGGGTCGGAGGAAAAAATGCCACCACGATCTGACGGCCCAACTCCCTCAATTCGCGTCCCTTGGTGCCCATTCGCGGTTCAAGAATCCGAAGCCTCTTGCCGGACCGTTCCAAACGGGTTATCCATTCACGCAGCCAATTCGAATCCCGCCCTTGGATGGACTTTCCCCAGCACAGCTCAGCATCGACTTCCGGACCGGACGGCCGACCGCCATCCACGCCGGAAATTCCTGCAGTGAGCAGCGAGCAGCTTGCTCTGCCCTTAACCGGGAGCGAACGCGCGGCCTCCTGGAAGCAACTCAGCTCGCTGCATCCGGGGAATCGTTTTCGGCTCATGCTTGGCATGCCGCTGTTGCCGGACGATCCTCGTTCTGGGACGTCCCGCTGATCCCGCTCGGCCGCCTCGGCATCCATCATGACGAGGACGGCATTCCGGGCTCGGATTTTCTCCGCGCCCTTACGCCGGGAGCCGAGGCCAGTCCGTATTACGACGATTCCTGGAACGTCGTTTACAAGCTGTTCGACCTGCGGGTAAACGGCTCGCTGGGGAAGAAGATCGAACTGCAGCGGAATGCGGAAGGTGAATTCGAGCTGATCCTGCGCGAGGCGGTACTGCAGGACACGCTGGAAAAGCTGGCCGTGCTCAACGAAGCCGGCGCGCATCCCACGGAGATCGTCGGACTTTCCGATACCGGTGACTATCTCATCATCAAGCAGCCACTCGCCCAGCCGCGAAAGGATTTTGAAAAGGACCGCGAGGCGGCGATCGCCAACGTCCACGGAGTCACGCCGCCGTTCACCGGCCTGCGCCGTACCGTCGCCGTGATCTGGGTGGATCACCGCGCCTGGCTGGTGAGCGACCTTCATGATCGCAACATCATGCGCGACCAGCATGGCAAGCCGACCATCATCGATGCCCTGACCGGCCCCGTGCCGCCATTGGCACTGAAGCAGCTCAACTGGCTGCGGGAGGCCGTCGAGGACGCCCGCGCCCTGCGTGAAGGACGCCCCCGCGAGCCGCGGAAGCGCTTCGAGGATGTGGAAGACGACGAGCTTTGAAAAAATGAAGGGGGATTACCTTCCTCTCAGTGCCGCTGCTGTTCGAGAAGCGAGCGGAAGAGATCGTGGGACTTCTCCAGTTCGGCGAAGGTTCCATCCCCCACAATGCGGCCACCTTCGAACACGAGGATGCGATCGGCGATGCGGATGGTGCTGAAGCGGTGGGCGATGATGAGCGTAGTGCGGCCACGGGCGAGGGCGGCGAGTTCCTGCTGGATCAGCGACTCGCTTTCTGAATCGAGAGCGCTGGTGGCTTCGTCGAGGATGAGCACCGGGGCATCGCGAAGGAAGGCGCGGGCGATGGAGATGCGCTGCTTCTGCCCACCGGAAAGTTGGGACCCGCGCTCGCCGACAGGCGTGTCGTAGCCCTGCGGCTGCTGGAGGATGAAGTCGTGCGAGTTCGCCTGCCGGGCGGCTTCGAGAACCTGCTCCTTGGTGGCACCGCTGCGGCCGAGTCGGATGTTTTCCTCGATGGAGCCGGAGAACAGAACCGCTTCCTGCGGGACGAGCGTGATGTGGTCGCGCAGTTCTTTTTTCCGAAGCTGGCGGAGGTCCGTATCATCGAGCTGGATGGAACCAGCGAGGGGGTCGTAGAACCGCGGCACCATGCTGGCAAAGGTGGTCTTGCCGGCACCCGAGGGGCCGACGAGAGCAACGATCTGGCCGGCGGGGATGGTGACGCTGATGTTCCGCAGGGCCGACGAATCGCCATACGAGAATGACACATCATGGAAGGTGATCGCGCCGCGCACGTCGGTCAGTCGGATCGGATCGACCGGATCGGGCGTGCTTTCGGGAGCGTTGAGGATTTCTTCCAGGCGATCGAGAGAGACGCCACCCTGCTTCAGGCGGTTGTGCACTTCCCCGAGTTTCTTCATCGGGTCGTAGCACATGTAGAGGGCGGCCACGAGGGGGATGAATTCCTCAAGGGTGAGGTGGTGACGTGCACCGTAGAAGAGGGCGGCGGATACCACCAGGGCGGAGACGAACTCGATGGCGGGCGGGGCCAGATAGCGATACTTGATGACCTTCAGATGGAGCTGGGTCCAGCGGCGGAGGCCGGACAGGAAGCGGTTCGCCATCAGATCTTCCAGGTTGAACGCGCGGATCTCACGGGTGGCGCCGAGGGTTTCACTGAGCACGGCGGTATTGCTGCCCTGGGTGGCCTGCATCACGGCGGCACGGAGCATGAGCTTCTTTCCGACCAGCCGGATCGGCAGCACGCAGATCGGAATGCTGACGAGGCAGAGCAGGAGGAAGAACGACTCCTTGCTCTTGTAGCTGCTGTAGGCGAGGAAACCGACGGCGCTGAACAGCGTGAAGGGTTGCTTGATGATGTCATTGGCCACCGTCGTAATGACCATGTTGAGCATCTGCGTGTCACCCATCACGCGGCTGATGAGGTCGCCGGTTTTCTTGCCACTGAAGAAGCCGAGGGGCAGGCGCTGGAGCTTGTCGAAGACGTTCTGCTGTACCTCCTTGAGGACTTCGAGGCCGCACTGGGTGGTCCAGTAGACGTTGTAGAATCCGGCGGCTCCGCGAAGAAGAAAGGCTACCGGCATGATCGCGCAGGCGATGAGGAGAAGAACGGCGTCCGCGTGCTCCGGACCGACCTTCTCCATCACCCGGTCGCGGATCTCCTTCTCCTGCAGCGCGGTCTTCACCTTGCCCGGGAAGGCCCCTTCGATCATCTTGTCGGCCTGTGCCTCACCGTGGTCCTTCACCATCACCTCGCGCACCTCGAGGATCGATTTCGACTGTCCGAAGATGACCGGGAAAGCGGTCCTGAGCAGGAAAGGCATCCCGAAGCCGCTCGCTGCGGCAAAAATCAGCCCGGAGATCATGGCCGCGGCAAAGCGGCCTTTGACCTTCCCGAGCATGGCGAAATAGGGACGGAAGCGGTTCATCGGTGAGCCGCGAGCATCAGGGCCGGACCCGCCGGGAACAAGTCGTAATGCAGACCCTCCGCCGGAGGCTCAATAGACCGTCAAAGCGGGCAATTTCACCGATTCCACGAACGCATCCTTGGTCATCGTCGCCGGGGCCGCCGCGCCCTTGGGGGTGCCGTTGGCAGCCGCCCAGGCGGTGTCGATGGTCGCGGCCTTGGTGCCGGTCTTGTAAAGGTGGGCGAACTCGGCGCGGCTAACGAGGGTGTCCTTGTCCGTATCGAGCTTGTCAAAGCACGCGGCGCGGGCCGCGCGGGTGGTCTTCGCGGTTGCGTAGGTGGTCAGGCTTGGAAAGGTGGTGGCGCGGGTGTATTGCGAAAAGCTGAGAGTGGCTCCGCTGCCGATTTTCCCGTAGGCGGTGTCGATCGTGGCCTGCTTGGTGCCCGGTGCGAACATTTTGGAAAATTCCGCCTTGGTGAGCGTCATCGACTCATCGACATCGAGTTCCCGGAAGGCGGTGGACCGCTGGGTATAGGCCGCGATCAGCTTCGAGGTGGCGGAATTGGTCTTGCCCGAGATCCATTCGGCAAGGGTCAGGCCACCGGAATGATCGACGTCGATCTTGGCGAACGTCGCGTCAGCCTTCGGAACCTTGGTGTAGATGGCCAGATACTCAGCGGCACTGAGAACGCCGTCCTGATTGGTGTCCAACTGGGCGAAGGCATATTCGTCCGCAGTCAGCGGCCCGGTCGGATCCGGCGGCCCGGTCACCACGTTGCCCGCGACCGTGGCGGTTAAAGGCGGGCCGTAAGGGAACCAGTGCCCGCCGAGACTGGCACGGAGGCGCAGCCACCAGGCTTGGCCCGCAGCCAGGGTTACGCCCGCGTTGGCGGAATTGAACGTCGCGGTGGTCTCCCCTGCCGCCAGCGCCACCGAGCCCTTGCGGTCGAGAAAACGGCAGCCAGTGGTGGAGATGTCGTCGATAAAGACCCCGGTCGCGTAAGTCGGCGAGTAGGAGTAGGTATAGGGCGTGAGGCTGCCGGTCTGATAAAGACGGAAACGGACCCGCAGTGGTTGGGAAGAGGTTGTCGGCAAGGGCAGGGACGCGCTGAGGAACGCCGTGTCCGGGCTGTTCGGGTTGGACGGAGCCAAGATGGTCGTCAGGTTGGACCATGTTCCGCCGCCATCGGCGGTCACTTCGACGGCGAGGGTGGTGCCGTTGACCATATAGCCGCGCCGGTAGTTGAAATTGAGCTTCGGCGACGTGCCCGGAAGCAGATCGCGATCGACTTCAAAACTCTGGTCGGTCGCTGGAAGGGTGCCGAAAGTCAGCCGAAAGGCCTTGGCGCCGTTGAAGAAGTTGGTCGGATAGCCCGGCGCGTATTGAGTGACCGCGGAGCGCAGCGGATATTCCGGCGAGATGTGGGAAATCACCTGGGGTGCCGGGGAATCCTCGGCTGCTTCCGTCCACGCGGCGGAAGATGCCTGGAAAAAGCCCACTTCGGTCGAATCTGCATAAGGCACGGCCGCAAACGTATAACTGGCGCCAGTCGGGTCAGGAGTGACGCTCCCCGTCAGCAATAGAGGATCGATCAGCCGGTCCTGATTCATCAGGGTGACCGAGTAGCTGTATTGGGCTGGCACTCCGGTGCCGGCGATGTTGGAAACGGTCACGTTGAATTTCGCATCCCCGGCTGTCTGGGTAATGGCGGCTGCGGCAGGCACCTGCCAGACGATGGCATTGTCCCCATAGCCCTTGGTACGGGAGACGACGCTCGTGGCGAGTAGTGTGCCGTCCTCAGCCGTCATTGAGATGGTGGCGGCGGAAAAGTCCGCTTCCGGATAGCTGAGGGACCAGTAGCCGGTATTGAGCGCAGCCGGAAAGTATCCGGAGCCGGGATACGTCACAAAACGGGCCTCCACCGACGGGTCGAATTCCGACGCATTCGGAATCACATAAAGGGTGTTGGTCGGCGGCAGGACCGACGTCCCGGGGGTATCACCCGTGGCATAATCGGTGCACTTCAATGCCAGCAGCCAGCGGCGGTGCCCGGTATCGAGGTTGTTGGCATCCTCCTGAAAGTAATGATCGACTGCAGTGGGGCCGTAGGAACCGACGGAGAGATTGCCATTGTTGTTCCCGTTCCATGCCGCCGGCGTCCAGGCGATGCAGGTGCTGACGGGGAAGTGGCTGAGTGCCAGGTCCACTCCCGTGGTGGTATTGAAATTCCGCACCAGCATCAGGGCGGAACGTTGCGCCGCCGCAGCCTTGGTCGTGTTGGTGGGAGGCACGATCAGATCCGCCGGGTCGATGTTGACATAAGCTCCGGTGTTGAAGTGGGTGTCTGATGGCACGCCGCAGAGGGCCCGCACGAAATTGACCCGGCGCTCGACATCCCCGACGAAGTCCGGAGAAATCGTCCCTTCCGCTCCATCAGCAGTTGAGGTATAATTCCCCGTCCAGTTGATGCGGTCCTGATAGCCCTCCGACTGCAGGTAGATGGCCTGCCAGAAGGACAGCACGTCATTGCGGCTGGAGGTATCGACAGTGAAATCCCGCGTGTCCGGCGGATCCGCTCCTGGCCCGAGGGTCCAGCCGTGCGCTACTCCTCCCGTGAGGCTCAACGCCATGGCACAGCCGGTCAGAAGCGAGCGTGGGGACAAACGCATCCCTGTCCCTTAGGGCAGAAAACCAAAAAAATCAACCGCAGGATCGTAATTTTTACAAAAACTTACCTTCAGGGACTTACGATCTTCCACCGGAGAAAGCGTTTGCCGGATCCCAAGGGAGCGGTCGCCGTGGCATTGCCCCCGGTCGTCGTCACTGTCACTCCGGTCGAGGACCAGGTCAAAAGGTCATCCGACCACTCGGCACTGTAGGTAATGCCGGTCCGGACCACTGGCAGAGGACGGGTGATCGAGAGTTTCGAGTGAACCTTGTCGATGGCCGGCGTGTCAGGGCTGGCCTGCTTGATCAGCGGATTGAGCGAAAAGGCAAATTCAACGCCATCGGGAATCCCATCGCCGTCAGAATCGGCGTTGAACGGAACACCGAGCAAGGTCGGATAATCGTAGGTCTGCCAAGCGGCGAAGCCGGTCAGTGGGGTGGCAGTGGGCACGACCGTCAGCGGCTCCCCCCACGCCCCCTGAATGCCGCCATTCACCTGGCGGAGATCGAGACGATAGGAATCGCCGGCCACCAGCGCGGCACCGGCCGAGGTGGCATCCAGACGGAACGACGTCGCGGTTCCCGGAAGCGTGGTCAGCGTCCGGGTGGCGGCGAGAAGGGCATTGGTGACCGTGATGTTGTCGATCCAAACGCCGACATCTCCGGAATTGTTGGCGGCGGGAATGGTATCGGCAGACGGGTCCTTGCGGAAGGCGAAGCGGACCCGGATCATCTGGCCCGCATACGAGGACAACGAGACCGTCTGGGCGACGAAAGTCGAGGCATCCGCCGGATTCGGCGCGGCGGTCACGCTGGCACTCGTGCCGGGCTCATTCCAAAGTGAGGTCCAAGTGAGCCCGTCGTTGTTGGACACCTCGGCATGGATGAAATTGGTCGTCAGCATCCGCCGGCGGCGGGTGGCGAAGGTGAGATTGCTGGTAACGGAAGGAACCACATCCCGGTCGATGATGAAGGTGTCCTCGGAGTCGGTATTGTTGTCCAACGCCAGACGGAAGGCCTTGGTGCCGGTCTTGTGGTACTTGGTGCTGATGAGATCGTAAGCACCGGTGCCGTCGATGATTTTGGGAACCGGACTGGCTTCCGCTCCTTCCGTCCAAGTGGTGGAGGCAACCTGACTCACGTCCAAGGTGTAGGAGTCGGTCGCGCCAATGGGATTGAAGGTGTAGGTGGCACCGGCGACAGGCGGAGCGGTGGAACCCACCGGCTGCAGCGGGCCCAGGGGGGTCACGACGGTCGCGGCCCCGTAAGGGAACCAGTGGCCGCCCAGTTGGGCGCGCATCCGCAGCCACCAGGTCTGGCCGATGCCCAGAGTGCCGCCCGTAGCCGCTGAATCAAAGGTCATCTGCAGGCTCGGATAAGCAGGTGTCACCGAACCCTTTTTCGACAACCACGTGCAATTGGTCATCGTGATGTCATCAATGAAGATGCCGGTGGCATAGGTGGGGAACGCCGCATAGGTGTAAACCGGATTCAGGCCGCTTGCCCCGGGAATGTAGTTGAGCCGGAAACGGATGCGCTGGGGCAGCGGATCGAGCGAAACGGCGGCGGCGGTGAACGCGGTGTCGGGCGACCCGCCGCTGGCGGTGATCGTTCCCAACAGCGTGCCCTTCACGGTCCAGGTGAGGCCACCATCCAACGAGCTCTCCACCAGCAACTGGGTGCTGGTGGTCATGTAGCCGCGGCGATAGTAGAAATTCAGCGTGCCTCCGGTGGCCGGGATGACGTCCCGGTCAATCTCGAAGCTCTGATCGGGTGCCCCGCCGGTGGAAGGATCGTAGGTCGTGGGAATGGTCAGGCGGAACGCCTTGGTCCCGGTGCGATAGTAATGCGATGCCGTCCCGGTATCGGCGGTGTTGGTATAATTGACCGTGGAGAGAAGCGGTGCGGCGGCGATCGTGGTATGATCGATCACCATCGGCGTAGGAGATGCCTCGGCCCCTTCGGTCCAATCCGCCGGTGCGACCTGGAAAAGCCCGACCTCCACCGCATCCGACAGGGCAGGGCGGCTGAACGTGTAGGAGGCCCCGGTGGAGACGAGTGGCTTGGTGGGACCGGACAGGACGAGCGAGTCCGTCAGACGGTCTGGATTGATAAAGGTGGTGGTGTAGACTTTGGACTGCGGTCCGCTGAATCCCGGCAGGGTCACGTTGGAGACCGAAATGGTGTAGGTGGCGTCGCCACTGAATGCCTGTGAGGCATCGGTATCTGGAACCTGCCAGGTGATGGCGTTGTCCCCGTAACTCAAGGGGATGCGATAGAGGGCCACCAGCGGCACGGTGGTATTGTCCGGGCGCTTCACCACCACGCTGGCTTGGCTGAAATCCGCGCCGGGATAGGACAGAGACCAGTACTTGGAGTTGAGCTTGGCCGGGAAATAGCCGGCGGCCGGGTACGGCACGAAGCGTGCGCTGACCGATGTGTTCAATTCGGCGGTCTTCTGGACGACATAGAGGGCGTTGGTGGCCGTGACCGCGGTGCCGCCATTCGATTCGGGGGTCTTTCCCGGCAGATCGCCGGTGGCCATGCTGGTGGACTGGAGATTGAGCAGCCAGCGGCGGTGACCGACCCCGGTGTTTTCGGAAGTCGCAGCCGCCACGTTCTCCATCATGTAGTTGTCCACGGCCCCGGGGCCGTAGAATCCATAGGCGAGATTGCTGCGGGCATTCCCGTTCCAAGCCGCGGTGGTCCAGCTATCGGCCAGTGGATTGGGACTATGGCTGAGCGCGTAAGAAAGCCCGGTGGCACCCTGAATGACGGCGGCACGCCCGATCATCAGCGCGGACTGCTGGTCGGCGGTGGCCTTCAGCGTGGAGGCCGCAGGGGCATAGAGATCGCCGGAAAGGATGTCGACGAGGCGGGCGTTGTCGGTGGAAAGGTAGTCGTTGTTGAAGCGGCAATTGGCCGGCACCCCGCACAAAGCCCGCATGAAGTTGACGCGTCGTTTCACATCATCGACAAAGGCAGTCGAGGTGGTGCCAGCGACTCCCGCCACCGAGGAGGTGCCATAACTGCCGGTCCACGCAATGCGTGCCGGATAGCCCTCGGAAGCTTGATAGACGGCCTGCCAGAAGGCGATCACATCATTGCGCTGGGTGGTATCGACCGTGTAGCCGCTGGTACCGGGAGCGGCCACAGTACCCCCGGTCCATGCATCGGCGAGGCCGGGTAGCAATCCGAGTCCGATGAGTCCGAGCCACGCCGTTCGCGCCAATCGCATGGCGTCGTTTAGGAGATACACAGGCGTCCGGCAATAACAGTTAGTCGCCCACCCTTACGTA
>Ga0265327_10001142_pt1 | contig 36261 bp, 36 predicted proteins | sample 41621metaG_FD_202089 | JGI IMG/M metagenome (GOLD analysis project Ga0265327, IMG submission 202089) | Rhizosphere microbial communities from Carex aquatilis grown in University of Washington, Seatle, WA, United States - 4-16-21 metaG | ecosystem: Host-associated > Plants > Roots > Rhizosphere...
AATCGACGGCCTCCAGGCCCCACCGGAGGAGCGCGAGATGGACCTGCTCATTCCGCCGCCCCCGGATCTCGGCAACACCGTCGTCGAACTCGAAGAAGCCGGCATCAACGTCGGCACCCCCGGCTCGCCGCGCTGGCTCTTCCGCCATCTCACGCTCTCGATGCGCCCGGGCCAATGCACCGGCATCGTCGGGCGCAATGGCGTCGGCAAGACCACCCTCATCAAGCTCTGCCTCGGCCAGATCCAGCCCGACGAAGGCACCGCCGAGATCGGCAAGAAGGTCCGCGTGAACTACATCGACCAGACCCGCATGGCCCTCGATGGCACCGGCTCGCTGCTCGATGAGATTTCCGACGGAAACGAGAAGCTGATGTTCGGCAACCAGAGCCTCGGGGCGCGCGCCTACCTGCGCCGTTTCCTTTTCAATGACCAGCGCATCAACGAACGCGTCGACCTCCTCTCCGGTGGCGAGCGCGCCCGCCTGATGCTGGCCAAGGTGCTCAAGACCGGCGGCAATCTCATCGTCCTCGATGAGCCCACCAACGACCTCGACCTGCCCTCGCTGCGGATGCTGGAGGAAGCCCTCGCGGACTTCGATGGCAGTGTGCTCGTCGTTTCGCATGACCGCTACTTCCTCGACCGCATCTGCGACCAGATCGTCGCCTTCGAGGATAACGGCGTCATCGTCCAGCCCGGCAACTACTCCTACTACCTGGAAAAACGCCAGGCCCGCGAACAGCGTGACAAGCTCTATGCCGCAGCCGCCGCGAAAGAAGCCGCTGCCAGGCAAAAGGTGGTCACCGCCGCTCCGGCCAAACCGCGCAAGCTGACCTTGGCCGAGCAAAAGGAGCTCGATGGCATCGAAGCCGAGATCCACATCGCCGAGGCCCGCCAGGGTGAAATCGAGACCCTGCTCAGCGAGCCCGAGTTCCACACCACGCGATTCGGCGAGCTCCCCGAAACCCTGAATCGACTGGAAGTCGCCAAGGAGGAAGTCGCCAAACTGTATGCGCGCTGGGAGGACCTGGAGGCCAGGAAATGAAGAACCCGCTTCTTCACCCCCAGTCGAAGACACCAGTGGTTTCCAGAACTTCAAGGAGCGGAACATCGGCACGATTACCTTCAGGAAGCCCGGTCTGGCCGTGATGGACGTGCGCCAGGTCTTGCTGGTGCCCGCGAGGTAGACATCACCTTCGGCGGAACATCTGGACAAAGATCCGGAAGATCGCCCCTCCCAGCCCCTTCGGCGTCACTCCCGGACCGAGCCCCCACGGATCATCGGGCAAGCTGCCCGGAGGAGTGTCATCGGGATCCCCGTGCCGGACCTGCTGCTGCTTCGCCAGAAGGACCACAGCCAGCATCACCAGAAATCCGACAACAGCGATCACCAGGCTGACATCGATCTCGGCCAACGGCGGAACAAGCCCCGGCAATCGCTTCATGTGCTGGCTCTACGCCATACGACGCGCGAACCCAACAAACAAAAGCGCCTTGGGTTTCCCCAAGGCGCTTTCGCAAAACAGTGGCGATCCGGAAGGATCAGCGGGAGTAAAGCTCGACGATGAGCTGCTCGTTGACGAGCGGGTCGATGTCGGAGCGTTCCGGCACGCGGGCGACGACACCTTCGAGCTTTTCGCGGTCGATGGTGAGCCAGTCGACGAGCGGCACGGATTGGGTGAGGTCAACGGCGCGGAGGGCGGCCTGCTGCGAGGAAGGACGCGGACCAACCTTGATCGTGTCGCCTGGCTTGACCTGGAACGAAGCGATGTCGGTGGTGCGACCGTTCACGAGGATGTGGCCGTGGTTCACGAGCTGGCGGGCAGCCTGACGGGTGTTGCCGAAACCGAGACGGTAAACGACGTTGTCGAGGCGGGTCTCCAGAAGCTGAAGGAGGATGATGCCGGTGACGCCACGACGGCGGGCGGCTTCCTCATAATACTTGCGGAACTGGCCTTCGAGGACGCCGTATTGGAAACGGAGCTTCTGCTTTTCGCCGAGGGCGACGGAGTATTCGCTCTTCTTCTTGCGGCCGGCGCGGATGCCGTGCTGGCCCGGCGGGAAGTTGCGACGCTCAAGAGACTTGGAAGGACCGAAGAGAGCGACGCCGAAGCGGCGGCTGATCTTGGTGCGGGGACCGGTGTAACGTGCCATGATCTTAAATAGGTAGGAGGATTACACGCGGCGGGCCTTCTTGGGGCGGCAACCGTTGTGCGGGATCGGGGTGACGTCCTTGATCGCGGTGATCTCAAGGCCGAGGCCTTGGACGGCGCGGACGGCGGCTTCGCGGCCGGAGCCGGGGCCCTTGACGCGAACTTCGACTTCCTTCAGACCGTGGCCCATCGCCTGGCGGCACGCGTCCTGGGACACGACCTGCGCGGCGTAAGCGGTGCTCTTGCGGGAACCCTTGAAGCCCATCTTGCCGGCGCTGGACCAGCCGATGGAGTTGCCATTGGCGTCGGTGACGCTGACGAGGGTGTTGTTGAAGGTGGCGGTCACGTGGACGATGCCACGGGTGACGTTCTTCGAGCCCTTCGCCTTGTGGATCTTGATTTCTTCCTCACCGCCGCCGATTTCGGCGAAGATGTCGCGCTTCTGCTCCTTCTTGGGAGCTTCGGCAGGAGCCTCCGGCGCTGCAGCAGCAGCGGCGGGAGCAGGAGCGGGGGCAGCGGCCGGAGTGGCAGCTACTGCTTCAGGAGCGGCGTCCTGGGTGATTTCTTCGTCAGCCATGGTCAAAAATATCTACAAATTACTTCTTAACACCCACGGTCTTCTTCTTGCCCTTGCGGGTGCGGGCATTGGTGCGGGTGCGCTGGCCACGGACCGGAAGACCACGCTTGTGGCGGATGCCACGGTAGCAGTTGATCGAGGTCAGGCGCTTGAGCTGCGTCTGCTTTTCACGGCGAAGGTCACCTTCGATGACGATCCCCTCGGCTTGGATCACCTGGGCGATCTTCACGAGTTGCTCCTCGGTCAGTTGACCGGTGCGGATGTTCGGGTCGATACCTGCGTGTTCGAGGATCTTTGCCGCCGTCGGACGGCCAATGCCGAACATATACGGAAGCGACGCTTCGATGCGCTTCTCGTTGGGAATTTCAATGCCTAGGATGCGTGCCATGTTTTGCGGGGATTCGCGTGGCCCTCGGACGTCTGGAATCAACCAGACGTGACGCGGGGGCGGGTGATTTAGCAGACATCAACCCTCTGGCAAGTGGGAAATCGCAATTTTATGGCAGATTTCCCGTTTCAGGCCATTTGAGGCGTCTGGAACTCGTAAAGAGGCTCTGGCGATGACCGATTCCCGGAATTCGGGGAATCATGAGCCGGTTGGCCTGCTTGAGCCTGAAACGCCGGAAAGCACGCATTCTGGCACGCTTCCTGTATATAGGGCAGCATGGAGATTTCGGAGCCGATCCGGTCTCCACCCTGCCCTTCATCCGGCCGCAATCTTCCTAACGACCGCTCGACAAAACGAACACGGTCTTTAGCTTCGCTATGGTTTCGCAACCTTTCCCACATGGAATCCACGATCGACCCCTCCCTACAGCTCCCGCCCGATGACGTTGCCGCCATCGACGAACTCGGAAAAACCTACCGGGCCTTCCGGGACGAGCTTGGAAAAGTCATCGTCGGTCAGGAACAGGTCATCGAGCTGCTCGCCATTTCCCTCTTCGCCAAGGGCCACGCCCTGCTGATGGGGGTCCCCGGCCTGGCCAAGACCCTCCTGGTGTCCTGCGTGGCGCGCACCTTCCACCTTTCGTTCAACCGCATCCAGTTCACTCCGGACTTGATGCCAGCCGACATCACCGGCACCGACATTATCCAGGAATCCGGCGTGGGCGGCCGCCGCGAGTTTGAATTCATCAAGGGCCCCGTATTCGCCAACATCGTGCTGGCGGACGAAATCAACCGCGCCCCGGCCAAGACCCAGTCGGCCATGCTCGAGGCCATGCAGGAAAACAAGGTCACCGTGCTCGGCCAGACCTACACGCTGGAGCCCCCATTCTTCGTTCTCGCCACTCAGAACCCGATCGAGCAGGAAGGCACCTATCCCCTTCCGGAAGCCCAGCTCGACCGCTTCATGTTTCTCATCGAGGTCGGTTATCCGACCGCCGACGAGGAAAAGCGCATCGCCCGCGAAACCACCGGTGCCCAGAAAGCCGAGCTCAATCGCCTTCTCGAAGGTGAGAAGGTGATCGCCTTCCAGCAGCTCGTGCGCCGGGTGCCGGTGCCAGAGCACCTTTATGACTACGCCGTAAAGATCGTCCGCAAGACCCGCCCGAACGAACCGGAGTCCCCTCAGTGGATCAAGGACTGCGTCGGCTGGGGTGCCGGTCCGCGTGCCGTGCAGTATCTGATCCTGGGGGCCAAATCCCGCGCCGCCCTCCGCGGTGCCTACATGGCCTCGCTGGAAGATCTCGAAGCCATCGCGCCGTCCGTGCTCGCCCACCGCGTCATCACCAACTTCGCCGCGGAGTCCCAGGGGATGACCTCGAAGAAGATCGTCGAGCGGCTGGTGAAGGAAATGCGCGAAAGCTGATCCCCACTCGTGTCATGGTCAAAACGATCCGCAAATTCCATTCGCACGAAGAATTGCGCCTCCAGCAATTGCGGGACTGGCAGAGCATGACCATCGATGAGATCAACGACCACGCTTGGCAGATGGTGATCGAGTATCGCCAAATGAACGAGATCGAACCCCATGAACCCCGACTTCAAAGACTTGCTACCTCGGTGAGAAGGAAATCAGGGCCCCCAGAGCAAAGCGCCAGCGCCTGAGGCGAGACTTCAAGAGCCCAGAGCCCAGAACCCAGCGAAGAAGAAAGACGATGAATACGCACAATTTTGAGCAATTGGATGTTTGGAAACGCGCCTGCCGGATGGCGGTGGACGTCTGTGTGGCGTTTCATGGATCGAAAGACTACGCGCTGAAGGATCAGGTGCAGCGCTCTGCTATTTCGATTCCTTCCAACATCGCAGAAGGGGCCGAACGTCCCTCGCGTCCCGACTTCCTTCGCTTTCTGGGCTACAGCAAGGGATCCTGCGGCGAACTCCGCACCCAACTGATGATCCATCTGGGAGTGTGCCGCGACCTGAACATTGAGCCCGCGGGCAAGACCAAAGAGCTGATCGAAGAAACGCGCGAAGTTGCTCGAATGCTCAGTGGCCTGATCCAGCGCGTCGAAACCGAAGCCCAATCCCAACCTTGAGCCCGATCCGCTCACTCTATCTCTACATCTGGGCTCTGGGTTCTGGGCTCTGGGTTCTAGCCCCAGGCCGACTCTTCTCATGAAGTACGACTTTCTAGACAGCGCCCTGCTCGCCCGCCTCGGCTCCCTGCCGGTCGAGTCGCGGATGCCCATGCTCGGCAACGTTGCGGGAAAGCACCGCTCACCCCACCGCGGCTCGTCGGTGGAGTTCGCGGAATACCGGAAATACGTCGCGGGTGACGATACCCGCCGGCTCGATTGGAAGGCCTTCGCCCGCTCGGATCGATTTTACATCAAGGAATTCGAGGCGGACACCAACCTCCGTGCCTACTTCGTCGTGGATACGTCCGGTTCAATGGGGTTCGGCGGCAAGGCCGAGCCCAAGATCCAATACGCCCGCCGGATCGCCGCCTCGCTCTCCTACCTTCTGGTCAACCAGGGTGACGCCGCCGGTCTGTCGGTCTGCACCGACAAGCTCCACCTGGAGGTGCCTCCCAGCCGCCGGCCCGCGCACCTCGAGCGCCTCTTCACCACCCTCGGCGCGCTCGAACCATCCGGCGAAACCGGTCTCGTGCCCGCGCTCCACACCATCGCGGAAAAAATCGGCCAGCGCGCGCTGATCGTCATCCTCTCCGACCTCTTCACCGATCCCGCCTCCCTGGCTGACGCGCTCCAGCACCTGCGCTACCGCAAGCACGACGTCAGCGTGTTCCACCTGATGGACCCTCAGGAAATCGGTTTCGACTTCGACCGCCCCCACCGCTTCGTGGACATGGAAGACGGCACCGCCCTCGTCGCCGAGCCCACCCTCATCGCCGACGAATACCACGCCGCGCTTAACGAATTCCTCCACACCGTCAAGGACGTCTGCCACGACGCCAACGCCGGCTACCAACTCGTCACCACGGACACCCCGCTGGAGCCGCTGTTGCGGGATTTCCTGATGGGACGGCTGCGGAAGGGGAAACGATAAGTCAAAAGCACTAAATCCAAAATTCAAAATCCAAAACGGAGAATTCCATGTCGGACGAGGAAGGGAAATACGACCTTGAGGAACGCACCTACAAGTTTGCTTTCGATGTGCGTCTCTGCATCGGCACCTTCCAGTGGAGCCGCATTCAATGGACTGATGTGGACCAATTGCTTCGTTCTTCAGGCTCAGTCGCGGCCAACTATGTCGAAGCCAATAATTCGATTTCGAAAGCCGACTTCCTCTACCGTATTCGAATCTCCAGAAAGGAAGCCAGCGAGAGCCGCCTGTGGCTTCGCCTCCTCGGTGCCACCGTCAGCGACCAGACCCTCAAGGAACCACTTCGCCTGCTCTACAAAGAATGTGACGAACTCATCCGGATACTCGCCGCCATCCTCCGTAATTCCACCAACTGATTCCAACCATCTTCCTCTTCGTTTTGGATTTTGAATTTTGGATTTAGTGCTTCTTCTTCGTGTCTTTCCTCCAACAGTCCCTCCTCTGGTTCATCGCCGCCGCATCGGTCCCGGTGATCATCCACTTGCTGAACAAGCGCCGCCACAAGACGATCAAGTGGGCGGCGATGCAGTTCCTTCTGAAGGCCACGCGTGAATCCCGCGGCAAGAAGAAGCTCCGGCACATTCTGATCCTGACCTGCCGTGCGCTCGGGATCGCGGCCCTCGCGATCGCGGCGGCGCGCCCGATCATGTCCGGCCTGCTCGGCTGGAACAGCGGCAAGGTGGACACGGTGGTCCTCATCCTGGATCGCTCCGCCAGCATGGAGGCGAAACCCGGCGACGGCTACAATTCCCGCCGCCAGATGGTGTTGGAAAAGGTGCGCGATACCCTCAAGGACCTTGGCGGCGCGCGCCTCGTGCTGATCGACAGCGCGAGCGGGCAGCCGCAGGATGTGCCCTCTCCGGATGTTCTTCCCGATCTCGCGGCCGCCGGCCCCAGCGATACCTCCGCCGATTTACCCGCGCTGGTCACGAAGGCCGCCGAATTCCTGACGGAAACACCGGGCCGCAACGAGGTCTGGATCGCCACCGACCTTCAGACCTCCAACTGGAAGCCGGAGGACGAACGCTGGGCCTCCGCCCGCTCCACGCTCGGCACCCTGCCGCAGAAGCCCGCCATCCGCGTGCTCGGTCTCAGTGGTCCGACAGCCCCCAACACCTCCTTGCGCCTGCTGTCGGCCCGGCGCACCGGAGATCAACTTAACCTCGAGCTCGAGGTCAGCCGCGCCGAGGATGCCCATGGTACGGTCAATCTACCGCTCACCGTCAATCTCAACGGCGCCCGCACCACCGAGAATCTCACGCTCACCGGCCAGGCCCTGCGCTTCCAAAAGCACATCAACCTGCCACCCGGCAGCACCACAGGGCATGGCTGGCTTTCGATCCCGGCCGATGGCAACCCGCGCGACAACGCCGCCTTTTTCGCCTATGGGCCGGACCGTCCGGTGAAGAGCCTGATCGTCTCCCCCGGCGGGGATGTGGGCACCTACCTGCAACTTGCCGCCGCACCTCCCGGCTTCGGCAATCAATCCGTCACCCGGTTGGATCCCGCGAAGGCGGCCAACCTGAGCATCGGCGATGCCGCCTGTGTGATCTGGGCCGCGCCCCTGCCCACCGGTGCGGCCGCCGAAGCGCTCCAGCGATTCCTTTCCGATGGCGGGCACGTGCTATTCCTGCCTCCGGGCGGCCCCTCCACCAACAGCTTCCTGGACTTCAAGTGGGCACCACCTGCGGATGCAGCGACGGGGAAATTCTACATCCTGAAAGATTGGAACCACGATGACGGACCGCTGCGCGATGGCGCCGACGGCAGCCAGATCCCAGCCGAACGCCTCAAAGCCATCCGCCGCCAGGTCCCGGTCGGAGACGGCGCTCCACTGGCCAAGTGGGACGATGGCGAAGCCTTCCTCGTCCGCAAGGTGGTGGACCGCGGCACCGCTTGGTTCGCCGGCTCACTGCCGGATTACACGTGGTCGAATCTTGGAGACGCGGATGTGCTGCTGCCGCTGGTGCAGCGGATCGTCGCGGCCGGAGCCCAGCGGTTCGATGCTTCCTACCTGGCCGCCGTAGGGAGCGACACGGCCCGCACCCTGCCTGGTGAAAGCCGCACCCGCCTCGACGACTACGGCACGCCGGATCCCGCCAACGCCGCCTGGGATGCCGGCATCTATAAACTGGGTGACCGCTTGATCGCCCTGAACCGTCCCACCTCGGAAGACGCACCGGAAGTAGTCGGCCGTGAGGCACTCCAGGCGTCTCTCGATGGTACCGGCTATACCCTTTTCGAGGAAGCCGGCCAGGCCACCGATTCCACGGCTGCCCGCGATCTGTGGCGTGCCTTCCTGTGTGGCGTGCTCTTCTTCTTCCTGTCGGAAGCCGTGCTCAGTCTTCCCAAAAAGCCTTCGGAAACGCCTCTGCCCGCCCAGCGCCCACGCTCTTCTCCCATATGACCTGTAGGACCCATTCGACCCATAGGTCCACCAGCCTCTCTCTCCCACTGATCACTGATCACTGATCACTTTCCACTCCCTTGTCCTTCTCGAACCTCCATTTCTCGCCGACGCCCATCACCCTGACGGTCGGCCTTCTCGCGCTGGCCGCCATGCTGTGGCTGGCGGTCCTGTCCTGGAAACGCAGTCCACACAAGCGGCGCACCGCCGCGCTGGAGTCCCTGCGCGTGCTCGCCACGCTGCTGGTGGTGCTCCTGCTGTGGAAGCCGGAATGGCTGACCATCACCCACCCAACCACCAAGCCACGCATCGCCATCCTGTGGGACGACTCGAAGTCGATGACCACCCTCGATGCCACGCTGCCGCCCTCGCTTTCGCCCAAGGCGGAAATCGTGTCCCGCGCGGAGTGGGTGAAACGCACGCTCGCCAGCGACCTGTGGAAGCCGCTGGAAGACAACGGAGCCAACGAAGTTCTCAGCCAACCCTTCGCCACACCGCCTGCCGAGGATCCGGCCGGTCTGGCCGGCACCGACATGAACGCCCCGTTGAGCGATCTGCTCGATCAGGAGAACAACCTGCGGGCGGTGATCATGATGGGAGATGGCGATTATAACCTCGGCCAGCCTCCCGTGGCTGCGGCGCAGAAGATGCGCCTGCGCGGCATTCCGCTGTTCACCCTTCCCGTCGGCAGCCGCACCCGCCTGCCCGATCTCGACCTGCTTTCCGTCACCGCACCCACCTACGGCATCGTGGGCGAAAACGTGCAGATCCCCTTCACCATCCGCTCTTCTCTCGACCGCGAGGTCCGCACGGTCATCCGCCTGCGGGACGATGCCGGCCACGAGCGGACAAAGGACCTGACGCTCGCCCCCAATACCGAGACCTACGATTCCATCCTCTGGAAGCTCGAAAAGGAAGGCTCCTCGACCCTCGATCTTTCCATCCCCGTGGCCGATGGCGAGCGCATCGAGTCGAACAACACGCGCAAGTTCACCATCGCCGGACGTCCGGAAAAGATCCACGTCCTCATCGTCGAAAGCTCGCCGCGCTGGGAATACCGTTACCTGCGCAACGCCCTCACCCGGGATCCGGGCGTGGAGCTTTCCTGCCTGCTGTTCCATCCACAGCTTGGCGAAGGCGAAGGCCACAACTACATCAAGGAGTTCCCCAACAAGCTCTCGGACCTGGCGAAGTATGATGTGATTTTCCTGGGAGACGTCGGCATGCAGAGCGGTCAATTGACCAAGGAACAATGCGAACTCATCCGCGGTCTCGTGGAAAACCAGGCATCAGGCGTGGTCTTTCTTCCCGGTGCGCAGGGCAATCAGTTCACCCTGTTGGACAGTGCCCTCGGCGATCTCATGCCGGTGATTCTGGATGACGCCCACAAAACCGGCATCACCGATTCCATCCCCTCCCCGCTCAATCTTACCTCCGAGGGCCGTGGTTCCCTGCTCACCATGCTCGGCGACACCGAGGAGGAAAATCCCCAGATCTGGCGCCGCCTGCCGGGCTTCTATTGGAACGCACCCGTCATCAAAGCGAAGGGCGGCACCGAAGTTCTCGCCGTCCACGGAAACCGCCGCGGCAAATTCGGACCGATCCCGTTGCTGGTCACCAAAACCGCCGGCAATGGCAAGGTCCTCTTCATGGGGATCGACTCCGCCTGGCGCTGGCGCCGTGGCGTGGAAGACCTTTACCACTACCGCTTCTGGGGCCAGGTGGCCCGCTGGATGTCCTACCAGCGGAACATGGCCGCCGGCCAGCGCGTGCGCCTTTTCTTCACACCCGAGCGCCCGGCCCCCGGCGACACCGTCACCCTCCACGCGAATGCCTTCGATCCGAACGGCGCACCGCTGCAGGATGGAACCGTCAGCGTGGACATCACCGCCCCGGATGGAAAAACGCAGCGGCTTGACCTGCAGCCGAACAATGCCGCGTGGGGCACGTTCAACGGCCGCTTCAAGATCGAAGCCCCAGGTGCCTGGAAACTCCGCGCCACCGCCAGCAATGCGGACGACAAGCCCGTCGAAACCTCCATTCTCGCCCAGGGCATTCAAATCGAAAAACTCGGCCAACCTGCGCGTCCGGAGGTCTTCGAGGAAATGTCAAAGGTCGCCCGCGGCCGGATGATCCAGCCCGAGCAACTCGCCGATCTCATCAAGGAAATCAAGGCGCTGCCTGAACCACGGCCCTTGGAAAACCGCGTGCCGCTGTGGTCCCACTGGGCCGTCGTCTCGCTGCTCATTTTCCTCCTCGCCGTGTTCTGGATCGGCCGGAAGCTGAACGGGGCATTCTGAAAGCAGGCGGGTCGGAATTCAGCCAGTGGCGGCGGTTTCCAACCGCCATGCCTCTGATTTTAAATAGGGATCTGTCCGGAATCGCGGAACAAACAGATTCGTGGATTTGGAAAGAGACTGAGACTTGGCGGTTGGAAAACCGCCACCACGTTTCACGCCTCCTTTCGTCAGCCGCTCCTCAACCCAGGCGGTAAACGATGCGCGCCTTGGAGGTGTCGTAGGGAGACATTTCCATCTTCACCTTGTCGCCGACGACGAGGCGGATGAAGCGCTTGCGCATCTTGCCGGAAATGTGGGCCAGGACTTCGTGACCGCTGATCAGCTTCACGCGGAACATCGTTCCGGCCAGCACCGAGGAAACTTCGCCTTCAACTTCGACTGCCTTTTCCTCACCTTCCTTGTTACCGCGGCGGGGACCTGGAGCGCTCCGGCCTTGGTTGCGACGGCGGGAGGGTGTTTTACGTGGGCGTGGAGGCATGGAGAGTCGGATGGACGAATACTGGGCACCGGGAGCAAAAATGCTCCCGCACACCCATCATGCCCAAACCAAGCCGAGCATCAATCCCAAAAAGACGAGCTGGCTCCCAATTCAAAGGCACGCTTGCCAATCCGCCTCATCCGCTGCATTTTTCCGCATCCGGAGGCGCCTTGCCGCGCCATTCCTGAAAAACCCTTCAAAATCCAACGCAAGCCATGCCAGAAATCATTGAAAAGGATCTTCCCCAGAGCCAGAAGGCTTTGTGGTTGAAAGCCCTGAGCGCGATTCAGACCCAGAATCTCCCCTATGCCGTCAGCCTGCTTCAGGCGATTCTCAAGGATACACCCGGCTTCCTTGATGGCCGCAAGGTGCTTCGAAAGGTTGAAATCCAGCAGGCAGGCGGACCGAAGAAAAAGGGCGGCTTGTTCGGCATGCAGGGCGGCGGATTCGGCGGCATGAAGCTCCAGAGTCAGGCCAAGAAAGATCCGGCCGGCACCATTCCGCTGATCGAGAAGGACCTTGAAAAGGATCCGTTCAACGAAGCCGCGAACGACCTGATGTTCGAATGCTTCATAAAGCTCGAAATGCCGGACAGCGCGGCCTTCGCCCTTGAAACCGTGCGCAAGGGCACGCCCGAGACTCCGAAGCTGCTTCACAAGCTGGCCCAGCACTACCTTTCCCGTGATCTGCCCCAACTGGCCGCGGACGTCTACGCCGACATCATCAAGATCGCCCCGACCGATTCGGAAGCCATCAAGGGTGCCAAGGACTGCACCGCCCGCGCTTCCATGCAGAGGCAGAAGTGGGACGAAAACGCCAACATGAAGGACCTGATGCGCGATCAGGGCCAGTTCGAGGAAATGGAAAAGGCCGCGCGCACCGGTCTCACCCGCGACCAGCTCGAGGAGCGCCGCGACAAGATCATCCTCAAATACAACGAGGACCCGAACCACCTCGGTACGGTGAAGGAACTCGCCGCCACTTACGAACAGCTCGAAGACTGGACCAATGCCCACGCTTTCTATTCCTGGGCGCACACGCTCAGCAATGGCGACGTGGCCCTTCAAAACAAGGCTGCCCAGATGAACGACCGGGCGGAGGAAGCCCACACCAAGGCCTTGGAAGCCGCGGTCGAAGCCGATCCAACGAACGCCGAGCTGAAAGCCGAGCTTGATAGCCGCAAGTCCATCCGCCTCGCTGAACAGGTGGAGGAATCAAAGCGCCGCGTGGACCAGAACCCCACCGACCCCCAGCTCCGCTTCGACCTCGGCAATGCCCTGTATCAGGCCGGCGACTACAGCGCCGCCATTCCCCACCTCCAACAGGCCACGCGCAATCCCCACATCCGCACGAAAGTACTGCTGCTGCTCGGCCGCACATTCAAGGCCAAGGGGATGTTCGACCTTTCCATCAAGCAGCTCAGCGACGCTCTCGCCGACCTGCACGCCATGGACAATACCAAAAAGGAAGTCCTCTACGAGATGGGCATCATCTACTCCGACATGGGCAACAGTGAATCCGCCTTGGATTGCTTCAAGCAGATCTATGAAGTCGATTACGGCTATCGTGACGTGGCCACCCGCGTGGAGTCGTCTTACAAAGGCTGAGCCTCTCCAGTTCGCCACTCTTCCAATTCGGCGGCCGCTGTCCGGACTCAGCGGTAGCGGTCGTCGAATGGAATGTCCGACTCGACCCAATCCTGGGCGATTACCGACACGATCTCACATTGCCGGTTTCCAGGTGGTGTCGCCTTTTTCAGCTGCAGGATGACCCGGACGGGCATCCCACCGGCCAGCAAATGGCCAAGAGCCTGATCCGCCGGGGAGCCCTTGCGGCAATAACCGACCGGCACCGAATCGTCCTGATCCGGATAAACCAGCCGGTAGCAGTTCCACACCTTTTCGTCGGCGTAGTCGCCATTGAAATAAGAATCGCGGCCACATACGGCCCGGATACGGGCCTCGCACGGTGGGCCGCTTACCAGTTGACCCCAATCGATCGAGCACTTGCGCGCAAATGCGGCCATATCGAACTGCCATACCCCGTTCTCGTTGGGTGTGAGAAAGGCCAGACGACTGCGCACCGTGTTCCCCGAGAAATAGACGACCGCCCCTTCGATTTGCAGGTTATTCGCCAGGATCGACGAAGCCCACTCGACCCGCGCGACTTTGCCCTCCTTCTCTTCGAGGTGGGCCAGGAAATCCTCGGCCTCGGCTTCCGTCATCCCCTTGAGCCGAACCTTGCCCCCGAACTGGGCGGCACGCCGCATGGACAGCACGCTTTTCACCAGCCTGACCGCTTCGTCTTCTCCCGGAGGAGGGACAGCATTGTCAGCGACCGGAGCCGACGCAGTGGAGACGGTCGGATTCCGCCAGCCGTCTTGATTGTTGTCCTTCTCATTCAAAAAACCGAGCAAGAGAAAGACGGCCAGCCCGACCAATCCCAGCCCACCAAGCACGACCAGGCGGATCATCATGAGATTGGAAGTCTTCGGCGGTGATTTCCGACGCCGGACCTTGGCCATGTCATCGTCGGACATGGCGGGGGCCCGGAATGACTCGGCAGAGGCCGAGCTATCCTCTGGATCACGTGGCGGCCGCGGAAAAGAACGGATTTGCATGACGATGGTTCCAGAGCAGGACGAGATCGTTCAACGTGGCACCAGGGTGACCTGGGTAGCCTCGTAATGGTCATCAGGCCGGAACAACCAGCCGGGATTGCGGTCGGTCACTTCGTAGCCCGTCAGCTTGAAGACCGGAAGGAATTGATTGCTGTTCGGCTCGTACCACTGCTTGCCCTCGAAGTATCCGTGAATGCGGTACTCGTAGTTGTTGTCAAAGCCATAGCGCTGCCCATCAGGGCCGTTTTCCGGCAGCCGGTCCGGATTGGTCTTCTGCGACTCATCGAAGAATACCAGCTTCGCCCGGTTCCAGGATTCATGGGGCTTCCGGAGGTAGCCCCAGAAGCGGGTCTTATGGACGTAGTAGCGCCGGCCATAGAAAAAATCGCCACTCGGCTCCGCCCCGATTTTTGCCGAACGTTCATCCTGCGTCGGCCCTCCCATGTTACCCACCCCGATTGATGAGCCGCATTGGGTGAGAACGGTGGAGGCGGCCACGAGGACGAGAAAACGACAGACGACACGAAGCATGATCACGATGCTACCGGACTTCCCGGGCAGGCGGCAAGTGGCAATCGACCCGCGATTCCGTGGGGTACCCCCTTCCCGCGAATCCGCTTGCCAAGGCCGGACTAGATCGGTAATCGGCGGATTCCCCAACGGCCCGTCGTCGTCCTGCCAATCTTTCATGAAATTAAGCCAACTCCTCAGCGCTGACCAAATCCTGCCCGAAATGCAGGCCGAGGAACATTGGGCTGCCATCGTGGAATTGGTCCGCCATCTGGAATCGATCGGAAAGCTGGGCGCGGACCTCGCTGAGGAGGCGCTCGCCTCGCTCAAGGTGCGTGAGGAACTGGTCAGCACCGGTATCGGCGCGGGAGTCGCCATTCCGCATGCTTTTTCCGACAATATCGACCACGTCATCGCGGTTCTGGGACGCTCGCAGGAAGGAATCGACTTCGAAGCCCTCGACAATGCCCCGGTGCATTTCGTGTTCCTGTTCATCGTTCCGCGGAAGGATTACCACCTGCACCTGCGCACCCTGGCCGCGATCGCCAAGATGTTCACCAACGGCGAAATCCGGCGCCGGGTGGCTGCCGCCGATTCCCGAGAGGAAATTCTTTCCATTCTCGATCCAAAAGCGTCCCGTGTGGCCGCGCCCGGCAACTGATCCGGAGCGCGTTCCCATGCCATGACCTTCCAGCAGGACCTCGAATCCCGCCTCGCCGCCGCCGTCGCTTCCGTGATCGGTGAACCCGCCGCCGCGCCCGTGACGGCGGCCACCGACCTCCGCTTCGGCGATTACCAGTCCAACGCCGCCATGGTCCTGGCCAAGCAGCGCAAGACCAACCCGCGCGCCCTGGCCCAGGAGATCCTCGACAAGGTCGATCTCACCGGTCTCGCCACCGCCGACATCGCCGGCCCCGGCTTCCTCAATTTCCGCATTCTGCCCGAGGCCTACGCCGCCGGAGTGACCCGCCTCATCGGGGATGAAAAGCTGGGCGTGCCTGACGTCGGCGCGGGCCGCACGGTGGTCGTCGATTTCTCCGCCCCGAACGTAGCCAAGCCGATGCATGTCGGCCACATCCGCTCGACCATCATCGGCGATTCGCTTTCGCGCATCGCCCGTTTCCTGGGCTTCAACGTCATCACCGACAACCACATCGGCGATTGGGGCACGCAGTTCGGCATGATCCTCTACGGTTGGAAAAACCTGCTGGATCCGAATGCGATCATCGCCGATCCGATCCCGGAACTGCTGCGCATCTATCGTGAAGTGAACGCCGCCGCCAAGGCCGATCCTGCCGTGCTTGATGCCTGCAAGCTGGAGTTGGTGAACCTTCAGGCCGGAGATGAAAAGAACACCGCCATCTGGCTCGAATGCATCGCCGTCTCGAAGACCGGCCTCCAGCGCATCTACGATCGCCTCGATGTGAAGTTCGACCACTGGCTCGGCGAAAGCTTCTACAACGACCGCCTCGCCAGTCTGGTGGATGAGTTCCTGGAAAAAGGAATCGCCCGCACCAGCAATGGCGCGGTCTGCATTTTCGCCTCCGGCAACCAGCCCGATGAACAGGACCCCTTCCGCGTCCACAAGGAAGACGGCTGGACCGACAATCCGGCCATCATTCGCAAGGCTGACGGCGGTTTCCTCTACGCCACCACCGACCTCGCCACTCTCGAATACCGGGTGGAAACCTGGAAGGCCGACCTCGTCTGGTATGTGGTCGGCGTGCCGCAGTCGCTGCATTTCCGCCAGATTTTCGACGCCGCCGCCCGCTGGGGCAAGCAGGCGGACTTCTGCCACGTGGCCTTCGGCTCGATCCTCGGCGAGGACCGCAAGCTGATGAAGACCCGCTCGGGTGACAACGTGCAGCTCATCGACGTGCTCGAGGAAGCCGTCGAGCGCGCCGCGCGGGTGATCGCGGAAAAGAACCCGGACCTCCCCGCCGAGGAAGCCGCGCAGGTGGCCGAGACGGTCGGCATCGGCGCGGTGAAATTCGCGGAACTTTCGCAAAACCGCCTCACTGACTACGTTTTCTCCTGGGACCGTATGCTCGCCCTCCAGGGTGACACCGCGCCGTATCTCCAGTACAGCAACGTCCGCATCCGTTCGATCTTCCGCAAGCTGGAGGAACCTTTCGATCTCGCTACGGCATCCATCGTACTGACGGAGGAGGCGGAAATCCATCTCGCCCGCCTGCTGGTCCGGTTCGGCGAGGTGCTCCCCACCGTCCTCGATGATCATCGCCCGAACCTGCTGGCCAACTACCTGCTCGAACTGGCCCGCGCCTTCCATTCCTTCTTCGAAGCCTGCCCGGTGCTGAAGTCGGAAGATGCGGTCCGCACCAGCCGCCTCGCCCTCTGCGATCTCTCCTCCCAGGTCCTTTCCACCGGCCTCGGCCTCCTCGGCATCAAGGTGCCCGAGCGGATGTAATCTTCTTCGTTTTGGATTTCGTGCTTAGAATTTAGTGCTTCCTCCTCATGCCCGACCGCCCCCGCCTGCCGTTCTATGTCATCGGCCACAAGAATCCCGACACCGACGCCATCTGTTCCGCGATCGGCCACGCCGCCCTGCTGCGGGTGACCGGTGAGGAGCACGCGGTGGCGGCGCGTTGCGGCGAAGTCCCACAGCGGACCGCCTGGGTGCTTGAGAAAGCCGGCATCGAGGCTCCCGAATTGATCACCGACGTCCGTACAACCGCCGGCATGATCAGCCGTCGGGACGTCGTGCAGGCGGACCTCGCGGATACCTTCCTCACGGCCTACCGGCGGATGCTTTCCAGCGGCGTCCGCTGCGTGCCGGTCACGGATGATACCGGCCACGTCCACGGCATCCTGCGCTACCTGGACCTGCTCGAACTTTTGCTCCCGAACGAATCGCAGGACTTCGCCTTCCGGACAGTTCGTGCATCACTTTCAAAAATTGCAGACACCCTGGGCGCGGAAACTTCCGCCGGTGCTCCCCTGCCGGCCGATGAAACGGAAGAGGACCTGATTCTACTGGTCGGTGCCTCGTCCCAGAAGTCGGTTGAAGCGCGCCTGAAAACCGCCGCCAAGGATGGCCGGATCGGACGCTTCCTCGTCATCTGCGGTGACCGGCCGATCGTGCAGCGCTACGCCATCGAGCACGGTGCACGGGCCCTGCTCGTCACCGGCGGCAATCCCATCGACCCGGCGCTCGCCACACTGGCGGCCAAGAAAGGCGTGGTAGTGCTGCTGTGCCACCACGACACCGCGAGCTGCTCCACCTTGATCCGCTGCTCGCGCACGGTGCGGCACGTGATGGAAACCGGCTTCATCTCGGTGGCCACCCATGAACCTCTGTCACGTCTGCGGAAGCGCCTGGCATCGATCGATCAGGATCTGTTCCCGGTGACCGATCCGAAGGACGGCACCATGATCGGCGTCATTTCAAAGTCCGACCTGGTCGACCCGCCGCGCCTGCGGCTGGCCCTCGTGGATCACAATGAGTACGCCCAGGCCGTCAATGGCGTGGAGGAAGCCGAAGTCGTGGAAGTGATCGACCACCACCGTCTGGCCGGCGACCTGGTATCACGGGAGCCGATCCGCTATCTCAACGAACCGGTCGGCTCGACCTCGACGCTGGTGGCGCGCAAGTTCATCCACCGCGATCTGGTGCCGGAAAAGGGCGTGGCGATGTGCCTGAGCGCGGGCATCATTTCCGACACGCTGTGCCTGACCGGCCCGACCACAACGGACCTGGACCGCGAAATGCTGAAGTGGCTGACCGGTCTGGCCGGGATTCACGCCGAGAGCTTCACCGAAGAATTCTTCGCCGTGGGCTCGCTGATCGCCACCGGCACCGCGCACGAAATCCTCAACGCCGACCGCAAGGAATTCACCGATGACGGCCACAAGGTCAGCATTTCCCAGGTCGAGGAACGCGGGCTGCATGGCTTCGGCCCCCGCCGCGAGGAGGTTGAAAATGCCCTCAAGCAACTGGTCGCCTCGAACGGCTACAACCTCGCCGTACTGGCCGTGACGGACGTCTCCCGCCACCACAGCATCATCCTCGCGGCAGGAGATCCGGACATCGTCGCCAAGCTGCCATTCGCGCATCTGGATGAAACAATGTTCGACGCCCCCGGCGTGGTCAGCCGCAAGAAGCAGATCTTCCCCGCCGTGAGCGAGGCGCTCCAGCATGCGAAATAAATCACGGTATTGCCATTCACCGAAAAGGTATTACCTTTCCTCCCATGCGGACGATCACTCTGAAAATCCCAGACGAAATGGACGAGCAACTGGAAGCTGTAGCCAGCCAGCGCCATGAGTCGAAATCCGCTGTCGTGCGGGAGGCCGTCACCCACCTCTTGGCAAAAGAATCCGTCAATCCGGCCGTGGCATGGACAAAAAAATTCCGCGGCATTCTCGCAGGAGATGATGTCTCGGAAGATGACAGGATGAATCACATTATCGCCAAACACGTTCACTGACGTGCGTCTTCTAATTGACGCGAACGTCATCCTCGACGTTCTCCTGGATAGGGAAGGCGCCGAGAGATCGGAACAGGTCATCCACCGGTGCCGGGGACGCGATGATGGATGGGTTTCCTGGCACACCCTCTCGATCCTTTCCTATTACATCGGCAAACGGCATTCCGGGCGGTTCCGTGAGATCATGGAAGAAATGCTGGCTTGGGCGCACGTCGCGGAAACGACGGATCTCCATGCCCGAATGGCTTTGCAGTGGGCTTTCAGGGACTTCGAGGATGCAATGCAGGCCTCCGCAGCCGTCGCCTGCGGCGCTGGCTTCATCATCACCGGGAACATCAGGGACTTTACGAAATCCCCTGTTCCCGCCTTGAGTCCCGAAGACTATCTCCAGCAGCACCCCTGACCTTTCCATGTCTTCCCTTCTTCCCGATCTCACCGTTCTCAAAGCCGGCACCGGCGTGTTGACGAAGTCCTCCGACGGCACACTCGACCGTGCGGCCCTCGTTCATTTCGTCGCGGGCATCGCCGGTCTGATCGATGCCGGTCACCGCTGCCTGCTTGTCTCATCGGGTGCCGTCGGCTCCGGCGTTTCCGCACTCGGACTTGAATCGTATCCCTCCGACACCGCCACCCGCCAGGCGTGTGCCGCCGTCGGCCAGGCACGGCTGATGCACGTCTATGGCAGCCTGTTCGCGAACTTCGACATCACCGTGGCGCAGGTGCTCCTCACAGCGGGTGATCTTTCGACCCCGGAGCGCGCAGCCTATGTCTCCGACACCCTGCGGCGCCTGCTGGCGGAGAAGCGGATCCTGCCGATCATCAATGAGAACGACTCGGTGGCGGTGGAGGAGCTCAAATTCGGCGACAACGACATGCTGTCCTCACGGGTCGCGGTTCTGGCCGGCGCGACCCGGCTGGTGCTTCTGACAAGCGTCGATGGACTGCTTGATCCGCAGACGAATGCGCTGGTGCCCGAGGTGTCGGACATCGACGAGGTCCTCGGCCATGTGCGCGATGATCGCGGGAAATTCTCAATCGGCGGGATGGCGTCGAAGCTGACCGCCGTGCGTCACGCGGTGGAACATGGCATTGAGACCCACATCGCCCACGGTCGCCACCCCGAGCGCCTCGCCGCCATTCTGGAAGGCGGGGGCATCTCGACGCGTTTCAACAGGCGCACGTCCAAGTAAGAAAAATTTGACCACAGATTTCACAGATTAAGATGATTTTCAGAATCAGAATCCGTCCCCTCTCTCCCAATCTGTGAAATCTGTGTAATCTGTGGTCGATTCTCTTCATCTCATGTCCGACGCGCTCCGCGAAACAATCCACCAGATGGGCCGACAAGCCCGCGCCGCCGCGCACCGGTTGTCCCAACTCTCGTCTGATGAAAAGAACGCCATCCTCCGGGCCATGGCCGCCGAGCTGCGTTCCCGCTCCGTCGGTCTGATCGCAGCCAACGCGCTTGATCTGGAAGCCGCCCGCGCCAAGGGCCTTTCCACCGCCATGCTGGACCGGCTGAAGCTGGACGCGGCCCGCGTGGAAGCCATGGCCGCCGGCATCGACCAGGTGGCGACCTTGCCCGACCCCGTGGGCCTCCAGATGGACGCCTGGAGCCGCCCCAATGGAATCCGCATTGAGCAGGTGCGCGTGCCCATCGGCACCATCGGCATCATTTACGAAAGCCGCCCGAATGTCACCGCGGACGCAGCCGTGCTGTGCTTCAAAACGGGCAATGCCACCATCCTGCGTGGCGGCAGCGAGGCCATCCACTCGAACCAAGCGATCGCCGCAGCCTTGCAGGCGGGCGGGGCCACGGCAGGCCTTCCCGATCACGCGATCCAACTGATCCCCTTCACCGATCGGGAAAGCGTCGGCATTCTGGCCGGCATGGACCAATGGCTGGACCTGATCATCCCGCGCGGCGGCAAGGGCCTCATCGAGACCGTGGTCTCCCTGGCGCGGATGCCGGTGATCAAGCACTACGACGGCATCTGCCATCTCTATGCGGATGAGGCGGCGGATCTGGAAATGGCGGTGAAATTGACCGTCGATTCCAAGACCCACAAACCCGGAGTCTGCAACGCGCTGGAAACCCTGCTCGTCCATGAAGCCGTGGCACCGTCCTTCCTGCCGATGGTGGCGGAGGCACTGCGAGCCAAGGGCGTCGAGCTGCGTGGCTGCGAGCGGACCGCCAGAGTGATCGAGGTGATCCCGGCGACCAACGAAGACTGGAGCACCGAGTACTTGGATCTGATCCTTTCGATCAAGATCGTGGATTCCCTTGAGGAGGCGGTGGCCCATATCAACGAATATGGGTCCCACCACAGCGATTGCATCGTGACCACGGACACCGCGGCCGCAGAGCGATTCATGCGCTCGGTCGACTCCGCCTGCGTCTTCCACAACGTCTCCACCCGCTTCGCCGACGGCGGCGAGTTCGGCTTCGGAGCCGAAATCGGAATCTCCACGGACAAGCTCCACGCCCGCGGCCCCATGGGCCTGCGGGAGCTCACCAGCTACCAATACCGGATCCGCGGCGAAGGCCAGGTGCGGGGGTGAGCTTCGCGATGGATACATCGTCCCGATGGATCAGAGCGCCAGATCCCGCAAGTAGCCGATGGCTCCAGCCATCGGAAGGCTTGAGCGGCCAAGGGCGATTATCCGCTATCGGACAGTCGATGTTCCTGTCTCATTGGACGAACGACGTCATCTCCCAACCATACCAACGTTTGGAACGATTCATGTTCGAATCTCAAGCCCGGAGGGCGGCGTCAATAAAAGGCCGATGTGGCAGGCGTGTTCTGGACATCTGCATCCCAAAGGGATGGCAGCGTCGGTAGCCGGAGGTTGAGGAGCCTCTGGCGACGACACCTCCGGTCGAGAGCGCTTCTCATCCGATCCCGAAGGCGATCGCAGCCACCGTCTTTCGCCGGGAAACGTCCGCCTTGCTGCGACCCGCTGCGGGGTCGAATGCAGAAACCGTTTATCCGGAGGTGTCGTCGCCCAAGGCTCCTCAACCTGCGTCTACCTGGGCTGCGATGCCTTCGGCATCAAGAGACACACCTTCCTGCATTCTCCAAGGAATGGCCCTAAGGTGACACGCATGCCCTGCGGGACCCAGAATTCAAATTGAAGCGTCACATGATTTTCGAAATTTCGCATCAGTTCGATCTGTCGCTTTGTCTTTCGAGTCCAATGGCAAAACGATTGGCTGGCCAGGCTCTCGGATTCAGACACGATGGTCACATGAGCTGTCGAGTTCGTCCCCGTCAGTGTTGTCTCGCCTTGCTTCCATGGATTGCCTTCGCGGCCACACCGTGTTGCGAAAAACAACCTTTGCACGCGAGAAACGAAACACTCTTTCTCCAGACGCTCTCCGAAAACAGGAACGCCAGCCTCGAAAAGAGAATAACCGAAATTGTCATCGAAGGGAAAAGCAGCAGTCGATTGACCATTTCCGACAAAGCCGAGATTTCAGTCTTCATCCATGACGTTCATCACGAATCAAGCCGCAAACCCGGGAACCCCGATCATGGGGGATTCTGGTGGATCATTTTCAAAAATGGAACCACCGACGAATTTGCGTTCAAGGTCACGCCGGTGGATGCCAAATCAGGATTAACAATTTACGGTGGTTCTCCCACCGGTTGGGATGTACCGATCACGCCAACCCTTCGGAGAATCTTTTCGTTGGAGTGCATTCCGGATGGGCATTTGTAAGATCCGATCAATGATCGATCCAAATGCACCACCAAGATTCATCCAGTCACCTACCGCATCAACTCCCTCATGAAAAACTCTCCAACCGGCTCCGTCACCTGACGGCGGAATTCAGCGACTGACAGCTTCCCCGCCTTCGCCAGTCTCGGGATGGGGCTGAGGTAGAGGCGATCGGTGAAAGTTTCATGGCGGGCACCCGCGAGGATATGCCGCTCATGACGGGGATCGACGAGCGATCGTTGAATGCGCCGGTCGGATTCCCGGATCAGGGTTTGTTCGGGTGTTTCGCCCTCAGTCGCGGGCGCAAGCAACCAGGCCGGCATGTCATCATCGAAGAACAAAAACGGACCGGTGGGCTCCATGTCGCTGAGGAAAAATCCGTCTTCATTGACCCCGGCGTGGAAGGCAGGTTCGTGGGCACAAAGGTGGAGAGCCGTCGTGCCACCGAAGGAGAAGCCGAACACCCCGAGACGGTCGAGACGCAGTCGGTGCGCCAGCATGGGCACGTCTCCACGATCAAGTGACTGCCGGATCTGCCCGAGTTCCCATTCACGCTGGGTGAGACAAATGGCCGCGGTTCGTTCGAATGCGGCGACCGATTCCGGGCTGGAGAAATCCGGCGAGCCGGGAAGCGTCCCGAGCGTGATCGAATGATCCGAGTGGCGGACCCGGGCCGCCTGCTCCGGGTGGTCCATGGCGATCACGACAAAGCCACGGCTGGCGAGGTCCTCCACCTGCACGATGTTTTCAAGGCGGTTCCCCATCCACGAGTGCTCGTAAAAGACGACGGGAAAGGGAGCAGCCTGGGCGAGCATGGGCACGCCGACAATTGACCGGGAAGGTGCCTGGGCGAGCCGGTGGAACAGAAAGGTGGAGGCGAGGCCTTCATCCGACAGCCAGCGCGCAGGCGAGCCCTCCGCCCCTGGCGACGCAGGATACCAAACCTGCACGACGAGAGGCGTGGTGGCCCCGCCACAGGCGAGTTCGAACGTCCCGGTGCCGATCCGGTGGGGTCCGGGCAATGACGGAACCCGCGGTGGCGGAAAAAGGATGCAAAGCAACAAGCTGAGCAAGGCCCCGCCGATGGCAGCAGCCCGACCGGCCCGCCGCCAGATCGGATGAAGAACTGAGAACCCGAAAAGAACAGCCGTGCCAACAAGGGCCGGGATCAGCAAAGCTCCGGCAGTCCCCACCAGCCACGCCGCCACCAGCGACATGAACGCCAGAACGACCCGCGAGCGGAATCGCCCGAACGGCAGGACGGCGGCTAAGATAACGAGCAGGCAGCCAAGCCACTCGATCCAGGAGGAACTCACTCGTGGATGCTGGCCGAAATCCCAGGTGTTTCGCAATCCCAAAGCTTCGGGGGCCTCGTGGCGATTGTTTGGATGAGTTCCGGCCAATTCCGGTTAGACTGCGGCATGGCCCTTCCCGTCGTCCGCATTTTGCGAGTCCTGCTCGCGGCCTTCTTCATCGCCGGAGGTATCTACCATTTCTGGAACCCACAACCGTACCTCTCAATGATGCCTCCATGGCTGCCCTGGCCGACAACGATGAACCTGATCGCTGGCGCTGCGGAAATCGCCGGTGGCGCGGGAGTCTTGATTCCAGCCCTGCGCCGGGCGGCTGCCTGGGGACTGATCGCGCTGTTGGTGGCGGTGTTCCCGGCCAACCTGCAGGTAGCCCTCCACGGATGGCCGGGGATGCATCTGGCCACGTGGGTACTCTGGGCACGGCTGCCGTTCCAGATCGTGTTCATCGCCTGGGTGTGGATCGCGTGTTTGAAGTCGCCACACCGCGATGGGATCGGCAATGTAGCCCACGACTCCAGCCGCCGGTAGGCTGCGGGGCCGAGCGATTCACTTCCGCTATCCGGCGAACGCTTTCGCCCCCCGAAGACAAACGGCTGGAGCCGTTTGCTACATTGGCTGTAATCGGGCCGAACGATCATTTCCCTTGCGACTGCGAAAATCGAAGCGATCACCCGTGCATGAGCGGCTTTGTGTTCCATCCAGTCACCACCTTTTTCGCAGGGCTCATCGTCGCCGTCGTGGCATTGGGCCTGTTGGTCGGCGGCTGTGCGCCGCCCAATCGCTCGGCCCAGGCCGTACAGGCCTACCGCGATGGCATGGCGAAGGCGAATGCCGCGCCGCCTGCCCCCGGAAGCGCTGCGGAAAAGGCCGCGCTCGACCGGTTCGAGACCTTCTTAAAAGGCGTGGGCAGCGAGGAATTCATCCGCGCAAACACCTCGAAGACCTACTCGGCCGATGCCTACCTGAACGACACTCTGGTAACCCGCCACGGCGCGGCGGCGATCGAAGCCTATTTCATCAAGACCAGCCATGCGATGAAGACCTATCAGGTCACCATCGACGAGGTGGCGCGGACCGGCGCGAACTACTACGTCCGCTGGACCATGGTGGTGTCCGCACCGGCCCTCAGCCACGGCGAGCCGATCGAATCCACCGGCATCAGCCAGGTCCGGTTCGACAGCGAGGGGAAAGTCGCGTTTCACCAGGACTTCTGGGACTCCGGTGAAAACTTCTTCGGCAAGCTGCCGGTGGCGGGCGGAGTGATTGGATTCATCCGGAAGAAGCTCGAATGACGGACGCGCAGGCACCTCGTGAAGGCCCGGGGCCATCCCGCTGGCAGCGTTGGTTCGTGCTGCCGGTCAAGCATCAGCTCACCCAGGGTATTTCCCCGGAAAAGCTGGCATGGACCATCGCCCTGGCAGTGGTGCTCGGTGTCTTCCCGATCATGGGCACCACCTCGATCGTGTGCTTCCTGGTAGGCTGGGCGCTGCGCCTCAACCAACCGGTGATGCAGGGGTTCAATACCCTGATGTATCCGCTGCACCTGGCGCTGATCCTAGTATTCATCCGCATGGGTGAGCACCTGTATGGCGCACCGCCGATCCCGTTTTCGATCCCACAGTTGCTGGAGAAATTCAAAGAAGACCCGATGCGGTTCGCCCGCGAGTTCGGCTGGACGGCTTGGCAGGGAGTGAGTGCGTGGCTGTTGGTGGCACCAGTGGCCGCCGTGCTGATCCGGATCGCCGTTCTGCCGGTGCTGAGGCGGGCGGCCGCGAAAATTCATGACCGGACGGCTATGGAGTCATGAGCGTTTGATTCCCCCCGGTGGTGGCCCCGGCGCCCCGGATGCGGTTGGTTCGAAGTTGCAACCCGATCGAACTTCGTCCCATGACCGCCATGAACATCCTCCTCCCCTCCCCCAGGTTTCTGCTCTGCACCTGGTTGGTATCCGCAAGCACGGCGGCGGCGGACCCGTCTCAGGATATCATCGCCAAGGGTGACGCCGCGGACCGCAAGCTTCAGACCAAGGAAGCACTCGCCGCCTATCTGGAGGCTGACAAGGCACAACCAAACCAAGCCGCGATCCTCGTCAAGATCGCCAAGGAATATGGCGGGCTGATGAACGACGCGAAGACCAGCGCCGAGCGGAAAGAAGCCGCCGCCCAATCACTGGCATACTCCCGCAAAGCGCTGGCTGCCGACGCGAAAAGCAGCGACGCCAATCTGGCGGTGGCGATTTCGCTGGGAAAGAGCGTCGAATTCATGGGCAACCGCGAAAAGGTGGAAACCTCCAGCCAGATCAAGGCCTATGCCGAAAAGGCCCTCCAACTGAATCCAAAGAGCGACTACGCCCACCACATGCTCGGCCGCTGGCACCAAGGGCTGGCGGGAGTTGGCGGAGCCACCCGGGTGCTGGCGCAGGTGGTCTATGGCGGCCTGCCCGCTGCGACCTATCAGGAGGCCCTCGATCATTTCCAGAAAGCCCGTGCCCTGCGACCGGATCGGCTGGTTCACCAAATCGAATACGGCCGCACCCTGGCGATGATGGGGCGCAAGGACGAGGCGCGCACGGAAATCCAAAAAGGCTTGGCGATGCCGAACCGCGAAAAGGATGATCCCGAAACCAAGGCACGCGGCAAGGAAACCCTAGACCACCTCTAACGAAGCAGAGCCGGAGGCACTTCGATCAGGCGCGGCCCCGGCGAGACGAAGCAGCGGTCACCCGGTTCGGGCTTGATGCGCAGCCCGCCCGTGAAGGTGCCGAAGGCCGGCAGGACGAGCAGGTTTCCACGAACCAGGAAACAGGGAAAGCGCATCGGCAGGCTCTTGCCATCGCCGACCTTCACCACCGGATGCCAGTGCGCGGCAATGGATGGAACATCGTCCGTGGCCTCGGCCGGATCGTGAACCATTCGGAAACCACCATGGCTGGCAAAGGGAACCGCCGGCAGGTTCATTGGAAGACGGGCGATCTTCAGATCATGGTTGCCGATCACCAGTTCGACGGGCAGACCGAGTGAATCGATCCAGCTTTCAAACAGCAGCGCGATGTCACGGGTGAAGCCGCCGCGGGAGTGAAACAGGTCGCCATTGATCACCAGGCGGCTCGCCCGGTGTTCGCGGCAGAGCATGGTGAGGCGATCGAGGTCGGTGGTGCTCGCGCCTTCGGGAATCGCGATGCCGCGGGCCTGAAAGGCACTGGCCTTGCCAAGGTGGATATCCCCCACGACCAGCGTGCGGTCGGAGAGAAGCGCCGCCCTCTCTAACAGCAACTCGACAGGCAGGCCTGCAATTTCGATTTTCATTTGGAAGCCGCCTGATTGAGCTCCGTCAGCATGCGTTCGAAACGGGCAGCCGCATCGCCCGGCGAATGGGTGGCGGTGAGGCGTTCGGTCCAGAGAGGGAACGCCATCGGGCTGAGGTTCGGGGTTTCGATGAGATGGATCGGACGCTGCCGGATGTCGTCCATGGCGGTCTTCAAGCGGGTGTATTCCATCTGCCGTTCCAGGATTTCGCGCTGCGCCTGGTCGAGCAGGAGGTTGCCGGAATCGTAGCGGACCAGCACCTCGAACAACAGGCTCGAGCTCGATTGGATTTCGCGCTGGGAACGGCTCGGCTGCCCGGGGGGGGCCTGCAGAATCAGACCGGCCACGCGGGCGATTTCCCGGAACTGCCGGCGGGCCAGTTCGGCCGTGTTGACGCAATTGATGAGGTCTTCGAGAAGGTTGTCGGTGCTGAGGTTGAGGCGGAGCATGGTCTCATCGAGATTGAGTCCACGCCGCGCGGTGAGGGCAAAGCCGTAGTCGTTCTGGGTGACGATGACGCTGTCCTCCAAATGAAGCCGGTAGGCGAGCAGCGCCCCGAGCCCTTCGTGCACCAGGCGGCCGGCCATCGGATAGAGGAAAAGGTGCTCTCCTTCCCGCGAGTGGCAGTGTTCGACGACAAGGGTGCGGTCGTCCGGCAACTGCGACCAGCGGCCCTGGATCGCGAGAATCGGCTCGACGGCTTTCATCTCCGGCGCAGGCTTGCCCTCGCCGCGCAAACGCCTGGCGGTGGCGTGGGCCAGCTCGCTGGACAGCGGCATTTTCGCCCCACCCCAGACGGCCACATGCCCCTTCGTGTGCTTCGCCACCCGCACCGTGGCCACACGCAGATGCAGCCGGATGAATTCCAGGTGGCGTCCTCCAAACACCAGATGCGAGCCAGGCTTCAGCCGGCCGATGAATCCCTCTTCCACCGTGCCGAGCGTGCGTCCGTTGGTGAGGCGGATGGTGACGTGGCTGTCGGAGGAAATGGTACCGATCGAGAAGCGATGCTGCTTGATGAGCATCTTGTCATCCACCACATAGCGTCCGTCCTCAAGCCGCGCCTTGCGGTAGCGTGGATAGGCGGCCAGCGCCTGTCCTCCGGAGGAAATGAAACGCAGCGACCATTCCCACTCGTCATCGCTGAGATCGCGATAGGCGTAAGTGGACTGGATCTCGCGGCGCATCTCATCCGCCTCGAACGGCTCACCGATGGCGCAGGTCACCAGGTGCTGGACGAGCACATCGAGCGGCTTGTTCAGCGGCACGCGGGATTCGATGTGGCGCTCCGCAGCCGCATCGCGAGCAGCAGCAAACTCGACCAACTCCATGGCATGGGTCGGCACGCCGAGAATGCGGGAGGTTTTCCCCGGCTGGTGACCGGAACGTCCGGCCCGCTGCAGCAATCGGGCCACACCCTTGGGCGAGCCCACCTGGATCACCTGATCGACCGGGGAAAAATCCACCCCAAGATCGAGAGACGACGTGCAGACCACACAACGCAACGAACCATCGCGAAGTCCTGCTTCCACCCGCTCGCGTTCGGCCCGGTCGAGCGATCCATGATGAACCGCGATGAGGTCCTTCCACTCCGGTCGCAACTCCACCAACTCCTGGAACCAAATCTCGGTCTGCGAGCGGGTATTGGTGAAGACCAGCGTCGTGTTCGCCTTTTCCAGCTCCTTCATTACCTGCGGAGCCAGCCGCGTCCCAAGATGCCCATACCACGGGAAACGGTCGATCTCTTTCGGGATGATCGTGTCGATGCGGATGTCCTTCCTCAGATCGGCGGAAACCGTGACCCCTTCCGGGGCCAGACTGCCGAGCAGGACATCGCGCGCCTGATCAAGATTCCCCAGCGTCGCCGACAGCCCCCAGATCCGCAGCCCGGGAAACCAGGCCCGCAGGCGGGCGAGACAAAGCTCGGTCTGGACACCGCGCTTGTTGCCCATGAGCTCGTGCCACTCATCGACGATCACGGTCTTGAGACCGGCGAACTGGGCGCGGGTCTCGGCATGGGTGAGCATAAGCGACAAGCTCTCCGGCGTGGTAACCAGGCCGAACGGGAGCTTGCGGCGCAACCTGGCCTTCAGCGCTGCCGAGCTATCCCCGGTGCGGGCTTCGACCTTCAACTCCGGGGCCAGCATTTCCAGCGGCTCCCGCAGGGCACGCAGGGTGTCCTGAGCCAACGCCCGCAACGGCGTGATCCAGAGCACCGCGCAGGACGTCGGCAGTTCCTTGGACTGCATCGCCTCCGCCACCGGTCCGAGCCAAACGGCGAGGGTCTTGCCAAGCCCGGTTGGCGCGTGAAGCAGGCCGGATTTTCCCGCCGCATGGGCCTTCCAGGTTTCCCGCTGGAACGGAAACGGCTTCCACCCCCGCGCGGTGAAAAAAGGTTGGGCGGGGTGCGCGGCCATCGCGCTCATGTTGCCCCGGCTGGCCACGGATGCAACCGGGCATTGAAGATTGAAGCGGCACTTTCAGACGATCCCAAGACGAACACGCGAGGTCCACAGCCACGACCAGGCATGCGAACCGAGCGCCTTGGTCGCCGCCTCACGCAGCCGATCGATGCCCAGCTCGTGCTCGGACACACCGTTTTTCAAAAGAGTCTGAATGTGCCCCTGGCTGAGCAGCAGCCCGACCAGACGGGCCGCATCGCCGCGATCGGTGTGATGAACCGCAAGCTCGCGGGTGTGGCGGAACACCCCGCTGTGCTGCATGCGCGCAAGATGCGTGTCCTTGTCCCAACGCTGGAGCCCGCGGTCCAGCGAAAGATGAGTCTCGCGCTTCAAGGCCGAGGCGATGCAATCAAGGTAGAGCGCATCGAGTTTCCAGAAGCCGGTGGCGGGCGGCCAATCATAGTCAAAGGCCGCAAATACGCCGCCGGGCTTCAGGATGCGGGCCACTTCCTTGAAGGTTCCCAGCGGGTTCATCCAGTGGAGCGACTGCGAGCAGGTCACGATTTCAGCACAGGCATCCGGCAATCCGGTGGCGTGCGACAGACCCTTTGCAAAGGTCACATTCTCCGCTCCCAACTCGATCGCCTGGTCGATCATCGAAGGAGTCGGCTCGATGCCGATCACCCGCTCGGCCCGCTCCGCCCAGTAGCGGGTGGAAAGGCCGGTGCCGCAACCGAGATCCACCACCAACTCAGGCCGCGGCGTCTGCGCCATCCGCGTCAGAAGGTCTCCAAGCACCGCAGGTGGCGAAGGACGATAACGATCATAAAGCGGCGCGAACCCGGTGAAGCGGGCCACATTGTGGGAGTAGTCGGCATCACTCATGAGCAACGGTCATCCTAGCGGATGCCCGCCAAATGTCGAACTCTGGAAAAAGGGTGGCCAAGTCGGAGGTATCAGCCGAAATTCCGCGCGTGATTCTGTTCCGCTATCTGTTGTTGGGCGCAAGCGCGGCCTTTTCTCCCATCGTCCACGCAGCCGATGCAGCCGATCCCCAGCCCGCGCCAACGGCGGAAGCCGCACCGGCCGCCCTGCCGAAACTGCCGTGGCACATGGTCAACCTGTGGTGGAGCACTTCCGGTGAAGTGGCCGATTTCTCAAGCTTCTCCGTGGACGTCGACATCTCGACGGACATCCCGGGCGACAAATACAACCTCTACATTTCGCCCTTCTTCGGCACGATCAACGGCTCCTCGATCTACGGGGGAATCCAGACCAACTGCAACGGCTGGGACGCCATGAAGCCCGACGACCACACGCGCCTCCACGGCGGACACGGCTTCATCTTCTCGCGGTGGAGCGACAAGCCCGATCTCACGATGGCAGACGTGCGCGCCACGCCGGGCGGTTTTGTGGAAGCCGCCGGTTACGAGGGGAATTTCATTTCCGGTCGACGCCCCTATGCCTGGAAGGCCGGGAAATACACCTGGAGCCTGCGAAAGCTCGACACCCAGATGGTGGACGGCAAGCCCTTCACCTGGGTGGGTGGCTTCGTGCACGAACATGCCACGGGAAAGGACATCTTCGTGAATGCCCTGCGGTTCCCGGGGGACAAGCTGGTCCACAACGGCAAGAACGCGGCCTTCATGGAGTTCTACTCCACGGAAAAACTGCACACCCCTCCGGACATCGCCACGCTGCCTCCGCTCGAAGTGAAGTTCTCCAACCTTCGCTTCAACGGTGCATCCGCCGACCTCACCAAGGTCGACGCCGCCTTCATCCGCAAGGAAATGAAACGCTCCGATGGTCTCAGCGCGCCGATTTCACCAAACCTCCTGCACGTCACCGCCTCCGAAGACGGCCGCGAGATCACCTGCCGGCTGCAGAACAAAATCTTCCCGGAAAGCGAAGAACCGAACCGCACGCTGTGGAAGGTAAAGTAAACGTCAGGCCGGGGCAATGACCGCCACCGGCTGACCCCGCATCCGTTCCAGAAAAACCGCCCCTTCCGCCGCCGTCCTCTTCAAATACCCGAGCAAAGCTCGCGGACCATCATCCCGCTCATCGCAATGAGGTGCCACGCTGGTCAGCACGCCCGCCTCGCGCCCTTCGGCATCGACGAGCAAATCCCCGGCAGCACACGCGATATGACCCGGCAGCCCGAGCCGCATCAATCGCCGGTTCACCTTGCCCGCGGACTTGATCCGGGAAATCACCTCTTGGCCGATGTAGCAGCCCTTCGCATAGGAAATATCGCTGCGGTCCAATCCCGCTTCGGGCGGCAGCATGCCCGCGGTGAGTTCGCTGCCCCAGGCCGGGATGCCTGCGGTGATGCGCATCGTCTCAGACACATCCACAGGCCACGCTTTCAACTCGTCCACCGGATCGGCCTCATCAGCCGGCAGCCACACATCCCATCCGGGAACACCGATCCGATTCACGGAAACGGCATAACCACCTGACGTCGGCTCGGCCCCCGTGACATGCACGCGCCTCCACGCCGAAGTGATCTCCTCCAACACCGCATCGTCCGCAATCAGATAACGATCCAGCCGGGCGAATAACTCTCCCGCCCCATCATGATCGCAGGAAACCCGCAGCGCACCCTCATGCGTGTGGATCAGCACGCGGAACTGGAACTTGCCCTTGGCATCGGTCACGCAGGCCGTGAGAGCCCGCTGGTCATTGGCCAATCGGACGTCCTGAGTCACCTGGCCATTCAAATAACGGACCGCATCCGGCCCCCGCAATTCAAGCAATACGGGAGCCGGCAACTCCAACCGGCGCGATGGGGTCTCTGTCACTGGTAGGCCTTGGCAAGTGCCGAGTAATCGAGGTCCGCCAGGCCGCTGTCGCAAAGCTCGGCCATGCGCGCGGACACCGCATCGATCGCCGGCGTTTGCAGCGAACCTTCGACGGCCAGAGCCCGCACGTAGCGGCTGTCCTTTTCCATATTCGAAAGCGAAAAGTGGGTATCGAAGTCCCCCGCCGCCATGCTCGGCAACTTCATGCCCGAAAGCACCGACGCGCACGCATTCTTCGAAACCGCGCCGATGAAATTCTCCGGCGCGATGCCGTGATGCGTGGCGATCGCCAGCGCCTCGGAAAGCGCCTGAACGGTGCACGCCGAAATGAGATTCGTGGCCAGCTTCACGATCGTCGCCGCTCCGATTTCTCCGCAGGGAATCAGCTCCTTCGCCGTCACCCGCAGATACGGCTCGGCCTTCGCCAGAAGCTCCGGATCGCCGGACGTATAATAGACCAGGTTCCCACCCTCCGAAGCCACCTTGCTGCCCGTGAATGGCACATCGAGAAACCCGCAGCCGATCTTGGCGCACCAGTCTGCCAGCCACCGGGTCGTCTCCAGATCGATCGTGGAATGGTTTACGAGAACCATGCCAGGCTTCAGACCCGCATAAATCTGATCGAAGGCCGATCTCACCGCCGGAGCGTCCTTCAGATAAAGGGAAACCCAGCGCGCCCCGTCGATCGCTTCGAGAGCACTATCCGCTTCCCCGGGCAGGCCCTTGAAAGTCCGGTTCCAGGCACGGACCGGCCAACCTGCTTCTTGCAGCCGCCCAAGGGCGCGGGAGCCGATGATTCCCAATCCAAGGATTGCCACCGTTTCTTTGTCGGAATCTGGAGAACTCATTTCTGATGCTGCAGTGCGAGTTCCACCAGCTTGTCCGACTCCTTCTTGATCGAGGCGACCTTTTCAGCCGTCGGCACGCCATTTTCACCCAGCGCCATTTCAAGCCGCAGGCCGGAGAGGATCTGGCGCATCGCCAGATAATTGGGCCGCTCCGAAATGCGCGGCTCCAGCGAGGCCACCGACTCGGTGTAATAATCCGCGATGTCCTCCCGCATGATCAGCTTGGCGCGCGGCGCGGAGAATTGCTTGTCCACGGCCGTCACCGAAACATTGAGCGCGTGGATCCAGCCACCGAGCGAAATCAAATGGGCGAGGTCCGCATCCCGAAGAGCCACCAGCTCCTCCTCCACGTCCTTCTGCGTGGCGGTGAGCTCCTTTTTCAATTGGTCCACCTGGTTGTTCTTCGCGCTCTCCAGCAGGCTCGCCGCATGGCGGTTGACCCGGTCACCCGTGCCGAGTGCCTTGCCATACTTCGTCAAATCCGCCGCCAGGGAGGGCACCTTGTCCATCTGCCCGGCCTGGACCACCAGGAAACCGTCCGCGATCAGAAAGCCCAGCTCGACGGCGAGATCCGCGCGGTCGAGCGGCAGACGGGTGCCCAGCTTGCTCTCTTCGGCCGGCAGCGGGGCCAGATCCTTCAGCGTTTCAAAAAGCTTCGCGATCGAAGGTGCCGTGAACTCATTCACGCCCAATTCCTCCCGCACATGGGGATCATCCACCAGATCCGCAGGGATCGGCTTCCGGTCCGGCTTCGCATCCGGCTTCGGGTTTTCCTCGGCCCATGCCGGCAGACACAACGTCACGAGCACCCCCGTGACCAATGCGATCGGTAATTTCACAGCCCGATCCTGACATCGACGCCGCCCTTCCGCAATCGACAAAGCGGCCGGAGCCGCTCTTTCCAGAGAAGTGCCGCGGGAGCCCCGCAGGACTCATCCTTACGGAAAAACTCACTCATCGGGCTCTCCAAGGGCCAAAGGCCCGCCTCATACCAACCCTGGTCGCAAGCCTGATCTTTATATACAATTTTCAAACGACGACGACGGCGGTTGGATCTCTTGGTCCCGGAGGGACCGTGGAAATTAGCCGGTAGCGGAGGAGCCTTGGCGACGACTCCACCGGTCAGATCGCAAAGTTGATTGGCACGCCGGAGGTGTGCGGCAGATACCCCTTCATCCCGGAGGGATGGAGGAAATTAGCCGGTGGCGGAGGAGCCCTGGCGACGACCCCACCGGTCAGATCGAAATGTCTATTGGCACGCCGGAGGCGTGCGGAATATGCCTTTTGGTAATCGGGTAATCGGGTAATCGGGTAATCGGGGTCATAATCGGGGTCATAATCGGGGTCATAATCGGGTAACCGGGGTCATAATCGGGTAATCGGGGTCATAATCGGGTAATCGGGGTCCATAATCGGGGTCACATAATCGGGGTCACATAATCGGGGTCACATAATCGGGGTCAGTCCTCGCATGGTAACATTTGGGCCGTCGCGAGGTGGCGGATGTTACCATGCGAGGACCGACCCCTTTCACGCCCCTTTCACGGTGACGACCCCTTTCACGGTGAATGCTTCTTTTTGATGACGGCAAAAAACATCGGCGTCTTCGATTTAAAAACCAACCAGGTCATGCCGTTGCCATTTCCGGTTGACCAGTTGGAATGGATTTCCACTGACGCGATTCTGATTTCAAGCAGCGCCGCGAATTCTGACTATCGCGGCGTTTGGCTGATGCGCCGTGATGGAACTAAAGAACGGCTCACCAACCAGCCGGTTGATGGATCTGCTGCTCGCGGCCAAGCCACAGTTCCCATTTTGGCAGGCGGTTATTTCGTGTCGGGCGGTGATCTGTGGGCATGCGAACCAGGCACATCAAAAACTCGACAGCTCACACATGACGGGAAGCTGTTGCCGCTTTTGCGCTACCTGAGGTGATTCGAGGCCCTTTGGCCGACCTGCGAATGGAAGGCCAGGATGCACGATAGGAAATGCACTGGTCACATGCGTCCGTTCTGTTAGGAATCTTTTCGTGTCAGAGAAAAGTGCACTCACCCCAGAGGAGTTTGCCGCGAAATTCGGTCGCGAAAAATCATGGAGCTATCGTCAACTCTACGCTGGCAAGATTACTGCGATCACGGGCTATGGTAGATTGATGATTCCTTTTTCCGAAGTTGCTCGCCTTGAACAAGAGGGCGCTCGATACAAAGGGAAGAAGAAAGAGGCAAAACCTGCGGTCGCTGAAAAGCCTCACGTTGAAATAAATCGAGCCACGAAGCTGGCTGTTTCGCCGAAACTATCGAAGGGCATTGTAAGATCTCACAAAGTGGTTAATTCGAGCGTTGCTCGGCGTTCGTCACCTGTCTTGAAAAGGTTGTGCCGACCGAACTGAGCCCGTCGGCGGGATACGGTGGCTACGTCTTCGGCTCCCCAACCGTTCGTGGCAGAGGCTCGGGATAACCCGACTCCCTTGCCGCGACCAAGTAAAGCACCTCGGACGGCTGATTCGCGTTTCAGTGTCAGATGGTGGGGCTGGACTGAACAATACAGCTCCGGAGAGTTGATTTGGGGCTATTTGTTCATTCGGAAGCCGCCCCCCCCGTAACTGGCTGTAATCCCGGCGGCTGACCCAGCAAGCTGCCTGAGGCAGGTGTCGTAGGAATTTGGATATACGACACCTACCAAAACGCTGCAGCAAAATCAACAAGACTCCGCTTGCGTTTTCTCAGCCGAAATCGAAGATGATTACGGTTCGCCGAAATTCTGTTTGTCCAACCTGAAAGAACTCTATGTTTCAATACATGCTCCACTCCTCTGGCTGAAGCCTGTGTTTGGATTTTCGGGGGGGGGGACTTTATCGAAGATTTCG
>Ga0265327_10001143_pt1 | contig 36241 bp, 42 predicted proteins | sample 41621metaG_FD_202089 | JGI IMG/M metagenome (GOLD analysis project Ga0265327, IMG submission 202089) | Rhizosphere microbial communities from Carex aquatilis grown in University of Washington, Seatle, WA, United States - 4-16-21 metaG | ecosystem: Host-associated > Plants > Roots > Rhizosphere...
CTATTAATAACTCATTTAGTCGTTGATTCTAACCCACCCGGCAGGCGTGTACTCACGTTGCCTTTGTAATTCATATATACCTGGTGGAAATAGAATCGGTTCATGCTGGTCCAAACTTCTATGGTGCTCTGATACTGCACCATCTTGCAGGCGCTGGATCAACCCTTTTACCACAATGAATGCCTTCATGAAATCATCGGCATTAGTGTAGTACTCCACTTCGATATTGTCTTTTACTGCATCGAATGTGTGGTGGTGCCCCGTTTCACTGTGGGCAACAATGTGCACTAGTACACCTTCTCGGTCCACTGGATCTTTACGTACCCATCCAGCTGGAATGGAGTCAACTCTGGTGAATCTCAAATCACCTTGAGCACTACTTGGATTTTGATATATCTTCATTCTTTCATTCTCCTAATTTTACTACGTTGTTAAAACACTTTATGTTCTTACTGCTACTTTGAAGTTTTCCCAACCTTCATCAATTCCATATGTCCAAGCATTTGCTTGGAGAGCATATTGCATTTCTGGAGGAACAGGTATTGCAAAGGTTCTACCAGTACCGCAAAGCACTTTGAGAAATCTCTGGTAACCAGAATCTGGTAACTCTGCTTCATATAACTCACCAATTTTTGGGTCTTTATGAGCATCAATCAATACTGCATTAAGCTCCTTGAGTATTTCAACCCAACCAATCAGTTCGCAACCTGCACGACGAACTTCGATATTGTCTGTCCTCAGCACTTCTTGTGCTGAAGGTTTATTTTCAATCCAAGCATTTGGGATGTTCACACCTTTCCAAAATGCTAGACCCCAACCATCCCTCCATTTAATAGCTAATCGCCCAGGTGAATGCAGGCGATTATCATCCAAATCAATGTACTCTGGGGTATCACACACCATTACAAAGTCTTGGTCTGGATACCACCACCAAGAATTGATTTGGGCCGCTGTATATACCTTGATCTTTTCCTTGATATCATCATCAATGTCAACATCACAGATATCAAGGAAGAAGGACATATAGGCAAGATAACCTACCCAAACTCTTCCGCCGTAGTAATTACTAAAGAATTTGGTAAAGTCAATGTTAGACGCAATAACTTTTTCAATATCCGCTTCAATATCCGCTTCAGACATTTCTGGCTTTACAGCCATTACGGTTTCTTTTACTGCATCGTACACTAACCCCTTAACAGGAGATGTTGTTGTTAACTCTCCTATATCATTGAAGAATGTTTGCATTTGTTGAGTGATTCCATCCATAGGGGATTTCTTCATTTCTTCAAATACCTGATGATCAACACGATCTACATCGATTGGTGCGTCAAGAGTATTATTTTCACCATCTTCCGGATGGTTAATAATAGCTGCCGCTATTTGTGATGCTAATACTAGCACACACGGTGATGATACTTTTATGTAAGGTACCCGTTTTAGCCCCGCGTATGCATAGCATTTTGCTATCGCTTCTTCTGAAGCTTCCCAATTTGCGGGCTCGCAGCTGAGCCCAATCTTTATCCATTTTTGTACGTGGCCTGGAATTGCCGCTGCTATTTCTGCTCTCATATAGCTATCCATTCTTCTACTGAAACTGCTGGTTCTTCAGAAATATCTTGATCATTTGCAATTGTTTCTTGTGTCATTTTTTTATTCCTATTATGAAGTAAGATGAAATTAGTAAAGATATAGATCCTTTACCAGTAAAATAATATATATATTCAAACAATTAGAATTTATATATTTACTTGAGATTGTTATATTTGATAGATAATAACTATTTATATAAGATACCTGTGTTTAATGTTTAATTAAAATTAATGGTATAATTAACATACCCATTTAATACTAGCATATCTACTATACTCTGCTGAGTAGCAGGATCTACATCAGTTAATATAATAGTAGCTGTTTGTCTAACTAATCTAGTTAAGGAAACTGGATTTATCCAAGGTATACCGATTTCTATTATTGAATTATCTACTAATTCAATCACTAAATAATTATAAGAGGTATAATCATTGATAGTTGGATTACTTGGGGTATTAGGTAAACTAGAATAAATGTTAGCGTGATTTACTGCAGCTTGAGCTGGGTCTCTTAGAGATTTACCAGATGTAAATCCTAACAGAGTACCATCTACAACATTATTGAGCACAATGCCATAAGTATTAAAACTAATAACATCATTTATAACTAATTTATTTACGGTTGTTGTTTCTGCCATTTTATTTTCTCACAGGCTTATGTGCCATTAATATATTTAAATCATCAGTATAAGCTTTCAATAATCTTACCTCATCATCAGATCTTGCACCATCTGGTGCTTGTCTTTCTATTCTAAAAATTAAAGATTGTAAATTAAGTATTCTCTTCTCCTTTTCACTAGCATTGAGATATGATTTGCTCATTATTATTTTCTCCTTTATTATAATTGTATTTAACCATGTTAGCTTGTATACCATAGTTAATTAACCTTTTAAAATCTACTACTATCTTTTCACGTAGATACAATAATATATTAGTAGTAACCAGAGTTAATGTACTATTGTATATTCTTATAAAATTTGATTTAATATCAGATGGTAATAATAACTCATCTATAGTTTCTAAAAGAGATGGTAGCAGATTATATCTATGATCTTCTAATATAGACATCACATCATTCATAATGTAGGTTTCAATATCTAGAAACTGTATATCTACATTTGAATATGGCTCTAACTGATTTTTAAAAATATGATATAAATCATAACATGAAAAGATAATAGTATATTCTTCAGGGAATGTATCTACCATTGTGAATATGCTCCTTTTCAAAAGTTAATACTCTGAAATCTCCCTCACATTTAAATTCATAATATCCTACTTGTTTATTTAATGTCCATATATCAAAAGTTTCTGCACCCATAGCTACATTTATCTTATCAGTAAGATATCGATAAGACATCATTTTGTTTATAGCATTTTCTAATGCTATAGCATCTAAGTTAAATTGAATAGAAAAGATATAATATGGATTACTGTTTAACAATTGATGATTTCTAATCAATTTATTTATATTACTTTCTATAACTAACCTAGCATCTTCAAATAAAAGAAATTCTAATCCATGAATCAATTGTTGTTCATCATGTTTAAAATTTTTAGGTAATTCATATAAGATTAAATAAGCATATATTTCTACAGCTATCGATGCTAAATCAAAAATTATTATTGGTTTATTCATATGTTTCCATTTAGCTACTATTAAAGACAGAGAGTGAGGATTCACTCTCTGAATACTAGTTATGTTTAATTAGAAGATAAAATCATCTCCATCACCAAATGTTTGTATTTGCGTATTTTGAATAGCAGCTTCAGCTTTCTTATATTTATCAATAGCAGCTTGCAGGTTAGTTATACGATTACCCATAAGTTGATTTGTTATAATAAAGTAAGTAGATGGTGTCTCATGTCTCGTAGCTGTTAAAGCAGCTTCAGGATAATATCCAACACAACTATAGGTTTGACCTAAATCAACTATATTATCTTCTTTACTAGTCAATAAACTAGCTACTGAAATAGCAGCTAATTCAATCGGCAACTCACCATCTTTGCCATTTAAGTGGATTATGATATCTACTATCTGTGGTGCTACTTTACTATTTTTATCATAATTTAACCATTTAAAGATATCTTGACTATCGAGTTCTTCATTGGTGCCAGAGGCTAACATAGCCAAAGATCGTAAGTCAATGTCAATGTTACGATCTACCTCCTGTCTATTTGTTTCATTATTATTTTCATAAAACAAACCAGCAATAGGTCTACCTAATTTTTTAGTAGATAGATTTTGTAATGTACCTATTGTATTATAAGCATTGGTAGTTTCTCGTGAGGAAGCTGTAGAAATTACAGATAAAATTACTACAGGTTTTCCTCTATTAATTAACTCTTCCACAATCAATGGTCCCAGTACAGAACCTGAACCACCTGATAAACCAAAAATTACTATGTTAAAATCTGCAGGTGGATGTTTAAGAAATATAGAGTTAATGTGTGGTACTGCTACAGAGTGCGTAAAAGCTCTATCTTTCCCAGAGCCATCTACACCAGGTATTAAAAATATATCACCTTTATTTGACTTTGGCTGAATATTACTTTTTGAAGTATCAATCAAAGAATAAACAGTGTCGGGAAAACCAGCTGAATCTGAAGGTATATCAACATTATTAATTGCATTTACCCCAAGTCCACCACAGCCATAAATTCTTAAGGTAGATTTTGATTTAGTATTCATCTTTATTTAATCCTATTTCTAGTTAAGTTGAGAGTAGTGATAGATGCTATTAATATAGCATCTAAGATATAATATATATACCAGAAAATTTCCAATACCACATAAGATTTCTAGTATAAGTATTAATATATTTACCATTTTATACCATTATAACGTAGACTTCTAAAAAGGACATTCATCAAATGAATAATATAGAATACATTCTTTCTGTAATAAAAAGAAAGATACCTTTACCTATCTTAAATATGGCATTCTTACCAACAGATACATTTGGTAGATTAAGACCTAGTTTAAGTCATTGTATTCAAAATACTATTGTAAATAATTGGGTATTAGCTGATGCTAATATGGTAGCTGGTATTGAAACTATTATAGATATAACAAATTGTCAAATCACTACAGTAAACATGGGTATGATTATTCATGTTGGATTAGGACCAACCGCTGGTAAAGTAATTACATCAGTGCTTAGTGTTGGCTATGGTTATAATGCATTAGCTGGTGGACAGCCAGGAATAGCTTCTGCTTTGACAGAACCTTTACAAACTTCAGATGCTAGAGTACAACTAGTTGGTACTAATATAGTTTATGTAGAAGGTTACACTGGTGTTACATTAACTAATATGAGATGTGTATTAGAGAATGATGAAGAGTTTAATAATCTATCACCTAGAGCTATGCCATTTATATCTGAACTATGCACTTTAGCAGCTAAAGCTTATATTTATAATGAGTTATCTATTAAACTAGCTAATGCTGTAATAGTAAATGGTATAGATACGGGTAAATACGCTGAAATAGTAAATAGCTATTCAGATGCAGATCAAATGTATACAGAACAGCGAGATACTAAATTAGCTAAAATAACATTACTATCAGACCCGGTTACTCGTAATAGAATTATAAGAATGACTTGTCCTTCATAAAAAAATAAAAAAGAATAATAGCATATAGGTAGAGAGCATATGCTCTCTACCTATATAATTGTGCTTTTTACTTATACTAAAAGTATCCCAATCTGCTGGTTTTTTAATAATAGGAATATTATTTTCATCTGCCCAATCCTTTCCTAATAAATCAGCACCTCTAGCCATACCACATATTACTTCTGTTATCTTAAAGTTAGATAGAGATATAGCCATATCAATATGCTGTCTTGTAGTACCAGCTCTAGAACCAGCAATTATAACTTTCACAGCTAACCCTATTATGACAAAAAAATATAATAATAAAAAGATATGCATTGTTAGATTAATCTAACAATGCATATTGAGGCTCAGGAGGAAGAGCGATTTTTATCTAATATTAAGATTCACTAGTTCTTATTGAAATTATTTCTCCTTTAGATTCACTTATTTATAATGAAAATTATTATCTGCATAGATTCACTAACAAAAAATGGGATTACTATTGCTATTTGATTCACTAATAAATTTTGGGTTTGATTTTATTTATTGGTTCACTGTTAGATTTTGGGATTACTAGTTTCTTCTGATTCACTAATGAATTATGGTATTACTAGTTGTGTTTGATTCACTTCGTTATATTGGGTATAATTACTGACACTGATATTACCGATAATCTTGTTTAATCACTATATAATAATCACTATTAATATATTAATAATTTCTTATTTTATTTGCGATTAATCGTATGATATCATATAAATAATATATACATTCAAATTTTTTGAATCATGATATATTTTATAATCTCTTTAGGAATACAATAAATGACAGCTCAAAGTGGTATTAATAAGGTTTTTAATAAACATGTTACTCTAAAAATAGATCATGCTTTTGCTCTAAAAGTAGTCACACATGTACATAATTTTACTAGAAAGGATTCAGAGTTCATTGAATTCTTTGGAGGTAACTTAATTGGTGTAAATAAAATTACATGGTCAGCTATAGATTCTACAGTATGGATAGAAGATATATTAGAAGTTAGTGATTATGATCTATTATGTTCAGAAATATGGGAGTTACCACATATTAATAAAAACTGGCAAATTGCGTGTAATCCTATTAATCTATCTTTTCTATGGTTATGTCATCAGGCTCTTGTATCTAATATACTTTCACAAAAAGATAAAGATGCTTTAGCTGCTGCATCATTAAATATGTTACAATATAGATTTATAACATCTATTCATTCACATAACTTTAGATTTCCAGCTAATATATCTATTGCTTTAGCTGTCTATGAAGGATTAGATAATAAATCTCAGTTAAAGAAATATGGTAGTTGGCAAGGCTTAGTGGATGCTAGAACTGAAGATATATTAGGGCATGATAGTTTACATGCTTCTACTATAAGAACATTAGAGAGTGATAAAGATATCATTAATATGGTAAATGATATATGGAATAGATTAAAGTCTATCTTTAAAATATTAACAGCTGATTTTCATAGAATTAAAGATACTAACGCTAGAATTTCATCTACTACTAAATACACTACTGTAGATGGTGAAATGATTCTAAAAGACTCTATTAATAAGTATGCACATATTAAATCTTTAATGCATGATATTATTCCAGATAGGAATAGTTTTATAAGAGAAGACTTATTAAATATAATCACACTAACAGTAACTACTGTTTATCCTGAATATCTAAAAACTACATTAACCTATATATCTGAAAATTATAATGCTAAACATAAATACGTATTCTTTCCAGGATTAATCGATGATATATTAATGTATGCTTTTGATATTATTAGACATGAAAAAATAGAACTAGATAATTTACCAGCTATAGCTATTAAAATGCGTGGTATGTTTAGATCTAGTAGGGTAACTGATCCTTTATATATTAGTATTAAACACAGACTAAATATAATTATAGAGGATGCTAATCCTAAAATTAATGAGGCTAATAACAGTAGCACTAAGATAGCAGTAAATCTATATATAATATTAAGAGCATTATTAAAGACATAACAAGGAGTTTCTATGAGTGATATTAGCAATCTGATATTGTTTATTTTTTGTTTAATAGGAGCAGGTATTTGGTTTAAGTTATCTATTAAATGGAATTATATTTTCTATTCTACATTAGCCTTTATTATTGCTGAAATATGCTTTGGTATAGGGTTAGGTAAATTAGTTAAAATATTATTTTAACTTTATAACTTGTTATATGTATTCAATTTATTTTAAAGGTTTATTATGTCTGATCCAGATAATTCAGTTACGTTAGTTATTACATCCTGTGGTAGATGGGAGTTATTAATAAAAACTATACAAAGTTTTTTAGCTTTTAATACTTATCCTATTACTAAATGCATTGTTATAGATGATAGTGGTTATCAGCAGAGTATAGAGTTTCTTAGATCTATACTAAGAATGCCTACTCTAATTATACAAAATATAATTAACTTAGGTCAAGTACCATCAGTAGATATAGCATATAGTTTAGTTGATACTAAATATATATTCCATTGTGAGGATGATTGGGAATTCTTTGATTATAGTTTTATTGAAGATTCTATGGATATTCTAGAAAAGTATCCAGAAATATGTCATGTATCTTTAAGAGCACATGATAATAATGGTCATCCACATGAACCAGATTTAATAGATGATAAATTTCATTATCTAGAGTCAGAGTATTTAGGTATCTGGAGTGGATTTACTTTTAATCCAGGCTTACGTAGATTATCTGATTATTTAAAGTTTAAACCTTACTATAGATTAAATGAGGTGACTCCATATACTAAAAAGGGTGGTATTGCTGAAATGGATATAGCAATTCATTATTTTAAAGCTGGATATAGAGGGGTTATAACTAAGAAAGTAGATGGTTATGTTAAGCACACTGGAGAAGGAAGACATATACCTGCTAGTTGGGAATAAAAAATAATTAGTATAATTATTATATGGTAATATATAGTTGAATAAATGTGGTTTTATATGAAGAGACACGTATTAGTACCTATTCTTTAATTTATATATTACTAACTTTCATTGATGGGACTATATCTATTTGTTTAAGTGGGTAAATAGATGAAAAAAGAACACTGATAGCAGACTATATAGATGCACATATGTGCATCTATATAGTCTATGTCTGTCTTTTTATTCTATTTTAGTACATTCTAGAATTACTTATAAAACCCAACTTTCTACTATTAATGTTATTAACAGCTCTATGTAAAGAACGTTTAGATACTTTAGCTTCAGAGATTTCATTCATTATACTATCTAGAGTCATAGTAATATCACCTAGTTCATTAGCTTCTTTAACTTTATATTCTAATTGTTTTTGCATTCGTAAGCTATCAATCATATTAGGTGCAGATATTAAGTTCTGTTTTAAGACTTTGATTTCATTATTTAAGTCTAATAAGATTTGTCTAGTTTTTAATTCATCTTCAGTTATAGTGGCTCCATCTGTACTAACTAATGATAAACAATCTCTAGGGTTAATACCATAGTGCTGTAAATTAGTAGTGTGTTTAACAAACCAATGTGTTAATAAATAGGCTATCACATGGTCATCATGTCCACCAGCAATATGATCTACTCTATCATTTTTAATTATTAAACCTTTTAACTCTGAAGATAGAGTCTTATCTTTAATTAAATGCCCTACTGAATTAATAGCATCATTTAATACCGTATCATATAAAAATGTTCTATTACTACCATTTGTATGGAAACCAATAGTCTTTTTATATCTATTATAAATAGACTCATCTCTATATTCTATAGGTTTACAAATCTCTTTATAAGCATCCTCTTGTACTTTATAATTATCTACTATTGAGTTATACATACGTTTAAAAGGGTCCATTCCTGCTGCTACTAGATAAGTAGCAATGACATCTACAATGCTCTGTCCAGATACTTTATTTTCAATGATTAAAGTAGTATTTGTAAACTTAATCATAAACTTAGCTATCCATATAGCATACTTATGTAAATTAGCTTCCGAAATAGTAGATGTAGCTACTACTGACATATCTCTAATATCTGTTATCACCATTGCATTAGCATCCCTACCAACAGCTTGACTAGAATCTAACCCTATAACATAATGACCTAATCTAAATCTAGTTTCTAGTTCATGTTCTTCTATATACCATCTAAATATATATTTCTCAACAGATATTGAAGTAAAACATGGGTCTACTTCTGATGCATCTATAATCTCTAATAGTTTAGTTGGGATAGCACTAGATTCTAAACCATTTGTCCACTTATTTAGATAGTCTCTTTCTATTTCTTCTTTTGTACGTTTTACTGATGAGATTACTCTACGTAACCATTCATCTGTCCTACCACATTGTCTATGATTAAACACCCCATATACTAAACATCTATTTTCTGATGAGTTAGTAATAACAGTTTGCCTAGCATCATATTTATCATCAGAATCATATAACTTTTCATTCCATGCCATACCAGAAAATATAAAGCTATACATATACTTCCCTTCTTTACTATCAAGTTTACCAGCAGTAGTGGTATATATATTTCCATATAGAGTTCCATTCTTTTCATAGTTTTCTTTAACAGCATCACCACCTGATGCTAATGCAGCTAATGAGATATGCACATTAGTAATAGCTGGGCCTTCATCAACATGTATATATGGAACAGTCCAACCACGACCTACATTGTTAGCGTCATATTCAGCTTTCTGTGGCACTGCAGTTCTAATAATATTTCCTCTAGTTACACAGGTAATAACCTCACCATTATCTGCATCTTTTTTAGATACAGGTAATAACCATGCTGGTAATAATTTTGCTGTTTTCTTAATCCTTTCTATATTAATCTTTCTTAAAGCATCATCTTTAGTAAACAACAATAAATCTGTACCAAAATAATATAAATAAGTTAACCATAATTCTAAAGCATCACAGGCTACTGATTTACCATTTTGACGAGGCATTATAAGAGCTATATCTATTCCACAAAAAAAACACCATAGCAACATTAGAGTAGGTCTATTGACCCTAAACCTTACTGATAATTTACCATCTGGCACTCGCATTATTTCTCTAAAAAAATACCATGGATTATTCTGGCACTCTAATGCAATTGCTGTTTTTTGAGCTGTTGTTAAATTAGAGGAATATGGATCTACTCCTTGTAACTCTGGTTGTAACAATGCTAAATGAAAATAATAGTTATTTATTTTCATATGCTTTAATAAAGCAGCAGCTCTAAGAAATTCTACATTTGTAGTTTTATCATCTATAATTGCTGTGTTATGAGTTTTCCAATCATTTAAAAATAAAATCATATCTTTACCAAAAAAAATATAGATGATTAAAAGGATAGGGGGATTAATAATCCCCCTATGTATTTCTTACTCAGCTAAGAACAGAACACCACTAATAGTTATTACGACACTAATGGTAAAGTAACACATAGCGATTCCTATTTTTTCAACAATAGTTAATTCTTTTACCATTTTCATTCTCCTATTTAAATTAAAAAAGATATTAGAACAATGCAATACTATTCTAATACCATTTCTATTATATATATATTCAAAAAATTTGAATATATAGATATACGATTATTATCAAAGATATTAAATAATAGCTATAGTAGTCATCTACAGATGACTACTATAGCTATCTATACTTATGTTAATGTATTTCTTAAAATCACACCACCAACAGCTAAAGTAGAATATGTAACTGTATCTGTAGAAGGTGTTAAAAAGATAATAGTAATAGTATCAAAATCTGTATAATTACCGCCAAAGTCATTAGGTAATAAGATATTCCAATATAGAGCTATTTCTCTAACTGGTGATAATATACCTTTATACTTTAACTGAAAATGAGTTGGTGTAGGGGGAGCTAAAGAAATAGATTGATCATAGATTGGATGTAATGCACCATATAATCTAGCTATCCATTCTTCTACTGAAACTGCTCCTGATTTAACACTCAAAGCTTGTTGTCCTTGAGTTGAATATTCAAAGTAAGCTTGAGCTCCATATATAAAACTATTGTTATTTAAATAGTCTATTAACCAAGGTATTTCTGATATAGCACCATAATCAATTGTAAATAGCTGTATAAATGTATATCCAGTATATCCATGTGGTATTATATCTGGCATATAAATAGCTACTCTTAATGTTTGTGGACCAGCATTAGAACTATAGTCTACAGTACCACCATCTGATAAAGATACAATAAGATTGTTATCTGGTATCTGAATTAAAATAGTATAACTTACATTAGTTAAGTAATAAGTATTTGTAAATCTTTGTGAATTAGAATTAAAAGTAGGCACTACATATAACTTAAATGAATAATCTAAAACATTATTAACGGTACGTAGTTTATACTTATGCACTACTGATCTATTTACCATATTAGTTATATTTACAGCAGGTTCAGTAGTATCTGGATAGTATACTAATACTACATCACTAGATTCACCAGCTAAAGAAGTATTAAATTTATCTATACCTAATAATTTACATTTGTTAGTACCTACACTAACTTGTAAAGAACTACCATCACTATATAGTAATCTGGCTTGAAAGTCAGTTCCAGTAATAGGTATATTAGCAGGCACATTAATAGTGTCTAATGTAATAGTATCCAACATATTAGTATCTAATACAATATCTACAATAGTAATTGTACTAGACCCTAAGCCTTTAATAGCATTAGAGTTTTTAATAATGAAAGTGTGGGTGCCTGCTGGACCACCAGCTAATGTATAAGTTTCTAATGTTACAACATCACCATCTAGTAATGATACATCAGTATTGAATACTGGAGGAGCTTTAATAGCTGGATTATTAGGATCTATAGTAACTAAAGGAATATTTTCACTAACAAAGTTTCCATTACCATCAAATAATTGAGAGATGACAGTACCAGTGATAGGTGATAAATCGGTACCAGCAAATACTTTAAAATATACTTTTTCTACACCATAGCATCTATATCTATCATCTATAGTGAGAGTGTGTGGTATCACTGCTGTATTTAAGAAAGCTAATTCTAATACAGTAGGTTGATATAATCCTAATCTTTGTGATCCACCTAAACCCACTTGTTCAGTAGATAAAACATGAAAATCTACTATTTTTAAAGTAGGTATATAAGTAGGTGCATTTGCAACATCTACTACTCTAAATGCTCCTCTATTATAATCTATTATCAAATCATCTATATTAGGTACTACGTTACCATCTGTAGTTTGATTAGGACCAAAATAAATTTCAGATATATGCCATGTTCTAAATCCTCTATTAGGATCATATAGTATTGTTACCGGGTTAGTCATATTTTAAACTCCATTGTTAACCAGATACATGTAAGAATAAATGTAAACCTGATACACTACTTTTTAATATTAAATCGTTTACTAAAGATATAAAGTTATATTGAAGAGCTGATACATTAATAACAGTAGTATCCCATCTAGGTTGAATAGTAGTAAAATTATCATCCATATTTTTCATACATGGATCTACTTTTAATAAGTATAAATAATCTGTAGTTAATGTATATAATTGGTCTTCTGAATAATGATCTGATAGTATTGGTATGTTACCAGCCACTACTGCGTCTATTATACTATTTAAAAAAGGACTGAATAATACATATTTGTTAGGTATAGCTATAACACCAGTTTGAATTGGTAAAGGTATTAATTGTGTAAGATAAGCACTTACTGCAGCATCTTGTATTTTCTCAGCTGCTGCTGTAGGAGTCAATAAATCTAAATCCTCATCTCTAGAGAATTGAATATTATCAACAATAGCATATGGAGTACCATCTGTAAACACTAACCCATCTACTGGCGCAGATTCATCAATGTAATGTTCTTTCTCTATAATTTCAGATTTAGCTATTGCTTTACCATCAATAAAAAATGATTTATTTCTATACATTAATAAATCATAAGTACCATCATTTAATAACTTTCCATATTTTACCCAACCCCAAGTATTTTTAGGCACATGTTGTAATGAACTATCTGGTAAACCACCATATATTACTGTCATACTAGTAGGTAATACCCAGCTACTGGGTTTAGATACTAAATAGATTCTTCCATTATAAACATTATAATCAAGCCCTTCAATTAAATATCTATCATTTACCCATACAAAAAGATGTTTCATACCTACATCGTTAACCTTTTCTCTACTATTATAGATATCTATACCATTATCAATATCCGAGTTTGATATAGTAATAGTAAAGTTAACTACAGTATTAGCAGTTCTTATATATTTTTCAAAATTATATAAGGTTTGAGTCCAGATTACCATAGTACCAGTATCACTTTCACCTAATAAATAATCTACTTGATAAATAGCAGGTGTTAAAACATTTTTAGCATTTAGATAATAACAGAATACACCAAAACCTTGGGTTACTATAGTAGGAGCACCATCATGAATAGCTACCACTACATCTAAAGGATCATTAGCATTTAAACCAGGTAGAAAAAACTCATACCCTTGACCACCAGAATATGTGGTATTTGTATATGAACCTTCTGGATATGTAACTTGAATAATACCAGAACCACCTACACCATAAGTTATTAAAGTGCCACCATGAATATCTGCCATAATTGGTAATTGCCAATCTGTATTATCAGTGGTTTGTTGCACTACCTCTACTACTGATATAGCTCCATATCTGCTATATACACCATACATATCTGCGGTATATATATCTTTAGTATTTAAACTAATCCATTTATTATAATCACAGGATTCTAGATTATTAGCATTCCAAATTGGTAAATTTGCATTTACACCAGACAAAGCTTGTGCTCTAATAGCTGGTGTTAAATTTAATAAGTCAGGTATATAATTACTATCTAAGATTAATTCCTTGGTTTGTTTATTGTCTCTACAGATAGCAGTGATAGTAATATTAGTAAGAGACTCTTTTATATCTAGAAACTTTTCTAAATCAGATAATCTAGCATCTATTAATCCAGCATCCAATGCCCAATCTTTATAAGTTAACATTCTAATAACAGAAGGGGATAATCTAGGAAAATAAATACCAATCACACTAGAATCTGCTCTAGTTCCAGAAATATAAAATTCCATATCATCTACATATATCTCTTTACCTAAATAATCAATAGATATAACAACTTTATTATTATTATCTAAAGTAGAAGTATATCCAGTTAAATCATCTAAAGTAAAGTTATAAAGATAATAAATAAATGGGTCATAAATATATTCTAAAATATCATTAGTAGTTAAAGTAGAATAAGAAGGTAGTCCAGTTATATATAAACCATTTTTAAATAATATAACATTAGTGGGAGCACTATGACTAATAGTGTCTATTTCAGCCATAAATGAATAAAAATTACCTATATTAGATCCATTATAATGGAATGTGCCTGTGTGAATCTTTTGAGTTAAAGTAGGGGTATTACCATTATAAAAGATATTAGTATAGAATCTAATATAAATATCATCATTAATATTAACTATTGGTAAGTTATTTAAATAGTTAAAAGCTATTATGATGTTTCCATTTCCTACAAACTTAATGTAACCACCATCGATAGAAAGAATTCTACCTTTACTAAAACCCAAAATTAAAGTTTGGAAACTATCTGACATAGCTCTTAAACCTTGCCACCCAGATGGAGGAGTAGAAAAACCAATTAACACTGGGTTTACATATCCTAATTCTACTACTATATAGCGGTATGTATTATCAGGCATATCTATATTAGCAAATTTAAAATGTAAAGTGCCAACAATACCTGCTTTTGTTGTTAACTTTGTAGTTTTAAATATTGCATTTCTATCCCCTTGAGGATTTGCCCAAACATTAGCTAAAGCATATTGCTGCAATATTTGTGATATGTTCATATGTTATTCCACTGGAGATATATCAGCTAAAAATTTATCAAAATTTGTATTATGATTTCTACTAACACCTAAAACAGCTTTACCTAGAGTAGTATTGTTTTGTAAACCTTTTTTCATAATACAAGATAGCATAGCTATAAAGGTAGATGGTAATTCTAGACCTATTGCTGTTACATCAGCTGTATTAGTACCAATATAAGCTCCTCTACACAACGCATTATAAATAATGGATGGTTCTATTGTAGTTTCTTCATTAGTTACAATAGATAATACTCTTGCTAACTGATGTATCTTAGGAGATGGATCATTACTATTACCATTTCTAAATAGTTCAATTACTCTAGTTTGATTTAGAGTAAATAGATCATTAATGATTTGATCAGGAATTCTAATTATTCTAGGTATCTGTTTAAGAATTTGTATTTCTACATCTTCATCTTCAGAAATATCTTGATCATTAAATAAACCTAAATAATAAATAGCAGAGATTGCTCTATAATTAGCTATTGTAGCTAAACTAGCGTTTGTACTACGACCCAATCCATAGGAAAACCAAGAAGAAAATGCATCTATTACAAATTTTTCTTGACTATAGAATAAAGATTTATCACGACTCCATGCTAAGTCTAATTTAGCTCTACGTACCATTAATGCATATTCATCAATATTTCTAATACTACCATCTTTACTAATTTGATTTCTTACATCTATATAAGCATGGTCATTATGAATAATAGGATGTAGGAAAGTTGGTATATGTTCTACGTCACCTATAACAGCAACAACATTACCACTTATTTGTTTAAGATTTTCACTATTTTTATTTATTATTAATAAAGATTCAATAGATCTAGCTATTGAATTTACTTTATTTAATTGTCCAATCTGACCTGTAGTTGTATAGGCAGATTGTACATTGTGTTTATTATCAGGAGTGGACATAAGCTCTTCTTCCATTATAGTTGGGCAATTAATCATAAGATTAGTTACAGGGGTTATAGCTAATCTTGTGAGTGTATATTAAATATAATATAAAGGTATAATGATTATATTTAAAAAATACTAATTACCCTTATAAAAAGCTTAATCATATGTTATACGTAGAACTAAAACCTTTTTTCGAAAAAAGTAAGGAAGACCAATGGCAACAAATTATATAACTAATAATGTACCGCAGGCCATTCTTAATGGAATTGATGATAGAAGTATCACTCCATTATTACCGCAAGCGGAAGCAGTACCTATTCATTTACCTTTATTTTATATTCAAGCTCCTTGGGGCCCTACTGAAGATATTGTATTATGTGGACCTGGTGACTTACCACGTATATTTGGTGATGCTACAGTTGATATCAGAGGTCCTTACCTAAACCATGCTACTGTATTAGCTAGACGAATTTTAGCTAAAGGCAACTCTGTATTTATTAAACGTATTGCTAGAGGACTATCAGTAACTACCAATGGTGTAACTACAACTACTAATTTACCAGCTAACGCTAGTCTTACACTATTCGTTGAAGTAGATCATACCTCACCTGTATATCCTTTTATTCGGGATGATAATGGCGCTGTTGTTACTGATGGTAATGGTGCACCTACTTATGGCACTACTCCAATTACCGGTGGTCGTACTTTAATATTTAGCTGGGTACCAACTGGTTCATTGACTGAGCAAGATTTATCAGCACCTATGACGATTACTAATAGTGCTAATTTTACTTACCCACTATTGACAGTAACTGCCCCTTTTGTGGGTGCATTGGGTAATCAATATGGTATTAAACTTTGGACGGCTAATCAATTATCTTCACGCCCTGGTGACCCAGATATTATTAGTAATCAACAAGCTTTGATCTATAATGCACAATTGATGTTCCAACCACCAAATACATCTGCAGCTATTGTTAATGATGTACTAGGCGAAAGTAGTATTCAGTTCTGTTTGAAACCAAATGCTTATAATTATAAAACTAATGCGGATCTGACTATTCAAAGTTTAGTTACTAATTATAATGATGATGGTATTAGCACTGGTACTTCACCTACATATGGCCCATTAGGGACTGTAGAAGTACATGAAGCTAATTTAGAAGCTGTACTAAATATATTACTCAATGCTGAGAATGCTAACCTACCTACTGGTGCGGCACCCATTGAGTCAATTTGGCTATTAGATCCATTTACAGCTATTGATTCCTCTGGTATTCCTTTCTATGGTTTCCAAGTATCTGATAGTGGTACTATTCTTAATGAAAGCTTTACAGCTTATCTACAAGGTGGTAGTGATGGTGATCTTTCTAATGCTACTTTTGAATCACAAGTAAAATGGGAAATTGATAATAACTATCAGAACCCGGCATACCCTTTGTTAGATTCTGCTAAATTCCCATTTAGCGCTATTTATGATACTGGCTTTAGTTTAGATGTAAAGATTAAACTATTTAAATGGATGGCTTTAAGAAAAGATATACATGTTGCGGTAGGTACTCATATCGTAGGTAGTCCACAATTATCTGTATCTGATGAAATATCAGTAGGTCTCGCCTTAAAATCTGCATTGAGTTTATACGCTGAGTCTGCATTATGGGGAACACCTGCGTGTAGAGCTGTAATTGTAGGTCAATCCGGTATATTGCTTAATGATGAATTTACTAAACCTGTATCTTTGCTATTTGATTTAGCTGATAAACGTGCAAGTTATGCTGGTGCTGGTAATGGTAGTTTGAAACCAGGTTTGAGTTATAACCTTTCTCCATATAACCAAATTAGCTCAATGAAAAAGATAACTAATACTTATCTTACTAAAATAGCTAAAAATACTATTTGGGGAGAAGGCATTAACTATTGTCAATCATTTGATATGCATAGTTATTTCTATCCAGCAATTCAAACTGTGTATGGTATTCAAAACTCTGTTTTGACTAGTGAAGTATTCATGCAAATTTGCTGTGATATTGAAAAACAATCTGAAAGGGTTTGGTATGAATTGACAGGTAATGATAAAGATTCACCTGCTGTATTTATTAAAAAGTCTAATGATAGATTAATTGAATTGACAGATGGTAAATATGATAATAGAGTAAAAATTACTCCTAATACATATTACACTCCAGCTGACTCAGCTAGAGGTTATTCATGGACGCAAGATATTACAGTAGAAGGTAATGTAATGAAAACAGTTGCTTCTATTAATATCATTGTTAAACGTCAATCACCATCCACAGGAGGCTAAGCAATGCCTGTACTTATACCATCAAATGATCCATTGCGTACACCTACTCTTGATATTGGAACAGGTGGACAGAATGGTATCTTAACCTCTCCATATCAGTGGACTAGTTCTGCTTTATATGTAAGACAAAAAATTATGGCAGTATTGATAGATGCTCCGGCTGCCATGGAATTTATGGAAAACCCAGATGCACAATTAGCCGCTTTAAAATCATTAATTGAATTGTTACCACAAACAATTGATGGTTTAAACTCCTCTGTTACTTGGGACTATGATGGCCCTGCTGTAGGTAATGCTGGTGAGAAGTTTGAAGCTGTTATTAAAGCTAGTCGTGCAGCATCAGCTCCTTCTTTTACATGGGCTGATAAATATGGTATGGCTCTAACTAGATACTGGACAGAATATGGCCGTATGTTAATTAGTGACCCTGATATGCAAGTACCTGGTATCGTAGCATCTACTAATTATGTTTCTGCTGGTAGCCCACCTATCTTACCAGAAATGCAATCTATGACTGTGTTGTTCTTTGAACCAGATGTTACTATGACCAACGTGACAAACGCTTGGTTATGTACCAACATGATGCCTAAATCAGCAGGGGATATTATTGGTAAACGTGAGATTGGTGGTTCTAATGAAACACCTAATTTTACTATTGAATTTACAGCTCTTACTATTATTGGTAAAGCAGTAAATATCTTAGCTAAAAATTATTTAAGTACTTTGAAATTAACAGATTTAAGACCTTTAGAGCTCTATGCTTATACAGATGGAGTTGATCCAACAGTAGCACAAGCAGCTACCGGTTTAGCTGAAGAAATTTCAAATGCTGTAATGCCTACTGGCGCATAAAAAGAAATAAAAGATATAATTATAGACTACTATACCACATATGTGGTATAGTAGTCTATTCTATTATTTAAAATAAAAAGTTTTAGTATATTCTGGTGAATTCATAACATCTGATTGTTCTTCACGAAACATATATAATGTAAAAGAATATTTACACACATCCATAATATTGATTACTGTTGGAGGGTTATTTTCACTATATTCAAAAAATATACTGTTTGTTTTTTGCTGCCAGCCTAAATCTAATAACAATCTACAAAAATGATGATTATTTATAAATTGTTTAGCACATTGTTCTGCTTTAATTTCAAATTCATTGAGTGTGGTAGCTATTGTACCAGACATAGTTGGATATGCATTTTTATTATGTAAATTATCCACCATAAACATTTTATTCCCCTATCTTATCTTTTGTTTTATAGTATTATTCTTTTTCCTATTGAAAATGATTATTTTCATATTAATCTCATTTAATGTGATAATTCCAAAGTTGACTTTATTAGTAACCGATCTTTGAATAATAGTGAATAGTGATACTCTTATTGAAGAATTGATTAATCTATCTATTTCATCTATTCTTAAATAATGATTAAGTTTATATTTTACTGGTTTTATCGTTGTTTTACTTTGCATAGAATATTATTCCTAGCAGGATCATTCCCATTTAAATAATGAAATAGAGATAACAGTTCTATTATCCTATTAGATATCTTTACTGAACCTGTTATATCCCAAACAATTCGTTGATAGACATGTTCATCGATATTTTTCTTAACCATAAATACCTTATTAAAAATAAAAATAATAAAGAATAGTAGGGGTGGATTAATCCACCCCTACTATAATCACCTGCTTAAATCTTAATCTTCATCTTCTTCATCTTCAGGATCAGACACATTATGCTGTGCATATAGAGTTTCTGCCCTAGCTAATACATTTTGCATTAGCTCTGATTGCTTATAATCTACCTGAGTCAACAATTTCATTGATGGATCAATATAGATAGTACCAGTAGCCTGACCACCCATAGGAATATCATTGATTGATACCCCTACACCAGTACCATTACCAACACCAGTTTTTTCAGCAAAATCTAGAGCTGCATTAGCAATACTAGATAATTGCTTTTCCCGATATTCATCTACCACTGTAAACAGCTCTTCAGTAACACCTTCTGGAATATCTTTAAAGAATGCTTCTTTTGATACTGTACCAGTGCCTGTTTTTTCATTGAATTTTACTAATGACATTTTACTTCCTATTTCTAAGTTTAAATTATTTACTACATTACATTTGTTTGATGTGTATTTTTTTATTTGTTCAGCTAGATACTCCTTTATTGTGTCACAATGACATTGTTTTGGATAGCAGAAGCATAGTAGAGTAATATCTTCTATTTTAGCTATATTAAGAATTCTATCAAGCTCTACTGTACTATCCTCATTACATAGATTGTCATTTTTTTAATTATCTGTATTTTCTAACAAGATTTCTAAATCAGAACCTGTATATCTTATTATTTCTTTGTTTTCAGACTCTGCAATGTGTTTCCACAACACTGATCTAAATTTAGAATAAGGGATATCATAGTATTGTCTATAAAAACTTAAATACCATCGAATAGTGTGTGCTGCTGTATCATTAAACACATGTAAATCCCTATTACTTTTGATTTTAACCAACCATTTTTTTAATTCAGTTACTGGTATTACACTTAAGAACTTAGCTGCATCATCAACTAGCTCACGCATTTCTAATTGCATTTTTACAGCAGAAGATCCTTTAGGGATTTTAGTAATGAACTTAGGCACATTATGAATATGTAAATGTCCCCATTTATCATCTTTATCTGAACCTAAAATTTCTTTATCTGTAATAAAGATATCTTTAATTCTAACAAAATCTAAAAATTTTATTATTTTTATAAAAGCCACAAACCATAAAGTATGTGGGATCTCTTCTAATATCTCTCTTTCATTACCAAATACTACAGATGTAGGATTGCCTAAAGCATCAATAGATATTAATCCACCATACTTATTAAAGAACTCTCTACACTTAGCGCATTTGTACTCATCTCTTATTTCATCTGGTAAGCTAGAAATAAAAATATTATATAAGTAGTCAGTTGGTAAATCCGCTATAAAGAGATTTCTTACTGATAAAGTATTTGCTTTAAAAGTATTTTGAATATATTGTATTAATTCAGCATACTCTTCTTTATCTGATATTTTTGTCGACATATTGATATGCCCCCCAGTATGAGTTATTATTAAATTCTAAGCCTTCACTAAGTGCAACGTAATTATCATTTAGAGCTATACTCCCTAAGTTATAAACAATACCATGTTCTGTATAAACAGACATTAGTTCTTTTGTACCAGATGGGTTTACTAAACCAGAGTAAGTGTTTCTTGTATTTTCTAGAGCTTGTATAAAAGCTACTGCAGCGCTAGTATACTCATCAATTATCACTCGCTTAGCTAAAATTAACTGAGTATTTATATGCCCAAATACCTCTTTATCCTGAATTGCTCCCGAAGAGATTCCATATTTAATTGATTTACTTAAATCATCAATTGAGTAAAATTTACTAGGAGCGTAATAGTCATTACTCATTGATTTCTTCCTTTATTGAATGTGGTTATAAGTGAGTGTGTTTTATCATACTGTAGTAAAGTTAATATACAACGGATTAATTCTTCTGCAGTAGCTTGCCCATAAGCATACCTTTCTAACACATTTAATACAAAAATATGCATTTTATTACTCCTATTTAATTAAATTAATATAATCTAGCCTAATAGATAATATATGTATATAAATTATTTGAAATAAAATCTCATTAATTTCTATATTCTAAATCTCTTCTATCAACTAAATGTATTTCATATGCATCAAATATCTCTCTACAACTCTTAGTAGTTACATCACCGTATTCAACCCACCCAATAATGTGTGAGTTTATGTATTCTAAACCCACTGATATATGTGTAGTTATAATACCAACATAAGGAGCTAAAATCTTTCTAGTTACTCCATTTGCAGGTTTAGCTCTACCAAACATATTTACTTGTACTAACTCAATATTCTTTTCTGCTGCTAATTTAATCAATCTATTACTAGGACCTTCAGAGGCTATGTATGCAAACTTATTCACGTTATTTCCTTATTTCTAAATTTAAAATATAATCTAAATACGTATTTATAAAAATAGTACTAAATAATTTATCAGTATTAAATATAACTACTGATCCATCTTGCATATGAAATATTATTTCATAGTTTTCTTTAATTAATTTTATTATACTTTTATTTATTCCTTCTATAGCTAAATGATATTCTTTTAAAATTAAATCAATGAATAAAGGATTCTCTTTTAATATAATTATCTGACGTAGTTCCTTTAATAGATTAATTCTATTATTTAACTTATATAAATCAGATATTTGTGTCATGTTTAAAGAGTATTATGAACTGTGATATTATCACATTGTTGATATTGGTGCTCACGGCAATACACAGTTAATACTGTTATTATAAAAGTTAATAACAAAACAATTATTATAATAAGATTACTTCTATATTGATGTATACTATGCATATTTAATTCCTAGTAATATAAACTGTAATGAGTTGTTCTGGTTTAGAAATGAGTTTATTCATTTGTTGTATTTCATCAAATGAACTATCTTTTGTAAAATAATAGATTTCTGTTTGTGTAGCTATTATTACTTTATGATTGTTTTGTTTACTTGGGGTTAATCGTCTAGTCATGTTAAAGGCAACATCTAAATAAACTATATTTAGATCAGATAACTCTGCTTCACATCCAGTGGTCTTAATGTTATCAATTGTTCTCCTCATATTTCTTAAATCTAATAATGACTTAATTAACTGAATATTAATACGATCATAATCAGTTTCATTCTTTTTATTAAATAGATTTAGTAGTTGATCTTTTAACTTTTTTATCTTTATATCTATCATATACAAACCTTTACAAATTCAGGTTTAAGCAAAAGAACATAGTTAATCTTTTTATATCGTAGTATATTAATTAAGTAATTAGGGTTTATACTACTCAATTCCAAAGTAGAATCATTGTTCATAAAAATAAATCTTTCACCTGTAACATCAACTGTTATCATTTTAATTCTAGTTTTTAACAGTTTACAGAGAAGATCATATACTTCTAAAGCTTGATGGTTTATCTTTTCCATAATAGTTAGATAAGCTTTGGTATTTCTATTTCTAGGTATTAATTCTTTTAACCCATTTAATCTATGTAATTTTAATTCTATTATTAGATTATCGGTATTTATATCTATAGCCATTATCAATTCCTATTGATTAATATTATCAGAATATAATATTTAATAGTAATAATAGATTATATTGATCTATTAAATAATATATGTATATAAATAATTAGAATAGAGCATAGTAGACTAGTGTGCTGCAGCACACTAGTCTACTATAATAGGTTTATTACTGATACTTTCTTTTTAGCATAAATTATTTTTACACCTAATTTATCTAATTTTAATAATGGATCTTTTATATATTCAGTTTTAATAGGTATAACCGGTTTAGTAGATATATATTCATAATCAGTTAATCTATCATCTGTATGAAAATTAGTACCTTTACAAGTATGTACATATCCACCTATACTATAAATATGATCAAATATACCAGCATGTTTTTCTCTAATAAAAGGTTTACCATCACTAGTACCGGTAATTATTTCTGTATCATCCCATCTCTGAACACAAGCAATAGCAAACCATAAATCTCCAGCAAATACTACTTCTTTACCAGCTAATAAACTAGATGTATATGGTAATAACTTTAAATATCTTTTAGGAGATCCATGATAAACTAATTTTGGCACTATTATTTTATTCATTGCCAGTCAATGGCTGATACTTTAATTACTTGTACCTTTTCCCAACCTAATGCGGATCTTACCATAGTAAGTGCGCTATAGTCATTTTCTAAGCCAATATGATTAGATGATTCAATTACTCTATTTAAATCAGCTTCGGTAAAGATTAAATTATCTTGAATTTCTTCTAAACCAACACTATTGTATTGGGTAGCATTCTTAATACCGGGTTCATTGACATAATCCCAGGTTAACGCATCTAATATAATTTTATTCTTTCTACCATTCATTACTTTAGTATCAGTCAATGATCTAACACTAAAAGCTACATTCTCATCTGGGTTTTTAAAATGATTATCTAGAGTTTGTTCATATGGACCAGTTGGTTTTACCTCTCCTACTACCAATACGATTTTACTACCTCTTTCATCTACGCCATCTTGTAGAGTTATAGATTTAAAATGATGAGATACACTCTTTTCATCTATTCTAATCAATCTACGAATAGCATCTTCTAAACTTAATCCTGCTACTCTAGGATGTCCATATTCCCCTCTTAAAAATCCAGTATCTAATCTACGTCTAACTATACCACCAGAATCAAACATTTTTCTAACAGATGGTAATAATGGATAATACTCACCAACACTATTATAAGTATCAAATGCACCAACTACCACTTTCCTATATCCACCACTATCTGGTGCTAATTTATCAATTGCGTTTACACCTGGCATTGCAATGCATGCATATTTGGCTATGACTGCCATATAGTACTCCTAATAAAAATATCATTTATGCTCTATATGATATTTAATAAGTAGCATAGAGTATATAGATAGGATATCCTATCTATATACTCTGTATTTTAAATCAAAGATATCAATTCTTTAGTTTCACTATATAACTCTTTTGCTTTAGCAAAAGAATCTGGTTGCCAATGGGCTGCTTTTAGAATTCGTTTTTCAACTTTATCTATAAATTTCTCTTTACCAGGTTGAAATGATTCAGCTAATCTTTCAATTAGTTTCAATTGATTTTTCAATAAATCACATACTAAGAACTTTTCTTTATCATCTTGAATAGTTCTACCAATCTTAATAAGAGTAAAAGCATGATTAGATACTTTCCCTTTACCAATTTTTAAAGTTTTTTCAAAGATAGCTTTATCAGCAATATCAAATTCTTCAGGTAATAAAGAATGAATAGCAATTCTTAATTTAATTTCGCATGTAACATATGCTTTATGTGATCTTGGTGTATAATCTAAAGCATCTACACAATTAGAAGGATTTTGATATTCTTCATCTTTCTCTTTAAATAAAGCAAGTAAAGACAATAATTCATATCTTAGATAACCGAGTCTATTAATATCTTTATATAGTTTACTATCTTTTAAAGATTTATCATCAGGAACACAACAAGCTTGATAAGCAGAAGTAACTAGATCCATAGGCACTTCATTGCCCTTTTGTAATTTATTATTAAGATCATCAGCTACTGCTGGAATAGATCCACCTTGTTTACGTATAGTAGCTAAAGCTGTATCTAATTTCCAAATGGCTACTAGAATATCTGGGTTAGGAGTAGTGATTAAAGTTTCTGTATTTGTCATCGTTATGATCCGTGTATCTATGAAATAATGGTAAGGGGAATTTTACAACATATTATTAGTTAATATTAGTGAAAAAATAAACATAATAAATAATAGAGATAATGAGAATATTCTCATTATCTCTATTATAGTTAATTACCTTGTGGTTCTGCACTATCTTTTAATTTAATAGATCCAGCTATAGATGCCATTAATAAACTCCATCCTGTAGAGAATTGAATAATATCAAATGACCCAGTATGTATAACAATAAACCCTTGAAATACTAAAGTAGCAATAGCCCCTATCGCACCAAGTACCCGACTTATACAAGTAGTTTGATTATCAGATACTGTAAGCATTGATTTTAATGGATGTACTTTTGTTTGTACTACTAAATTATCTTGTTCTTCTTGTTCACTCATAGATATCTCCTATATATAAAAAGTTAAATAATATACATAGGATGATTATTTATTTACGTAATAACTCTTCTAAAGAACTAGATTCTGTACTGGGATTTACTAACGCAGAGGTTATTGCTTCACTATGATAATTACCTAATAATTTACTAGTAGTATTAACAACTTGTAAACTAACAGACATTAATGGAATGAAACTAGGTTTATGAGTTAACTTAGCAACTGACTTTAATTGATTATCATGTCTAAAAAATTTAGTTTTATTAGATTTTTGTCTAGCCATACTAGATGCTATTAATTCTAATAATGCAGAGTCAGTATGTAGATCCGCATTAGCATGTTCTTTAGCTGTATCAAAAATAAAACCTAAATCTTCTTGATTAAAATACCAAGGTACCTTTCCCTTTGAGATAATATCAACATAAACACGATAAACTAGAGTTCCTGTCTTTACTAAATTTAGATTTTTAATAACAGCATCACCTTTATTAAAAGAAAACTCTAAATATTTTAGTCCTTGGATTTCTACTGTATTACTTCCACTAGGCTCGATTTGCATTAAAGCGCATGCTCTACTAACCCCATAGTATTTATCCTCTACCACAATGCCATATGTGGCTAGAATATATGTTTCTTCAGCTATATTACCTAATTCTGCACCAATGTAATGTTCAGGGATATATATCTTACATGGATGTATAGCAATTAAAGAATTATTAATTTCTTTTAAAGCTTCTTTTACTTTTACAGGGTCTCTAATTAAATGTGATATATCCATAGTTTTTTAGTTAGTAATTACTACTTGATTTTTTAACCATCTTGCTACTAAACGGATAGTAGCAATATAGATTGCATAATCTAAATCTGGTTTTTCCAATTCTTCTAAAACATTATCTATCTCTAATAGAATATCTTTAACATCATGACCATCAGTTAAAGTTCTACTAACAACTTTAATTACATAAGAAATTAAGTATTTAGACCCATGGTATTCATGTTCTAAAGCAGCTGCTAATTTAGCATGTAAAGCTATTTTATCAACATTTTCCATACGTCTAATAATATCTGTCATATAGTCAGCTGTAAATCTACGAGCTAAATTAATATCTTCTACAATACTTAGAGTTTTTAATTGATTTAATCTACTTTGATATTCATCTCTATATCTTTCTGGATTATTTATCAAAGTATTATTTAAATCATTAGTAAAAGCATTTCCATTTAATGCTAAATAACCTAAAGCTGCTTCTGGGCTACCACCTTTAGTTTGAATCCAGTTACGATAATTAACTCCATATACATATAGAGTATTTCTATCAGCATAATCTGAAATTAAATTACCTCTAGCAATAATATCACCATTTTTTATTACTTTATCAAATAATGCTGTATCCCTATATATTCTACCACCAGCAGATGCTAATATTTTAGCTACTACAGCAGTATTAGTAGCGCTACTCATTAATGTAGTAGCTTTATCTGTTTTTTGTGTATAAATTCCATGTAAGAATAAAAATATAGTTACAACCTTACGTAGTGGTAATGCAGCAATATCTATTTCATACCAATTAAAATCTAATTCAGATATAGGTGAAGTAATATAAAGAGATACTTTATTATCTAAAGTGGCACTACCTGTTTTAATTAAAATATTTAACTCTTCAGTAGATAAATCTTTAATGAAATTATTAAATACTTCATAAGTATTTTTAAATACAGAAGATGGTGTTGTTTTATAAGGTTCTATTAATTCAATAAACATATTGTCAGCTAATACGGCTGGTAGTTCAATTTGTTTAATATTACCTAATAGACCTACACTACTTAAAGCTTTCTCTTTACGTTCTTCTTCTACACCAGCCACAATAGCTCTACAGTGTGGGTTTACTACATTTTTTGCTGTATCTAAAATATTAGCTAATACATTTGAAATTTTATGAGCTGTATAATTTTCTACCTCAGTATGTGTTCCTGTAGTAGATCCAGCAACCTCTGATTGCCTTTGTAATTCATCAATACCACCAACTTCATTAAAACTAGATAGTGTAGTAATGATATTACCTAAAGGAGATCCAGGAACTACTGATAATCTTTTATTAGTATAATTAAGAGTATCAGCTATATGAATAGATTGTTCGATTGTTGATCTTTTTAACATTCCTAGCCCCTATTATAGTTGCAACTCGCCAATAATAGCGGTTGTAATTAATTCACTTAAATCTTCTGTATTAGGCACTGACACTTTTGATGTATCAATTAAATCTTTTAAAATTGATACACCTAGTGATACTGCACAAGCAGATATTTTGCCTGTTAGTATTTCTTTTTTTGATTGTGCAGGTCCAACCGGCGTTACTTCTGATATACTATTTTCTGATATTGACATATCTATCCTCATTATAGAAAGTTACTAGGATAAGAAATCTTATCCTAGATATATTTACTGTTTAAAACCCAATCCCATTTGCTTACTCAATTCTATCATAACAGAATTCATTAAGCCAGCTACTTCAGGTGAACCCACGATACGATCAGATACAGATTGATATCCAAAGAAAGCATCTATCTCATTACCATCTTCACTAGTTATTATATTAGTAGATACAGAACTACAGGTAGCTTTTAGTGCATTACCAAATACTACTTTATCTCCATTTCCCATAGAGATCTCACCATCTATATAGATTTTTATTCCAACTTGTTTCTCTACTAATTTTTTACCAGCTACTCGTATTGTTTCATCTACCTTACCAGTTTTAGCCTCACCATTATCTAATAGTTTAGCTCGTTTAGCTCTATTAGAGTCATACTTCTCTACTATTTTCTGTAAAGACACATGCATATCTTCAATCTTTCCATAATAGAATACTTCTATACGTGAAACAGTTCCATATACTTTTGCTTTAGGATTATTAGCTGCAATTTTATGCAGAGCTTTAATAGCCTCAGCATCTTTTGAATCCAACATATCACTAATATGACTCTCTAGGGTACATAAGATAGTTTCAGGTTCTACTTTTTCACCAACAGTAACTAAGTTATGAATAATAGTATCAAAGTTTAACACTAACCCATGTGCTGTTGTTCCAGGTGTAACTAACTTATCTGCTAATTTACTAGATATGGTACAACCATCTTCTAGAGTATCAGAATTATCTAATAGAGCTACTCTAGCAACTACTCCAGCTTTATATACTACATTAGCTGGATTTAATAATGATCTTTCAAAGAATCCACTATTATAGATTATTACATCACCTTTACTAACCTTTTGATTTTCTTTTAAATCAGTAATTCTAGTATGTGGTATTACAGTCCCAGCAACAGTACCATGTTTTATACCTAATTCATAAGACTTAGAGTAGTAATTTAAATCATGTTCCGTATATGTTCTTAGAGATTCAATGCGTTTAATGTCATCAGGTGATAATTGATAGTGTTTAGGATCACGGCCATTTTTGTCATAGAGTTTTGGATCATTTGTATGAGATAATGATTCAATCTCTAAAGTAATAATACCTTTAGGGGCATATTGTAATCTATCTGCACCCATTGAATGTCCTAACCATACTGTGGCATCACCTCTGGGAGAAGTATAAGCTAATCCCCTATCAAATTCAACTGCATAACCTTTAGCTTCCAATAACTTTTTAATTTCATTATAAAATTTATCAGCCATTGGTTTAATTGTTTTATCAGTAATGTATTTTTCATTACCTTTTATAATTACTGCAATTGGTTTACTAGTTGGTTTATAATATTCTACTGTCAAGATATCTGGTTTAACTACTTTTACTATTCCATCTTCATCTGCTGTTACTACAAATAAATTATCCACTCTATTACCAATTACTTCTTCATAACCAGTTCTATAAGGTAATGAAGTATATCCATCACAAGCTACTGTATGGCTGTTCTGGATCTGTGTAAAATTGATACGTTTGCCATCATCATGCGTAATGGCAGGGGCCAATAGAGCAGAAGTACTAATTACATTAGTTGCACCATGTTTTGTTTCATCATATTTTTCAGTAGTACCACGCAATGAAGTTATATTAGGATCAGCAGAGAAGTAAGCTCTTATACCTACTTTAGCTGAGTCTGGAGTAGCTTCAGATACAGTACCTAAGTCATGTTCACTAAAACCCCTTGTATCTTTTGTCATAGTAACTGAAGATCTACCACCTGCACCTGAGTGAGTAAATGCTTCATGTTCTTTTAAGTTATGAATTGGATTACTTTCCTCTACTATAGATACTGTAGGGTCTTGTAATATATCTAAATATACAGCATTTGGATTTATAGTAACCCCAACATTAGATAAAGCACCAGATGATCTATGAGCACGCATAGCTGTAATTAACTGATGATACATCATACCACACAATCTTTCATAACCTTTATATCTAGTGCTGTTTAAATCAGGCACATAATCATTAGTTAATAGACTAGTAGCCTTTACTAATAAGTTTGGTAAGTTTGTAGGTTCACCCATCTCTTGTAATAAACCCAAGGTAATAGGTTCTATATACATATCCCACATTAACTTTAATTCACGTAAGTGATATACAGTTAAGTCTATATTACTAAGTATTGAAGAGTATGAAGGTTGTCTATTAAAATCACTACCTTTATATCTAGTTATATCATTCTTAATAGCAGAAAATCCACCTACTAATAATCTATTCTTTAAATTAGTAATATCTACTACATAAACAATATCTTTAAATCTAATTTTATATTCATTAGAATTATAAGGTAATCTAGTATTTGTAGGAGATAAAGTAAAAGGAATATTTAATTTCTTTAACGCTTCATCTAATCCAAATATATAAGTAAATGCTAAAATAACTGGCATACGTTTATTCAATATACTAAACTCAGCATACTCTACAGGGCCACCTGTAGTAAATGGATCTATTATATATTGAATTGTATTTAGTTCTTGTAAAGGTTTATCTTCATTGCCATTAGGGGCCGCCGCTAATACTAAATAAATAATACCAGACATATCCATACCTAAAGGTATATTGGTTTTGATATCTCTACCACATGGTGTTAATTCAAAATGTTCTATTTTTTTAATTTCAGCTTTAGTATAATTATCTTTGATTTTATTATACTTAAAGTCTAAGTATAATAAATCATTATTATTAAAACTAGAAACAGATTCACTAATAGCAGTATATGCTCTCGGTACTTTTTTATCATTTATTTTATTAATACCATAAACTAGTTCTTTTACTGAATTATCTTCTGGATTATTATATCTAGAAATAATTTCTTTTAGTATCCACTTAGAAAAGTTATTAGCAGAACTATCGTTCCTAGATACAAATATCTTACCATAATAACTAGTGAGAGATACCATATCAGGTTTTATTTTAACAATGGGAAGATCACCAACCTGCTTGTCCATTCTGTACAATACCCCTCCAGCCAAAAATGTACCATCTGGGTTTATTACAGGAATAGTAAAATGAATAGTAGAAGCAGCGCCATTAATTGGTTGTACTTGTATACTATAGACATTAGCTTTAGTAGCTGCTGTATTTTTTTGTTTAATTTTAATATCTTTTACAATAACACCAGCAGGGTGTAACATTAATACAGTTTGTATAATATCTTTAGGCAATACTTCTGTTATATACTTTCTATCTAATTCCTGTATAGCGGAATATAACATAGTCTCATCATGAATAGAATCTGCCTTTTTAATAACCTGCACTTTATCTAACTTTAAATTATCTGGAGTTACTACCATTTTATCTAAAGTTACTCCAGAACCATGAGGGTCTTGGATAGTTTTATATTTTTGTGATAACTTTAATAACCCTTTCTGTTCAGCTTCTGATAAATACCCTAAACTACCATGTTCTTTAATCAATTTAGTGATAGCAGTGTTATCTACTGGTTCATTTACTTGTTCTACAGTTTCTGCTTCTAGTTTATTTGAATCAATAGGATTTCTCAGTGCTATTAATTTATCTAGAAAAGTATATAGAGTATTACCAGCGGATGCATGGTTTTCTGTAGCTAAATTAATTAGTTCTTGTAATTGTATAATTACCATTATACCAGATTCCATAAATACTAAATTAGTATTTTCTAGAGCTTGTTCAGATAATAAAAGATCAGGCGATTCTACATCAGTACTAATGATTCTCCATAACTCTAATATATTTAAAGTATCAGAAGTATGAAAGTCTGAAATGCCAGATGATTTAAAGTTAGCAGCATATTTAATTAGATCTGCTTTAGTGGGTAATACTTGTGGCATCTTATAACAAATAAATTGCTCTCTACGACCATCTATTTGGTTTACCATATCCCACATCGTAGCTCTAATATTAAACCATTCTTGATACACTACTAAAGTATTGCTAGTATATTTATTTAACTTAGGCAATATGCTATAGTTAATAATAATAGGATCTTTATTATTACTTAAAGCTCTATCTAGATTAGTAACTGGTTTAATATTTAAATGAGACTTTTGATATTTTCTCATATAAGCAGTAACATCCACGTTAGTAGACGAAACTGTACCTAATACATGTTTTAAATCTACAACATGATAAATATATGCTTGATCTGGAATATTTCTAAGTAAAGGATGAGCACTATCTATTCCTAGAGCTTGTTCAGAATCGGCTATAAAATGAATAGTGCTATTATAGGGTAATGAAAACTCACTAGGTTTTATATATTTAGGGTTACTACCAATTTTAGTAATAGGTCTAGTTAAGAACTTAGTATTAAAATTGGTAAGGTTTAATAAGGTCATATTTGCGTACCATCCTATTAATTGTTTTGTTTAGTAATTAGAAAAGCATATCTTAATACAGTTATACCATCTCTACTGGGATGTGGATCATGTAATAGTTTATTATCTTTATATAAGACGGCATGATGAATATTTCCATTAAACCTAGGAGAAGGACCTCCTACTATAAATACACCATCAACACCAGAACTCAAGGTTAATAAATCTGCCCATTCTCTTAAATCATTTTCTAATCCTTTAAAATAATAACTACCATCTAAATTATATCCAGCTTTATATATAAATTTAGAAAATTCAGAAGCCCAATTATTTCCAAAATAACAAAAGTTAGGTATTTCTTTAATATCTATATCTAAGATACTAGCTAAACAAGCACTGAGGCAATTACCTTTAATATTATTTTCTGGATCTGAGAATTCAGTTTGATCATAAAACTTCATAGATTTATTCCTTTTCTAATAACCCTCTAGTCATTGAGTATAGTACTAACGCTGCAATGTGATTATTACAACCATATTTTAAAACACCACCTATATCAGTATAGGCGCCTTTTGAATTTATATAATCTTTCGCTTCTTGAACAGCTTCTTCAGAAGTTACTATATTAAATGATACTTTCGATAGGTGTTCAACAGTAGTCGTTAATTACTGCCAGCGGCATTACCCGCATCTCTATATCTCTATAGATGTCCAGATCATGTCTTTATCCATTAATATAACTCTATTATATCAATTAGGATACTTCCCATTTCTTCCCACTTGGGTTCTACTCGGTGGATAGCCGATGATCGTTGAACTTTACCCATGTCAGATAATTATCTGATTTAGAGCCTTAGCTGCATAGTTGTCTCTATTCAATATTTTTCAAACCATCATATCTAATAACTTTACTCTTTCGAGGATATTGTGGTATATTGACCTAACAAGGGTTTCTAGCAATTAAAGAAGAATCTACTTAGATATTACTATCTAGTAGGACTATTGTTATACCTATTATTTATATTTGAAATGCCAATCAGATTGAATCATGATTCCATGTAAACATCTTTTAATTGCTTTTCTATTAACTTTAGTTAATTTCTCAGCAATTCTAATTGAATCACATTCATATTCATTTCCATTTTTATTAATAGCCAAAATGCACTTTGGTCTATTAATAGCCTCACTAAAATTAGTGCTCCATTTTTTATTTGTTTTATATCTGTACGCATATCCATTTGTTACAAATGTCTCACCATTAAATATGGTATGTTTTATTGTGTTTAGTTTTACATCAAGATACTTACTAGCTTCAAACATACTGTTAAAGTTATATATCTTATTAGTAGATATCTCATATGCCTGTATAGGTTTCTTTGATACTTCATACGCTGGAATATCTTCATATGTTAATTTTAAATTATTCCTACGGGCATATGAATCTAATATACTTCTTTTTTTAACAATTGTGTTTTTAAATCCAAAATGTTTAGCTACCTCAGGCATACCATTAAAATATAATGAATTATTATCTTTATCTGTTACTGTAATTTTTAATCTAACATTTCGTTGAAGTCCAGTGTGTTTTGCATCAGGCCATAAAGTATCATCATCTAATAGTTTAATTTGATACTTTGCATTTATAAGTCTATAAGTATTTAATCTAATAAAATCTTTATATGATTTATTAGATACTTTCATAAACTCACATGCTTCTCTTAAACTACAAAATGTAGTAACTTCATTTGTTTCTACATTACGTATTTTACATGGGGTATTATCACTACGTAGCCCATTATCATAAGCATGATCCATATTTCCTTTATGATCAGTCCACTCTAAGTTACTACAGTGTGGGTTATGCTTATTACTATCTTTATGATTCACTAGGTAGTATTTTAAATGATCTGGATTTTTTACCCACGCTAAGGCCACTAATCTGTGTAATAATAAATTTTTATATATACCTTTATCAGCTGCATATAACTTAATAGTAATATATCTATTTGTTTCTTTGATGGATGGTACTAATACATTACATTCAGTATCAAAAACTTCACCACTTTGTGAAATAGCATAACGGGTATACTCCGGAATAATTCTAAAACCAGGTTTATACTCAAGCGGTCTACCATAAAACAACATGGTTTTATTTACTGAGTTAGAATAAATCCATTTATAAATATCTACAAAATAAATATTAAACAAATCTTTTGCTTTAAGATCTACTTCAAAATGAGTAATTAATCTTAACCATTCTATTGTTACTGTTCTTTCTCTACCATACATTTCTAACGAAATGGCTGGTTCATTATTTAAAGATGTCAGCGTGCACGCTGACCCATCTTTCCTACGTACTTCTCCATTAATTGACATTTCATATAAATTGTTAGTCTTTGGTACTATTTTAAACATTGTATTATTCCTGTTATATTAGTTACATATAACAGGCAATACAGATAAAATAATACATAAATACTGTAAGAATAACATATGTGTTTATCTCCATCGTTATCAGCTCCCAAGCCATTATAGTGACTTGTATGCACTTGGAGTGATTCAAAAAATGGCTCACCAGTAATAGGCATATTAATAGCTTTATTTTCATTTTCTACTGGTTTCCACATTGAGTCTAATCTTTGTAAAGACTGAGATCTAGTTGTAGTTTTTAATACTATAAATGAAGGGTAAATACTACCCATAGTAAGAATTGGGTATCTGGTTACATAAGCTGCTACTTTCTTACTAGTTAAGTATGTAGATATGTAAAACATTTCAGTCCATGTAATTGGATGCACATTACTTCTACTTTTATCTCTAGGTAATTCATCTATATCATAAAAGACTTTAAAGTAATGATCATCTCTATATATTAGTGCAGCATACTCACCATCTATTAGAATTGGTTTATGTCTAGCATCTAATTTCTCATAACCATTTATTAAGTCTTCAATACCACTATCAGTACCCCATTTTTCTTTAATAAAACTAGATGGTGAGATTGTTTTTGCTTTTAGAGTTTTCTTATCTATCACTACAATATCATTGGGTAGGTTTTCTATAATGTTCATCATAGGTCCAGTTTTAACATTGTAAATAGATAATGCACCTGTACCTTTTAAATATTGATGTAAACCACATGCAGAATCATTTATAGTAATGGCTTCTTCTGAACCTAATACTTTAGGTGCTGGGTCCATAGCAGTAATTACATTCCTAGTTCCACCATGTATATTTCTAGCTCCCCACTTAGATAATAAAAATCCTTTTTTACCAGTTAAGATAGATTCTATGTGTGTGTATATCTCATTAAAGGCATTTTGTAGAGTCCATCGACTAGTGTCAT
>Ga0265327_10001144_pt1 | contig 36241 bp, 39 predicted proteins | sample 41621metaG_FD_202089 | JGI IMG/M metagenome (GOLD analysis project Ga0265327, IMG submission 202089) | Rhizosphere microbial communities from Carex aquatilis grown in University of Washington, Seatle, WA, United States - 4-16-21 metaG | ecosystem: Host-associated > Plants > Roots > Rhizosphere...
GTCGGCGCAGCCGACCAATATTTCGGGATTCTCAGATACGCGCGATACGCAAGAGGCGCGGTCTATCAAGGACCGACGACAGATCCGCGATGCGGTCGATCGCCGCCATCAGCACGGATTCCACGACGGCATGGGTGGTGAGCACGATCGGCACGCCCTGGGCGTTGTCGACAGGCTTTTGCAGGAAACTCTCGATGGACACCCCAGCTTCGGCCAGGGTCTCTGACACCGCGGCGATCACCCCCGGCTCGTCCTTCACCAGGAAACGCAGATAGGCGCGGCCCTCGGTCTTCGCCCGGTCGATGGGCGTGAACGGCTTGAGTGAGCCTGCGGGCGCCTGGAATACCGGGCGCACGGCGCCGGTCATGACATCGGCGATATCGGCGGCCACGGCGGCGGCGGTGGGCCCCGCGCCGGCGCCCGGCCCCTGGATGAAAATCCGGCCGATCCTCTGGCCCTCGATGAACAGGGCGTTGAGCGCGCCTCCGGTCTGGGCCAGGGGATGGGCGATGGGGGTCAGGGCCGGATGCACCCGCACCAGCACGCCTTCGGGCGAGCGGTCAGCCGAGGCCACCAGCTTCACCCGATAGCCCAGGTCCCGGGCCAGCTTGATGTCCAGCAGCTCAACTTGGTCGATCCCCTCGATCTCGGCCGCCGAATAGGTGGGCGCGCAGCCGAAGGCCAGGGCGGCCAGGATGGTGATCTTGTGCGCCGCGTCGAACCCGCCCACGTCCGTCGTTGGGTCGGCCTCGGCATAGCCCAGCCTCTGGGCCTCGGCCAGGACGTCGGCGAAGGAGCGCCCGGCGGAATCCATCTCGGTGAGGATGTAGTTGCAGGTGCCGTTGAGGATGCCGGCCACGGAGCGGATATCATCGCCCACCATGGCTTCACGCAGCATCTTCACCGCCGGGGTGCCGCCCATCACCGCGGCCTCGAACAACAGGGGCACGCCCTGAGCTTCGGCCAGGGCCGCGAGCTCGGCGCCGTGTTCGGCGATCAGGGCCTTGTTGGCCGTGACCACGGGCTTGCCGGCCTTGAGTGCGGCTTCCACCGCGGCCTTGGCCGGGCCATCTGAGCCGCCTACCAGCTCCACGAAGATGTCGATGTCCGGCGAAGCCGCCAGGGCGACTGGGTCATCGAACCAGGGCAGGCCGGAGATATCGAACGGCCGCGGCCGCGAGCGGGAACGCGCCGAGACCCCGGTGACCTTGGCCAGGCAGCCCGCCGGTGCGAAGCCAGGGCGTTCGTCGAGGAAGGTCAGCAGGCCTGCGCCCACCGTGCCCAGGCCCGCGACCCCGATCCGCCAGGTGTCGCCGGGTCGTTTTCGGGCCATGCCGGAACTCTCGCTCATTGCGCCGCCAGGGTGTTGTGGGCGCGACCGAGGATCTCGCCGGAATTCGCCAGGAACTTCTTCACATTGCGGGCCGCCTGGCGGATGCGGTGCTCGTTCTCCACCAGCCCGATCCGCACATAGCCCTCGCCATATTCGCCGAAGGCCACACCGGGCGCCACGGCGACGCCGGCCTCTTCGATCAGCAGCTTGGAGAACAGCATGGAGCCGGCCTCCTTGTACTGCTCCGGCAGGGGCGCCCAGGCGAACATGGACGCGGCCGGGGCCGGAATGTCCCAGCCGGCGCGCTGCATGGAGCTCACCAGGGTATCGCGGCGGCTCTTATAGATGGCGCGGATTTCCTCGACGCAGTCCTGCGGCCCATTGAGCGCGGCGGCGGCGGCCACCTGGATCGGGGTGTAGGCGCCGTAGTCCAGATAGGATTTCACCCGGGCGAGCGCCGCGCACATGCGCTCATTGCCCACCACCATGCCCACGCGCCAACCGGCCATGGCATAGGTCTTGGACAGGGAGTTGACCTCGACAGCGATATCCTTGGCGCCTTCCACCTGCAGGATCGAGGGCGGCGGGTTGTCGTCGAAATAGATCTCCGAATAGGCGATGTCCGACAGCACCAGCATGTCGTGCTTGCGGGCGAGCGCGACGGCCTCCCGATAGAAGTCCAGATCCACCCACTGGGCGGTGGGATTGGACGGATAGGACAGGATCAGCACCGAGGGTGGGGGTGCGGAATGTTTCACCGCCCGGCTGATCCCGGCCAGATAGTCTTCCGGCGACAGGGCGGGCACATGGCGGATCACCCCGCCGGCCATGATGAAACCGTAGGCGTGGATCGGATAGGCAGGGTTCGGGCAGATGATCACGTCGCCCGGCGCGGTAAGCGCCTGGGCCAGGTTGGCGAAGCCTTCCTTGGAGCCCAGCGTGGCGATCACCTCGGTGTCGGGATTCAGCTTCACCCCGAACCGGCGGTCGTAATAGTTGGCCATGGCCCGGCGCAGGCCGATGATCCCCTTGGAGGCGGAGTAGCGGCCGGCCTTGGGATCGCGCGCGGTCTCCACGAGCTTGTCGACGATGTGCTTGGGGGTTGGCATGTCCGGATTGCCCATGCCGAAGTCGATGATGTCCACGCCGTCGGCGCGCAGGCGCGCCTTGATGCGATTGACCTCTTCGAAGACGTAGGGCGGAAGGCGGCGGATGCGATGGAATTCAGGGGTCATGAAAAGCTCTGGCCGCGAGGCGGCGGCGTTGGGGAGCTGAGGTGGCGCATGGATAGCCCCCGGTCGGGGGCCCGCCAAGCAGGTTCGGGAAATTCCTGGCCTCCGCAGGCCCCTATCTCTTGGGCGGCGGAGGCGGCGTAGCTCGCTTGCGAAGCTCCTTGGCGTAGGCCTCGGTGGCGGCGGTGGTCGACTCTGCGGCGGGCGCGGGCCCGGCCTGGCTCCGGGCGACAGCGACGAAATTATCGGTGCCGCTCAAGGTCCAGGTGGACGGTGCGGTGTCACTCATCAGCTGGGCCGCCGCCATCTCCACCTGGTTCGCCGCCGGCCCCCAGGCGCGGACCGGTCGGACATCCGTCGGTTCAGGCGGAATCTGGGCGAAGGTCGGGAAGGCCCTGGTCTCATGGGCCATCCGGCTGGCTTCCGCAGCGATGGGTGAGCTGGCGTCAATTGCCCCCACCCGAAGCGGATTTTCGACCGCGCAGGCTCCAAGTCCGGCGCACGCGACAAGGCCCGCGAAACGCAGGGCGATGGGGGCGATAACGAAAAGTCGATGCGGCGCGTTCATTTCCCTGCCGGTCTTATGCCATGATCGTCCGGGACGAAAGAGCGCGGGCGCCTAAGCTCGACGCAATGGGAGAGACGAGCCATGAGCGACGAGCGCGCGGGCGCCACCGCCAAGCCGGCCAAGGCCTCGTCCAAGGGCGGGAAATCGGGGAAAACGTCCAAGTCCGGCAAGGCGGTCAAGGGCAAGGCCGCCAAGAGCCCGGCCCCCAAGTCGCAGACCAAGGCCGAGGCCAAGATCAAGGCCAAGACCGCCGAACCACGCACCTTCAAGGCCGAGACGACCCAGCCGCCAAAAGGCGAAGCCCCCCCCACCGCCGCCAGCCCCGCCGGGGCTTTTGACCCGAGACAGCTCACTGCCGAACAACGCGAAGTGCTCGAGAAGCTTTCCGCAAACCTCGCCCGCGCAGCCCTCACCGCCCAGGGCGCCATCGCCGAGGCGGCCCTGCGGCAGGCTGATCGACCCGCGGCCCTCTCGGCTGACCCATTCCATGTGGCCCCGGCCCTCACCGACGTCATGGGACGGCTCGCCTCCCAACCCGACCGGCTGGTGCGGGCCCAGGCCGACCTGTTCCAGCGCTATATGGAGCTGTGGCAATCCGCCGCCCGCAAGGCCGCCGGCGAGACCGTGGAGCCGGTCGTGTCGCCCGGCCGCGGCGACAAGCGATTCGCCGACCCCGACTGGACCGACAATCCGGTCTTCGACGTGATCAAACAGTCTTACCTGGTGACCTCCAACTGGCTGAACGCCCTGGTGGAGGGGGTGGATGACGTCGACCCGATGACCAAGCGCCGGGTTGAATTCTTCATGAAGATGCTCACCGACGCCTTCTCGCCGTCCAATTTCCTGGTCTCCAACCCCGCGGCCCTGCGGGAGGCCATGTCCACCCGCGGCGAGTCCCTGCTGAAGGGCATGGAGAATTTCGCTGAGGATCTCACTCGCGGCGGCGGGCAGCTGGCCATCAGCCAGACCGACTATGAGATGTTCAAGATCGGCGAGAACGTCGCCACCGCGCCGGGCAAGGTCGTCTTCCAGAACGAGCTTCTGCAGCTCCTGCAGTTCACCCCCACCACGGAGCAGGTGTTCGAGATCCCGCTGGTGATCTTCCCGCCCTGGATCAACAAATTCTACATCCTGGACCTGCGTCCGGAGAACTCGATGATCCGCTGGCTCACCAGCCAGGGGGTCACGGTCTTCGTCGCGTCCTGGGTCAATCCAGACAAGAGCCTCGCGGCCAAGACCTTCGAAGACTACATGCGCCAGGGCATCTATGAGGGCACGGCGGCGGCCATGAAGCAGGCCGGGGTGTCGAAGGTGAACACCGTCGGCTACTGCATCGGCGGCACCCTGCTCTCCTCGACCCTGGCCCACATGACGGCCAAGGGTGACGACCGTATCGCCTCGGCCACCTTCTTCGCCGCTCAGCAGGACTTCGCCGAGGCCGGCGACCTGCTGCTGTTCACCAATGAGGACTGGCTGAAGGACCTGGAGCAGAAGATGGACGCCGAGGGCGGCGTGCTCTCCGGCCAATCCATGGCCGACACCTTCAACATGCTGCGGTCCAACGACCTGATCTGGTCGTTTTTCGTGAACAACTATCTGATGGGCAAGGAGCCCAAGCCCTTCGACCTGCTGTTCTGGAATTCGGACCAGACCCGCATGCCCAAGACCCTGCACCTGTTCTATCTGCGCAAATTCTACGGCGAGAACGCGCTCGCCAAGGGCGAGCTGGTGATGGACGACATCAAGCTCGATCTCGCCAAGGTGAAGACCCCGATCTACGTCCAGTCCTCCAAGGAGGACCACATCGCCCCGGCCCGCTCGGTTTACCGCGGGGCCCGGCTGTTCGGTGGGCCGGTGACCTTCACCCTGGCCGGTTCGGGCCACATCGCCGGGGTGATCAACGCCCCCGTCGCCCACAAGTACCAGCACTGGACCAATCCCGATCTGCCGCTCACGGTGGAGGCCTGGATGGAGGGCGCCAAGGAAACTCCTGGCTCGTGGTGGCCGCACTGGCTCGAGTGGTTGAAGCTGCGGTCCGGGCCTCTGGTCCCCGCCCGCGACCCGGCCAAGGGTCCTCTGAAGCCGCTGGAGGACGCCCCAGGCTCCTATGTGAAGGTGAAGTCCTGACCGCCCATGCCAACCGTCGAGGACCTGGAGGCGCAGATGGCCGCCGCGGTGGCGCGGGAGGACTTCGAGGCAGCGGCGCGCCTGCGTGACGAGATCGCCGCCCTCACCCGCTTCCGGCGCCATACGCTGGATGAGATGGGGATCGGCACGGACCAGCAGGCCTATCAGCCGCCCAAGGGCTGGAAGCCGCCGCGGCGGCCCGATCCCATGACGCGAGGCCACAAGCCGGCGAAACGCAAACGCTGAGGCCATGCCGCCCTCGTTGGCCAGGGCGGGGATTAAATCTTTGACATTTGGGTCAATTTTGCTGGCTCCGCCGTCATCACGCCTTAGCTTCGATGCGAACCCTCGAAGACGGACCTCATGCGCCAGACCCTGTTCCTCGCCGCCTTGACCACCGCCATGGGGCTCGCCGAGCACGCCGCCGCCACAGATCTTGAGGTGCGGTTCTGCCCGGCCGGCCAGGCGCGAAGCTATCCGCTCAACAGCGAGCGGGGCGCTCAGGGGCTGGTGCTGCAGAACCTGGCCATCGTGAACGCCGGCCTGGCCGATATTCACTTGAGTGGTGTCCGGATTGAACTGCTGCGGGACGGCGAGGTGGTGGACAGCCGGCGCCTCGGCGCCGCCGACCTTACCCGCGTCGGCAAGGGCGGCCAGGGGCTGCAGGCCTCGGGGCTGATGAAGCTCGCCGGCTTCCAGTTCTGCGGTGAGGCGATGATCTCATCCGGAATGACCCTGGCGGGCCCGGACCTTGGCCCCAGCCAGGCTCTCCTGGTCACCTCCCAGACCTTCGCCTGGCGCGGAGCTCGGGACACCCTGCGGGTCACGGCTGCTGGTCAGTCCCTCGGCCACGATGTCGCCGTTGTCGCCGACCTCCCCATTGTCGACAAGCCGGCGCCAGTGACCTTCCGGTTTCCTCTGCAAGGGGCCTGGTACGTCGCCGCCGGCCCCAGCTTCCACACCCAGCACCGCTGGGGGGTGCAGGAGGAGTTCGCCTTCGACATCATCCGGGTGGGGACCGACGGCCGCAGTTATCGCGGGACCGGCGCGCGCTTCTCCGACTACTACGCCTATGGCCAGCCGGTGCTGGCGGCGGCGGACGGACAGGTCGTGGCGGCTACTGACGGGGCGGCGGAACATCCCGAGGCCATGCGGCGGCCCGACGAGACGGATCAGGCCTATATGGAGCGGCTCCAGGCCGATCAGGCGAAACGGTTGGCGGAGGGACTGGCCGGGGTCGTCGGCAACTATGTCACCATCGCCCATGGCGGGGTCTATTCCACCGCCGCCCACCTCCAGCCCGGCAGCGTGCTGGTGAAGCCCGGCGATCTCGTGAAGGCTGGCCAGGTCATAGGCAAGCTCGGCTCCTCCGGAAATTCCACCGAGCCGCACCTGCACTGGCAGGTCTGCGACGGCCCCGACCCGCTCGCCTGCGCCGGTCTGCCGGCGACGTTCACCGGCCTGAAGGTGCTCTCCGCCGATCTCCCGCGCCCCCTGCAGAGCGGCGACGTGGTGATCGCCCCGTGAGTTAGCCCGCCCGCCGTCCCCGTGACAGGACCAGAAGTCGCACCACCACGGCCAGCGCGCCTACTGGCGAGGCGAAACGCAGCATCCAGGGGTCCAGGGGCGATGGGCCACGGACGATGCCGAAGCCCAGCAGGTTCACCGCCGCCCAGGTCTGACCCACAGCGCCGGTGGCCCAGTTCATCCAGATCGAACCCACACCCACCAGGGCCAGCGCCACCCAGGCCAGACGCCACTTGAGCCCCCTGGCCCGTAGCGCAGCCACGGCGGCGGCCAGCATCACCAGCGGAACCGCGAAGGTGGCCGCCAGGAACCCCCACTGCAGCGCAGTCTTGCGGGTCCCGAAGAAGTGGTTCGCCGCCACCGACTGAGGGTCTGCAGTGCGCACCTGCAGGTCGACCACCTGATAGAGCTTGATGATCTTCTTGGGATTCTGCCCCGCGGCCAGGGCCTGCCTGTCGACCACAACCTTCTGCCCGGCCTGGTCGAGGCTGAGGTCGATCACCAGGACGCGGTTGGCGAAGCCGTAGAGGTATTGCAGGGTCGAACGCTCCGGCATGTCCTTCGCGCGCCCCCAGGATGCGCTGCGGGAGGATTTCAGCAGCTTGATCGACCAGGGCGGGTCCGCCGGGAACTGTCCCCTCACCCGCTCGATCTTGGCGGCATGTTCGGGATCGGCCATCAGCTCTGGACCGAGCGCCTTGTCCATGGCCGGCCAGTCGGCCCGCTGCACCGCGTCAACGAACGTCCGCCCCGCCCGGTCGGCATCCGGCTCCACCCAATTCGGCGCGCAGGCGCTCAGCAGGCCCACCAGCAGCGCCACCGCGATTGCCCCGCGGCAAGGCCGCCCCCTCAAATCCACCGCCAACCTCGTCATCCTTGGGCTTGTCCCAAGGACCCCTCTAGCAGCTTGCAGGTCGTGTCCAGAAGATCAGTGGGGGTTGAACCGGCGCCCGCCTGGGAACGACCACGTGGGCAAGGATCGCTCAGTCATCAATAGCCCGCCAGGTTTCGACCACCCGCAGGCTCGTGCGGTCGAGTTCGATCCAGCAGCCGCCGCCGGGATGACCGGGCCTGTCCTCCTCGCCGATCTCGACCCCCTGCAGCAGAGCGATCAGCAGGCGGCCCACACCCCCGTGCGAGACCACGGCGATATCGCCCTCCGTCGCCTCCTCCAGCGCCAGCCGGTTCACGGCGCCAACGATCCGCGCCTGGGCGGCGCGGGCGGTCTCCCAGCCACGAACGCTCTCATCTGGACGACCGAAAAATTCGGCCACCACCTCCCAGAATTCCGGCGGCGCCAGGTAGCCAGTCGCCGAGCGGTCATTCTCCCCCAGGTCCGGATCCACCCGGTGGGGAACCGCCAGCCGCGCAGCCAGGATCTCCGCCCCATCCCGGGCCTTGCGCTCGCGACTGGACCACACTGAGGTGATCCCGCCCCGCGCCTCCAGGGCCTTGGCGAACCGCCCCATCCGCAACCGCCCCACGCCAGACAGCGGCCAGTCGGGAACCGGGATGGCGGGGTCGATGACCACTTCGGGATGGGTGAGGAAGAGGATGCGCGGCATGGCCCAGCTTGGCGCTGCCGCCATGGCGCGATCGTGGCGACTCTGCCTGAACCGGTCCCTAGGCCGGGATGAATTTCAGGGCCACGCCGTTGTTGCAATAGCGCAGGCCTGTCGGCCGTGGCCCGTCATTGAACACGTGACCCTGGTGCCCCAGGCACTGGGCGCAATGATATTCGGTGCGCGGGATACCAATGGCCAGGTCGTTCTTCTTGCCCAGGGCCCCGGGAATCTCGGTGTAGAAGCTGGGCCATCCGGTGCCGCTCTCGAACTTCCAGTCTGACTTGAACAGGGGAAGGCCGCAGCCCAGGCAGGCGAAGATCCCCTTGCGGTGCTCGCCCAGCAGCGGGCTGGTCCCGGGCCGCTCGGTGCCCTCGTGGCGCAGCACGTCGTAGCTGGCCGCCGGCAACTGCTTCTTCCAGTCCGCGTCGGTGAGCTTGCGCCAGGCGGAGCTCGCATAGGCGTCGGCGGCCATGGCCTGGCGGGGCGCGCAGGCTGCGGCGGCGAGCGCGAGGGCCGAGCCCATCAGGATCCGGCGGCGATCTAGGGGGAGCATGGTGGCTTGCATGTCTGACTCTACGTCCAGGACCGGCGGTCGGTTACATGGGACGCGCGTTTTTCGGTGAGCTCAAGCCCGACGAATATAGAGCACGTCCGGCGTCTTCTCCTCATTGCCCTCGCCGTCGGTGAACATCTCCGGGACGAAGCCACGCTTTTCATAGAAGGCCCGGGCCCGGGCGTTCTGCTGGAAGGTCCAGAGCTTGCGCTCGGTCCCGTCCTCCAGGGCCTTGTCCAGCAGGGCCGGGCCCAGCCCCTTGCCCTGGTGATCGGGGTGGATGAACAGGTGATCGATCCAGGCCTCGTGAAAGGCGATATAGCCCACCAGCTCTCCCTCGACCTCTACGACCCAGACCGTATTGGCCGCCATCAGCCGGTCGCGGACGAAGCCCAGGTCCTCCTCAGGCGTGTGGAGCTCCGGCAGGAACGGCAGCGAGACCCGCATGGCAAGCCGATGGACCCGCGCGATGGCGGCGGCGTCGTCAGGTGTCGCCGTTCGTATTCGCACACCGTCCCCAAACCCCGGTCATCCCGGCGAATGCCGGGACCCAGATCATATGGCCCGGCGCCAATCCAGCGTCCGCATCGCCCAACCGTCAACCCGCCCAGCCATTGGATCTGGGCCCCGGCATTCGCCGGGGTGACCGGTGAAGTTGCGAAGCCTACAGACCCGCCGCCTCCGGCAGGCCCAGCATCAGATTGAGATTCTGCACCGCTGCGCCCGACGCGCCCTTGCCGAGATTATCCAGCAGCGCCACCAGCCGCGCCTGGCCGCGGTCGTCATTGCCGAACACATAGAGCTTCATCCGGTTGGTGCCGTTCAGCGCCTCGGGATCGAGCTCGGCGTTGTAGCCGCCGGCGCCGGCCCGGGACTTCTGCAGGGCGGTGCATTCCTCGGCGCTGGCCACCTCGACGAACTGTTCGCGGCCATAGGCGTCGGCAAGCACCTTCCGCAGTTCCGACGACTTTGGCTTTTCCGGCAGGGCCCAGAGCTGCAGCGGCACCTCGACGATCATACCCTGGGCGTAGCGGCCTACGGATGGGGCGAACAGCGGCGGGTGATCAAAACCGGCATGGGTCTTCATCTCCGCCAGATGCTTGTGGGCGAGGCTCAGGCCATAGATGCGGAAGGCGTCCTGCGTCCCCGCCGGCGCCGGGGCCTCGAACTCCTCGATCAGCCCCTTGCCGCCCCCGGAATAGCCAGAGATCGCATTGACGGTGATCGGGAAGTCGGCCGGAATCAGCTCGGCGTCCACCAGGGGCTTGGTCAGCGCGATGAACCCGGTGGGATAGCAGCCCGGATTGCTCACCAGCCGCGAGTCCTGGATCGCCGCCCGCTGGTCCCGGGCCATCTCCGGGAAGCCATAGGCCCAGCCCGAAGCCGTGCGGTGCGCCGTCGAGGCGTCGATCACCTTGACCTTGTTGGAGGTGATCATCCCCACCGCCGCCTTGGCCGCGTCATCGGGCAGGCAGAGGATCACCACATCGGCTGCGTTCAGCAGTTCGGCCCGGGCGTCGTCGTCCTTGCGCCGCGCCGGGTCGATGGAGATCAGCTCCAGATCGCGACGGCCTTCGAGCCGCTGCCGGATCTGCAGGCCCGTAGTGCCCGCCTCGCCGTCGATGAAAACTGTCTGGGTCATGATGCCGATCCCGGAAGAAACTGAAGCCAGATAGCAGAAGGGGCGCCTCGGTTTCCCGAAGCGCCCCGTCCAAACGCGAGTTGTCGCGCGCGGGTTAGCGCTTCGAGAACTGGAAGCTGCGTCGGGCCTTGGCCTTGCCGTACTTCTTCCGCTCCACGATGCGGCTGTCGCGGGTCAGGAAGCCGTGCGGCTTCAGCACCGGGCGCAGGCCCGGCTCGTAATAGGTCAGCGCCTTGGAGATTCCGTGGCGGATCGCGCCGGCCTGGCCGGAAAGGCCTGAGCCCTGCACGGAGACTTCGACGTCGAACTGGCCCTGGCGGTCGGTCACTTGCATCGGCTGAGCGATCATCATGCGCAGCACCGGACGCGCGAAATAGACTTCCTGGTCGCGGCCGTTGATGGTGATCTTGCCCTTGCCCGGCTTGATCCAGACCTTGGCGATGGCGTTCTTACGCTTGCCGGTGGCGTAGGCGCGGCCCTGGGCGTCGACCTTGCGCTCATGGACGACGGCGTCCGGTTGCGGGTTGGAGGACATGCCCTTCAGGGCGTCGAAGCCGGTGGCGACTTCGGGCGTGGCGGGAGCTTCGGACATCTGGATTACTTGCTCCGCACGTTCTTGGCGTTGCGTTCGCCGAACGCGATGGTCTCGGGGTTCTGCGCTTCGTGCGGATGCTCACCGCTGTTGTAGATGCGCAGGTGCGTCAGCTGCTTGCGGGCCAGGGGGCTTTCCTTGGGCAGCATGCGCTCGACGGCCTTTTCCAGGATCCGCTCGGGGAATTTGCCGGCCAGGATCTTGGCGGCGGTGCGTTCCTTGACGCCGCCCGGGTGGCCGGTGTGCCAGTAATAGGTCTTTTGCTCGAGCTTGCGCCCGGTGAAGCGGACCTTGTCGGCGTTGACCACGACGACGAAGTCGCCGCAATCGACGTGCGGCGTGTAGTCGGGGCGATGTTTGCCGCGAAGGCGCATGGCGATGAACGTGGCGAGGCGGCCGACAACGGCGTTCTCGGCGTCGATCACGATCCACTTCTTCTCGACGTCGGCGGGCTTCAGCGAAGCCGTCGTCTTCTGCATGGGGAACGGGTCCGTAAGTAAGGGCTCACGAGCGGCGCCCGTGATCAGAGGGCGGCGAGATAGGGCAGGCCTTCGCGCCTGTCAACTCTTGTTGCGCGCAGAATCCCGGAAACCCTTATGGCGTAAGGGTTTGCGCGATGGGGTATTATAATACCACTTATGGCCGCCGGACCCGCCAGGCGAAGGCTGTGGACACGCTCAGCAGGATCGCCGCCATCACCTGGTGAGCCATGGCCAGACCGATCGGCACGTGGGCCATCAGGGTGGCGATCCCCAGCAAGGCCTGGATCACGACGCAGGCGCCCAGGGCCGCGCCCAGGAACTTGGCCCCGGTCGCCAGGTAGCGCGACCGCCAGGCCATCGCCGCCGCAGTCAGGCCGCTCGCCAGCACCAGATAGGCCGCGATCCGATGGTGAAATTGCACCGCCGCCGGGCTGTGCGCCAAGGTCGCCCACAGGCCCTGCCCCGCATAGTCCCTGGGGAACAGGGCCCCGTTCATCAACGGCCAGTCGTTATAGCTGAGCCCGGCATTGTTCCCCGCCACCAGGGCGCCCAGCAGGATCTGCAGATAGATCAGGCCCATCAGGGCGAAGGCCCAGCGAGTCCAGGGGCTGGGCACGGTCACCCGCGGGCTCCCCGCCCAGGCGTCCAAGGCCGTCCAGGCCAGGCCCGCCAGCAGGATGAAGGCCAGGCCCAGATGGATCATCAGCCGTTCCGGCGCCACCAGAACGCGGTCGGCCAGGCCGGACTTCACCATCCACCAGCCCACCAGGCCCTGCAGGCCGCCCAGAGCGAACAGCACCGCGCAGCGCCAGATCAGCCGCCGGGGGATCTCCTGCCGGATCAGGAACCAGGCGAACGGCAAGGCGAAGGTCAAACCCACCAGGCGCCCCAGCAGCCGGTGCGCCCACTCCCACCAGTAGATGCCCTTGAAGGCCTCAAGGCTCATGCCCCTGTTGAGTTGCACATATTGCGGGATCGCCTTGTAGCGGGCGAACTCCTCGTTCCAGTCCGCCGCGTTCATCGGCGGCAGGGCGCCGGAGATCGGTTTCCACTGGGTGATCGAAAGGCCGGACACGGTGAGCCGGGTGGCGCCCCCCACCACCACCATGGCCAGGACCAGGGCGGCGACAACGAACAGCCAGACGGCGACCGGCCGGGACCGATCCGAACGAAGGAAGGAAGTCATGGGGGCGACGGGGGACCCTGCGACGATACTGAGGCTCCGCTACCCGAGATGAGGGCTCGCGTCCACGCTTGCGCGGGGTCCGGGAACCATGAACTGTCTGGGCGTCGCATTTCGGGGGCGATCTTGGACAGGCGTGGGCCATGCGCGGCATAGGGCTCCTGGGCGTGGTGCTGGTGGCCCTGCTGGCCGGCTGGATCGCCGCGCGCCTGCTGGGGCGGCGCCAGGCCCTGTTCGACGGCTTGCTCCCGGGCCTTCTTGGTGCGTTTCTGGGCGGGCTGATCGCCCAGGCCCTGGACATCCGCTTCGTGGGCCTCCTGGGCGCCCTGGCCATCGCCACGGTGGGGGCGACCCTGCTGCTGGGGATCGTGGTCCTGGTGCGGCGGCGATAAGCGCCACGTGACGCGCCGGTTCCAGGCGCCTATACCCGCCCCATGACAGCCCGCGTGCGCAAACTGGTCGGCGGCCTCGGCCTCCTGGTGTTCCTGGGGGGATATGTCTGGGCCGCCACCGCAATCTCGGACCACCTCCCGGACAACGGGGCGGTGAGGCTCGCCTTCTTCGCCGTGGTGGGGATCGCCTGGGGCGTTCCGATCCTGCCCCTGATCAGCTGGATGAACCGCGGCCGCTGAGGCCTCCGGCGTCGATCTTGCGCACCGCCCGAACCCGGCCGGCCAGATAGGGCAGGCCGATCCCGACGATCCACGCCGCCGCGGCCCCGACGATCATTGCCGGCCACCACCCCAGCAACAGGCCCATGGTCCAGCCCATATGGGCGACGCCAAGCGCCCAGCCCGCTGCAAATCCCGCGATCCCCGTCATCAGGCTCAGCGCCAGCTGAGCCCGTGCGGCGACGCCGCGCCGCGGGCGCAACCTGTCCATACCCCACTCCAAGCTGACGGCCACACAACCTGGCCTGAACATCCATCGGCAAAAACCCACGAACCGGCGTCTGGTTCCAAGGGCCGCATCGCCATGATCCACGCGCATCATGGGCCCGAATTGAGGCGCCCTGATGAAGCCCCTGGGGCTGCTCTTTTTGCTGGCGTGGAGGTGAAGTTCCCGACCGGCCCCTGGGGGGAGCTCTCGATCCGCCGATGGTCGGAGCGACAGGATTTGAACCTGCGACCCCTTGACCCCCAGTCAAGTGCGCTACCAGGCTGCGCTACGCTCCGACATCGGCGAGCGGCTCTTCTAGCGCCTTGCGCCTGCCGGGCAAGCTGAATTTCCAACCATGTCGGATCAGCCGCGCAGCAGGGCGTCCAGACGGGACTTGGCGGCCAGCAGGTCGTCTAGGGCGTGACCGAGGCGCGCACGCTTCTCCGGATCCATAGCCCGGCCCGCGGCCGTGGCGATCACCGGCCGGAGCGCCGGGGCCTCAGCCCCCTCCCCGTCCGCCGCTACCAGCAGCCGGCGCAGGCCCTCGTCCCGGTGCAGGCGCTGCACGCCCTTGATGGTGTAGCCGTCATCGTGCAGCAGGACCTTGACCCCGCGCAGCACGGCGATGTCCTGGGGGCGGTAGAACCGCCGGCCTCCGGCCCGCTTCATGGGCCGGATGAAGGAGAACTTGGTCTCCCAGAACCGCAGCACATGCTGCGGCACGTTCAGCTCGTCGGCTGCTTCCGAGATGGTGCGAAAGGCGTCCGGGCCCTTGGCCACGCGCTCTCCCGTCTCACTTTGCGAGGGCGCGATCCACCCGCGCCTTCATGACTTGCGAGGCGCGGAAGCCGATCACCCGCCGCGGCTCGATGGCCGCCGGCTCGCCGGTCTTGGGATTGCGCCCCATACGGGCGCGCTTGGCGCGCACCTGGAAGACACCGAAGCCGGACAGCTTCACCTGCTCCCCGCGCTCCAGCGCGAGGGCCGCCAGTTCGAGCGTGCGCTCCACCAGCTCGGAACAATCCTGTCGGGTGAGGCCCACTTCCTCGTGAACCGCCTCGCACAGATCGGCCCGCGTAACTGTCGCGCCCTTCATACCTGCCCCTGCCCCGACCAAAATCAACACCTACGCCGCGGAACTGGTCCGACGTCGGATGCCCCTCATGGCCTGATTGTCGCATCAGGTCAAAGGCTTCAAGGGCGAGCCTGTCGAAATGCGTCAGCAGAGTCCAGCGGACTTTCGCGGAAAAGGCGAGCTTGACCGTAAGGACGACCCAGGTTCGATCCCGATCCGGATGGGTCGCCCTGGGGAGGTCGGCGCCCTGGTTGATCTGGCCCAGCCCACCCCGTGGAACAGCGCAGCGCCTAGAGCCGCACCACGCAGGCGCCCCAGGTCAGGCCGCCGCCCATGGCTTCCATGAGCAGCAGCTGGCCCGGCTTGATTCGGCCGTCCGCGACACCCTGGGCCAGGGCCAGGGGAATGGAGGCGGCCGAGGTATTGGCGTGCTGGGCCACGGTGGAGATCACCTTGGCCTCGTCGATGCCCAGCCGGCGGGCCACGCCTTCCAGAATGCGTTTGTTGGCCTGGTGGGGAATGAACCAGTCCACATCGGCCACGGCGATCCCGGCGTCGGCGGCGGCGGCCACGACGGCTTCGGAGATGTTCACCACGGCGTGGCGGAACACCTGGTTGCCCTGCATGCGCAGATGACCGATCTGGCCCGTGGTGGAGACCCCGCCATCCACATAGAGCATGTCCTGCTTGGCGCCGTCGGCCCGCAGGGCGAAGCCCAGCAGCCCGCGGTCCGACGTGGTCCCCTGGCCCTGCATCGGCTCCAGCACCACGGCCCCGGCCCCGTCGCCGAACAGCACGCAGGTGCCGCGGTCGGTCCAGTCCATCAGCCGGGTCATGGTCTCGGCGCCGATCACCAGAGCGCATTTCGAGCGGCCCCGCGCCACGAACCCGTCTGCCGTCGAGAGCGCATAGACGAAGCCCGAACACACCGCCTGGACATCGAAGGCGATGCCGATGGGGCAACCCAGCTTGCGCTGCACGATCGTGGCCGTGGCCGGGAAGGTCAGATCCGAGGTGGTGGTTCCGACAATGATCAGGTCCACGTCCTGCGGGGTCTTGCCCGCGGCCGCCAGGGCCTTGCGGGCGGCTTCCACCGCCAGGTCGGACACCGGCTGGTCGGGGGCCGCGCGGTGGCGCTGTCGGATCCCGGTCCGCTCGATGATCCACTCGTCGCTGGTGTCGACGATCTTGGAGAGGTCGTCATTGGTGACGATCTCGTCCGGCAGATAGCCGCCGACGCCGGTGACGACGCTACGCAGGAACTGGGTCAATCAGGAAGGCTCCTCGACGGCGGGCGCGGCCTCGAGGGCAGCGCTCAACCGGGTCATATTCCGTTCGATCTCGGAGGCGAAGTCGCTTTGCGCCAAATCCGCCGCCATGCACACCGCGTCGGCGACATCGCGGTCACTGGCCCCGCCGTGGCTCTTCACCACAATGCCGTTCAGACCCAGCAGCGGCGCCGCGGCCGGCGGGCTCAGCTTTTCCCGAAACTTCAGCAGCCCCGGCCACGCCAGGACCGTCCCCAGCTTCGCCAACAGCGAGCTGGAGAGGGCCGTACGCAGCTCCCCGCCCAGATAGCGCGCCGTGCCCTCGGCCACCTTCAGCATCATATTGCCGGTGAAGCCGTCGGTGACCGCTACGTCTACCGTGTTCTTGGACAGGTCGTCGCCCTCCACGAAGCCGCGATAGTCCAGGTCGAACCTGCCGCTCTTCAGGATGGCGTGCGCCTGGCGCACTTCCTCGTGACCTTTCATGTCCTCGGAGCCGATATTGAGCAGGCCCACCGTCGGCCTTGCGACCCCATGCGCGACGCGGTGGAAGGCCTCGCCCATAATCGCAAATTCCACCAGCCGCTCGGCGTCGCAGTCGATATTGGCGCCCACGTCCAGCACCGTGGTCACGCCCTTGACGCCCGGCCAGGGCGCCACCAGGCAGGGCCGTTCCACATCCACGCTCATCCGCAGGATTAGCTTGGAGATAGCCATCAGCCCGCCGGTGTTGCCGCAGGAGACAGCGGCGTCGGCTTCCCCGGTCTTCACCGCCTCGACCGCGTTCCACATGGACGAGCCCTTGCCGCGCCGCATGGCCACGGCGGGCTGCTCGTCCGACGCCACCATCTTGTCGGTGTGGCGCACATCGGTCCGCCCTGCGAGCGCCGGCAGCCTGGCCAGGACCGGGGCGATCTGCGCCTCGTCCCCATGGATCAGGAACCGGACGTCGCCGGGCAGCCTCGCGATCGCCAGGCCGAGCCCCGGCAGGGTGACCGGAGGCCCGTGGTCTCCGCCCATGGCGTCGATGGAAATGACCAGAGATCGGGTCACGTGATTGGGTCCAGCCCCGCGTTCGCGCGCCGCCGGACGATACAGGCGGCGTCCCGCGATGCAAACCGGCCGGGATTCAAGGCGTTTCTCACCCTTCGTCTCCCTTCAGTCGCTTCAGGATGGCGAAAGGTGATTCCACCTCCGGGTCGGGTGTGTAGGTGAACTCGGCGCCGGGGCGGCGCGGAAACGGGTCGATGGCCAGGGCCAGATGTTCCACCAGATAGGCCGCCAGATCCACGACATCGCTGTCCAGCACATCCGGCGGGTCCGGCGCCTCGAGGTCAAGTTCGATCTCGCCGCCTTCAGGCTCCGGCGGCGCGCTGCTGCTGCCCGGGGGAACCACCCGCACCTCGACCTCACCGGAGATCTGCTGTTCGAACGGCTCCAGGCTGACGCCGCAGATCTGCTCCACCACGCCGGAGAATCGCCCGGCGATCTCCGCCCCGTCCAACCAGGGCCGCACCGTGAGTTCCGCCGACAGGCTCGGGAAGCCTTGCACCCCCAGGTCCTTGGCGAGCTGGGCCCGGGTCGCCGCATCCGGCTCCAGGCGCACCTTCACCGGCGCGCGGGCCACGTCCTGCAGCCGTACGGGGTGGGTCCAGGTCAAGCTGCGCCCCACGTCACCTGGCCGGCAAGAATCGGCGCCAGGGCCTGGTCGGCCAGCACAGCCCGCTGGGCGAGGACATAGTCCGTCAGGGCCGCCGAAGGCGGGGCGTCCACCCCCGCAAACACCGTCCGGGACAGCAGGGCCCGCATGGCGCTGGTGTCGGGCAGGGCCTCGAAGGCCGCCTCGTAGGACTTGGCCCGCCCGAAGAACGCCTCTCCCAGCTTACGCATCTTCTTACCGACGGAGAGATCGCCCACGCCCATTTCGCGAAGGGCGTCGTCCAGGGCGCTGGCATAGGTGTCGAACAGGGCCTGGGAGATCTCGCCGGCCTGTGCGCCCTGTCGACGCAGGCGGTCCAGCAGCAGCACCACGTGCAGGGTATAGACCTCGAATCGGCCCTCATAGGTGTCCGGCGCCCCCAGATCCTCATAGAGCGTGGGTTTGCGGGCCTGGTCGACGACGCTCGCATAGAGCGCGCGACCCACCGCCAGGGCGGGCTTTGGGCGGAACAGACGGTCCAGGATCATCGACGGCCTCGATTTCGCCCCGAGCGGGCCTTAAGGGCGGCATTGCAGTAAGGGGCCGCGAGCGATAGGTCAAAGCCCTGGAATCCCGAACAGGTAGCTCATGTTCCGACCCGCGATCTTCGCCGCCCTCGCTCTCGCCCTCACGGGCGCCGTCGCCTGCGCGCCGATCACCACCTATTCCGGGTTCCAGGCGATCGACGCCAACCCCAAGGACATCAAGGCCGGGACGGACACCAAGTCGACCGTGCGCGGCAAGCTCGGCTCGCCCTCCACGGTCTCCACCTTCGACAACAACATCTGGTACTATTTCGACCAGACCAAGCAGACGATCTCGTTCAAGCGGCCGGTCACCACCCGCCGCGACATCACCGCCATCACCTTCAACAAGGAGACGGAGGCGGTGGAGAGCGTCAATCAGTTCAGCCTGAAGGACGGCAAGATCATCGCCTTCAACGGCCGCGAGACCCCCACCCGGGGCCGCGAACTGTCGATCATGGAACAGCTGATCGGTTCGGTCGGCCGCGGTGGCGGGCTGCTGCCCAACTCCGACGAAGACACCCCCGGCAACCGCCCCGGCGACCGCCGCCGGTAGTCGTGGCGCCGCGCGCCCGCTTCGTCAGGCCGGGGTGACCTGCGGCAGCCGGTATCGGCCGTCCAGCAGTTCCGGCTTGGGCAGATAGGCGCGGATGAAAAGGGCGAAGGGACCGGCGGGCGCAGGCAGCCAGTTGCTTTCCCGCTCCGGGCCCGGGCTGCGATTCCCGATCCAGATATCCAGGGATCCATCTGCATTGAGGGCCAGGCCCGGGGTCCGGTCGCCGATCGCGTAGCGGTCCAGCGGATTGTCGGTGAAGAAGAACTGGCCGTCTGCCGTGGCCTCGTAGAGGCTCAGGGACCAGAAGGACTGCACCGGCAGCATCCGGTCGGCCGGAAAGTGCAGCACCCAGTCCTCGTTCCCATCGAACAGCGCCCGGGGCATCGGCCCTTTGGCCCGCATGTACATGGCTTCCACCGGCGGCAGGGCCGCCAGCCCCCCAAGGGCCACGGAGGCGCGGTAGCCATAGTGCTCGCCGAAGTTTCCGAGCTGGGCCTGGGGGTAGGACCAGCCCTCCACGAAACCCGGCCCGCCGCCCCGGCGCACATCGAGGCGCGCCTGGGCCACCCCGGCGGCGATGGCCTCCGCCTCGGCCGGCGAGAACCGCCCGGGATCAAAGTCCCCCAGGCCCAGCGGCGCCATGACCTCCATCGCCGCCCGGTCGGTCACTGGCGGTGGATTGTCCCGCAACAGCCGCGCGACGCCCGCGAAATATTCCGGCCAGTCGGCTTCCCGCGCGCCGTGGGCCGCCGGGGACTCCGCGGAGGGGCCCTGGATCTGCAGTCCGGCCTGGACCCTGCGGGCCTCCGCAAGGTCGTGGGGCCCGTCCACCAGCACCCGGGCGAGCGCCCAGACATGGCGGGTGGGGGCGCGGATCACATTCGGGCCTTCGGCGGCGTCAAGCGGCCCCACCAACCTGAAGGTCCCGCCCTTCACCCCTGTGGTCCGGGTCCCCAGGATCGCGAAATTGTTGGTGTAGGCGTCCATCAGGGCCACGGAGAGGTAGCGGTCCCCCGACGGCGGCAAGGTCAGGCTCACCGGACCTTTGGACAGGTCGAGCTGAGCCGAGGAATAGAGCGTGTCATTGTTGGGGGTGGTGATCGCCCGGGCATTGTGATCCGCCAGCTCCGCCATATGGCCGAATGAGTTCATCGGGCCGGCAACCGGAAATCCCCGGCTGCGGGCGGACGCCACCTCCACCAGGGGCAGGGCGTAGAGCCAGGCTGCGCGCGCCGCTTCGGTCAGGGCGTTCAGGTCGGGGTCGGTCATGGCGTCCTCCGGGCGTGTGGGCCGCCGTAGCGCGCCGCCTACAGGGCGCGCAATCCCGAAATCCGGCGGGCCTACCTCACCCCGCCGCCCCGCGGCCCCAGCAGATCCTGCCAGCGCCAGTCGCCGCCGCCCATCACCAGGCGGCCCGAGCCGTCGTTCATCTTGAAGAGCACCAGCCCGTGCACCGGTTCCGCCCGGCAGGCGGCTGGCGCGAACGCCACCTCCCACATGATCGCCTCGCGCACCGCCGCCAGGCCCTCGCCTTCCTGGCCACGGCTGCGGACCCAGTCGCCATTCCACACCAGCAAGGCCCGGCCACTGACGCCTTCGGCCCGGGTCGCATCAGCCAGGGCGGTCTGGACGAGCTGGTCCTTGCGCAAAGCCGCCTGCAGTCGACGGGCCATGTCGCACGCGCCCCCCGGCGGGCCTGATCCCGCCACCGCGGCCGAGGCCAGCTGGCCATCTGTCACCCCGGCGGCCAGGGACGCGACCTCACCGGCGGGAATCGGAACCACCTGGGCCCGCACCCGCGCCGGCTTGACGATGGCCCGGGGTGGCGGCTTGGCAGGCGACGGCGGAGCCGGCGCAGGCGGAGCGGGGCGATCGGCCGGAGGCCGTAATTGCACCAGCTCAACCCGCATCGGCTCCGGTTCGTACGGCTTCGGCGGGATCAGGAAGGCCGAGGCCATGCCGAACAGGACCGCGAGGTGGCCGACAAGGCTCCCCGCCAGCACGGCGGGGCCCGCCCTTCTCCTGCGTCCTGCCGACACCTGGGATCCGGTCTAGGCCAGTACGATCAACACCACCCGACGATTGGCCTGGCGACCTTCCCGCTTGGTGTTGGGCTGGGCCGGGTTGTCGGGGCCGTAGGAGATGGTCCCGATCCGGTTCAGCGCCACGCCGTGCTCATTGAGATAGCGCCGCACGGCCTCAGCCCGTTCCTCGCCGAGCTTGTAGTTGAAATCCTTCGGGCCGGTGGCGTCCGTATGGCCCTGGACCTCCACATAGACATTGCGGTTGTCGGTCTTCAGTTTTTCAACAAATGCGTCCAGTCGCGCCTGGGCTTCCGGCGACAGGGTCGCCTTGGCCACCGGGAACTTCATGCTGTCGTCGGTGAGCACCTCTTGATAGAGGAACTTGCCTTCCGCCAGCTTGCCTGCCGCCTCCGCCCGCTGCAGGGCGTCCCGGGTGTTCTGGTCCAGGCTGGCCAACTTGGTGTCGTGGTCGGCGACCCGGGCGGAAACGTCGGTCACCCGCGTATCGACGGAGCTGACCTGCTGGTTGACGTATCCCTTGGTCGCGCAGCCGCCCAGGCCCGCCGCACCCAACAAAACCGCCCCCGCGATCACTAAGCTCGTCTTACGCATGGTCATTAGTCTCTCTCCAGATAAGTGGCTTTCGCCGGCCCTAAACGCACGACGCGGCGATCAGTTGACTCGGGAAGCGGCGGTTTCTTGGCGCGGCTTGACCTTAGGACGTGCCTGACCGGTGGGCTTTCCGCCTCGCGAGGGATGACGCCGGCTTCAAGTTTGGGGCATCATGCCTATCTGTGTGACCCAACCCCGAAAGGATCCCGCCCATGGCCGCCACGACTGAAACCGCCCTGCTCGCCGGCGGCTGCTTCTGGGGCGTCCAGGACCTGCTGCGCAAGTATCCCGGGGTCATCAAGACCCGGGTCGGCTATTCCGGGGGCGAGGTGGCCAACGCCACCTACCGCAACCACGGCAATCACGCCGAGGCCGTGGAGATCATCTTCGACCCCGCGGTGATCAGCTTCCGCCAGGTGCTGGAGTTCTTCTTCCAGATCCACGATCCCAGCACCGCCAACCGGCAGGGAAACGACCTGGGTCCCAGCTATCGCTCGGCGATCTTCTATACGAGCGAGGCGCAGAAGCGGGTTGCGCTGGACACCATCGCCGATGTGGACGCCTCAGGCCTGTGGCCAGGCAAGGTGGTCACTGAGGTCACCCCCGCCGGCCCGTTCTGGGAGGCCGAGCCGGAGCACCAGGACTATCTGGAGCGGATCCCCAACGGCTACACCTGCCACTTCGTCCGCCCCGGCTGGAAGCTCCCCGTCCGCGCCACCGCGGGCTGAACACCTCCCGCCCCAAGGTGGCGGGGCCAGAAAGGCCGCCTGACATCAGGTTCCGTGAGCCCGGCAGCGTCGTCGTTCCGGCGATGACCGAGCGCGCGCTCACCTATCCAGGCCGGCCCACGCGGCTGGCCTGTCGACGGGTCCCGGCTCCACCGAACCCTGTGATCTGAATCAAAGCTGAGCCGGGCATCCGCCCCAATGTGGGGATGCCGGCGCCTGCCGGCGTTGACCGAGGCGTGCCCCATGCCAGCGTCCTTATACTTCCCTTACGCCCACCCCCCGCATCCCCCGTCGAGCCCTGACGCCTCCGCGGCGCAGTTAGGCTGCCTGTTTCACGTGAGCGAATCCCGATGATCGATCTCGCCTATCTGGTTGGCGGCGTGGCCGTTTTTGTCGTCCTGGGCCTCTACGCCCTGGGCCTGAGGAAAATCTGACCATGATCCTGAACCTTCTCTGGGGAGCCGGCGCCTTGGGCATCGGCATCTACATGCTCGTGGCCCTGCTGCGCCCCGAACGCTTCTGACGGATACCGAAAAATGAACTGGCAAGGCTGGGCGGAAATCGCCCTGACGATCGGCCTGATCGTGGGATTGGGCTGGCCCTTCGGCATTTACATGGCCCGCGTCTGGCAGGGCGAAAAGACCTGGCTCGACCCGGTGCTCAACCCCGTCGAGCGGGTGATCTACGCCGCGTGCGGGATCAAGCCCGACAAGGGACAGAACTGGATCGCCTACACCGCCGCCATGCTGGCCTTCAGCGCGGCGAGCTTCGTGGTGCTCTATCTGATCCTGCGGTTCCAGAACCTCCTGCCGCTCAATCCCCAGGGCTTCCCGGGGCTTTCGCCGCACCTGTCCTTCAACACTGCGGTCAGCTTCGTCACCAACACCAACTGGCAGTCCTATGTGCCGGAGACCACGGTCTCGACCTTCTCCCAGATGGCCGGCCTGACCTCGCACAACTTCCTGTCGGCCGCCGCCGGGATCGCCATCGCCGCCGCCCTGGCGCGCGCCTTCGCGGCGCACCGCGGCGAGAACCTCGGCGACTTCTGGGTCGATCTGACCCGGATCAGCCTCTACATCCTGCTGCCGGTCTCCTTCGTTCTGGCCCTGCTGTTCGTGGCCAACGGCATGCCCCAGAGCCTGGCCGCCCATGTGGACGCCACCACCCTGGAGGGCGCCAAGCAGACCATCGCGGTCTTCCCCACCGCCAGCCAGGAAGCCATCAAGCAGCTTGGCACCAATGGCGGCGGCGTCTTCAACGTCAATTCCGCCCACCCGTTCGAGAACCCCAACGCGCTCACCAATCTGGTTGAGATCGTGATCATGAACATGCTGAGCTTCGCCTGCGTGGTGGCCTTCGGTCGCGTCGCCCTGGCGAAGTCCGACGCCCGGGCCCTGGTGGCCGTGATGGCCATCCTGCTCTCGGCCGCCGCCGCCGTGATCTATGTCTCCGAGGTCTATCCGGCCCCGTCCCTGGTGGCCGCCCATGCGGACTCCTCGGTCAATATGGAAGGCAAGGAGGTCCGCTTCGGCGCGCCGTCCACCGCCATCTGGGCCGCGGCCACGACCGGCGCCTCCGACGGCGGCGTCAACGCCATGCATGACAGCTTCCAGCCCCTGGGCGGCGGCATGGCCATGTTCATGATCCAGCTCGGGGAAATCATTCCCGGCGGGGTCGGCTCCGGCCTCTACGGTATGGTCGTCATGGCCCTGATCGCGGTCTTCGTCGCCGGACTGATGGTGGGTCGCACCCCGGAATATCTCGGCAAGAAGATTGAGGCCCGAGAGATCAAGTACGCCATGCTGGCGGTGCTGATCCTGCCCCTGTCGATCCTGGTCTTCACCGCTCTGGGCGCCGTGCTGCCCGTGGCCCTGGCGGGCCTGGCCAATAAGGGCCCCCACGGCCTGTCGGAGATCCTCTACGCCTATTCGTCGGCCACGGGGAACAACGGCTCGGCCTTCGCCGGCCTCTCGGCCAATACCCCCTACTGGAACACCACCCTGGGGATCGCGATGATCCTGGGCCGCTTCTTCTACATGGTCCCGGTGATGGCCATCGCCGGCGCCCTGGTCGCCAAGCCCAAGCTCGCCCACACCGCCGGCAACTTCCCCACCAATGGTGGCCTGTTCGTCGGCCTGCTGATCGGGGTGATCCTGATCATGGGCGGCCTGCAGTTCTTCCCCGCTCTCGCCCTGGGCCCGATCGTCGAGCATTTCCAAATGCTTGGCGCGGTCGCCGGCCACTGAAGAGAATTCACATGACTGTGCAATCTGCGCCCCTGGGCGACCAACGGCGCCAGGCCAACACCCTGGCCGGCGGCCTCAATTCCAAGATCCTCACCCGGGCGGCGCTCAGCGCCGTGGCCAAGCTCGACCCGCGCAAGCTGGTGGGCAACCCGGTGATCCTGGCCACCGAAGTGGTGGCCATCCTCGCCACGGTCTCGGCGGTGATCGCCATCGGAGCCGGCCAGTCGGCGGGCTTCGCTGTCCAGATCGCCTTCTGGCTCTGGGCGACGGTGCTGTTCGCCAACCTGGCGGAAAGCGTCGCCGAAGGCCGTGGCAAGGCCGCCGCGGACTCTCTCCGCGCCAGCCGGGTCACCACCAAGGCCAAGCTGATCGTCGACCTCAAGACCGGGACCATCGTCCCGACCCCGTCCCACAAGCTGGGGATCGGCGAGATCGTGCTGGTGGAAGCAGGTGACGTGATCCCCTCCGACGGCGAGATCATCGAGGGCATCGCCTCGGTGAACGAGGCGGCCATCACCGGCGAATCCGCCCCGGTCATCCGGGAATCCGGCGGCGACCGGTCCGCCGTCACCGGTGGCACCACGGTGGTCTCCGACTGGATCAAGGTCCGCATCACCTCGGCCGCCGGCGAGACCTTCCTCGACCGCATGATCGCCATGGTGGAGGGCGCGGAGCGTCGCAAGACCCCCAATGAAATCGCGCTCGCCGTGCTGCTGGCCGGCCTGACCCTGATCTTCCTCATCGCCACCGTGACCCTGCTGGGCCTGGGCGCCTATTCCGGCGTCAAGCTCGATCCCCTGGTGCTGGGCGCCCTGTTCATCTGCCTGATCCCCACCACCATCGGCGGCCTGCTCTCGGCCATCGGCATCGCCGGCATGGACCGGCTGCTGAAGGTCAACGTGCTGGCCACCTCAGGCCGCGCGGTGGAAGCCGCCGGCGACGTGGACACCCTGCTGCTGGACAAGACCGGCACCATCACCTTCGGCAATCGCATGGCCACAGAGATCATCGCCGCCCCCGGCGTGCGTCCCGAGGCCGCCCTGCGCGCCACCTTGATGGCGTCGCTTGGCGACGAGACCCCCGAGGGCCGCTCCATCGTGGATCTGGCCCGCGACCAGGGCCTGACCCTGACGGCGCCGGCCGGCGGCACGGTGATCCCGTTCAGCGCCACCACCCGCCAGTCCGGTCTCGACCATGACGGCCAGTCCTGGCGCAAGGGGGCGGTGGACGCGGTGCTGCGCACCGTGAACATGACGGCAGCTCAGATGCCGGTGGAACTGTCCTCCGCTGTGGACCGCATCGCGCGCTCCGGCGGCACGCCGCTGGCGGTGAGCGAGAACGGCGCCCTGGTGGGGGTCATCCACCTCAAGGACGTGGTGAAGCCCAATGTGAAGGAACGCTTCGCCGACCTTCGCCGCATGGGCCTGCGCACGGTGATGATCACCGGCGACAACCCGATCACCGCGGCGGCCATCGCCTCGGAAGCCGGGGTCGACGACTTCCTCGCCGAGGCGACGCCGGAGGACAAGCTGCGGCTGATCCGTGAGGAACAGGCCAAGGGCCGGCTGGTGGCCATGTGCGGCGACGGCGCCAATGACGCCCCGGCTCTGGCCCAGTCCGATGTCGGCGTGGCCATGCAGACCGGCGCCCAGGCGGCCCGGGAAGCCGGCAACATGGTGGATCTCGACAGCGATCCCACCAAGCTCATCGAGATCGTCGAGGTGGGCAAGCAGATGCTCATCACCCGCGGGTCGCTCACCACCTTCTCGGTGGCCAATGATGTGGCCAAGTATTTCGCCATCATCCCGGCGATCTTCGTCACCTCCCTGCCCGCCCTGGGCGCCCTCAACATCATGGGGCTGTCCAGCCCGAAGAGCGCGATCCTCTCGGCGGTGATCTTCAACGCCCTGGTGATCGTGGCCCTGATCCCGCTGGCCCTGCGCGGCGTGAAGTACCGGCCCATCGGCGCCGGCAAGCTCCTGCAACGCAACCTGGCCATCTACGGCCTGGGCGGGATCATCGTTCCGTTCATCGGCATCAAGCTGGTCGACCTCGTCGTCTCAGCCCTGCACCTCGCCTAAGGACAACAGAGATGCTTTCCGTCATCCGTCCCGCCCTCGTCACCACCCTGTTCTTCACCGTCCTCCTGGGGATCGCCTATCCCCTGGCGGTCACCGGGGTCGCCCAGGCGGCCTTCCCCCGCCAGGCGGAGGGCAGCCTGATCCGCCTCGGCGGCAAGGTGGTGGGCTCCGAGCTCATCGGCCAGAACTTCGCCAAGGCCGAATATTTCCACCCCCGCCCCTCCGCCGCCGGCGACAAGGGCTATGACGCCTCCAACTCCTCGGGCTCGAATCTCGGCCCGATGAGCGAGGACCTCGCCAAGCGCGTGGCCGGCGCCACCAAGGACCTGACCGCCGAGAATGGTCACATGACGGTTCCGGCCGACGCGGTGACCACCTCCGGTTCGGGCCTGGATCCGCACATCTCCCCGGCGTTCGCGGCGTTCCAGCTGCCGCGCATCGCCGCCGCCCGCGGCGCCACCGTCGACCAGCTGGCCCCGATCGTCGCCGCCCATACCGAAGGCCGCTGGCTCGGAATCTTCGGCCAGCCGCATGTTAATGTGCTGACCCTCAATCTGGCCCTCGACGCCCACTATCCGGTGCGGCACGCTCCGGCCTGATGAAGACCGAAGAACCCCTCCGCCCCGACCCAGACGCCCTGCTTGCGGCGACGTCCAAGTCGGGGCGAGGTCGGCTGAAGGTCTTCCTCGGCATGGCGCCGGGGGTCGGCAAGACCTATGAAATGCTGCGCGCCGCCCGCAAGCGAAAAGCTGAGGGCGGCGATGTGGTTGTGGGGGTCGTGGAAACCCATGGCCGACGCGAGACCCAGTCCCTGCTCCGCGGCCTGGAGGTGATGCCCCGGGCGCCCCTGGAGTACAAGGACCGCACCCTCCTGGAGTTCGATCTCGACGGCGCCATCGCGCGCCGCCCCGATCTGCTCCTGGTGGACGAATACGCCCATTCCAACGCCCCTGGCTCCCGCCACCCCAAGCGCTGGCAGGACGTGGAGGAGATCCTGGCCGCCGGGATCGATGTCTGGACCACCCTCAATGTCCAGCACCTGGAGAGTCTGTTGGAGGTGGTCTGGCGGATCACCGGGGTGCGGCAGCGCGAAACCGTGCCGGACAGCGCCCTGTCCGGCGCCGACGAGATCGAGCTTATTGACATCACGCCCTCGGAACTCCGCCAGCGGATGGCCGAGGGCAAGGTCTATATGGCCGATACGGCCCGGGTGGCCGCCGAGCGGTTCTTCAAACCGGAAAACCTGACGGCCCTGAGGGAGCTGGCCCTGCGGCGCGCCGCCCAGACCGTCGACGACCAGTTGATCGGGGCGATGAAGGCGGCGGGCGTCCAGGGCCCCTGGGCGGCCGGGGAGCGCATCCTGGTGCTGGTGGCCCCCGACGCGGCCTCCGGGGCCCTGGTCCGCGCCGGACGCCGTCTGTCGGACATGATGATGGACGCCCCCTGGATCGTCGCCCATGTGGAGCGCCCCAACGCGCCGGCCGCCAGCCCCATGGCCTCCGCGCGGCTCAACGAGGCCCTGAAGCTCGCGGACCAGCTGGGGGGCTCCTCCGTGGTGCTCAGCGGCGACGACCTGGTGGCGGCGGTCCTCGACTATGCCCGGCTGAACAACATCACCCAGATCGTGGTGGGCAAGTCGGGGCGCAGCGGCGTGCGGCGCTTCGGGCGATCGTTGATCGCGGCCTTGCTGGAGGGGGTCCAGGGCGCCGCCCTGCACGTGATCACCGACCGCGCCGATCCGGAACCTGCCGTCAGGCGCCCGCGGCCGACCCTGCGCAGCCTTCCCTGGCTGGAATATCTGGGGGTCGTCGGGATCGTCGGGGCGGCGACCGCGCTCGCCACCGTGGTGGATCGCTACGCCGCCAACGCCAACCTGGCCATGATCTTCATGGTGGGGGTGCTGCTCAGCGGCCTGGCCTTCGGCCTGTGGCCGGCCATCGTCGCCGCGGCCCTGTCGGCTGTGGTCTACAATTTCTTTTTCCTGGAGCCGCGGCTGTCCTTCTATATCGGCCACGCCGCCGACGTACTGACCTTCCTGGTGTTCTTCGCCGCCGCCCTCACCACAGGCTGGCTCACGGGGCGGGTCCGCGATCAAAGTCGCGCTGTCTCCCGCCGCGCCTCGGCCGTCTCCGCCCTGCTGGCCGCCAGCCGTCGCCTGTCCTCCGCCGCCGGCAAGGGCGCGGCGGCCCAGGCCCTGGCGGATCAGCTTGCCGCTGGCACCAATGGCGCGGCCGTGGTTCTGACCCCCGAGGCCGACGACATCGCCCTCACGGCCGCCTCGCCGCCGCTGGAGGCGCTTGCCTCGGTCGACCTCGCCGCGGCGCGCTGGGCCTGGGAACGCGGGGAGCCGGCCGGGGCTGGCACCGGCACCCTGCCCAACGCCGCCTGGACGTTCCGGCCGCTGCAGGGGCTGAAGTCCCGGGCCGGGGTGGCCGGGGTGGAGCCGCACGCCGTGCAGGCTGAGGAGGATGAGCGGTTCGTGGGCGCCCTGCTGGACCAGGGCGCCGTGGCCCTGGAGCGGGCCGAATTCGCCGCCCAGGCCGTCGACACTGAATCCCTGCGCCGCTCCGACCGCCTGCGCTCGGCGCTGCTGAACTCGGTCAGCCATGACCTGCGCACACCGCTGTCGACTGTGCTCGGAGCCGTCACGACCCTGATCGACTACGGCAAGACCCTGGACAAGGTGGTCCAGCGGGACCTGCTGCAGTCCATCCGTGAGGAGGCCGAGCGGCTGAACCGCTATGTTGGGGACCTGCTGGACATGACCCGCCTCGAAGGCGGGGCCCTGGTCACCCGCCGCGAATGGGTGGATATCCGCGATGTTCTGCGCGCCGCCATCGAGCGGGTCTCGCGCCGGCTTGAAGGCCGCCTGGTGCAGCAGGACTTCCCGCCGGAGCTGACCATGGTCAAGGCCGACGCCTCCCTGCTGGAACAGGCCCTGGTGAACATCCTGGAAAACGCCATCGCCTACAGCCCCGCCGACAGCCGCATCGATGTGGCCGCCTATGAGGACCGCTCCAACGTGGTGATTTCCATCGAGGATGAGGGTCGCGGCATTCCCACGGCCCAGCTGGAGCTGGTGTTCGAGAAGTTTCGCCGCATGGAGGAGGCCTCGGACCGCGGCAAGGGCGCGGGTCTTGGCCTGGCGATCTCCAAGGGCTTCGTGGAATCCATGGGCGGCCGCATCGCCGCCGCCAGCCCGATCCACGAGAACCGCGGCACCCGCATCCTCATCAGCCTGCCCAAGGAGCTGAAGACCCCGGGGCAGCTGCTGTGATCCTGCCTCGCCAAGGCTTCGCAGGACTCATGCTGCGCAGGAGTCCTGTCCTGCGACGTTCCGTCAGGAGCGAAGCCGGATGACCTCCTATCGCCCCCGCATCCTGGTGATCGACGATGAGCCGCAGATCCACCGCTTCCTGGGCCCCGCACTCGAGGCGGCCGGCTACGAGCACGTCCGCGCCGACACCGCCCTGGCCGGCCTGAGGGAGATCGCTCGCAAGCCGCCGGACGCCGTGGTGCTGGACCTCGGACTCCCCGATCTCGACGGCAAGGAGGCCCTGGAAAAGGCCCGGGCCTTCTATGACGGCCCGATCCTGATCCTGTCCGCCCGCGACAAGGAGACCGAAAAGATCGACGCCCTGGACCTCGGCGCAGACGACTATGTGGAAAAGCCCTTCGGGGTTGGCGAGCTCCTGGCCCGCCTGCGCGCCGCCCTGCGCCACCGCCTGCACCGCATCGGGGCCGAGCCGATCGTCGAGGCCGGAGAGTTGCGGATCGATCTGATCAAACGTCTGGTGACCCGCGCGGGGACCCCGCTGCATCTGTCGCCGAAGGAATACGACCTGCTGGTCCAGTTGGTGGAGGGTGGCGGCAAGGTGGTGACCCATCGCCAGCTGCTCACTGCCGTCTGGGGTCCGGCCCATACCGAGGACGTCCAGTACCTGCGGGTGTTCATCGCCCAGCTTCGCCAGAAGATCGAACCGGATCCCGCCCAGCCCACCCTGATCTCCACCGAGCCGGGCGTCGGCTATCGCTGGCTGGGGTGAGGAGCGCCGCCTCGCGCTTGCGAGGTGGATGTGATCGACAACGATTTGTCGATCGCCGCGACGAACACCCGGGGCGCTAGCCGCGGGCAGGATAAACGCAGAACGCCCCGGAGATCGCTCTCCGGGGCGTCCGCATGTCGTCAGGATAGATCGGCTTACCTGATCACCCCGTGGGCCAGGATCGCCAGCAGCAGCAGAGCCACGATGTTGGTGATCTTGATCATCGGGTTCACGGCGGGACCCGCCGTGTCCTTATAGGGGTCGCCGACGGTGTCGCCGGTCACCGCGGCCTTGTGGGCCTCGGATCCCTTGCCGCCATAGTGACCTTCTTCGATCAGCTTCTTGGCGTTGTCCCAGGCGCCGCCGCCCGAGGTCATCGAAATGGCGACGAACAGGCCGGTGACGATCACCCCCATCAGCATCGCGCCGAGGGAGGCGAAGGCGTCCACCTTGCCGGCGATCGCCTTGATGACGAAGAACAGCACGACGGGCGAGGCCACCGGCAGCAGCGAGGGCACGATCATCTCCCGGATCGCCGCCTGGGTCAGGATGGCGACGGCGCGGCCGTATTCGGGCCTCACCTCGCCGGTCATGATGCCCGGGTTCTCGCGGAACTGGCGGCGGACTTCCTCGACCACCGCCTCGGCCGCGCGGCCCACGGCGGTCATGGACATGCCGCCGAACAGGAAGGGCAGCAGGCCGCCGAACAGCAGGCCTGCCACCACGTAGGGGTTGGACAGGTCGAAGGCCACCGCCCCCAGCCCGTCAAAGAACGAGCCCGGCGCCGCATTGGCGGTGAAGAACTTCAGGTCCTGGGTGTAGCAGGCGAACAGCACCAGGGCGCCCAGACCGGCGGAGCCGATCGCATAGCCCTTGGTGACCGCCTTGGTGGTGTTGCCCACGGCGTCCAGCGCGTCGGTGGTGACGCGCACTTCCGGCGGCAGGCCGGCCATTTCGGCGATGCCGCCGGCGTTGTCGGTGACCGGACCGAAGGCGTCCAGGGCGACGATGAAGCCGGCCAGGGAGAGCATGGAGGTGGTGGCGATGGCGATGCCGAACAGGCCCGCCAGGTTATAGGTGACGAGGATGCCGGCGATGATCACCAGGGCCGGGGCCGCGGTGGATTCCAGCGACATGGCCAGGCCCTGGATGACATTGGTGCCGTGGCCGGAGACCGAGGCCTTGGCCACCGACTTCACCGGGCGGAAGCCGGTGCCGGTGTAGTACTCGGTGATCACCACGATCAGAGCGGTCACGGCCAGACCGGCCATCCCGCACCAGAACAGGCTCATGGCGTCGAAGGTCTTGCCGTCCACTTCCACCGGCGCGGTGACCAGGCTGGTCACCACCCAGTAGATCGCGCCCACCGACAGCACGCCGGTGATGATCAGGCCCTGATAGAGCGCGCCCATGATGTTGTTGGACTTGCCCAGGCGTACGCCGAAGGTGCCGATGATCGAGGTGATGATGCAGACGCCGCAGATGGCCAGCGGCAGGAGCATCATCTTGCCCACCAGATCGGCGTTCTCGCGGAAGAAGATCGCCGCCAGCACCATGGTGGCGACGGTGGTCACCGCATAGGTTTCGAACAGGTCGGCGGCCATGCCGGCGCAGTCCCCGACATTGTCGCCCACATTGTCGGCGATCGTCGCGGCGTTGCGGGGGTCGTCTTCCGGGATGCCGGCCTCGACCTTGCCCACCATGTCGCCGCCCACGTCGGCGCCCTTGGTGAAGATCCCGCCGCCCAGACGGGCGAAGATCGAGATCAGCGAGGCGCCGAAGCCCAGGGCCACCATGGAGTCGACCACCTCACGGGAGGTCATTTCCAGGCCCATGGGACCGGTCAGGATGGTGAAGTAGCCGGCGACGCCGATCAGGGCGAAGCCCGCCACCAGCATGCCGGTGATGGCGCCGGACCGGAACGCCAGGCTGAGGCCCTTGGCCAGGCCCTCGGACGCCGCCTGGGCCGTGCGCACATTGGCCCGCACGGAGATCAGCATGCCCGCAAAGCCCGCCAGGCCCGACAGGGTCGCGCCGATGGCGAAGCCGATGGCCGCCAGCGGTCCGATCAGGAAGAACACCCCGATCAGGATCACGACGCCGACAATGCCGATGGCCGTATATTGCTTGTTCAGATAGGCCTGCGCGCCTTCCTGAATGGCGGCTGCGATTTCCTGCATCCGTGCGTTGCCGGGTGAGGCCCGCATCAGCGATGCGGTCTGGACGACGCCGTAAAGCACCGCCAATACGCCGGCCCCGATGACCAGCAGAAGCTCCGTACTCATAGTCGATGCGCCCCTTTAGCTATTGCTCGGAGGCGGACGACGGTGGCGCGTTCGCTCACCCGTCGGAATGTTCCCGGCCCCATGGTTTCCCCTAAGAATCAACAGGGCGTCTCAAGACGGCGCCCCTTAAAGAGGGGGGAAACTGCCAAACCTGGGGCGCCGAAGCAACGCCCCACGTGAACAGGGTTTGGTGAGGACGCCCGGGCGAGGCGTCCGACGGGGGGCTGCTCCCGTCAGGGATGTATCTCGTTCGCCCCCGGGCGACCCGGCGGACGGGGCGGCGGGACCTGTTTCTTGGTGGTCTGGGTGACCACGACAACCCCCTTGATGTCGTCGGGGCCGGCGATGGCCACGGCCTCTCGCATTAGGGCCGTCTGCAGGCGGGCGGTGTCCGCGACCTGGTAGTCCGTGGGGTTGGTGAACGGCGTACGGTGGGCCAGACGCACCAGAGCGTCGCGGAAGAACGGCTCCTTGGCCCTGAGCCGGGCGGTATTGGCCTGGCCGCTCAGCAGGATGCGCACGGAGACGAAGACGTAGTTGATCAGCCGGCCATTGACGACGATCGGCAAGGCGACGGGGGACAGGTCGACATATTGTCCGACCTCCTTGGGCTCCTTGCTGTCCGGCTTCTTTTCAGCCGAAAGGGAGGGTGTCGCCAGGGCGAGAACCAGCAGCGCAGGGAGCAGGCGACGGATCATCCGGCAAATCTCGCGCAATAGGGTTTCCGACTGGTTGCGACGCCGCCGCGCCAGGCCGGGGTCAGGTATGGCGCCAGCCGCCCGGACCGGGCGCGACAGGGCGTCCCGCCGCCGACACCTCGAGGCCCGCCGCCGTGATCTCGCCCACCACGGTCAGTCCCATCGCCTGGGCCGCCTCGGCCGGGCCCGTGCAGACGATCTCATAGTCGTCGCCGAAGCTGGCCAGTCGCCGCAGCCCCTCCCCCCGATCCGGCTGGGCGGCCAGCCACAGGGCCGCGCCTGGGGAGAGAGGAAGCCGGTCGAGATCGAGCCGCAGGCCGAGACCGCTGGCTTCAGCAATATGGCCGGCGTCGGCGATCAGGCCGTCTGAGATGTCCGCGGCGGCATGCGCCCTGGCCAGCAGCGCCGTCCTCAGGTCAAGCCGCGGCTCCGGAAGCCGGTAGCGGCGCGACAGGGCGCCGTCCGGATCCTCGATCTCGCCGCGGGCCGCCATCAGCCCCAGCCCGCCATCGCCGATGGTCCCGGAGACCATCACCACGTCACCGAGCTTCGCCCCGCCCCGGCGCACCATGCGCCCCGCCGGGACCCAGCCCAGCATGGTGACGCAAAGGGTGAGCGGACCTGGGGTGGAGACGGTGTCACCCCCCAGCAGCACGATCCCATAGGCCTCGCCATCCTGGCGCAGGCCGTCGGCGAAGGCCTGGCGCTGCGGCCAGCCAAAGCCCGGGGACCAGGCGGTCGCCAGGAAATAGCCGTAGGGCTCCGCGCCCTTGGCCGCGAGATCGGACAGGTTCACCCGAAGCAGCTTGCGGGCGATGAGGTCCGGCCCTTCCCAGGGCAGGAAATGCACCCCCTCCACCAGGGCGTCCTTCGTGATCACCAGGTCATAGCCAGGCCGGGCCGGGATCGCGGCTGCGTCGTCCATCAGGTCGAAGGCCTCGGCCACCCCCTGGGTCAGGGGCCGGAACAGGCGGGCGATCTGCCCGAATTCGTCCGGAACAGACAGGTCAGGGGGCTCCGCCCCGCCGGGGCGATCCTCAGCCCCGGACATCCTGCGCCACCCCGTCCAGGGCGCCGTTCACAAAGCCGGGTTCCGGGCCCTCGAAGAACGACTTGGCGAGCTCCACATACTCGTCGATCACCACCTCCACCGGCACGTCCGGCCGGTGGGCCAGCTCATAGGCCCCGGCCCGCAGGATGGCGCGCACTGTGGCGTCCAGCCGTTCGAGCCGCCAGCCGCTGGCCAGCCGTCGGACCACGGCGGTGTCCACTTCCCGCTGCACGCCCACCACGCCGCGCACCAGCTCGGCGAAGAAGGCCTCGTCCGCCGAGGCCAGGGTGTCGCTCTCCTCGCCTTCGATGCCACGATCGAAGCGGTGCTCGGTGAATTCCCGGATCACCGTCTCGACGCCGACGCCGGAGACTTCCATCTGATAGAGCGCCTGGACGGCGGCCAGGCGGGCCACCGAACGCGCCTGCTTCGGGCGGGCGCTCATCGGGCCTGGCCGAGCAGCCGGCGTTTCAGGCCGATCATCTCCAGGGCCGCGCGGGCCGCCCCGCCGCCCTTGTCGCCCTCGCTGGCTTTCGCCCGCGCCCAGGCCTGGTCCTCGTCCTCGACGGTGAGGATGCCATTGCCGATGCACAGCCGCTTGCCGATCGTGAGGTCCATGATCCCGCGGGCGCTCTCGTTCGAGACGATCTCGAAATGATAGGTTTCGCCGCGGATCACCGTGCCCAGGGCCACGTAACCGTCATAGCGCACCCCGGCCGGCCGGTGGCCGCCCTCCTCCGCCTGGGCGATCGCGCCCGGGATCTCCAGGGCGCCTGGGACGGTCACCACGTCGTAGTCCGCGTCGTGGGCGGAGATCACGTCGGAGGCGCCGGCCAGCAGGGCGTCGGCCAGGTCGTTATAGAATCGCGCCTCGACGATGAGGAGGCGGAGCTTGTCTTGCGGCATAGGGTCTTTCCTGTTCGAGGCGACCCTTTAGGCCGTTTCGCGCCAGCGGGCGAGATAGCGGGCCAACATGTCGATCTCGAGGTTCACTTTGCTCCCCGCCTTGAGCGTTCCCAGAGTGGTGACCTCCCAGGTGTGGGGGATCAGGTTCACCCCGAACACATCATCCTCCACCTCATTGACCGTCAGGGACACGCCTTCGACCGTGATGGAGCCCTTGGGGGCGATGAACCGGTGCAGCGGCCGGGGCGCCCGGATGCGCACCCGGTGCGAGCCGCCTTCGCTCTCGATGGACAGCACCTCGCCGACCCCGTCCACATGGCCGGAGACGATATGGCCGCCGAGCTCGTCCCCGACCCGGGCGGCGCGCTCCAGATTGACCGGACGACCCTCCGTCCAGTCCGACAGGGTGGTGAGTCCCAGGGTCTCGCCGGAGACCTCTACGGCGAACCAGTCCGCCCCCTTCTCCACCACGGTCAGGCAGCAACCCGCATGGCTGATAGAGGCCCCGATATCGACGGTCGAAAGATCGAACTTCGTCTCGATTTCGAACCGCATGTCGCGGTTGGTTTCACGGACGGCGCGGACGCGGCCCACATCAGTGACAATGCCGGTGAACATTCAGATCCTCTAATTGGATTTGGGCCAGGCGCTCGTCTTCAAGCGCGGCCGAGAAATGATGTCGTAGAAATTCTGGAAGCCGAGGCAGACGGTCACGGCGTCGCGGCGCACCCCGTCGTCTGCCGATGAAAGCATGCGCTC
>Ga0265327_10001145_pt1 | contig 36229 bp, 36 predicted proteins | sample 41621metaG_FD_202089 | JGI IMG/M metagenome (GOLD analysis project Ga0265327, IMG submission 202089) | Rhizosphere microbial communities from Carex aquatilis grown in University of Washington, Seatle, WA, United States - 4-16-21 metaG | ecosystem: Host-associated > Plants > Roots > Rhizosphere...
GCTTGAGCCCCGGCATGCCCGGCGAAGGGACGTTGTCTGACTTCAAGAGCTCGACCTGGTCGGCGGTCAGGATCGGCGCGATCGGAAGGATCTTGGACGGCAATTCGGCCGCCGCGCCGATCAGGGAGGCGATCGGCCAGGGCAGGGGAACGAGCCAGCGATGCTTGTGGATCTCCGCCAGGGTCAGCTCCATCAGCTGCCGGTAGCTGTAGGTCTTCGGTCCGCCGACCTCGAAGGTCTTGCCCGCCGCCGCCGGGTCGGCCAGGGCGTTGGCCACGGCCTGGGCCACGTCGCCGACGAACACCGGCGCGAACTTCGTCTCCCCGCCGCCCGGCAGGGGCAGGACCGGCAGGAGCGAGGCCAGGGTGGCGAAGCGGTTGAACAGGCTGTCGTCGACGCCGAACACCACCGACGGGCGGATGATCACCGCCTGAGGAATGGCCTTGCGCACGGCCTCTTCGCCCATGGCCTTGGTGCGCGCGTACTTGGACGCGCCGTCGATGTCGGCGCCGATGGCGGAGATCTGCACGAAGCGGGTGATCCCCTGCTTGGCGGCGGCGATGGCCACGTCCTCGGCGCCCTTGGCCTGCAGGGTCTGGAAGCGCTGGCGGCCCTGTTCATAGAGCACGCCTACGAGGTTCACGCAGGCCTCGGCCCCGTCGAGGGCCCGGGCGATGGAGGGGCCGTTCCTGAGGTTGGCCTGGACCAGCTCGATCTGGCCGACATCGCCCAGCACCCGCAAGCGGTACGACACGTTCGGCTGGCGCACGGCGATGCGCACGCGATAGCCGCGCTTGGCCAGGGCCCGCACCACCTGGGCGCCGATGAACCCCGAACCCCCAAAAACCGTGACTAGCCCTTGCATCGAAGAACGCCTCGCTCGCGCATGGCGCGCTGGCGGGCGCGCCGAGGATCAATGTGCGGGAGTAGACGAGGAGGCGCGCGCGCTCAAGTCGCGAAGCGTAGCGAATCAAGAAAGCGCTCGAGTCGCTCGGGGGTCGGCGACGAAGACTCTCCATTGACCGGCAGGTACCGGCGCCTTATCAAGCGCGCCTTCGCCCAACCGGCAGACGGATTGGGCCCAGGTGGCGGAATTGGTAGACGCGCTGGCTTCAGGTGCCAGTGGCTTAACGGTCGTGGAGGTTCGAGTCCTCTCCTGGGCACCACTCTTTCTCGGAACGGTTGACGGGGCCCCTTCGCGGGGCTCTTTGTTTTTGGGCCGATTCTAAACCTGCGCCCGCTTCGGAGCCGCGAACCCTTGGCCAACTTCCTGCACGACGGCGACCTTCCCGACGGCCTCGATCTGGGCCCGGCGGTGGCCCTCGATTCGGAGACCATGGGCCTGCGGCTCGGCCGCGATCCGCTGTGCGTGGTCCAGCTGTCGTCAGGCAACGGCGACGCCCACGTGGTCCAGTTGCGCCGACCGGCCTATGACGCGCCCAATCTGAAGCGCCTGCTCGCAGATCCCAAGGTGCTGAAGTTGTTCCACTTCGGCCGCTTCGACATCGCCATGTTCGCCCTGCACCTGGGCGTGGTCACGACGCCGGTCTACTGCACCAAGATCGCCTCCAAGCTGGCCCGCACCTACACCGACCGGCACGGCCTGAAGGACCTGATCCGCGAGCTGATCGGGACCGAGATTTCCAAGGCCCAGCAGTCGTCCGACTGGGGCCAGGCGCAGCTGACCAACGACCAGATCGCCTACGCCGCCTCGGACGTGCTCTATCTGCACCAGCTCAAGGCCCGGCTCGACGTCATGCTCGAGCGGGAGGGACGCGCGGGCCTGGCCCAGGCCTGCTTTGATTTCCTGCCCACCCGCGCCCAGCTCGACCTGGCCGGCTGGGAGGACATCGATGTCTTCGCGCACAGCTGACTCTCCGGGCCTGCAAGCCGAAGACATCGAGCGCCGCCGTCGGCTGCTCAGGCGGTGGCGGCGACACTCCTTCCTGATCGCAGTGCTGCGCCGCCTGCTGCCGACCCTGTGCCTGGGCATCCTCGCCGCCATCGCCGGATGGGCGACTCTGAACGTGATTTCGGCCCGGGGCGACGGGGCCAAGGTCAAGAGCAGCTCTGAGCTGCGCATGCTCAACCTCTATGAGCAGGGGCGCACCGAGGCCGGAAAGCCCTATCTGGTGCGCGCGGCCAGCGCCGTGCGCGATAACGCCGACACTGCCAAGCTGACTCTGGAGAAGCCGGTTCTGACGCTGGATTCCGGGGGGCCCGAGTGGACCAACGTGCGCGCCAACCAGGGCGTCTACCGCGAGGACTCCGGATTTCTCGATCTGCACGGCCAGGTCACCCTGGACGACTTCAAGGGCAATCACCTCGTCACCGAACACGCCCTGGTGGACACCAAGAAGAACAATGTCGAGGGCGACACCCACATCGCGGGGCGCGGCCCTCTTGGTTCGATCGAGGCTTCGTCCTATTCGATGCGGGACGGCGGCGCCTATCTAGAGTTCCGTGGCCACGTGAAGTCGGTTATCGAACGCACGGGGCAGACCCCAGCGGCCGCCAAGTAGGAAGCGAGAGCCCCATGGCAAGTTTGAACTGGGCGGGCGTGAAGCGGGCTTCGACGATGTCGCTGGCCTGCGCGGCGCTGGTCCTATGCGGCCAGGCGGCGGCCCAGACCAAGGCCCCTGCGGCCGCGGGCGGCGCCACGAAGCTCGGGGACCCGGGAACCGCCTTCGAAGGCTCCAGAGTCGAACGCGACGACGCCAAGCACCTGACCATCTGGCATAGCGACGCCAGCGGCCCGGTGCAGGTGACGCAGAACGGCGCCCGGCTCGTCTGCGACACGCTCTACATCTATTCCTACGCCGCAGGGGAAGGGCCGAACGCGACGACCCCGGGCAAGCCGGCGCCGGCGGGAGACGCCAACGATCCCAGCGGCGGCGTCAAGCAGATGGTCGCCGAGGGCCACGTCTACTACGTCACCCAGAGCGAGAACGTGCGCGGCGACCACATGGTCTACGACAAGGAGCCGGACATCATCACCATGACCGGCGACGTCGTGGCCGTGCAGGGCAAGAACGTGGCTCGGGGCGACAAGATGGTCATCGACCGCAAGACCGGCCAGACCAACATGGCGTCCGACGCGACCGGCCGCAACAAACCCAACCGGGTCCGCGCGGTGATCTACAACGACAACCAGGGCAACCAGGGCCAGGCGCCATCGGCGCCGGCCAAGAAGCCCTGACGGAGCCCGCGGTTTTGAAACCATTGCGCGCCCCGGCGGTGACCGAAGGCCTGTTCGTCGACACCATCGGCAAGTCGTTCGGCGACCGGCCCGTGGTCAAGAGCGTCTCATTGCGTCTGGGCCGCGGCGAGGTCGCAGGCCTCCTCGGACCGAACGGCGCCGGCAAGACCACCTGCTTCTACATGATCACCGGCCTGATCCCGGCCGACTACGGCGCCATCTACCTGGACGGCCAGGACATCACCCCCTTGCCCATGTACCAGCGCGCCCGCATGGGCGTGGGCTACCTGCCGCAGGAGACCTCGATATTCCGCGGCATGACCGTCGAGCAGAACGTGATGGCGGTGGTCGAGCTGCATGAGAAGAGCCGCAAGAAGGCCAGGGACACGACCGCCCAGCTGCTCGAAGAGCTGCACATCGCCCATCTGCGCAATTCGCCGGCGGTGGCTCTGTCCGGCGGCGAGCGGCGGCGCTGCGAGATCGCCCGGGCCCTGGCCTCGGAGCCGTCGTTCATGCTGCTGGACGAGCCCTTCGCCGGCATCGACCCCCTGGCCATTTCCGACATCCGCGAGGTGATCGGCTATCTCAAGGGCCGCGGGATCGGCATCCTGATCACCGATCATAACGTTCGCGAGACCCTCGACATCATCGACCGCGCCTCGATTATCCATGGCGGCGAGGTCCTGTTCGAAGGCTCGCCGGAAGAGATTCTCGCCGACCCCGAAGTCAAGCGGGTCTATCTGGGCGACCGCTTCACCTGAGCCGGCGCCGCCCGGTGGTGCTCAGCTAAGCCATTGAAAAATGGAACCTTGTTTCGCCTTTCGTCGTTTACCTGACGCTGGGGTCGAGAAGGCGCGCGCATGCAAGGCGATCCCGCCGGGCGTCTGCCCGACCCAGATGGCTCTCCCGAGGATCCCGACGACATGGTCGGCCGTCTGCGCGTGCAGATGACGGTGCTCAAGCGCTGGTTCAAATGGGAGCGTTGGCTGCTCGAGCCCCGCTCCTTCGCCCCTCCGGACGACGATCCCCATGGCGACGATGACGGATTCGGCCGTTAGTCCGGCTGTTTGTCCCCAGTGTCCGCCCGGCCTGGCGCCAGGGCCTGAAGCAGCAGGGCGTTGAGCTTGTCCAGGGCGAAGGGCTTGGACAGGTAGTCGCTGGACGGAACGCCGAAGGCCATCCAGTGCTGCACATTGGCCTCGCCCGACATGTAGACGATGCGGATGTTGGGCTGGTGCTGGCGCGCGAAACGGCCAAGATCGAAGCCCGTCACGCCTTCGCCGAGGTTGACGTCGGTGACCAGGGCGTCGAACGGCCTTCCGGCCGACAGAGCCTTCTGGGCCGCCCGGTCCGTCGCGGCGCGCACACAATCGAACCCCGTCTTGATCAAGTCTTCCTCGATCATCGACGCGAGCGTCCGGTCGTCGTCGACGATCAGAACCCGTCCCAAACTCACAGCGTGTCCCCAGCTCGGTACTGGGGGGCACAACTGCTGATAGTTGAGTCGGGTTCCCGTCTTATCGGTCCCTGGCCATGGGGATAGGGGTTCCTTGTCCGCCATGAAGCTCTGCTGGATGGGCGCGCCTCTGCAATTTTCGTTCCAGGTAAGGGTCCATTCAGATTCCCCCTCCAGACTATAGTTAACATTGGGGTTTTCGGGGGTGGCGGCGCCATGGCGCTGACGGCGAGATTAGAGCTTCGACAGGGCCAGGGCCTTGTCATCACGCCGCAGCTGCAGCAGGCGATCAAACTGCTGCAACTGTCCAACATGGAGCTGGAGGCGTTCGTCGACGCCGAGCTCGAGAAGAATCCCCTGCTCCAGCGCGAGGAGCGCGACCCGGAGCCCGACGATGGCGGGCCGGTCGCCGACAGCGGTTCGGCCGAGACCGCCGCCGACGCGACCGCCGCCGCGGAAATGGACGCCAACCACGACGACGTCTACGGCGACGCCTCGCCCGGCGAGCGCGCCTCGGGCGAGGCAGGCGAAGAGCGGGCGGCGCCCGCCGGCGACGCCAACGGCGGAGTCGACTGGTCCCGCGCCGGCCGCGGCGGCTCCGAGCTCACCGAAGACATGGAGAACGGCCTGGTCCGGGCGCTGACCCTCGGCGACCATCTGGAGGCTCAGGCGGCCCTGGCCGGGTTCGACGCGACTGACCGGGTGGTGGCCTCGGCCCTGATCGACGCGGTGGACGAGGGCGGCTATCTGCGCGCCGACCTCTACGACATGGCCGAGCGCCTGGGTTGCGGCGAAGACCGGCTCGAACGGGTCCTGCTGCGCCTGCAGGGCTTCGAACCAGTTGGGGTTTTCGCGCGGGACGTGCGCGAATGCCTGACGCTACAGCTCAAGGACAAGGACCGCTTCGACCCGGCGATGGCGGCCCTGCTGGACAACCTCGAACTGCTCGCCAAGCGCGACATGCAGGCCCTGAAGCGCGCCTGCGGCGTGGACGACGAGGACCTCAAGGACATGATCGCCGAGCTGCGCGGCCTGACGCCGCGGCCGGGCGCGGCCTTCGGCGGCGAGCCGGCGGCGCCGGTGGTTCCGGACGTGTTCGTGCGCGAGGGCCTGGGCGGCCTGTGGCGCGTGGAGCTCAACACCGACACCCTGCCGCGCCTGCTGGTCGACCAGCGCTACCACGCGGTGGTGTCGGGCCAGGCGCGCTCCGAACAGGACAAGGTGTTCGTCTCCGACTGCATGGCCCAGGCCTCCTGGCTGATACGCAGCCTCGATCAGCGCGCCAAGACCATCCTCAAGGTCGCCTCCGAGATCGTGCGCCAGCAGGACGGCTTCCTGGCCTTCGGCGTGGAGCACCTGCGCCCCCTGAACCTGAAGACCGTGGCCGACGCCATCGGCATGCACGAGTCCACCGTCAGCCGGGTGACCTCCAACAAGTACCTGTCGACGCCCCGCGGGGTGTTCGAGATGAAGTTCTTCTTCACGTCGTCGATCGCGTCGTCGGAAGGCGGCGAGGCCCATTCGGCCGAAAGCGTTCGCCACAAGATCAAGCAGCTGATCGAGGCGGAGGCGGCGGCCGACAAGGTGCTCAGCGACGACGCTATCGTCGACATCCTCAAGGAAGCCGGCGTCGACATCGCCCGGCGCACGGTGGCCAAATACCGCGAGGCCCTCCGCATCCCTTCCTCGGTGGAGCGGCGCCGAATCCTGCGCGAGGCGAGCTAGCGCCGCGCCTTCACGGCGACGCCGTCGCGCACCTGGTCGGAGGGGTAGACGATCAGTTTGTCGCCTGCCGCCAGCCCGCCCAGGATTTCCGCGACGGTGTCGGTCAAGGCGCCGACCTGCACGGCGCGCAGCCGCGCCTTGCCCTGCTCAACGCGGAACACGGCCCAGCCGCCTCGATCGCGCACCAAGGCGCCGAGGGGGGCGACCAGGGCCGATGGCGTCTGCCGCAGGAACACCCTGCCCCACACCCGATATCCCGGCGCCAGACCCGCCCAGCTCTCGGGCGGACCGGTGAACTGCAGCATGACCAGGGCGCGCTGCTCTTCCACCCCCAGGGCCGAAATCTTGGTGAAGCCCTGGGGCTCGACCAGGCGCACCTCCGCCGCGATCGGGCGCGGGCCGCCCCAGTCGTAGATCTCGGCCCTCATGCCCGGACGAATCCTGACCGCGTCCTGCGAGAGGAACTCGATCTGGGCCTCCGTCCCCTGGGTCTGGCCGACCTCCACCAGGGGCGCGCCAGCGGCGACCGGGCGCTCGCTCTGTTGCAGCAGACGGGTGACGACGCCCGAGGTCGGTGAGGTGACTTCGATCATGCCCGCGCTTAGGGCGTCCGGACCCATCAGGGCGGCCTCGGCCTGCTGCACGGCGGCCCGGCGCGCGCGAATGTCGGCTTCGGCGGCGACCACCGCTTGTTCGGCGGCCTCGGCGACGGCGCGGGCGTTGTCCAGCGCCTGCTGCGAGATGCCGCTCGGCGCCAGGGGCGCCAGGCGGTCAGCCTCGCCTCTGGCGCGCACCGCCTCGGCCCTGAGCCGGCCGCGGGTGGCCTCGGCCGAGGCCAGGGTGGAGCGCGCCTCGGCGGCGGCGGCCTGAGCCTGGGCCCTGGCGCGGGGATCGAGGAATGCGGCGCTGGCCGGCGTCAGCCGTGCGACCACGGTGCGCCCCGCCGCCACCCGGTCGCCGACCTCGACCGGAAGCCGCTCCACCCGCCCCGCGGCGGGGGCGGCCACCACATAGGATTGGCGCACGCGCGCCCAACCCTGGTCGAACACGGTCTCGGCGACAGGGCCGCGGCCGACCGTCTCGGCCTCGACCAGCAGCGGCCGGGGCGCCAGCAGGAAGGCGATCAGCCCGATCCCCGCCGCGGCCAGGGCGAGGAGGATCAGCCAGCGGACGGTGGTCTTGCGCGCCATGGTCATTCCCGGGTCTTGAGCACGGCGACGAGGTCCAGGGTCCACACCCGCCGCGTCACCAGGGCGGCGGCCACGGCCACCGCGAGAAGATAGGTCAGCACCGAGCGGCCGTAGGCCCCCGGCGTGATGATCGCCGGCAGCCTCAGATCCTGGTGCTGGAAAGATTGGACGAGCAGCTGGGCCAGGCCCTGGCCGCCCAGCACGCCCAGCGGCGCGGCGAGGACCGCCAGCAGAATCAGTTCCCCCACCAGGATGTAGGCGCACTCCCTCTGGTCGAAGCCGAGCACCCGCAGGGTGGCCAGGTCGCGGCCCCGCTCCGCCAGATTGATGCGGCAGATGTTGTAGGCGATGCCGAAGGCGATGGCCGAGGCGAAGGCCAGGTAGAAGGTCATTTCGGTGGTGAGGGTCTGCACCATGGCGCTGCGGAAGGCGCTCACGGTGTCGGCGCGCGACACTGCCGCCACGACCTGGGGCGTGCGCTCGACGGCGGCGTAGAACGCCTCGCGACGATCGGCCGCGACCAGCAGGCTGGCGGCCGTGGCTACGTCGCCCTGGCCCATGATGCGGTTGAGCTGGGTGCGGTCGATGAACAGGCTGAGGCCGGAATAATCCCGCGCCATGCCGGTGACCGGCAGGACCACGCGCGGCCGGCTGTTCTCGTAGATTTCCACCTCGACGGAGTCGCCCGGCCGAGCGCGCAGGCGGGCCAGCAGCGAGTCCGACAGGATGGCCCCGCGCCCCTCGAACGGCGTCGGCCGGTCCGCGAGGTCGAGGGGACGGGTGAGGTCGCCGTCGCGCTCTATGCCGAAAACAATCACCTTCTCTTCATGGCCGCGGAAGCGGACGCGCGCCTGGACCGCTCGCAGCGGGGAGGCCTTGATCACGCCAGGCAGATGCGCCGTCTCGGCCATGGCGCGGGCGTCGCGAGCCTCGGCGAAGCCGATGATCTCGCTCCAGTGCCGGGCGCGGAAATAGGCCTGGTCGAGCACTTCGTCGACGCTGCCGAACATGAACTGGGTGCCAATCAGCAAGGACAGGCTGGCGGCCAGACCCAGGGCGGTAAGTGCGGCGCGGCTTGGATAGCGCTCCAGGCCGCGGGCGATCATGCGGGTGGGTTGATCGAGGCTCCTCCAGAGCGGGAGGCGCTCCAGCAGGCCCTTGCGGAACACCGCCGGCGCCGGAGGCTTCATGGCCACCGCCGGGCTCAAGGCCGCCGCCCGCCGCACGGCCAGGACCGCGCCCAGCAGCGCCGCCAGCACAGCCACCGCCGAGGCCCAGGCGAAGGCCCTCCAGGAGAACTGGTTCGCCGAATGGGTGAAGCGCACGTACCGATGGAACAGGTCGGTCACCAGGCCGCCGATCCAGCCGCCGAGCAGGCCGCCGGCCGCGGCGCCGACGAGACCGATCATGCCGGCAAGCTTGAGATAGGTGGAGGCCGCCTCCAGGTCCCCGTAGCCGAACGCCTTGAGCAGGCCGATCTGCTCGCGCTCAGTGTCGACCAGGCGGCCGAGCACCAGATTGACCAGCCCCGCCGCCACGATCAGGAACACGGGCGGTATGATCAGGGCCAGCGCGCCCAGTTGGTCGATATGCTCCTGCTGGAACTGATTGGAGACCTGATCCTTGCGGGCGATGGCCGGCTGGCCGCCGTAGGGGGCGAGGATGCGGTCGACTTCGGCCAGGACGCGGCCGGTCCGGGCGCCGTGGGCCAGGGTCAGGGACACGCTCGAGAACGCGCCGCCAAGCCCCGTCACCCGCTCGACCACTGGCCTCGGCGCCCAGAGCACCGCCTGGTGCGCATCATCGGGCATCTGCGACGCCGGGCCAGGCAGGTAGGCGAACTCCGCAGATAGGGCCGAGCCGACAATGCGCACGGGGAACTCGCGGCCGTCGACGGTCATGGTCAGGCGGTCGCCGAGGCGCACCTTGGCCGCGTCGAGGAAGGTCTTGAGCCCGACCGCCTCGTCGGGGCGGCCCGGGTCGGGCATGCGGCCCTGCATCAGGACGATGCGGTTGAGCGCTTGCCGCTCGTCGTCCGGCAAGGCGATCAGACGCGCCGTGGCGGGTCTGATCTGGCCGGGCGCCTTCATCAGGCCGAACTTCAGGGCCCGGGCGTCCACCGCTGTGACGCCGTCGATCCTGGCGAGGTCGCGGGCCACCGAGAGGGGCGCACGCTTGGCGGTGGCGAAGACGTCGGCGAACCGGGCCTCGGCGTAGTCCAGGGCGCGGGCGGTCTTGAGCGACTCCTGGGTGGAGAACGCCATCACCGAGACGGCCACGGCGCAGGCGATCAGAAGCGCGATGGCCGCCGCCTGCCACTTGAGGCGCCAGAAGTCGCGCAGCAGCTTGCGGTCGAGCGCGCGCATCGGCCTACCAGGCTAGTTCCGCGGCCGCCTTGCGGACCGCGTTCGTCTGGATGCCGGTCACCGTCCCGTCGCGGAAGCGCAGCACCCGGTCGGCGATGTCGGCCACCACGGCGTTGTGGGTCACGATCATGGTGGTGGCGCCGACGTCGGCCGACACCTGGATGATCGCCTCCAGCACCTTGATCCCGCTGACGCTGTCGAGCGAGCCTGTGGGTTCGTCGCAGAACAGGATCTCGGGACGCTTGGCGATGGCGCGGGCCACCGCCACCCGCTGCTGCTCCCCGCCCGACAGCTCGGCGGGGAAATGGTCCATGCGCGCCTCCAGCCCCACACGGGCCAGGGCCTCGCGCGAGTCCATGGGATCGTCGGCGATCTCGGTGATCAGCTCGACATTCTCGCGGGCGGTCAGGCTAGGCGAAAGATTGAAGAACTGAAAGATGAAGCCCACCGACCGGCGGCGGTAGCGGGTCAGGTCCCGATCGGAAGCCTGGACGATGTCGCACGCGATCTTGTCCTTGCCGTGGAACACCGCCTCACCGCCCGAGGCCCGGTCCAGCCCGCCCAGTACGTTGAGCAGGGTCGACTTGCCCGAACCGGAGGGGCCGAGCAGCACGAGGACTTCGCCGTGGTCGATGTCGAGGTCCACCCCCTGCAGGGCGCGCACCTCGCCGGCCGCGGTGCGATAGGTCTTTGTCAATCCCCGGACTTGGAAGACGCGGTCGGGGTTCATGGCTGATCCGAGGGTGCGAGAATGCGTCTCGATACGCCCCCAGACCGCGTAGCGCTTTGATTCCTCTCAACCGCGAGGCAAGCTCGGCTCATGACCGAAGACGACCTGCTGGACGCCGCCCGCGCCGCCCGCGAGAACGCCTACGCTCCCTATTCCCGCTTCCACGTCGGCGCCGCGGTCATGACCGAGGACAGGCGGGTGTTCGCCGGCTGCAATGTCGAGAACGCCGCCTATCCGGAGGGCGTCTGCGCCGAGGCGGGGGCGATCAGCGCCATGGCTCTTGGCGGCGGCCGGGCGATCCGCTTGGTGGCGATCAGCGGGGGCCCTGGGGACAGGCTTCAGGCCTGCCTGCCCTGCGGCGGCTGCCGGCAGAAGATCCTCGAATTCGCGGGCGAGGGCGCCGAGGTGCTGGTCGACACGCCGCAAGGCGTGGAGCGCTACAGGTTCGCCGACCTGATGCCCCAAGCCTTTGGCCCGAAGAATCTGGGGCGCTAGCGCAAGCCCGTGCCGCCGCCGGAAGGTCAGGCGGGCTGTTTGTTCAGCCGCATCAAGCGGTTGGGCGTGGGTTCGCCGACCTTGACCAGGGTGTTGCGGTCGCGGTGGCGGAACAGTTCGTCGCGGCCGCGAACCTTGAGCATGGTGTCGGAGACATAGCTCCAGCCGCCGTCGTCGTGGAACGTGACCTCCAGCGCGTAGGATTGGGTGCGGAAAGCCCACTCCAGGAAACTGGTGGAGGCGATGCCGTATTCGGGCGAGCCGCGCACCGCGCTGACCAGGATGGTGCGCGCATCGGGCCCGGCGTGGCCGGCGGCGAGGGCCACCTGGCCCCGCGGTATGGCCAGGGTCTGCATGACCAGGCCCGACTTGGGCTCCCACAGCCAGTAGCCCATCTGGTGGTGAAACGTGCCGTCCTCGCCCGGCGCCAGGATCTCGATCACGTAGCGCAGGCCGTACAGCAGTTGCGGGCCGTTGGCCTGGGGATCGATCGGCTGCATCTCAATGCGTTCGGAATAGTCGCGGCGCTCGGGCCCCGCGGCCTTCGGATTGACGTCGACCCCCTTCTGGCCCTCCCAGACACCGGCCAGGCGGCGCAGGGGCCCGAGGTTGGCCAGGGTGTCCGGATCGACGTCCTCGGGTTCGGTGAAGATGTCGTCGGGGAAGGAATCCATGGATCGGCCTGTTGGTTTCGTCAGCTAAAGCCTTGCGTGCGGTCCCTTGAGCGTCAAGGCGTTGACTTGGCGCAAACGAGAGCCGCGAGGTCTTGCGCGCACCTCCGGCCTTGGCCACTGTCCGCCCAAGAAAGCCATTCGCGCCACCGCCTAGGGGCGGCTTGAGCGCGTACCGGGAGGAAGCATTGCGGACCATTCTGATCGCGGGCGCGGCCCTCATGGCGGCGACCGCCGCCTTTGCTCAGGCTCCCCCCGCGGCGCCGCCGTCGCAGGACCGCAACTTCAACGACATCCGCATGGGCCTTGGGGTACAGGGCGAGATCGCATTCAATCGCGTGTGCAGCGCTTGCCACAAGCCCGAGGGTCAGTCCGGCGCCGATGCCCGGGCCCCGCACCAGGAAACGCTGCGCCAGTTCCCGCCCGAGCGCATCTACGCGGCGCTCTCCACCGGCAAGATGCAGGTTCAGGGGTCGGGCCTTTCGGACAAGGAGCGCCAGCAGGTCGCCGAATGGCTGAGCGGTCGGGGTCTGGGCGGTTCGGGCGGCGACGCCTCGGCGATGAAGAACCGCTGCGACTTCGCCCCCAGGCTCGATCCGTCCAAAGCCCTGTGGAACGGCTGGAGCCCGGGCCGCGGCAACGGCCGCTTCCAGGACGCCAAACACGCCGGCCTCAAGGCCGAGGACCTGCCGAATCTGAAGCTGAAGTGGGCGTTCGGCATCCCCGGCGCCGTCGAGACCTCGTCACAGCCCACCGTCTACGGCCAGACCGTGATCTTCGGCTCGGACGCCGGCAACATCTACGCCGTCGACGCCCAGACCGGCTGCGTGCACTGGTCGTTCCTGGCGGGCGCCGGGGTGCGATCGGCCCCGCTGGTGGTGCCGCACGGCAAGGGCGGGCTGGCTGTCGTGTTCGGCGACTACAAGGCCAACCTCTACGCCGTCGACGCCAAGACCGGGAAACAGATCTGGCAAACCACGGTCGACGACCAGTCCCTCTCCCGCATCACCGGGGCGGCCGCCTACTATGACGGAATCGTCTACGTGGGGACCTCCTCGTCGGAGGAGATCTCGGGCCTGCAGGCCAACTATGAGTGCTGCCGCATGCGCGGCTCGGTCAGCGCGATCGACGCCGAGACCGGAAAGCCCGTGTGGAAGTTCTACACCATCTCCAAGCCGGCCGAGGTGATCGGCCAGCGGCCGGACGGCAGGAAGAAGTGGGGCCCTGCCGGCCTCGGCGTCTGGTCGGCCCCGACCATCGATCCCAAACGGGGCTTGGTCTATGTGACCACCGGCGACACCTTCACCGTGCCGTCCCAGCCGCTGTCCGACTCAGTGGTGGCCCTGACCCTGAAGACCGGCAAGGTGGCGTGGTCCTACCAGGCGACCCGGGACGACAGCTACATGACCGGCTGCAGCGCCGCCAATCGCGGGCCCAACTGTCCCGAAAGCAACGGGCCCGACTACGACTTCGGCTCCTCGATCGTCCTCACCACCCTGCCGAACGGCAAGGATATCCTGGTGGGCGGCCACAAGGGCGGGGCGGTGCTGGCGCTGGATCCGGACCGCAAGGGCAGGCTTCTGTGGTCGGAGATCCTGGGGGCCAAGATGGCCTCGGCCCGCGGCGACATCGTGTTCGGCGGCGCCGTCGATCGCACGGCCGCCTATTACGCCCTGCAGGAGAACAAGGGCATCGCCTCGGTCGATCTCAAGACCGGCCGAACGCGTTGGATCAAGCACCCCGCGCCGCCCGCCGACCGGCCGACCCGCGTTGGCAGCGCGGCCGCAGTCACCCTGATCCCTGGCGTCATGCTGAACGGCGGATGGGACGGAATCCTGCACGCCTACGCCTCCGACGATGGGCGCGAACTGTGGCGCTACGACACCGTGAAGGCCTTCGACACGGTCAACGGCGTCGCCGCCAAGGGGGGGTCGATGGGCGCACCGGGCGCGACAGTGGCGGGCGGCATGCTGTTCGTCGGCTCGGGCTATATCGGCACGTCGAACGGCATGCCCGGCAACGTCATGCTCGCCTTCGCGCCCCAGTAGACGTTCGCAGCCAAATCGCGCGCCTGCACACGGTTGATCTCGACCGGGGCCGGGGCCGCCGGGCCTGTTAACAACACCGTGATCGCGCAGGGGAGGGAGCCGGTTCCGCCCCCGTGGTCGTGCTTGACTTCGAACCGTCACAAGGTCTGCAATTCAACTCATGCAAGTCCAGATTTCAGGCAAACACGTGGATGTCGGCGACGCGCTACGCTCGCGGATTTCCGAGGAACTCCTCTCCAGCATCGGCAAATATTTTGAGCGCGGCGGAGACGCGGACGTGGTCGTCGGCAAAGACGGCCACGGCTTCCAGGTGGACTGTTCGGTCACCCTGGCGTCGGGCGCCAAGCTCGTGTCGACGGGCCAGGGCGGCGACGCCCATACCGCCTTCGACTCCGCCCTGAACAAGGTCGAGGCCCGGATCCGGCGCTACAAGCGGCGGCTCAAGAACCACCACCATCCCAGCGGAAGGGCCGAGACCGCGGCCCTGACCGTGCTGCGCGCGCCCGACGCGGATGACGATCTCGACGGCTGGGACGACGACTTCCACATCGATTCGGGGCACGAGCCCCCGGCCGGGGTGGTGATCGCCGAAACCGAGGCGCCGCTGAAGACCATGACTGTTTCGATGGCGGTCATGGAGATGGACTTGACTGAATCGCAAGCAATTGTGTTTAGAAACGCCGCTCACGGGGGCCTGTCCGTGGTGTATCGCCGTAGCGACGGCAACATTGGATGGGTCGACCCGGAGCGCACAAAAACTCCGGTCTAAGCGCGCCGGACTCGACGGCTTCACGTGGGCAGGATCGCTTGGCCCGCCGAGGCGTTGAGCCGCAGTAGGCGTACCTATCAGGAGCTCGTTCGGCGTGGATCTAGGTGAATTGTTGGATACGGGCGCGATCACCCTGAGGGTGCACGCCGCCTCCAAGCGTCAGGCTCTAAACATCGTCGCCGAGATCGCGGCCCGCCATTTGCCGGCGACCGCCGCCGAGATCACGTCGAAGCTGCTGGCGCGCGAGACCCTCGGATCGACGGGCGTCGGCCATGGCGTCGCCGTACCGCACGCCCGGCTCAAGGGCGTGGACCGCATGCACGGGGTGTTCGTTCAGCTCGACGCGCCCATCGAATTCGGCGCTGTGGACGAGCAGCCGGTCGACCTGATCTTCGCCTTGCTGGCGCCGGCCGACCATCCTGCCGAACACCTGCGCGCCCTGGCCAAGGTGTCGCGGGCCCTGCGCCAGGCCGACCTGCGTGAACAGCTGCGTCAGGCCCGCAGCGCCGACGCTGTCCGCGCCCTGATGGTCCGCGAGGCTGGGCCCAAGGCCGCCTGACGCGATCGCCGCCGGCCCGGACCAGGCGAAAACACCCTTAACCGCCGCTTTTTTCAGCACACAGCTCGGCCCTCAGGCGCCCAGATTGCGGGCGCCTGCTGCAGCTGCGAAGACTGCGGCATGGCTGCCCTATTCTGTGGCCTGACCGCCCCACGCCGCCGGCCGCGTCAGCAAAAGACGCCGAAAAAACAGTCGAACATTGGGTATTTGAGATACATAATTCTGGTGAAGACCAGAACCCTCAGTTTAACCGGCGAAAATATGGCGGGTTAACGCGGATATTCGATCCTATTCTTGCGGATCTACCTATATAATGTGGGTCACCGTCTGGCGGCGGCAATGGTTAATCTGGCGTCGCTGTTGAGCCATCCATCCAATGACTCACAGGAAATTGCGTCCGAAAACGCCCGATTAACCTTTTTCGGCTTTTCTTGCCGCCTGAAATTGGCTTTGGTGGCTCCTACGCGGGGGCGCAGGGGATCTTTACCCGGCATGATGAAGCGGGCGAAAGCCACGTTGGGGTCTATGGCGTTTGCGGCGGCTCTGATGCTGTCTGCGGGCGGCGCGGCCCATGCCGACACCTTCTGGCAGTGCGCCACCTTCGCCCGCACGTTCTCCGGCATTCAGCTGTTCGGCGACGCCTGGACTTGGTGGAACCAGGCCCTGGGCAAATACGCCACGGGCGACGCTCCCCAGGCCGGCTCGGTGCTGGTGTTCAAGCGCTCGGGCGTCATGCACGACGGTCACGTGGCGGTCGTCAGCCGCGTGCTCACCGAGCGCATCATCCAGGTGACCCACGCCAACTGGTCGATCATCGACGGCGGCCGCGGCAAGGTGGAGAAGGACGTCACCGTGGTGGACGTGTCGGCCAAGGGCGACTGGAGCCAGGTGAAGGTCTGGTATGACCCGGTCCGCGATCTCGGCAACACCGTCTATCCGACCTACGGCTTCGTCTATCAGACGGCGCAGAACACGGCCAAGAACGCCAGCTACAGCGTGGCCAAGGCCGCGGTCGATCAGGCCGCCAGCGCCACCCAGTCGCCGATGACCGGCGCCAGCCAGAGCCTGGCCAGCGCCGCGGCCGACGCCACTGACCGCATTGCAGCTCTGATCCAGTCCATCACCGACCGCTGAGGCGGAGGCCATGACCTTGGGACGTCGCCTGCTCTTGCTCGGCGCGGCCTGCGGGGCCCTCTACGGCGCCGGATTGTTCTACGAGATGGACCTCGCGCCGGCGGGTTGCTGCGGCCTGTCCTGGCCGGTCCCCGATCCGATCGCCGCCGAGCGCCGGCTGTCGAGCGCCGATCCCCGGGGCCTGGGCGCCGCCGCGCAACGCGAGACCGCGCTGGATGCCCTCCGCGCCAGTCCTGGCGAGGCCATCGGCTGGACGCGCCTCGCCTACGCCGACCGCCTCGCCCATGGCCGGCTGACCCAGGCGGGCGCGCAAGCGATCGAGACGAGCTATCTGGTGCTGCCCTATGCGGGCCCCCAGTCCTACTGGCGCCTGGCCTTCGATTTCGACAACTGGAGCGCCCTCACGCCTCAAGGCCGCCAGGACGCCATGGCGGAGATGAGGATCGCCTTGCGCGACGACAATATCTATCTGTCGGCCACCCGCCACCCGCCGGTGCGCAACTTGGCCAAGACCGTCGCGGATCCGAGCGGACGCCTGGCGGCGGCGCTATTGGCCGCGGATTGAGTTCGTCCAACTAATCTGGTCAGTGCTCGTCGCTATTCGGCGCAACTCAGCATGATTAACAATCGGGCGAGGCGGCGATACTCGGTGAACGGGACGTTAATTGGCTGGACAACAGACAAGCTCTGCGGTCTCTTAGACCGTGAGTGCAAGGGGCGGGGGAACCTTGGTTAGGTCGGTTCATCGACTTGCGACGCTGAGTGCGTCGTCGCCCGCGCAAGCTTAGGTCCGCGGGCATGAACATGTCTTTCAGTTCCAGCGCGGCCCTGTCGGAGGCCCCCACCCGCGGCGAGGTCACGCAGCGGCGCCGGGTTCTGGCCGCTATTGGCATGCTCGTCATGGCCGCCGTGGCCTGGCAGCTGATCACCCTGGCCATTACCGGCGGCTATGCTCTGTGGACCAGCGAGCCGCGGATGACGACCCACGTCATGGTCAACGTCATCTGCCTTTGCCTGGCGGCCTCTTACGCCCTGCGCCTGCGCGGGCAGCTCGACTTCAAGTTCGGACGGGCCTTGCTCGGCTCGGCGGTGATTTTCGGCGTCTACGCCCTGGCGATCCTGGGGGGGCGCCTGTTCTTCTCCAGACCCTTGCTGATGTCGACGGCGGTCGAGGCCGCCGTCCTGGCCTTGGTCCTGGTCTGGGTCCGGCACAGACTGGCGCCTGCGCGCATCGCGATCATCGGCCCGCTCACTCTCGGGGCCAGCCTGGCCCTGCCGGCCGTGATCGTGACCGACCCCGAGGCCGATCTCCGGCGCTTCGACGTGCTGCTCGTCTCGCTGACCGGCCCGGTCAGCTCTGACTGGTCCAAGGCGCTGGCCCGGGCGATGCTGTGCGGCTGTCGCGTGCGCCATGTCGGCGAGTATCTGGAAGAGCTTCGCGGCGCCGTGTCCCTCGAACACTTCGAACATGACCACCTGTCGCTGCACGCGGTGACCTCATACCGGAGCCTGAAGCGGCTCATGGATGTCGCATTGGTCATCGCGGTCCTGCCGATCGTCGTTCCGGCGTTGCTCCTGGGCATTGCGGCCGTGGCCATCGGCAGCGGCTTTCCGGTGTTCTTCGTTCAGGATCGGGTGGGTCTCGGCGGCAAGACCTTCCGCATGTGGAAGCTCAGGACCATGCGGCCCGAGGCCTGCGCCGGCGCCACCCGCGCGGCCTTGCCCGGTGATCGTCGCGTGACGTCCGTCGGCCGGGTGCTGAGGCGCTTCCGCATCGACGAGTTGCCTCAGCTGTGGAACGTGCTCCGCGGCGACATGAGCCTGATCGGGCCGCGGCCGGAAGCGACCTCGCTGCATGAGCAATATCAGAGCGAGTTGCCCAATTACGCCTACCGCTATCTCGTGCGGCCCGGCATCAGCGGCTGGGCGCAGGTCAACAGCCCGCCGTCGGCCACGACCGAGGAAGCCAAGCGCAAGCTGACCTTCGACCTGTTCTACGTGAAGAGGGTGTCGCTCTATCTCGACGTGCAGATCGTCCTGCGAACCTTCTGGACCATCACCAGCGGCTCCGGCGTCCGTTAGCCGGCTGCAAGGGCGCGGCCCGCCCGATCCAATGTCCATGAACGACGCGGCGTGAAGAAGACCATCGTATTCCTGGGCGCGGACGCCGCTTATCTTTACGACTTTCGCTCGCCGCTTTTCGATCTGTTCCTGGAGCGTGGTTGGCGCGTTGTGGCGATCGCCACCCTGCGCAATGGCTACGATCCCAAGCCCTTCGCCGATAAGGGGGTCGAGTTCCTGGAATGGCGTGTCCAGAAGGCAGCGCTCAATCCTGCCGCCGATCTCGGGCCTGTCCTGTGGCTCTACCGGACGCTGCGGCGGCTGAAGCCGGACATCCTGTTCGCCCACACGGTGAAGGCGGTGATCTACGGCCTGCTGGTCGCCCGCATCGCCGGCGTTCCGCGCAAGGTCGCCCTGATCCCGGGGCTGGGCTACGCGTTCGTTCCGTCGCAAGCCATCAAGCAGCGCATCGTCGGCCTCGTCGGCCGGCTCGGCTACAGGGCGGCGCTGTCGGCGGCCCAGATCTGCATCCTGCAGAACGCGGACGACCTTCAGACTCTCAAGCGGGTCGGCGTCCTGTCTGGCCGCACGCCGACGGCGATCGTGAATGGATCGGGGGTCGACATGGAGCGCCACCGTCCCGAACCGTGGCCGGAGGGACCCCCGACCTTCCTGATGCTGGCGCGGCTCGTCCGGGACAAGGGCGTGCCCGAGTTCGTCGAGGCCGCCCGCCGGGTGCGCGCCCAAGTTCCCGACGCGCGGTTTCTTCTCGCCGGCGGCTCAGACCCCAATCCCGGCGCGGTCACGCCGGTCGAGCTGGAGCAGTGGCGGCGGGAGGGCGTGGTGGAGGTGCTGGGCCACGTCAGCGACCCGCGCCCGCTGTTTAAGGCCTGCCACGTCTTCGTCCTGCCGTCCTACTACGGCGAGGGCTGTCCGCGGGTGAACCTGGAGGCGATGGCTAGCGGACGCGCGGTCATCACCACCGACTGGGTCGGCTGCCGCGAAACCGTGGTGGATGGCGAGAACGGGCTGCTGGTCCCGCCGCGCGACGCGGACGCCCTGGCGAAGGCCATGCTGAGCCTCGCGCGGGATCTGCCTCGGGCTCAGGCCATGGGCGAGGCCGGACGGCGCCTTTGCCAGGCCCGCTTCGAACTCGGCGCCGTCGCCCGTCGCACCGCCGATCTGATCGAAGGCGCGACGTGAGCCGGTCCCCCTCGGCGCGGCGGTGGTCCTTGGCGATTGACCGCCGTGGCCTTATTGACGAGACGGGTGAGGGGCAGCCACCGGTCGCGGACATTGACCGGGCGCTCGGCGCCCGCAGCGTAGACTTGTCGTCCAAGGCCAAATGAGCCCGCAACTCAGTCCAGAACAGACCTATGGCCGGCGCGCCAGTATAGTCCCGGGCGTCACCCTGTTCCGCACGCGGGTCTATCGCGATCCCCGCGGCGCGCTCACGGTCGGCGAGTTTTCCAACGAAGTGCCGTTCACCCCCCAGCGGTACTTCATGATCTACGACGTGCCGAGCATCGAATCGCGGGGGGAGCACGCTCATCGGCTGTGCCACCAGTATCTCGTATGCATTCGCGGCAGCTGCAGGGCCATCGCGGACGACGGGACGCACCGGGAAGAGTTCGTGCTCGACAGCTTCGACCTCGGGCTTCACCTGCCGCCGATGATCTGGGGAACCCAGTACCGCTACACCGCCGACGCCATCCTTCTGGTGTTCGCCTCCCACAGCTACGATCCGGACGACTACATCCGCGCCTACGGCGCCTTCATCGAGGAACGGCGGCGGCAGGGCCTATGATCAAGGTCCCCTTCCTCGACCTGGGCGCGGTGAACGCCGAACTGGAACCGGCGTTGAGCGCCGCCGCCTCGAGGGTGATCTCCAGCGGGTGGTATGTCCTCGGTCAGGAAGTCCGGGCCTTCGAGGTCGAATACGCCGCCTGGTGCGGCGCGGCCCATTGCGTGGGCGTGGCCAACGGGCTGGAGGCCCTCTCCCTCGCCTTGCGGGCGATGGGCGTGTCCGAGGGTGACGAGGTCATCGTGCCCTCCAACACCTATGTCGCCACCTGGCTGGCGGCGAGCCATCTCGGCGCCGTTCCGGTTCCGGTTGAGCCGGACGAGGCCAGTTTCAACCTCGATCCGGATCGGGTCGAGGCCGCCGTCACCCCGCGGACCCGAGTCATCCTGCCTGTCCATCTCTATGGCCAGGCCGCCGATCTCGACCCTCTGAGGGAGATCGCCCGCCGGCGGGGGCTGGAGCTTCTCGAGGACGGCGCCCAGGCGCACGGCGCAGCCTATCGCGGCCGACGCGTCGGCGCGGCCGGCACGGTGGCCTGGAGCTTCTATCCCGGCAAGAACCTGGGCGCCCTGGGCGACGGGGGCGCGGTGACCACGGACGATCCGGAGCTCGCCGGTCGCATCCGGGTGCTGCGGAACTACGGTTCGCGGACCAAGTACCACAACGAGGTGATTGGTTTTAATTCGCGCCTCGACGAGATCCAGGCCGCGTTCCTCAGGACCAAGCTGCCGCACCTCGAACGGGCCAACGCCCGCCGCCGCGCGGTGGCCGATCGCTACCTCAAGGGGCTGGCCGGCCTGCCGCTGACGCTGCCTGCCGTCACACCGCACGGCGATCCGGCCTGGCACCTGTTCGTCGTGCGCCATCCCGAACGGGACCGGCTGGCCGAAGCTCTGCGCGAACGCGGCGTGGAGACCCTGATCCACTATCCCGTCCCGCCCCACCTGCAGCCCGCCTACGCCGGCTTGGGCCTGGCCGCCGGCGCCTTTCCAATCAGCGAGCGTGTGCATCGGGAAGTGCTCAGCCTGCCGATGTCGCCGGTCATGACCGACGAGCAGGTCGAACATGTGATCGAATCGGTTCGGCAAGCGCTGGGCCGCGCATGAGCCTGCTCCGAGCCGGCGTCAGGAACGGCGTGGCGATCACGATTCGCGGCCTCCAACTGCCTGGGTCCAAGGTTGGGCTTGGGCTCGAAGCCGTCAGCCTGTATGCCTGGGATGCCGTGGCTAGCCGGATGCTCGGGTTCTTCGAGAAGTCATGACCGCTTATTCCCTGTCCTCCGTCGAGCCCGCGCCGATCGCGCAATCCCGCACGCTGCCGACGCTCCTGAGCTATGCGGCAATCTATATCGCGGCGGGAATCCTGGCGCTTTCAGCGGGCTTCCGCTGGTTCGGCCGAGGCCGCGATTTCCTGGAATATCAGTCCTACTACAACGCCATTCCCGAGCGCTTCTCCACGCACGACACGCGCTTCGAGCCGGCGTTCCACCTCATGGCCTGGTCCTTCAAATCCCTGACCGGCCTGCCCTATGTGGCCTTCGCCAGCCTCATCGCCTTCGTTTCCCTGTCGATCAAGTTCACGCTGATCCGCAAGCATCTGAGCCTGTGGCCGCTCGCGCTCGTGGCCTATTTCTGCATCTTCTATCCGAGCCACGAATACACGCAGGTCCGCACCGCGATCGGCTTGGCGTTCGTCTACCTGGCGCTGCATCTGGCCCTGGAGGAGCGCTTCCTGCCGGCGGCGGTCGCCGGTCTGGTCGGGGTGTTGTTCCACTACAGCGCGATCCTGCCGCTGGGCGTGTTTGTCGCGGTGCGCTTCCTGAGAGGCAAGGTCGCGATCTGGACCTTCGGCATCGCCGCCGTGTTCCTGGCGCTGTTGTGGCAGGACATCGACAAGCTGTCCGTGGACCTGTTCGCCAGGGTGAACCCGTTCGTCCATATCTACGCTTTGAACGCCCGCAACCTCGAGTCGCGCCCCCTTTCCGTGAACAACATCCTGTTCTACGCGGCCTTGTTCTCCGCGGTGGCGCTCGGCTGGTTCAAGCGGGGCCCCTACGTGACGACCTTCCTGCTCATGAGCATCGCGTCGGCCGCGACCCTGTTCCTGTTCGTCAACTCGCCGGAACTGGCCCAAAGGACGAAAGAGGTGTTGTTCCTGGCCGTGATATTCGCCGTCTTCCGCCGCTGGAATCGGGCATGGGACATCATTCCAATGGGCTTCATAGCGGCCGACGCCGGGCTTCTGATCTATCTTGCCTTCCGAGAGCATGTGCTCGGCGCCTGAACCATGACCGAGCTCCAGCCCGGATCGACGGGGGCGGGCGCCGTCGACGTCGTCATCGTCAACTGGAACTCACGAGACCTGCTGCGCCGCTGCCTCGCGGCGCTGGACACTGAACCTGCCGGGACTGTTCGCGACGTCGTCGTCGTCGACAACGCGTCCACCGACGGATCGGCCGAAATCCCCCAGATCCGCCAGCCCGTCCGGGTTCTGAGCCAGGATCGGAATCTCGGTTTTGGCAGGGCCTGCAATCTGGGAGCCCGGGCCGGCCAGGCGCCCTACATCCTGTTCCTCAATCCCGACACCGAGGTCACGGACGGATGCATCGCCAAGGCGGTGGAATACCTCGAGGCCGAGCCGGAGGCGGCGGTCTGCGGCGTGCGCCTGATCGATTTGGCCGGAGAGCTCCAGCACCACACGATCCGTTTTCCGGGACCCATGACCATCTACAGTCATGCCCAGAGGAACAATGACTTCGCCCACGACGAAAGCCGCGACGTCGATCACGTGATGGGCGCGTTCTACCTGATCCGCCGCTCTCTGTTCGAGGCGCTCGGAGGGTTCGACGACCGCTTCTTCGTCTATCTGGAGGACGTAGACCTGTCGCTCCGCGTGCGTCAGGCGGGCTACAGGGTCGCCTATCTGAACGAGGCGGTCTGCCGTCACGTGGGCGGCGGCACCTCGGCGCAAATCCCCGCTCGCCGTCTGTTCTACGCGATGCACAGCCGACTGTTGTATGCGCGAAAGCACTTCACGCTGGTGGAGCGGGCGTTGGTGTGGAGCGTGACTCTGGCGGTCGAGCCCTGGCTGAGGCTCGCCAAGGCCGCGCGAAAAGGCTCCCTCGCCGACATGCGCAGCACGGTGGGCGCGTTCGGGATGCTCTACGCCGCCCTTCTGAGCCGCCGCGCGGCCGCGCGATTGACCCTAGGCGCCGACGAGACCGCATCTCGTCCAAGGTGAAGCCGGTCCGGCCTGGCGCCGGACCATTTGGCGCAGTCGCCGGACGTGCTAGAGTGTGTGAAATCACACACCGGAGGCGCCATGCAGCCCCTGTTCTATCCGGCGGTCCTGGAGCGCGGCGAGGGCGAGGCCTACGCCGTGTGGTTCCCCGATTTCCCCGATTTGGTGGCGGGCGACCGCACGCAGAACGGGGCCATGGCCAAGGCGGAGCATGCCCTGGCCGAGGCGGCCGAGGCCCTGGCGCTGGAGGGCAAGGCCATGCCGGCGGCGTCGGACCTCGACGGTTTCGAAGTTCCCGAAGACTGCGATCTGGTGGTGCGCTTCGCCGTGCGGGTGACGCCGCCGGACCTGTCGGAACGGGTCAACGTCTACCTGCCCAAGTCGCTGATCGAGCGGGTCGATGAACGGGCGGCGGCCATGGGCATGAGCCGGTCGAGCTACTTCGGCTGGGCTCTGACCCAGGTGCTCGGCCCGCGGGCGGTGGCCAAGGCAGGGATGAGGGCGCGATAGAGGCAGCCCGACTTGACGACGGCCCCCGCGAGCAGACGGCGGCGTTGCTGACGGCTCTCAAGATATTTGCCATAACGTCGATATCCTTGGATGGGACGGAACCCAATCCAGGACTGTCGGGGGCGGCGGGATGGCGACGATCACGGTGAACAATGGCGGCGAGGTCGTCATCGCCGGCTTGACCAATCTGAGGCAGGCGGTCGCCGCCGCCGTGAACGGCGACACCATCGTCTTCCAGGCGGGCATGTCCCAGGCGGCGCTGACGTCGCCGCTCGAGATCACCGCCAAGACCATCACCATCGACGGCCTGACCGGCCGGTCGAGCCTGATCGCCGTCTCGGGGCAGATCCTCGTCGATGCCGGCGCCAACGTCACCCTTCTGGGCCTGAACATCAGCAACTACGCCGGCGCGGCCGCCTCCGCCTCAGGTTCGGCGGGTCCCACGGGGGTCAACGGCATCTCGGGCGTTTTCGGTTCGGCGGGATTCGCAGGGGGATCGGGCGGCGACGGCGCCCCGGCCACCGCCGCCGTTATCCCGCTCAATGCCGTCCTGACCAATTCCGGCGCCCTGACCCTTGTCGATACCGTTGTAACGGGCCTCACAGCCGGGCAGGGCGGGGGCGCCGGGGGAGACGGCGGCCACGGCGGCTCCGGCGCCGCCGGGTCTAACGGCGTCGCGATCGGCACGTCGGGCGGCAACGGCGGCAATGGCGGATTGGGGGGCCATGGCGGAGCCGGCGCGGCCGGCGCCGACGCCGTCGGCGGCATCGTCAATCTGACGGGCGGCGTCCTGACCCTGCGCGACAGCAGCGTGTCGGGGCGGGCGACCGGCGGGGACGGCGGCGCCGGAGGGTTCGGGGGCGCCGGCGGCAATGGCGGCCCCGGCGGTGCGGGCGGGCCGGGGGGCTTCTCCGGGTCCAGCGGAGCCAGCGGCAACGGCGGCAGCGGGGGCAATGGCGGAGGCGCCGGATCGGCCGTGGGCGCAATTCTCAATCAGGGCGTGCTGAACGTGATCGGCGCGGCCGTCCTGCACGACGACGCCGCCCAGGGCGGCGCCGCGGGCTCGGGCGGCCTGGCGGGCGTGGGCGGTCCGGGCGGGCTCGCCGGCTTCAGCGGCGCCTCGGGCTCGAGCGCCGCCGTCGTGGCGGCCGATCTGTCGGGTTCGGCGCCGGCGTCCGGCGCCCTGACCATCGGCGGCGCGTTCTACGGCTTCGCCGCCCTGTCCGCTCCCTCGGCGACGGCCGCCCTGGGCAGCGACGCCCATGTCGTGGTCGACGTCCTGTTCTCGGGCGCCAGCGGATTGTCCGACACCCTGATCTGGTCGGTCGTCACCGGAGCAGGCGGTCCGAAGCTGTCGGATTTCGTCGGCCCGACATCCGGTCAGATCGATGCGACGACGGACGGGGGCTTGAACCGGATCAGCCTGGAGGTGATGGCCGACGCAGGCGCGGTCGCCAACGAGACCTTCACGATCAACCTGACCTCCAAGAACGGGGCCTACGTGGCGGGGGGGCTGCAGTCGGTCACCGTGGCGATCCACAATACGGCGCCGGTCGCCAATATCGACGGGTCGTCCGGCCTGATCTTCCGCAACCCCACGACGGGGGACTGGGGCTTCATGTCGGCAAACCCGGGCGGCGGGGAGAGCTGGCGCCCGATCGGGCCGACGTCCTCGGACTACGCTCCGATCGGCAAGGGCGATTTCGACGGCGACGGCGTATACGACGTCGCCTTCCGTCAGAACGGGACCGGGAACTGGGGTTACATGACCCTCAACCCCTCCGGCGGCCAGACCTGGCACGCCGTCGGCACGGCCTCGACCGCCTACGACGCGGTGGCTGTCGTCGACGTGGGCGGGTCAGGCTCGTCTGACATCGTGTTCCGCAACGCGGCCACGGGCGATTGGGGGGTCATGTCGGTCAGCGGCTCGGGCCAGCAAGTCTGGCATCCGCTGGGCGCCACCAGCACCGCCTACAGCGTGATCGGCTATGGCGACTTCAACGCCGACGGTTTGGCGGACGTGGCCTTCCGCAACACCGCGTCCGGCGACTGGGGCTACATGTCGATCAACCCGGCGAGCGGGACGGCGGCCTGGCACGCTGTGGGTAACGCCTCAACGGCCTACGCCGTTGTGGCCTCCGCGGATTTCCTCGGCACGGGCTCTACCGAGATCGCGTTCCGCAACCCCACGACAGGCGACTTGGGCTTCATGCAGGCCCTCAATTCAGGGGGAGAGAGCTGGCATCCGATCGGACCCACCGGGACCGGCTACGGCGTCATCGGCAATGGAGATTACAACAGCGACGGGGTGCAGGACGTGGCGTTCCGCAACCTCTCGACCGGCGACTGGGGCTTCATGACCGTCAACCCCGGAGGCGGGGAGACCTGGCACGCGGTTGGAGCGTCGGGCCTGGGCTACCTGGGCATCGGTTGAACGGGCGGCCGCCCCCCTCAGGCAGGGGAGGCGGCGCCGCGCTTCATCAGTAGCGGTAATGGTCGGGCTTGAACGGGCCCGCGGAGGGCACGCCGATGTAGGCGGCCTGTTCGCCGGAGAGCTTGGTCAGGGTCGCGCCCAGCTTGCCCAGGTGAAGCATGGCCACCTTCTCATCCAGGTGCTTGGGCAGGGTGTAGACGCCGGTCTTGTAGGCCTTGCCGTTGGTCCACAGCTCGATCTGGGCCAGGGTCTGGTTGGTGAAGCTGGCGCTCATCACGAACGAGGGGTGGCCGGTGGCGTTGCCGAGGTTCACCAGGCGCCCTTCGGACAGCAGGATGATCTTCTTGCCGTCAGGGAACTCGATGTGGTGCACCTGCGGCTTGATTTCGTCCCACTTGAAGTTCTTCAGGCCGGCGACCTGAATCTCGCTGTCGAAGTGGCCGATGTTGCAGACGATGGCGTTGTTCTTCATCCCGCGCATGTGTTCGACGGTGATGACGTCCAGGTTGCCGGTCGCGGTGACGTAGATGTCGGCGTCCTTGAGGCTGCCTTCCATGGTGCGGACTTCGTAGCCCTCCATGGCCGCCTGCAGGGCGCAGATCGGATCGATCTCGGTGACGATCACGCGGGCGCCGCCCTGGCGCAACGAGGCGGCCGAGCCCTTGCCCACGTCGCCGTAGCCGCACACCACCGCCACCTTGCCCGACAGCATCACGTCGGTGCCGCGGCGGATGGCGTCCACCAGCGATTCCCGGCAGCCGTAGAGGTTGTCGAACTTCGACTTCGTCACGCTGTCGTTGACGTTGATGGCGGGGAAGGGCAGCTCGCCCTTCTTGTGCATCTCATAGAGGCGGTGCACGCCGGTGGTGGTCTCTTCGGACACGCCCTTGATGGAGTCGCGGATCGCCGAATAGAAGCCCGGCTTTTCCTTCAGGTAACGCTTCATCACCGCATAGAGGGCTTCTTCTTCCTCGTTCTGCGGGTTGTTGAGGATCGACGGGTCCTTCTCGGCCTTGGGGCCGAGCACGCACAGCAGGGTGGCGTCGCCGCCGTCGTCCAGGATCATGTTCGGATAGCCGCCGTCGGACCACTCGAAGATCTTGTGGGCGTAGTCCCAATACTCCGGCAGGGTCTCGCCCTTCACCGCGAACACCGGGGTGCCCTCGGCGGCGATAGCGGCGGCGGCGTGGTCCTGGGTCGAGAAGATGTTGCAGCTGGCCCAGCGCACGTCGGCGCCCAGGGCTTGCAGGGTTTCGATCAGAACTGCGGTCTGAATGGTCATGTGCAGGGAGCCGGCGATGCGGGCGCCCTTGAGCACCTTGTCCTTGCCGAACTCCTCGCGCACCGCCATCAGGCCGGGCATCTCGGTTTCGGCGATCAGGATTTCCTTGCGACCCCAGGGGGCGAGCGCGATGTCCTTGATGATGTAGTCGGCCATGGGGGCGGGCTCCTGTAGATTTGGCCACGCTCTATAGCGGCGGCGGCGCACTAGGGCAATAAACGTATAAAGAAAGCTTTATATCACCGCCAAAAGGGCTTCAGCGTCATCAGCCGGTCGTAGCCTTCGGCGGCCTGGTCGATCAGCGCATCGGCGCTCCGCAGTCTGAGGCCGATGGCGAGCCCTGCGGCGTAGGCTTCCTGATGCCCCTCGATCTCGCTGTCGCCGGCCACTCGGCCGCCGCCTTCGGCCAAGGCCAGGCCCTTGTCGCGCGCCACCTTGAGGTCGTTGAGGGCGCCGAGGCCGTCCTGCAGCGTGCGCAGCACCTCCAGCATCGCCTTCAGCCGGTCCTTGTCCCTGGGATAAAGGCTGGCGAAGAACTCCAGGGCGTAGCGCCAGCGCTTGGCCCGGATGCGCAGCTTGTGCCGCCGTTCCGGATCGAGCGCCTTCAGCCTCTTGCCGCGCTTTTTCACCTGGCTGCGGAGCGCATCAAGGCCCTCGCCCGCCAGATGCCCGATCGGCCGGTCGGCCAGGGGGCCGTGCAGGGGATCGGCCGGGTCGGCCCAGCGGCCGCAGTCGATCCAGGCCGCGGCGTCGATCATCAAGGTCAGGTGGCGGGGCTGCAGCAGGGTCTCGCATACCCGGTCGTAGGCCTTGGTGCGGGCCTTGAGCAGGCGTTCGCCGAGGCCCGACATGCCGGTCTGGTCGTGCAGGGCGTGGGCGGCGGGGCGGAACGTCTCCTCGATCAGCACGTCGGTGTCGCGGCCGAGGTCGAGTTCGCCGGCCAGCCATTTCAGCTCGGCGACCAGGCGCGGATAGGCCTCGTCGGCCACCACCGGCTCGAACAGCTTCATGGCCGTGCGCAGGCGGCGCAGGGCCACCCGCATCTGGTGCAGGGCCTCTGGACGGCGGGCCGTGGCCAGCACTCCCGCATTGCCGACCCACTGGCGCAGGGCCGAGGCGGCGACGGCCTGGAACGCCTGGCGGGTGGTCATGCCGGGCTCGAGCTTCACCCGGCCCTGCTTGACCGCCTCGCCTGCGGTGTGGCCGCTGGCCAGGCGGTAGCCCCTCTCGGCCTTGGTGACGAAGCTCAGGCGCAGGGGCGCGGCCTCCGCCAGGCGCCGGGCCAAGGCGTAGAGCCCGGCGGGCGGGCCGGACTTCAACTCAAGCTCCAGCTCGCACAAGGGCAGGATGCGGCCGTCCGCTTCGACCTGGCCGCGGTCGATCGCCGCCTCGACCTTGGAGCGGCCTTGGCGCACGGGATAGACGGTGCGCTCGACGCGAGTGGCGAACAGGGGGGCAAGCTGGCCGTTCAGGCCGCGGACCAGGTCGCCGGCGGGGGTGTTTTGCAGGGCGCCGATGTCCAGGCCGGAATCCCCGATTTCGGTCTCCCATTCCCCCCGCGCCGACACGCCCTCGCTCGCGGATTTCAGCGTCTGCACCCTGGCGCCCGCGACTTCGCGGATGCGCAGACCGAACCCGGCCTTCATCAGCGCGCAGTCGTCGGTGTCGAAGTAGGCCGAGACCAGCGACGCCGGCTTCGGCGCGCCCTTGGCTCCAGGGCGCACAAGCAGAATCTGCTCGAGCCGCGCGGCGACGGCGGGATCGACCTCGAACTTGAGCTCAATTTCCTGATCGGCCATGTCGAACCTCGTGGCGCGCAGCAGGCCAGGATCGCCAGGAACGGCTACTGATCCTCGTCGAACTTGCCTTGCACCAGATCAACCAGCGCGTCGAGCGCGGGTTTCGCTTCGGGTCCCTCGGCGGCGATTTCGATGGTCGAGCCGATCCCTGCGGCCAGCATCATCAGCCCCATGATCGAGCGGGCGTCCACCGTCGTGCCGTCGCGGGTGACGGTGACCTCGGCGTCGAAGGTAGCGGCCAGCTTGACGAACTTGGCCGAGGCCCGGGCGTGCAGCCCCCGTTCGTTGACGATCTCGACCTCCCGAACGGCGGCCATCCCCGATTACTTCTCGCCGGCCAACACGTAGGAAGCCACCGAGATGTACTTGCGCCCGGCTTCCTGGGCGTAGGCGACGCAGGTCTGCAGGTTCTCGCGGCCGCGCACGCTGGCCAGCTTGATCAGCATCGGCAGGTTGAGCCCGGCGATCACCTCGGCCCGGGTCTGCTCCATGACCGAAATGGCCAGATTGGACGGCGTGCCGCCGAACATGTCGGTCAGCAGGATCACGCCCTGGCCCTCGTCCACGTCCTTGGCCGCCTTGAGGATGTCGGAGCGGCGCCGCTCCATGTCGTCCTCGGGGCCGATGCAGACGGCCTTTACGCCCCGCTGGGGCCCCACCACATGCTCCATTGCGAGCACGAACTCTTCGGCCAGTCGCCCGTGGGTGACGATCACGAGACCGATCATAAACGTCCTTCCACCGGGGTCTCCCCGAAACGGCGCTGCACCGCAGCCGCGCTAGATACAGCCCTTAGCGCCAGCCACCAAGCGGACTCAACCTGCGAATCACCTTCACAGGTGATGAAGCTTCCAAAGGCCGCAGAGCGATCCGTGGCAGGACGACGCCGAGCAGGGTGCGGCTCGACGCCTCGGGCAGGCGCTCCAGGGGATCGGAAGGCCCGAGGCAGCGCACCACCAGCTTCACTTCGGCGAAGCGCAGCGCCGCCACCGGCAGGATGCCGAGGCCGCGGGCCTCGATCAGGCCGGCGATGGGGCCGGGGGCCGCGCCGAACAGCCGCCCCTCGTCCACCCACAGCCGGGTGCGGTCGTCGGCGACCAGCCGGAAGCCGTGCTCGAGGCAGCGCAGCGCCAGGTCGCTCTTGCCCGAGCCGCTTTCGCCCTCGATCAGCACGCCGTTCCAGCCCCCGCCGGCGTAGAGGGCGATCAGGCCGGCGTGGAAAGGCGGATTGCTGTCGGGATCAGCCATGACGGACCGGTCGGGCGCCGGCGGACGGCCGGGGCGCGGGGGCCTCGGGGAATTCGACGGCGAAGCGGGCGCCCTGGATCTTGCCCTCGGCGTCCAGCCGGTTCTCGGCCCAGATGCGTCCGCCATGAGCCTCGACGATCTGGCGCGCGATCGACAGGCCGAGGCCGGAATTGACCCCGAACGCCGTCCCCTTGGGCCGCGAGGTGTAGAACCGCTCGAATACGGTCTCCAGATTGTCGGCCGGAATGCCCGGCCCATCGTCGTCAACGGTGGCGATCAGCTTGCGGCCGAGCCGCCCCACCCGCACCCGCACCGCGCCGCCCGGGGGCGAGAACGAGCGGGCGTTGTCGATCAGGTTGCGGAACACCTGGCCGATCGGGCCTTCGCGGCCCGAGGCCAGCAGAGGGCCCTCGCCGTCGGGCTCCTCGAACACCACCGCAACCTCGCCGGGACGGGCGCTGGCGTTGTAGTGGCCGACGAATTCCGACAGCAGCCGGGCCAGGTCGAACGAGCGGGGCGGCTCCCTGGAAAGCTCCGCGTCCAGCCTGGACGCGTTCGAGATGTCGGTGATCAGCCGGTCCAGGCGCGCGATGTCCTGCTGCAGGATGGCGAAAAGCCGGTCGCGCGCGGTCTCATCCTTGACCAGGGGCAGGGTGTCTATGGCCGAGCGGATCGAGGTCAGCGGATTGCGGATTTCATGCGCGACGTCGGCGGCGAAGCTCTCGATGGCGTCGATGCGGGTGGACAGGGCGTCGGTCATGGCCTCCAGCGACCGCGTCAGGTCGCCGAGCTCGTCGTCGCGGCGAGCGAGGTCGGGCAGGGAGATGGCGCGGGCCCGGGCCTGGCGCACGCGGTCGGCGGCGCGGGCCAGGCGCAGCACGGGCTGGGCGATCAGGGCGCTGAGCAGCAGCGAGGTGAACACGCTGGCGGCCACCGCCATCAGGATGAACGGTGTCATGGCCAGGCGCTGGGCGGCGATGATCTGGTCGACGTCGCCCGCCTCCAGGGTCAGCACCCCGAGCACCGCTTTCTCGTGTTGCACCGGCAGCGACACCGACACTACGCGGTCGCCGGCGGCGTTGGTGCGCAGCCCGACCGCCACGGTCTGGCCGCCCAGCGCCCGGCGCACCTCGCTGTCGAGGGCGGCGCGCGCCTCGGCCAGGCGGCGCGACTCAGGTTCGGTGGGCGCCTTGGGCATCTCCAGGCGCAATTCGCCGCGCTTTCTCGCCGGCGGCAGAGCGCTTTCCTCGACCCGGTCGGCCACGAGGTAGCTGTCGAAGATCACCCTTCCGGTCCGGTCGAACAGGCGCACCCGCTGCGAGGAGGGCGCCGAGAAGTAGTACTGCAGCAGCTGGCTGGCGAGGTCGCTGTCCAGGGCCGGCTCGGGGTCGCCCTTGGTCGCCGCGGTGTTCAGCAACTGGTCCATGAACTGGCCCTGGATGCGCAGGGAGTCGGTGCGCGCCTGGATCAGGCCCTGGCGGAACTCGTTGAGCACCAGGGCGCCGACGATCAGGATCACCAGGCCGACCAGGTTCAGGGCGATGATCAGCCGGCCGAGGCGCGAGCCGGGCAGCAGACGGCGCCGGCCGCCTTGCGGGGCAGCCGCTTTCACGCCCGCTTTTCCGAACCAGCGGCGCTCAGGTTTCGCGGTAGCGGTAGCCGACGCCATAGAGGGTTTCGATCGCGTCGAACTCCGGATCGACCTGCCGGAATTTCTTACGCATGCGCTTGATGTGGCTGTCGATGGTCCGGTCGTCGACGTAGACCTGATCCTCGTAGGCCGCATCCATCAGGTTGTCGCGGCTCTTCACGAAGCCGGGGCGCTGGGCCAGGGCCTGCAGCAGCAGGAATTCGGTGACCGTGAGCTTCACCGGCTTGCCGTCCCACAGGCAGTCGTGGCGCTCCGGATCCAGGGTGAGCTTGCCGCGCTTGATGGCGCGGGCGGCGGCGGCCGCGCCCGGCGAGGGTCCCGCGGCGGCCGAGCGGTCGGCGGCGTCGGCGCCGGCCCGCCGCAGCACGGCCTTGACCCGCTCGATCAGCAGCCTCTGGCTGAATGGCTTGTGGATGTAGTCGTCGGCCCCGAGGTTGAAGCCCAGGATCTCGTCGATCTCCTCGTCCTTGGAGGTCAGGATGATCACCGGCGTGCTCGAGGTCTGGCGCAGGCGGCGCAGCACCTCCATGCCGTCCATGCGAGGCATCTTCACGTCGAGGATGGCCAGGTCAGGCGGATCGGCCTCCAGCGCCTGCAGGCCGGTGGCTCCGTCATAGTAGGCCGTGACCTGGTGGCCGTGGCTTTCCAGGGCCAGGGACACGGAGGCGACTATGTTCTCGTCGTCGTCGACCAGTGTGATCTTCGCCATTGTTCGCCTTCTGATGGGCCGGGACTTCCGCGGGGCCGGCCCGCTTCACGGGGAAACTATCGGCTGCGAAAGCCAGGGGCAACGCGGGCGGTTCCGCCTCAACGCGATATTAAGCTTACCAGGGTCATGTGGGTGAACTTGGGGAGTCTATGAGCGGCGGTCAAATCCACTTCGAGGTATTCGCGCGACGGAACCAGAACGCTTCGCTCGTTCTGGAGATGGCGACGGAGGATCGTGCGCGGGCCATGGCCTACGCGGAGGAGCTGCTCGAGAGCGGTTCTGTGGCCGTACGCGTGTCCAAGGAGGTCCTCGACGAGGAGAGCGGGGAATACTCCAGCGTCACCATCCTGGCCAAGGGCATAGCCGCGCCCAAGAAATCCAAGGGATTCGTCGAGGAGGCCGGCCCGCCCTGCGTCACGCCGCAGGACCTCTACAGCATGCACGCGCGCCAGCGCATCGTGCGGCTGCTGGAGACCTGGCTCGGCCGGCAGAAGGCCACGCCCTTCGAACTGCTGCACCGGCCCGACCTGGCTGAGAAGCTGGAGGCCTCCGGCACCGACCTGCAGCACGCGGTGCAGAAGATCGCCATCCCCGAGGCCCAGGACAAAGGCATCTCGGTCCACGAGGTGATCCGTAACTTCAACAGCCTGATCGAGCGCGCCATCGGACGGCTGATCGCCGACGGACGTTCGGGCAAGTTGGCCAATTTCAAGAATGAGCCCTTCGCGGTCGCCTGCGCCCGCCTGCTGGAGGATCCCGAGGCCGGCTACAAGCTGGGCGGCGGGGTCGCCGCGCATCTCGCCGACGCCAAGACCTGGCGCGACAAGATCGACCGCCTGCTCGACCTGGCCGATCAGGCCCCGGCCGATCCGCGCCCGCGGGCCCTGGCCTTCGAGGTGATCGAACAGCCGCTGGGCGAAATCCTGGGCTCGCGCCAGGGCATGGCCGAACTGCTCGGCCCCGATCTCGACCTCGGCGGCAGCCTCGCGGCCCTGACGCGCCTCGCCGCCGGCCAGATCGTCGACGCCATCGCCACCATGGATCCCACCCTCAACGAATCCATGCCGCCGCTCGAGGGCGCGGCCAAGCGCCTGTCGCGCTGGATGGAGGGGTCGTATTTCCTGCCGGTGCGCATGGCCATCGGCAAGCGGGTGATCAGCGAGATCAAGAGCGCGCGGCGCCTGCGCCCCAGCGACACCAACGCCGAGATCGACCTGTTGCGGGCCCTGGCCATGGCTCTCACCGCCAGCCAGGGCAAGATGCTGTCCGGCGACGACATCCGCGACGCCTTCATCCAGCGCTCATCGATGCTGATCGGCGCAGAGTTCGTGACCGCGGTGGTGACCGAGACCAAGACCGCCGAGGAAGAGGTCCGCGCCCTGATCCGCCTGGCGGAGAACGTCACTGGCGCGACCAACAAGAATCAGGCCGCCCAGTGGCTGGTGGGGGCGATCACCGCCCTGCGCTTCGAGCGCGAGATGCGCGCGGCCCGCGAGCAGGCCATCTCCAAGCTGCAGATCCTGGCCGAACTGCAGAAGGCCATCACGCGCGTCGATCTTCCGGAATCCGAGCGGAACATGCTCAACCGGCGCCTCGGCGACGTGGGCGGGCTGGTCGAGGCCGACGCCCAGCTGACCGCGACCCTGCTGCGCTCGACCCTGCCGTCGGTGCAGCGCCTCAATCTGCTGCTGCGCATGGCCATGGGCGAGACCGCGCCGACCGGCCCGGCGGCCCAGCGCGCCAAGGACGCCGCCTTGAAGCTGAGCAAGGCCCCCGAAGTTCGCGCCGAGCTGGTCAAGAACCCCGAGACCCTGCAAAGGCTCCGCCCTCTGATGGCGGCTGCCGGCTAAAGAGCCCGGCCCGCGGCCAATCGCGCGAACGCCAGCGTCAGCGCCTTGCGGCGTGCGCCCGCCAGGGGCGTGTGCGGGGGGTCGCGCAGGATGGCGCCGCCGAAGGCGTCGGCGACGATCAGGCCGGGCTCCTCGGGCAGCAGGTCCTGGGGGAATTCCGGAGCCACGGCGAAATAGAAGCGGTCGCAGAAGGGCAGGTAGTCGCCCCACTTGCGATCGGCCAGATAGTCCTCCGGCCCCGACTTGACCTCGCAGATGGCGATCTCGCCGCGGGGCCCCAGCGCCATCACGTCGGCGCGGCGGCCGTTGGGCAGGCCGACCTCCAGCAGGGGCGCGTAGCCGAGGTCGATCATCAGCCGCGCGGCGCCGCGGGTGACCAGCCCCGTGGTTTCCGGCCGCGACAGGGTGACGATGGTGAGGGTCTCCATACTCGCAATTCTGTTCATCCTTTGTTCAGCGCGCAAGCGAAACACGTTCAGTCAAACGCTCCAGAACACGAGGTCTATTTGGTGGGCGTTGCAGCCTTCTTTTCGTCGAGGGAGTGGGCGTTAGTGACCGTCTGCTGTCCGATGGTCGCCTGTTCATTCCTCACAACGCCAGCCTGATAGGTGTAGGTATCCGAAACTGTCTGACGGTCTACGCATGCGCCCTTTGGTGCGCTAAAGGGCGCAATTTCCCTACTCGAATTATCTATTATGAATACATGGTCTATACTTTGTTCGACATGTGCGCATGGCTCGACCGTAGTGTCTGATGAAGACTTCTTGGTCGCGCCCATTTCCCTCGACGGAGGTGCGGAATTTTGCTTTGGAATTGGGGCGGACTTGGAGGCTTCTTGAGTTCCCGCTTTTACGCAGATGTTCTCGATCGCGTCAGGACCCGTGGCCGTTTGCCGGTCAACACTACCGCCGAGATTCCGAATCGCTGCTGTCTGCGGAGTCTTGCCCTGGAGAATCATCCCCGACGGGCATGATTCTGGAGGGCCCTTAGCCTGCTCCGCTTCCGCGAAACGGGCATGCCATCCAAGATTAAGCGCAATCGCCAAGGCGGACGCTGTCAGAGTTGTCAAAAGCATCCGCACCATGATTCCAGCACCCTTTGACGCTGATATCTGCCAAACAAGATGACCAGCCAATACAAATAGTACTGCCGATGCCCCGAGATACACCGGCTTCGCCATGGGCAATACGGCGGTCGCGATACTGATAGCCACGCTGAGAGTCGTCTCAATACCAACTGGCGTTTTGGCCTGCCTTTTAACCATGCGCCGACGATAGCAGGATCGTTAGCTTTGCGAAG
>Ga0265327_10001146_pt1 | contig 36206 bp, 39 predicted proteins | sample 41621metaG_FD_202089 | JGI IMG/M metagenome (GOLD analysis project Ga0265327, IMG submission 202089) | Rhizosphere microbial communities from Carex aquatilis grown in University of Washington, Seatle, WA, United States - 4-16-21 metaG | ecosystem: Host-associated > Plants > Roots > Rhizosphere...
TGTCTCGCACGGCGTGGCGGAGAAACTGTCGTGCCAGAGCCGGCGCAGCCGCGTCCGCTCCTGCCGCGGCCGCGGCCGCCGCTCCACCGGAGGGCGGGGGACCTGCGAGAGCCGGACCACCTTGTCCGCGATGCCCAGGTCGGCGATGTACTCGGGCGTCAGCGCCTCGGGCGGCAGGATGACCCCCTCGACCATCCGGCCGACATGGTGCTGAGTAAGCCAGCGGCGGGCCGTCGCAAACCGCCCCGACCCCGGCAGATCGTTGAGGAAGAACGCCACGACGCCCGGGTGGATGCGCATAACGTCCTGCGCCCTCCAATCGCAAACCAGGCCTGACGCGCCCTTGCGTTCCGCCTTGCGAATGGTGATGCACTCGGCGCTAACTCCTGCGGGCAGAAAGCCGGTCTGGTGCACCTCCGGCTGTGCCGGCGCACCGCGGAGCGTCTTCAGAGGCTGGAACGTCAGCTGGTTCACGACTGGACGGCCCCGCCAGGTCGGCGCGGGTCGGCCGGTGAGGTAAGCCTTCAGCTCGTAGAACTCATTAAACCGCAAGCACGCCTCCCAGTAGGTCGGCAGCTCGTCGAAGTGACCGTAAGCCAGCTCGCCCAGCTCGCGGTGGGCGCGCAGGACAGCCTCGCGCAGAAACCGGATCGTCACGGGCGTGTAGGCCAGCGACTCCCGGCTGGGCGTGATCGCCACGCTCCCCAGCGGCACGTAGAGGTGGTGATACCAGGCATTAACTTGAAACGATGCAGGAAGCTCGAACTTGGTCCCCGTCTCGCCGGCCAGCTGACTTTTCAGCTGGTCCAGGTCGAGCGGATAGGCCACGTCTCCCATCACGACCAGGTGCTTGTAGGCGTCGCCGTACCCAACCACCAATCCGGCTGTGTCGCCACGCAGCCGATAGGAGGGACGCGCCGTGACCGTAGAAGAGCTGCAGCCCCGGGGAGGTATCCGGAAGAACGGGTAGACCTTGGCGGCCGCCTCGCGAAACCGAACGATGTCCCCTGACAGGACCGGCACGCGCACCTCGACCCCGACGGGCGCGTCGGAAGGGTTCTCTGCCAGCAAGGCCAGCACAGGGATACCGTCCTCGCTCCGGTAGACGGTGTAGACCCGCTGCATGCCGTCGGTCCAGCTCGTCACCTGGAAGCTCTCGGTGTAGGCCAGCGGGCTCTTGGCGCCCAACCCAAAAGCCCCCGTGTAGGCATTCGAGCCGGACTTGTCCGACTCCAGGTAGGTCGTGTAGACGGTGGTCAGCTGCTCGGGGCTGAGCCCGATACCGTGATCCCGCACGCTGAAGTAGGGCTCGGACACGGTGGGCAGGTGCACCAGAAACGGCTCGTCGGGCTTGCCGGCGGCGATTAGTCCGTCGCCGGCGTTGGTGGAGAGCTCACGCACGACGGCCTTGATCTTGTCCGAGTAGAGGCCGTCGGAGAGCAGACGGTACAGCTTGGCGTCGACGCGGACCCGGAATTCCGAGGACTGGAAGCCGGCGGAAGCAGCAACGCGTAATTCAGGTTCGACAACGAGCAAGACAGGACTCCTACAAGGAAAAAGGCGTGGGCCGGTATGACCCGGCCCACGCGCAGGTTCAGCTCAAGCCGGCCAGGGCGGCCAGGACTTCCACGTAACGGAGGTACTCGTCACACTGCTCGAGCGAGTACCCGCGGGGCTGGCCAACCTTGTAAATGTGAGCCCGCCAGTACGCCAGCGAGTGCAGCTGACAGCCGATCCTGATCAAGGTCCCTGGCACGGGAATCCACGCCAGATGCCTGGAGCCTGCCACCACGGCCAGCGGCGTCCCTGGAGCTGCAATAGCCGCAAGACTAGCCAAGTCGCTGCTCGCCCAGCTAACCTCAGCCTGACAGCAATCACAGGTCACGACGCACCGCGCGGGCACGTCGTAGTCCGCCGGCATATCGAGCGGCCGGTAGACCCAGCCCCCCGCAGGGCGCTGCTCCCACTGGTCAGCGGTCGAACCGGGCACGAGATCAAACAGGTACAACGGGGGCGCCACGGCACCCGGCACGGCCGGAGCCGGCGCGACAGATGCAGCCGGCTCCTCAGGCGCGACCGGAGCCGGTTCGACCGGCGGCGGAGCGGTCACACGCGCGTGTTCCTCCGCCAGCACCTCGAGGTATTCGAGGTATGTGACGCAATCCCTGGGGCAATAGTCATTTTCGCGCCCGATTGCGTGGATCTGCTCCCGCCACGCCTCGAGCGTGTGCGCCGTACAGCCGATGGCGAAGCGGACCTCGTCGTCGCTGCCGACAACGGGATACGCGACGTGGTGAGTGCCCATGACGGCCCGCACCTCCATGGCGTAGGTCGCGCTGTTCTCGCTGGGAAAGTCGCGGATAGAGCGCATCCGGCTCGGCCTTGTCACGACACAGCCGCGAGGGACACGCTCCTTGCTCGCTTCACCAACCCATGTCAGGGCGCACGTGTGAATCCAGCCCCCCGCGGAACTATGCCTCCACTGGTCCGCGGTCGAACCGGGCACCAGCTTGAACAGGAACGCCGGGCAGCTCGGAGTCGCAGGAGCCTCGGGAGCTGCCGGAGCCGGAGCCGCGAGGACGCAAGTCCGCTGGTCCGCCAGCTCGACGTCGGCTGCGGCGACTTCCTCGGGCGGCGGGGCCACGGGCAGCGGTGCGATCGAGCCCACCTCGGCGCGGTAGACGGGGGAGCGGTCAAGCAGGTCCGTGTACTCCCCCACCACCCAGTAGTGGCAGGTGCAGCACTTCTGGGCCGCGACGCCCGTCGTCACCCGCACGACGTCCTCGGGGGGGACCTTGACGATGATGATGTGGCCGTCGTTGCTGGCGTAGCTGCGGGCGTACTCCTGCGTGCCCGCGTGGTAGCCGTGACCGCAGTCCTGCGTCACGTCGGTGTCGTCGACCTCGTTGCGGGGCATCGCTGGCTCACGTCCCACCGAGTTGTCGACTGTGCCCGTATACCTGTCCGTCCAGTCGGCCCGCACCCCCTTGTAGGCCAGGAAGCAGCCGTCCTCGGTGATCGGCAGCCCCTTGTGCTCGAGGAACGTGTAGAGATGCTGGACGGCGTTGCGGGAGGGGTTCTGCATCAAGCGGTCCAGGAACCGCAGCAGGGAGTCCACCGGCAAGCCCGCCTGGAGCTGCTCGAGCGCCCGCTGCGCCACCACGTGGTGTATGGGCTGACCGTTGTAGGTCACCGTGCCAGTCGCGGCGTCGAGCTGGATCCGCCCGTGCGAGGCCTGCGCCACCGCCATGGGGACGTCGAGCAGGCTTTGCAGGATTTCCACGTTGTCGTCGCGAATCGCCGCGATGATCGCGCGGTAGTTGGGGTGGTCGGCCGCCACCGGGGGCAGCGGCTGGCCGTCGGCCACGAGCGATAAGCTCCGGTCACTGGCCTGGATGTACGCGATACGTCTCATGGTGTATGGGTACTCGTGAGTCTCGTGTAGCGAAAACCGGGCGCGCGCTACGGCGCACGCCCGGGTGGTGGGAGCCACGGACGGCCATGCGCCGCAGTCAGCTCAGCATCAACACGCTTGCTGGTGCTGCATTTCCGCGATTTCGTCCAGGTGCGCCAGCAGGAAATCGCGCATCTGGCGAAACGCCTCGAGCATGGCCAGGAGCCGCCGCTGCTCACTGGCAGAAGAGATAGCCGCCTGAGCCTGCAGGCTGGCGAGCCGGTTCAAAGTAAACCGGTCCACGAGCTCGAATGCTCCGCGTGCCGAGCTGAGCTCGATCTGCTTGACCGTGTCCAGAGTGCTAACGAACTCCTCTTCGGCTCGCTCGTCGTCCCAGTTGTCGTCAGGCGGCAGCGCCACCATGTCAGTCTCCCTTCAGGCCCAGGGCGTCGACCTTGGCCAGCAGAATGAGCTTGGCCTCGGCTAGTTTGGTCAAGAGCTGCGTCTGCTGGTCACCCAGGTACTCGGCGTACGCCTCCAGCTTGACGCGGGTCACGTTGATCCGTTTCACGGCACGGTCGATCGTGCCCTGCCGGGTCTCGGCGTCGAAGCTGTCAACGGCCTTCAGGTGCTCGGAGATGACGTGGCCCAGCCCCTCGGTCACCGAGTCGCGGACCGCGGTGGAACCGCGTTCCACTCCCTTGGGCACCGGAAACCGCCGCATCGTCCCGCCCAGGGACGCAACGAACTTCTCGATCGTGTCCACGAACGTGCCGTAGCACGCCGGCACGAAGTAGCAGCCCCCCTGATCACGGATCGGGAACAGGTCGGCCTTGCGCTCGAAGAGCCGTTGTACCAGCCGCGTCACGTCCTGGGCCGTGCGCGTGGCCACGGCCTCGTCTAGCAGCTGCTGCGCCCGCTCGGTCAGCCCCGGCTCGCTGCAGTCGACCTTGCCCGTCGCGGTATCGAGCGTGCAGACCGTTTCCAGCGGGTACTCGTACTGCCCACTGACCTCCTGCTGCTTGTTGAACTGGAACCGGATCGTCGTGTCGTCGTCGCCCTCCGTGGCCAGGCGGCGGATGATCCGTCCCTCCTCGAGATGATGGCAGGCCCGTGCCCAGGCGTGCCGCGGAGCCAGCTCGCGGGCCATGGCGGCGTCGAGCCCGGTCGCGGTCAACGCGGCGCGCAGCTGCGTGTAGCTCACTCGTACGCCCGTGGCGTTCCAGGCGATCACTTCCCCTAGCAGGGGCACGTCGGACGCCGGCATTGGTCCCGTCCGCGGAACTGATTTGTGGGCCGTCAGCGCACTCACTGATGTCCTCGCAATTGGTGATAGAAATAGACGACGAGCTGGCAGCCGCTGGCCACGTAGGCCAGCAGCACCAGCCACAGCACGATGACGAGCGTCGCCAGCAGCAGGACTGGCGTCGCCACCGCCGCGGTCAGCCAGGGAAACGTTCGGCGTAACGGTACGGCCAGAAACATGGCAGCCTCCGTTGGCGCTTCAGATCGAGAGCACGCGCCCCACCTCTTCGGAGTCGGGCGCCAGATCGCGTACCAGATGCACCTCGTCACAGACGGACGTGAGGTCACCGGCACGGTAATTCAAGACCAGGGCAATGGCACGCACCTGCGCCCGCGTCTTCCAGGCATTGAAATTCTCCCGGCACCAGTCCGGGATATGACACTCGGCGTCCGTGATCATGACCAAGTCGGTCTTGCCCGCAGGAGCCCCCAGCTGGATGTAGTAATCCGGCAGCTCACGCACCGGCACGTCGAGGTCGGAGCCACCGCCCACAAACTCCTCGAGCCAGTCCAGGAGCGCCTCCTCATTCCAGACGGAAGGCGGCAAGGCCAGCAGGCGGCCGTAAGGCTTGCCGTCGAGACCCGCTCCCGTGTAGCTGACCAGGCCGCACCAGCGTTTCTGACTGCGGGCCACATACGCCAGCGACAGCGCCAGCGCCTTGGCCATGTGGATCTTCTCTCCGTTCATGGAGCCTGACTGATCCACGGTCGCCAGAATCGGGCCCGCTCCTATCGGGACGCTGGCGCGGTGGTCGTGAAGCATGCAGCGGCTCTCCGCCAGCCGCCGCAGCACGTCATCCTCGGTCTCTGGCAGGGCCAGCAAGGCCAGCTCGGAGGCGATCAGCCGGCCAGGGTCGGAGCCGAGCGTCACTCCCACGACGTCATCGGCGCCGTGCACCAGCTTCTTGCGCTGCCGCGACCGCGCCACCATCCGGAATCGGCCGGTCCGCTCAGCGATCAGCCGTAGCGAGGCACTGTTGCGCACCCGGCGGTAGAGCCGGGCGACCTTGTCAGGGTCGTAGCTGCTGGAGCCCAGCGGCCCGGTTCCCAGCCCGCCGCCGCCGGTCATGGCGCAGGCCTCCGTCGCCTCAGCGACCTCCTCGTCGGCTTTGGTGACGGCCTCGGCGGCCGCGCTCATGGCCTCGAACTCATCGGGGCTCGTGGCCTGCTGGAACGCGTTCCACTGCAGGGCGAAGGTCTCGGCGGCGATCTGCGCCTCGGCGGCCCGCAGGCGGGTCGTCTCGTGCAGGGCCAGGTAGCCAGGCGCGCGTAAAAGCTCACGGAAGAACAGCAACCGTTTGGGGTCGGCGCACACCGCCACGGGTTCGGGGTCCATGAGATACGCGGCGCCGTAGCAGTCGGCGGCCGCCCCGACCGAGAGTTCCAGGGCCCGCACCGTCGTGCTGGACGCGACCAGGTCCTCGCCGCGGCGCTGGTCCCAGGCGTCGAGCTTAAGCGCGTACGGTGAGGAGGGCCCCGCGGGGACGTCATCGGTACGGTCCTCGATCACGAGCGGAGCCGGCGCGTCCTTGCGAGCGGCCACCCCCTCGAGATCGAGCTGTTTGAGCAGGTCCTCCCGCGTCCACGTGAGTGCGGGTGCAACCGGCTCAGGTGCGGCGGCCGGCTCAGGGCCACTGTCCCCGGCCCGCTTCCACTCCTCGCCGGCGTCATCGTCCTCGTCGTCAGGTTCCCACATCGGGTAACGGCTCCAGGAGACCCTGGTACTCAGGGATTTGCGCCAGGTCGCGTACGCACGGGTCGTTAAAAAAGCGCGTCAGGGTTGCGTAATCCATGACGCTAATTGCGGCCACCAACAGTTGCTGCAGGTCGCCGAAGGCGTAATCGGTGTTACCGCTGGCAGCGGCGTGTTCGTCGGCCGCCTGGAACAGGTGCCGAAACCATGTTGCTCCGCCGCGACGGAGTCGCGTCCGTGATTTTCTAGAAGCCATCAGGCACCTCGATTTGAAACCGGAAGGCCGGCATCAGTCGCCCCTCGGCGAAGAGTGTTACGAACGTCACGACCTCGGGAGGCAGCGGCACCTGCTGGCTCCCGATCACGGCCGCCGTGCCCAGTACGCTGACGGGCCGGCCAGGGCCCAAGGCGCGAGCCAGGCCCCGGGCTACCGGGTCCTCCTGGCCCCGCTGCTTGATCCCGCAGCGAATGTCTTCGCGAGACACCGTCACCTCGAGCATCATCGCCGCCTCCTGCGTGAGTCGTCGCGCCGTATCGAGCACTCAGGCCGCGTCCAGCGCGGCCAGCTTGAGTTCCCTGATCTGGGCTGACAGCCGCGTGAGCGCCTTGGCCGCTCGCGGATTCGGGCCCAGGCCGAGCAGCTGCTCGGCAATGTCCTGGAGCTTCCGGACCGCCGTGGTGACCTGGCCGATGTCGCGGCGATCGATCCCCTCTCCGACCGAGGCGGCCTGCATGACTAGCTCGTTGAGTTTGACGTCGCCGGGGCAGGCGTGCTTGAGCACGATGCGTGCGGTCACCTGCGGCTGCTCGACAGGGTCGTCCCAGAGCACGTGCGCCAGCGGCGCCAGATACACGGGACTGACCTCGGAGGCGCCGTCGAGCCAGGCGGCGGCCTGCGCGATCGCGACAGCCTTGTAGCTGCGGCGGTCGCCCGGAATCACGCCCGCGTGCCGCAGGTCGGCGTTGATCTTCTCGTAGGAGGCCTGCGCCGTCTCGGTCCAGGGCAGCGCCTGCGCTTCGCAGGCCGCCTGATCGATTTCCGTGGGGGCTAACGGCTCCGCGAAAACCGGCAGATGGTTACGCCGCCACCAGAGCTTGCGCCGTCCTTCTGTGGACGCTACTGGCTTGACCGTCTTGCGGATCAGGAACCGGTCGAACAGTGCCCCCAGCTCCTGGCCCGTCTCGGGATTGGGCCACTCGTTGGATGCCGCCAGACAGAGCCGCAGCGGTACAGACAGCTCCTCGCGGCCGTTCTGGAACTTCTTCTCGTTGAGCACCCGCAGCAGGGTGTTCAGGATGGCCGAGCTGGCCTTGAAGATCTCGTCGAGGAAGACCGTTTCCGCCTCGGGTAACTTGCCGGCCGTGATCCGACGGTAGTCGTCGGCCTTGAGCCCGGCCACCGAAATCGGGCCGAACAGCTCCTCGGGGGTCGTGAACTTGGTGAGCAGGTACTCGAATCGCCGCGCGTTCATCCAGGCGCCAATAGCCTGACAGAGCATGGACTTGGCGGTACCCGGCGGGCCAACCAGCAGCAGGCTCTCCCGGGCGACCAGGGCCGTAAGGGCCAGGTCGATCTCGTCGTCACGTTCGATCAGCGCCTCGCACAGGACGGCGCGCGCAGCCGCGAACTTCTTGCAGAGGGAACTTCCCTCTGTACGGGTCTCGGACATGGTGTTTCTCGAAAGTGGTTTTAAGCCGTCCGCGCGGGCCCGGCTTCCGCCGCGTCCTGTGTGTGTGCAAAGACGCGGGACTCCAGCTCCTGCGTGTTCCCCTCCTGGAAGGGGAGCCGGCGAAGCTGGGACAGGAGCGTCTGGAGCCCGTCGCGGACATGCCGCTCGAGGCCCTGACGCAGCTCCTCCTGCCGCGCGGCGGCCGCCCCGGTGAGCGAAGGGGCCGACGTGGGCAGCAAGGCGAACGAGAGAACTGGAGGTGGTGCAGCGAAGCCGTGTTCGGCCAGCACCATCCCCACGTAGCGTGCGATCGCCGGAGCGAACGCGTGTTGCAGGTCGTCAGGGGGTGCCAGCACGAGCGCCTCGGCTACCCCCCAGGCGTATTCCTCGGGCTCGCCCGGCCGGTACCCGGCCATGGGCGCGTTGCCCGCCAGGAAGTGACAGGTCGCCGCGAAGACGGTCGGGTCGTCGTAGAAGGCCTCGTCCAGGAGCAAGCGGCGGGCTGCCGTGAGCTTGGCCGCGGCCGCATCGCTCAAGGTCACGGCCCAGTCCCGCTGCAGCTCCAGCCGTACGGTCAGGGGCCGCCACTGCAGGGCCTCGCTGCCGTAGCACTCGACCAGCCAAGCCACAAGCGTGGTGCCGTAGACGCTCGGGTCGGCGAGCACGGCTCGGACCTCCTGAGCAGACGCCAGGGGCTTGGCTAAGCGTGATGGCATGAGGCTCTCACACAATCGGGGCCGTGACCGGCACATCGGACCGCCAGCGGGCGGGCAGGGTGCGAGGGTCACCGTAGGGCACGATCAGTCCGTGCTCATCCTTGACCTCGTCGATCCGCACCCCGGCGGCCGTGACGCCGTAGGCCGAGGAGACGATGCCGTTGATCGACGGCGACCGCACGCCCTTGGTCGCGGCGTACGTCAGGGCCAGATTGCGGGCCGTCATCGAGCGCAGCTCCTCGAAGGCGATGTTGGGGTCGGTGGCCTCCGACTCGATCGTGATCGCGGCCTTCGTGAGCCCGGGCGCAAACACACACGCCTCGGGCACGACAAACAGGTTCGGGTTCTCGGACGAGCGCACGGGTCTGCTCCAAAAAGTAGCGGAGTTTGCGGCAGTTCGCCGCCGTGAAATCATGGGGCGGCATTCTAGCCGGACACCACCGCGATCAGGCAAGCCGTATCAAGAACTAGGCCCCGGGATCATGGTTTATGACGCAGCCGGGCCCGCAATTAAGCTGCGTTAGGAGAAGGTCAGCACGGTCGGCTTCTTGTCGCCCGGCTTCAGGAAAACGATTCGGACCTGGTCGGCGCCGAGCGTCTGCTTGAGCAGCTTCTTACGGTCCGGCGGCATACCGGCCAGACGCGCCTTGACCTCGCTCAGAGCAGCGTTCCGCTCCCGCGCCAGCGCGTTTTGCTGACACCGCGAGCACCCCTGGCCCAGCGTGGTCTTAAGCGCGTTGGCCAGCCGCTGCAGCTCAGGGAACTGCTGAACGGCGCGAGGGTTGCCCGCCATGCCCTGGATCACGACATCTTCGAGGACGACGAGCTTACTCACTGCTGAAGCTCTCCGAGAGGGAACCGGGATACGACAGCGACGCTCCCCCTGGCGCGCTCCCTGTGGTTACACCGGGGACCGCGTTACCCACCAGCCACAGCTCGGTCTGCGGTTGCAGCGTCATGAGCTGGGTCTCGGCATCGAGCAGGCGCTGCAGCCGCTCCAGGATCTTCTCCTCGGCCACGGGCGCCAGAGCCGGCACCAGGTCGAGCTCGATGAAGTTGTGCCGCAAGAACGGCGAGCCCGTGGCCGGCGCGCTGCCGGGCACGTTGGCCATATGCCAGGGATTGGCCACCGTCTCGAATGTGTCGGTGGCCAGGTTCGTGTAGGGGTCGACCGGACTGCGACTGTAGACGAACACCCGTTCGTCCAGGCCGAAGGCGTGCAGCACCTCGAACCGCAACCGGACCGTCTTCACGGCCCAGAGGTTGGGAGCTGGTACGGGACTCGCAATCAGGAGCCGGAGTGCGGGTGTCATCCTTGACCTCCGCGCCGCGGCCTCATGCCGCAGGATTCAAACTACCCCCGCTCCGCCATCTTAGCGGGTGGACCTAAGGTGGCGGGGCCGAGCCGGGGGGCGCCCACGGGAAGGGCTCGTTGTAGCCGCGCTTGGGAGCGTCGCTCCAGCGCACGAGTTCCTTCTTGGAGCTGAACGAGACGCAGCGAAAACCAGCCTGTTTGACCTGGGCTCCTATCGTGATGTCGCCGCCGCGATGCCGCAGTCTGCGGTCGGGGATATCGCCGCGCTGCAGCGCCTCCACTCCCAGCGCCCAAAACCCCCCCGAGGCGAAGTGAATACAGGTCCCCCCCGCCAGCGGGGCCTCCGAGCCGGGGCCGCTCCAGGGCACGCCGCGGTGCCAGGGCGCCGTCCTGAACCAGAGTTCGGGCCGGTGGCCGTCGTGCATGTACATGGCCAGGTCGTGCACCTTGCGCGCGCCGTAAAGCCGCACGCCGTGGCTATGGTTCTGGACGATCGTCTCGGCCAGCAGGCTGGGCCAGCGGGGGTGCGCGGCGTGGCTGTCGTCGTCGAACCAGATCACGTAGGGGGTCAGGATCGGGCAGGCCGGGTCGTGGAACATCTCCCGCATCACGGGATACTTGTAAGCGTTGTGCGCGTGCTCGTAGAGCTTGGTGAGCGGCAGCGTCTTCAGGTAGGCGAGCGTCGCCGCCGAGCAGGCGTTGGCTCCCACGCGGAGGTCGAGCCGATTGCGGGGCACGGTCTCGAGAATCGAACCCAGGCAGCGCTGCGCCAGGTCGGCGTGGTCGCCGTAGCAGAGCACGCAGATCGTGAGCCGGCCCCCCACGACGGGGTGGTCCAGGGGGTCAAGCGTGCCAGGGCGGGGCGCCGGCGGCCCTGGCGGGACCTCGGAGGGCGGCGTCTGGAGCTGCACGGGCTGAGTGCGCGGCGGGGCCGACGGCGGCCGGCACGGCACCGGCAAGGGGGGTGGCGCCGCCGTGCCGTTGCTGTGCGGATTGGGGCCGCCGCAGAGCGGGCAGCGCTCCAGGTGCGCCGCCACACCCAGTACGGGTCCGATGGGCGGGATGCCGGTGGGCTCGCTCACGCCTGGACCTCCTTGACCGCCTGTGCAGCCTGCACGGCCCGCCGCCAGTCGGCGCGGAGGTCGTTCACATAAATCGCGCCGTGGGCGCTCAGGTGCTGGCCCAGAACCTCGAGCGTCTTCCAGGCTCCCAGGTCCTCTGTGAACCAATACGCATACTCCCCGAGCTCACGCCCCAAGCCGCGTACGACCTGGTCGCGCACCAGCTTGTCGCGAGACTGATGCAGCCGCAGGCGGGCCTCGTATGCGTAGCCGATGGCCGTGGCCAGCAGAATCAGAAGGCCCATCAGAAGAACCAGCGCGGCGAACACGGTCAGGAATGCCTGCATCTTTCACCTCAGAGTGGGAAGCGTGCCGTCGGCGTAGTACGAGAGGACCGCCTCGACGGCGTGATCGACCGACACCATATCAAGACAGCGGGGTACGACCTGGCCGCCCGTAGGCCGCACCACGTTGCCGCAGAGCCTGCGCTTCCCCTTGGCGGTGTGATCCTCCGCCATGATGGGGACCACACGGCTCTTCCAGCAGCCCTTGACCGGGCAGCAGTCCAGCAGCCCAAGCGTGTGCAAATAGCGATGCGGCACCGCAGGAGGCGGGCAGGCCAGCCCGAAGCCGCCGTAAGCGGCCGTGTAGGCCTCCCACCAGGGCTCCTCGCGGCCGCCGGCCACGACGACGCAGGGCCGCCGTAGCGCCGCCGCGATGTGCATGGCGCCCGTAACGCCACAGAGCACACCGTCGGCGCCCGCGATCAGGCTGAAGAGGTCGCGCACGTCGTCGGTCTGTCCGATCAGGTTGGTGACCCCCCGCAAGGGGGGATGCACGTGCGCCGAGTGCGTCGCCCCTACTTGCGCGAAGCGGAGCCCGTAGCGGGACAGGATGTCCACGGTCTGCTGGAACCGCTCGGCGGCCCACCACTTGGCGGTCAGGTCGAGCTTGCCGCCGGAGAGCACCAGCCAGTACCGACCCTCGAGCCGAGGAGCGCGCTCGGCGGCGCTCAAGTGCAGGTCGCCGCCGGCCTCCGTAACGGGGACTTCCAGGCCCGTTTTGCGGCGGAAGTCCTCGTGAAACCAGGCGAGCATGTGGATCTTGCGGCCCCGACCGGACTCGACGATGCCCTCGGCGTACGAGATCACGACGTTGCGGGGCTCCGGGCGGGCGTCGGTCTCAAACGTGGTGATGTGGGGATTATGCTGCCAGACCGGGGTCCAGGTCGTGTTGGGCTCAATCGCAAACCGTCCCGGGTAGGCGCGGTGGATATCGCGCACCAGGGACGTCATGAGCAGTGTGTCTCCCAGCGCCAGGCGATGTGTCAGACGGAGGCGTTCGGGCACGGCGGCTCTCTCAGGGTTCAGGACGCAGGTAGCGTTGCTGCAGCCGCTCCAGCGCCGTGTCGTGCCAGCGGTGGCTGCCGCAGGCCTCGCCGCCGTCGTCGCGACTGCGCCCCGGTGATTCGTCAGCCGTGGTGGCGCGGAAGTGCGCCGTACCGTGGCGGGGACGCATGAACTCGATCATGGCGAAGTTGGCCGCGTCGACTAACCACTCGGCGTTGCCCGTCTCTGCGTAGCGGGCCAGCCGCGTCCGCAGGCTGGCCAGGGCGTCGACCTTGTCGGGGTACGCCGCGGCCAGCGCGCCGTACTTAAAGTAGCTGATGATCATCCGGTTGCGCATCAAGTCGATATAGCGCTCGCAGAACTCGGTGGCGAGCACGTCGCGTTCGGCCTGGGAACGTGGCACGGGTGTATGGACGTCAGGCATCGGACGAACCCCAGCGCAGATAGTTGCGCGCGGCCAGTAGTCCGAAGACCGCACAGATAAACACGATGTCGGGCTCACAGCGGTACGCGCCCACCGCCAGCCAGAGCGCCTCGCCGGCAACCGTGACCAGAAAGGGCCAGCGCCGCCGCGGACTCATGGAGAAGAAGCCCACGATCAGGAGCAGGTTGGCCAACCAGGCGGCCAGAGTGGCTGTCATGACACGGCCTGCACGCGACGCAGGAGCTCGTCGACCGAGTGCACAACAGGGATGCCGCGCTCGAGGGCTAGCGCCACCTCGGCGTCGGCACCCGTGGACTCGCCCGGCAGCCGCAGCAGATAGGCGCAGACGACGAGCCACTCCTTGTCGGCCTCGTACCAGACGTTGACGTCGACCTCGGGGAAGATCAGGTGCTGCAGCAGCGTCCAGTGCGGGCAGTAGGGAGCGAAGCCCAGCTGCTGCAGCTCACGCCAGGCGTGACAGGCCTTGTGCGTGTTCTCAACGGGGTCCGGCCGCGTGTACGGCCCGGCGATGTAAACCTTGATGCGCTCGCCTGCGAGCATGACGACCTCCGGACTCTCGAACCGTCGAGGCGCTGGGAGCGCCTTGGCGACGATCCTACTGGTCGCGGGCATTCACCACGAAATGACCCACCCAGGCCGATTGTGAGTAGACGAGCGCCTCAGCCGAGCGCGTCGTGCCCACGTAGCCCTTGCGGTAGTGCCACGCGTCCACCGCCGAGAGACTGCGCAGTGACCGCACGGGAATTCCGTCATGGGTATCGAGGCCGACGTAGTCCACGCGCTTGGCCTTATGCGTGTGGCCGATATGCCACTCCCGCACCCCGTTCTTACAGGCCTGCCAGGCGTCAGGGCATTCCGTCGCCATGATTGTCGGCAGGGAGGAGTGTTTCTCCTCATCACCGTGTGTCATGCCGATTAAGACCTGACCATAGCAGTGGTACTTGCGAGTCGTCGGCGCGTAGTCGACCGTGACCTGGGGTGCGTTGCGGAACCAGGCGTCGGCCGTCATGGCGAGACAGTAGGACAGGAGCCGATCGTGGTTACCGGGTACGTAGAGGAGCTTGACGCGGCCCCGCGCCGCAGCCTCCTCGACGGCCCAGAGGACAGCCTGTTTCGCGGTCTGGAGGATCTTCGTGATCCTTCCGTCCACATCCTGCGGCGTACCGTTGACGGTCGTGTTGCCCAGGCCGTCCACGTGCAAGAAGTCCGAACCCAGTGGGATCAGGAATTCCTCGATGCGGAAGCCGGCGGCGCGATCGAGCAGGTCACGCAGCGCGTGGCGGTAAACCCGGTCTGCGAGCTTGAGATCGTAGTCCTGACCTGTTTCGGCGCGCCAGGCCAGCTTGCCGAAGTGGACGTCGACCAGGTCGAGCACCATCAGGTGAGGCTCACGAGAGGCTCGCGGCAGCCGCACCTTGGGATACTTTGGCGCATGCTTGCGCAGCCGGTCAAAAACGCCGTCAAGCGCATCGGATAGCGATCTGGGCAAGATCCGTTCGAGCTCGACGGTGAGCCACCAGACGGGGTGCGTGTGTGGCTTCTCGGAGGCCGTCTTGCCCTGCGAGTCGAAGGCGCGGAGCTTCATGCCCACCTCGCCCGAGACCGCCTTCCACTTGCGGACCCGCCAGACAGTGGTGTCGACCTCGGCGACCCGCAGGGCGTCGGCCAGGGTCCGCACGGGCTTATCACTCTTGACCTTGATCGTGGCCTGATCGTCGCGCTCGTCGCGTACGAAGTCCGCCGCGCCGTCGCCGGCCGCCTCGGTCTGCTGCTGCGTGGCCGTACTGATGATGCCCGCAGCCAGCGCGAGCTTGGTTACGGTCGTGCGATTGATCCCCAGCTCGCGAGCCACTAACATGCGGTTGCCGTCAGCGCGCTTGAGGGCGGCCAGTACTGCGGCCTTCTCTTCGGCTGTGAGGCCCAGGTTCTTATGGGAACGCCGCGTCATGAGGACCTCCCTGCTGACGGAGGGAGGCGGCCCTCCACACCCGTGATCTGCTCCACGCCGTGGCGTACAGCCTGGAGGATCTGCTCGGCCTCTCGCACGGCGCTGTCGCTGGGGGGCTGGCCCTTGATGGCCTCGTCGACGTCGCGGCCCCCCGTGAGCAGGGCGGCCGCCCTGGTCAAGCCGCAGAACGCGGCCAGGCGACGGGTTTCGAGGCGGTACCAGGCCTGCGCCCGGTCGTCGTGGATCTGCTCGTCGTAGAACTGTTCATCGAGGGGAGGCGTGACAGCCGCCTCCGTCGTCCGTACCGCAACCTCTTCGCCCATCGCGCCGGCCTCCATGCCGAATTGCAGTGAGTCGAAACGTCGCAGCTGTGTCACACCCTGCTGATCGTAGCAGGTCGCCCTAGAGTGTCTCGGAAACGTACGAGTAGTCGTCGCCGGGCTCGTTCCAGCTGAACGCAGGCGGTAGGGCGACGATGGCAGGCGGGGGTAGCGGAGCGGAGCGGGGGCGTAGAGTCTCGTCGCGAAACCGCTGCGCCTCCTCTTGCACGATCCGCCGCCAGGCTGGGCGATAGGCGGGATCGGCCGGGTCGGTGAGCTGGCGGTAGCGGGTGTGCCCCGTAACGGCCACCAGGTAATCAAGATCCGTCTTGAAGCTCATGTTCAGTTGGTGATTGTGAGTGTGCCCGAGAGGTCGGCGGGCAGGGAGACCCAGACAAAACCGCTATGTCCAGGCAAAACGCACTCCGTGTGGTACGCCTGGCATAACGACGGCGCGGTAACGGTTGCGCTCAGGTTGATCGTGCCATCGGGACAGAAGTGCCCCGGAACGTCCTGCGAGCCGGACGCCGGCGTGTCGAACCCGTCGCAGGGCGCCAGCGCGATACCCAGAATGGAGTTGAGGTACGCGCACCAAGCCGGCAGCGTCGCCGGATCGTAGGTCGCGGTGCCGATATAGCCCAGCAGCGTCTGACAGCCGTCGCCGTCCGGACAGCCCTGGTGCATAAACCCGAAGTTGGTGGCGTCCAGGTTCCACGAGACGATGAAGCCGCCGCCGTCCTCGCCGTACAGATCGCACTGCACGCTGACGAAGATATCCACGGTGCCAGCTGCGTACTTGGCGGCGCCGTAGCAACCGGCCGTCCGGCCCCCCGGGCAGTCGGGCGAAGAGGGAGCGATGTACGTACCTCCGCCGCAGCAGACATAAACCTCGGCGGTGGGGTCGCAACAGGTTGCCTCACACACGAGATCGCAGTCGCCCAGGGCGGCGTGTTCCACCGGCACCGTGAGCGTGCCCGCCCAGCCTCCGATAACCGTAGCGAGCGTCCCGGTTGCGCCTTTGAATGACGCGTGCAGCACGCTCGGTAGCGCCGGCCCGGCAGTGTAGGGCGGTGTTTGTCCTGAGCAGTTGCAGCACGAGGGGCAGCTGCACGTCTTGCCAGCCAGCGGCGATAGATACACGGTAGCTACGCCGAAGCCCAGGGGGAACGTGTAAGTAACGACCCCGGTGAACGTGGCGTAGCCCGTCGCGCTGACCGTCAAGGTGGCCGCCAGACTCTGGCCGTGCGGGATGATGAAACAGGCCGTTCCGGTGCTGTCAGTCGTGGCCGTGAGCACTGTACCCGAGGGGCTCAGCGTGTAGCGCAACGTGGCTCCGACCACCTGTGTATTGCTGGTCGCGGGGTTATAGCACCCCCGCACCTGGATGCAGTACTTGGCGCAGACTTCAATGTCAGCATAGGCCGTCGGGCCCCCCACGCACGAGATCGCGAGGGTGCCGGTTACTGGGCTTGGCAGCACCGCGGGTTGTGTGATCGAGTAGGTGTAGGTCCCCGACACCGGCACGTCGATGCAGCACTGGCCGCTGGCGTCAGTCGTACACGGCCCGTACGTGGTGGTGTCATTCGAGAGCTGAATCGTAGCGTGGTTGAGCTTGGCACCATCGCACCAGATGCGGGCGCAAAGCTGACACTGGCAGGCGCAACCTCCGCCCGGGCTATAACGATTCACCATGGCTGCCGCCCCTTACGAACCGCAGTCCTCGGCCACTACCGTCCAGTCGCAGCCGCAGGGATTGTCCGGCGTGTAGGCCAGGATCACGACATGCCCTCCCCCTACCGTATTGACCACGAAGGCGTTACAGGCCATCACGGTGGCCGAGTACGGATAGGTAAGCGTGACCGTGCCGCATTCGCCTGGAGGAATAGCGCTACCGGTGTTGCCGATACCGAAGGTGACCGGCGGCGGCGTACCCAGGACGACCGCGTCGATCGAAAGCGAGCACGGGTCGCCGCGTGGATGCCCGAAGTGAAGCGAGATCCCGCTGGCGCGGATGGGACTGGGCAGGTTGGCACACGGGAACGCGATCTCAGGAACGAACGAGAAGGCGCAGGCGTCCGTGCCGTGTACCAGGCTCAGGCTGAAGTACTCCTGGCCCAGGGGCACGGTGGTCATCCGCGCCTTGTTCAGGAGCGTGACGCTCGGGCAGACCTCGGGGAATGCCAGGTCGGCCGAAAAGCTGAACGAGCAGTCCCCCTTCTCGAGCACGTAGAAGGTCGCCGCCGCCTCCGCCACGGTCGGCACCGTGGCCACCTTGGCGGTGTACTTGGCAGCCTGCCGCGGGCATGGGAAGGCGATCTCGAGGCCCAGCTGGTACGAGCAGTCTGAGCCGTCGGGGGCGAAGCTCAAGTAGGCGCCCTCCTGGCCCGCAGGGACCGTGCGGACCACGGGGGGCTTGAGCGCGAACTGAACGCAGTTGGTGTACGGGAAGGCGGCGTCGACGGCGAAGCCCAGGTTGCACGAGCCCGCGTCGGTGACGGTCAGGTTGATGTACTCCGAGCCCGGCAGGGCGTGCGCGATCGTGCCCGCGTAGGTGGCGGCCACGGTCGGGCAGGGGAAGCCGATGTGGGCCACGAAGTCGAAAGCACAGGCGGCGTCGGCCGGCGCCGAGACGCTGGTGATCGAACCATCGCTGTTCTGAATGTACCAGACGCCGTCGTGGTGCTTGGGGTTGAAGCCGCCGCGAAAATAGCCCTGTCCCGGCGGCGTCGTCGTCACCGTCGGCTGTGCGGGCGCGGGGTCGGGGGGCAGGGCCGGACACTCGATCGGGAAGGCGGCGGCCAGGCCGAAGCTGAAGGCGCAGTCAGGGAGCTGGGAGACCGTCAGGACGATCGATTCACCGCCGGCGGCCACCCGCTGCACGGTCCCCGTAACGGTCTGCTCCATAACGGGACACAGCGGCGGCGGCGGCACCGGCGCCAGGGTGACCGTGGGGCAGGTGTTGATGGGCTCGGGCCCCTCCGGCACGCTGGTATCGGAGAACCAGCCCAGGGTCGGCACAGCCGAAACCGGTTCGATCGGGCAGCTGGTAGCGGGAAAGGCTGAGGGCACCGCGGCTCCCTCCGCAGGTCGCGGCGGCGTCCTGCCGCCCGCTGGGTCAGTCTAACCGGGTCCGGCGTCAGAGACTCTCCGAGACCCGCGAGAAGTCGTTGAAGCAGGTCGACAGATCCCGCATGTTGACGTCGATCACGACCTGGTTGTGGGCCGGATCGGGAATGACGCTGACCCCCGCGCCGGCCAAAATCGGCAGGTCGGGGCCCGGCACGCCGTTGAGCGAGCGCAGCACTTCGTTGCACCAGAGGCCGCCGGTCAAGGGGCCAGCGCTACCCGCCAACGACCAGGCCGCGGCCTCGTCGGGAAACCGTGCGGGATCGTCGCACGGCGCTCCGGCGCCGGCCCCGGGTCGGGCCCCCAGGATGATGGCGTTGGTGGCCGTGTCCAGGCTGAGCAGTGTGTTGTAGCCGGCGCGGAACCGGACGTCGCCCGTGAGGCACTGGGCCCAGGGGATGATGCCGCCGGTCGGGAACGGCCAGGAGAGCGGCGGGCAGCCGGCCGGAGCCGTGGCCCGAATGCGGTCGGCGTTGGCCACCGCCAGGTCGCGGACCCAGCTGTTAGCCAGGTTCTGCAGCAGAGTTGGCTGCACGAGCGCGTCGCCGGAAAGCGCGGTGAGGGTGGTGCTATCGGGCACGACAGCGGCGATGTCGGCCAGGCGTCCCGTGGTCAGAAAGCCCGTCAGTCCCGGCAGCTGGCAGTCGGGCGTGCTGGAGAGGTCGTCGCTGGCCGCCCCGCTTTCCCCGCTGGTGGTGAGGTAGTCAGGATCGGTCGCCAGGTCGCGGGTGAACGTGAGCTCGACCCCCACCAGGTAGGCGGCCGTCGTGGCGAAGGTGAGCGTCAACGTGGAGCCGGCCCGTGAAAGTGTTTTTAAGAACACGCTGTCGCTGCCCGTGACGAAACCGGAGAGCGGGCCGGCCAGGAAGCCGCAGTCGACCGCGACCGCCGGCGGCAGCTGACGCATGAGCGTCAGGGACGACGTCACGGGCTGCCCCACCGTGCCGGTCACGAACGGGTAGGACCGCTGGCGGTTGTCATCGAACCATCGCGTGAGGGCCATCTCAGCCTCCCAGGGTCGTGGCGCCGGAGCCGACCGCCTCGATCACGATTCCCGCGGCGGCCGTGCGGACGCGCAGCACGGTATCCACGGCCTGGGCGTCGGAGGCGGAGAGCAGGATGTTACCGGCTGCGTCGGGCTTGACGGTGAAGCTCTGCGGCCCCGAGCTGACCGCGAGAGCCCGCACGAATCGCGGCGTCGTGAACAGCCCCGTGGGGTCGCACAGCGCGCGACGGTAGAGAGGGTCGCCCACCACATCAACGCGAATCACGGCAGTGCCCACGTTCGCGACCGGGCTGTAGAGCGGCTCGGAGCCGGCGGTCGTGCTGAGCACGACGCCGTTATCGCCCACGAGCCACACTTCATCGGTCAGGAAGGTGCCGTCGTCCAGGAGCACGCCTCGCACGCCCACCTCAGGGGTGGGCATGCAGCACGAGCTCACGAACTCGGCCTGGTCGACGGTGAACGGGTGGTCGCCGGGCGCCCAGGCTGCGAACGCCGCCAGCCGCACTGGCTCGGAGACGAGCAGGCCGGCGGGGCGGTTGTAGGCGTCCAGGAGCGTGAGCGTGGCAGGCGGCGTCGCCAGCGGAAACGAGCCCGAGGCCAGCGCCGGCTGTGCCGGGTCGCCGATCGTGAGCGTGATCTGATCGTGCGCGATGTTGACGTTGGCCAGGTACATACGAGCCTGGCCGCCAATCGGCCAGAGCGCTGCGTCCAGAAACGTGCCCGGCGCCAGCTCGTCGCCGGCGGAGTTCGTGAGCGTGGCGGCGTCGGAGAACGGGTAACCCGTGAGCAGGTATTCGAGCGGGAACTCGGGATGGCGGATCCGCTGCAACGGCATCAGCTGGCCTCCTGGACCTCGAACGAGGTGAAGTAGCTGGCGGAGAAGCGGGCCGCCACGCCGAAGAGGCCCGAGCCGTCGCCGTAGCTGTTGACGAGCACGGGGCCCAGGGTCACGAGCGTGGGGCCAAAGCCTTCCGTATCCGCTGGCCCGATCAGCGCGGCGGTCAGGAGCGCCTGGCCGACGAGCGTGCCGGGCTGCACCGTGCAGCTGAGCCGGTACCACTGACTGGGAGTCGCCGCCGGCCCCACGGCGTCGATCTGGACCTGCGCGAACGCGAGCTCGCTGGCACCGTTGAACCGGCCCAGGGAGAAGGTCTGCGCGCTGAAATCGACCTCGACGTAGACGTAGGAGCCGGCACCGGCACCGCCGTAATTGACAACCAGGAAGGCGTTCAGCTGATCGGCGTAGAAGCCGCGGGCGTCGGCCGGCACGGGGGCGAAGACGCTCACAGCCGCCGTGCGATGGAAGGTGGTGGTGTCGAAGCCGTCCCAGACGGCCACTGAGCGCCGCGCCATGCCCACGCCGTTGTCCGTGGTCAGCGACCGCGCGGGCCGGAACGGGAAGTCGTCCTCACTGCCGCAGAGCAGCCCGGGGCCCACGGGCGCCGCGAACGTCCAGCCGCCGCCTGTCAGGTCCCAGCCCGAGGCGAGGCCCCCGCCGAAGCAGGTGATGTAGGGGAGCGACCCGGTGGGCCCCAGCACCAGCGAACCCTGTGACACGGGGGGAGGCGGCGGCGGCGGCAGTGACGGTATCGCCACGACGGCGGCCAGGTCCGACGGCAGCAGGCCGTTCTCATCAGGCAGATAGGGGGACAGGCAGGCCTCCTTGAGCCCCAGGGCGCAGTCAAGCACCAGGCCGGAGCCGCCGGCTATCGGCGCAGCGTCGGCGCAGCCATTGAACACGAGCGAAACGATGCCGTTGCAGTCGGGCGCCACGCCGGCCACAGTCTGAACTGGCTGAGGATCGCCGCACGAGAGGCTCTCGGGGCGGCCTGAACAGCCCCCCGCGAACTGCTCGAGCACGCTGGGAGTGGTCGTGCCAGTGCCCGCAGGGGTCGCCGAGGCCTCCGAGGCGGTGTCCGCCAGCCGAATCACGGCGACGGTGCGGCTGACGCCGTTGATCTCACGGATGTCGCCCACGACCTCAAGCGGTGTCTGGGCCCGCAGCCGCACCACGTCGACCAGGGGAGGCGCGGTGCCTTCCACGCCCAGCGAGCGCACCGGCGGCAGCGTGTAGGCACGGGCGGCTCGCGCTGTCAGCAGGCCCTGGCCGGGCTTCGAGAACCGTCCCGAGTAGGGCACGCCCAGCGCGCCGCCGCCGAACACGAGCCAGCCGCCGACCCCCGCCTGCTGTGGCGAGAGCGGCACTGCCCGATACCGCACCAGGTCGGCGCGCAGCACTGACACGGCGGCCAGGGGCTGAAGCGTGGCGTCGTCGGCGAAGGTGCTGGCGACCTGGAACGTAGCCGTCACCAGCGTGGGCGTCACGGTCACGGCGGCCAGGCACGGATAGCCGCCGTAGCTGCCGGGGTAGCGCAGCACCAGGTCGGCCACGATGTCGTCGGGCAGCCGCTGGCCCGTGTCGGAGACGCACGAGGCGCGGTCGTCGAGCGGGTAGGGCTTGGTCTCGTTGGCGTTGTAAATGCCAGGGTGGCGTACGCCCACGGCGGTTCTCCTAGCAGGCCGGACCGCCCAGAAACGGGTCAGTCGGGTTCAGTAGCGCCGTCAGGCTGGTCACGTACCGCACCGGATAGGGCGGCGGCGTGCCCCAGGCCGCCGTCACGGCCGAAGGGGGCGTCGCCACCGGCAGCGACGCGCCCGAGGGGGGATCAGGCGCGTGCACCGTCAGCGTCACGGCGGCCACCGGGCCGGCTCCGGCCACCACGGCACAGAGTCGGAACCGCGCCGTCGAGACGTCGCCCGGATTGGCGTAATCGAGGTAGATGTCGAAGACCGGCGACGTGCCCGCGATCGGCTGTGGCTGCTCACCGGCCGCGGGAGAGCCCGTGACCAGCGCCTGCGGGCCGGCCGTCAGGCTGGCGACCTCTGTGGTCAAGACCGTGAACCGCAGCAGGACCGGAGCCAGGCACGTCCCCGTGACGTTACAGAGCGAGCCTCCGACCGTCGCCTTGGCCCCCATCTCGGGGATCACGGTCAGTGTGGCGGGGCTGGCCTCACGGCAAGCCTTCTGCGCTTCCCAGCGAGCCACGTTGACCTGGTACAGGTTGCGAACGCCCTGGGCCTCGAGCGCCAGCGTCTGCCCCTCGCCCCAGAGCCGCAGCAGCCCCTTGTAGGTGCGGGCGTAATAGTCGCACTGGCAGCACGCCTGACAGTCGTCGGCGAAGTCCAGGATGGACGAGCCGGCCGGACGTGCCAGCCGGCCGCCGTAGACGCCGGTCAGCCGTTCGGCCGCCTGGATCCGCAGGCAGCCCGAGGCGTCGAGCCGGAAATTGCCTCCCGCGTCGGGCCCGATCCCGTTGATCGTGCGGATCGCGTCGGTCGCGCTGGCGCAGCCTCCTAAGGCGCCCAGGCCGGCTCCCGGCACGGCCGTGAGCGTGATCTGCGTGACGGCCCGGCCCCCGTCGGCGGTCGGGCGGATCAGGGCCGGCGTGATCGGCGAGCTGGCCGTGCTCCCTGCGCTCAGGCTGCAGTTGTAGCCGGCCACGAGCTGGACGGCGCCCCGCAGGAGCGGCGCGTCGCCGACGGCCAGGGACCGCAGCCGCAGCGGCAGGCGGTTGCAGGTGCGAGGATCGAGCCGGCCGTCGGCCGGCTCGATGGAGTTGGCATAGGTGTGAGGCGTCTCCTGGGGCGACCAGGCCGTGAAGAATGTGGCGCGGCACACGAAGGTGGGCCCGTTCCAAGTGACGACCGCCAGCCGGTTGCCCCAGGCGCTTGAGGTGCGGGCGCTAGCGGCCACCTGCGCGGCGGTGTCAAGCACCGGCTGGGCGTTGGCATCGACCACGACAACGTCGTAGGCCGCCGGGCTGGCTCCGGATAGGTTCGTGACGTAGGACAGGCGAAACGGAAGCGCCAGCAGCTCCTCGTCGTCGGTGTAGGAGATGTAGAAGTCGCCGAAGAGCTGGTACAGGTCGGACTGCGGCACCAGGAACGGGTAGTCGCCCCCCATGCCGGGGGGCTGGTCCACGCCGACGGGGGTGTGGCCCAGATTGTCGGACGGGGGCGTGGCAATGTAGACGTCCTGCCCCGGGAAGGCCGGATCGGGAAACCACGGTTCGGGGAACCAGACGTGTGTGAACATTCCCGGAGCCTAGCAGGTGGAACAGCCACGGTCGCCCAGCCGCGCGCCTAGCACGATCTGGTCCATCTGGGTGACCGAGGCCGACAGGTTGTTGATGAACCCAGTCAGCGTCTGCATCTGCTGCTGGTACCGTGCGAAGTCCTGAGTGATCGACTCCAGCTCGGAGCAGCCGCAGCAGGGAGCCGAGCACGAGTCGGACAGCTGCAGGCCGTTGCCCTGCGCCGTGAACGCCAGGCAGTTGTCGCCGGCCAGGGTGAAGTCACCGGCGGGAGTAGGCGGCACGCCGTTGATCTGGGTGATGCAGGGGAGGGCGGCGGCGTTCCCAGTGCAGCTGCAGTCGGCCACGGTCCCCTCGCCCGAGATCGCATTGATCTGGATCTGAGCGGTGTCCCCCGAGGAGATCGGCACGAGCTGGATGTTGGTGCCCGCGATCAGCTGCACGTCGCCGTAGATCGGGGCCGAGACGCTCGAGCCGTTGACCAGGTAGAGCGCCGTCACTCCACGCAGGATCGGCCGCACCGCGTCGGGGTCGAGCCGGGCCCCCGCCAGGTTGAAGCCGAAGAGGCCGCCGGGCTGGAGGTCGAGCGAGTCCAGCGTGCCGATCGTGAGCTTGCCCACCGTGTCCTGAAACGGACTGATCCCCCCCAGCGTGTACACGCTGTTGCGCGTAAAGCCCTGCCGGGGCACGAGTGCGCTGGCCACCGGCACGATCGTGCTCGAGCTGGCGCCCGAGTAGCCGATCACGAGCGAGTAGCCGGCCCCGAAGGAGCCCACGCTCGAGAGCAGAAACCGCGACGGGTCAACGTTCATGCCGGCACTGACGGGTAAATCCAACTCCAACAAGAAGTCGTCAGGAAGCGTGAACGAGCCGGTCGTGTCCACGCCCGTGGCGTCGTCTGCCAGAGGGTACTTGCGCTGACTATTGAGCGAGAGCCATTGCAGGTTCCAGAGGCCCAGGGGCATCGTCCGCTCCTTTCACTCAGGAGCCCGGGGCCAGCAGGCCCACCTGTTCGAGCACGCCGACCTGGCCTGAGTAACCGTCGGGGGCCGCGCGGCTGACGGTCAGGAAGACGAGGTCGCCCGGGTTGACGGCGAACGCCGCGCAGTCCGCTTCCACGTAGTAGTCGGCTCCCGACAGCGTGCCGCGCGGCGGCGTCGTGAGCGTGGTCACTGCGGTCGGCAGCGCCACCGGAGTCGCAATCCCCGCCGGGGGCCGGGGCAGGATCTGGTACGTGACCACCAGAGGCGGCAGCTGGCCGGCGGCGCGTCCCAGCAGTCGAAGCCGGTAGGTAAGCGTGGGTGAACTGACCTGCAGGTCGTCGGGCACGCTGCACTGGGACACGAAGCCCTGCGGCAGCGCCGGGTCGAGCCCCAGATACATGGCGCCCTTGTAATACTCCTCGGTCGCTCCCATGAGCCGCGTCAGTAACGTGGGGAGCTCGAGCGTGGGCTGGCTGGCCACCGAGATCCCCACGGCGCCCGGGTAGATCGTGGGACCGCTTAAAGATTTCTGAAACGGGGCCAGGCCGGCGTCGGCGGTGAGCGTGACGTTGGGCGTGACGGCGTAGACCCCCTCGCAGACCGGCCCCTGCTGAAAGGTCTGGCCCGTGAGCGATTTGAGCACCGTGCCGCCCCGGGTCACTCCCGGCGCCACCATGAAGCCGAGGTTCAAGGCCAGCTGCAGGGCTCCCACCGACGCGGGGGACCCTGAGCCCTGGCAGGCCACGGTCAGGCGCGGGTCGGCGGAGATCAGGCTGGTCACGGCCGTGCCGTCGGTGACGAAGTTCACCCGCGTGAACCAGAGGTTCAAGGCCATGTCGACCTCGCGGGGACAGTGAGGCACGTCGCCGGCCGTGGACTCGCTGGCGTCGGGGGGCGTGTAGGGGTCGGCCGTGTTGATGGCCCAGGGCCAGGGGACGTCCTGGTAGCAGTCGGTCAGCCACCAGATCCCGTTGCGGTCGATGAGCGCCTGTCCGAGCGGGCCCAGCGGCACCCCCTCGCCCCCCTCGGTGGGATCGTTGCCTCGGTTCCACTCCAGGTAGGCGCCCTGGGGCGGGACCGGTGGCCAGAGCGGAGCCAGATTCACGTCGGCGGCGACGTTGTAGCCGAATCGGGCCAGGGGCGGCGCCAGGCCGTTGAAGCTGGCGTGGGTGGCGGGGAGCCAGCCCGCCAGGGCCGCGTTGCCGCCGGTCATGACATGGCGCTCGCCGGGTAAGGGCGGCGCCGTTGTGCCCGCGGGCCGACAGACGAGCGCCACATGATAGTGCTGGTGGCTGTCGTTGATGTCGACCACCTGGGGGCAGACCATGACGTTGCCGCCACCGTCGCAGCGAAGCACGGGGATCGGTACGGCCGGGCGGGCCTGGGTCAGGCCCCCCGGTGTGGCCGCCGACAGGTAGTACAGGCCGGCGTTGCCGGGGCTGCCGGCGGCGGCCGTCAGGTTGACGGGGGCCGTACCGAAGAGCAGGAGCTGCGCCACGGTGGCCGCCTGCTTGGACTGCACGATTCCCCACCAGAGGGCGCTGGCGGCCGTCGTGAACCGCCCGCTGACCGGATCGATTGCGGCGGCGGCCAGCGCGCGCTCGTAGCGACCGGCCGTTGGGTTGTAGTAGACCGGCATGCCGATCTGCGCCGCCGGCTCCACCGGCGCGGCCGGCAGGAATACGGTTGAGCCCAGGTTGAGCGCCTGGAACAGCTGCCAGAGGTAGTTGACGTCGCCGGAGAGCTGGCCCAGGGGTCCGTTGACGGTCCCCGGCGCCACCGGGGCCCCCGGCGCAATCAGTGACAGGAGCGGATCGAAGCCCATACCGGTCCCCTTACCTTAGGCGAAGGGTAGGTCGCACTGCACGGACAGCTGGACCCCTTCGATCTTGGCCAGCTGACTCGACGTGTCGAAGTAGAACCGGGCCACGAGCACATCCTGCGACGCGTCCAGCGGGTCCACCATGGCCACCAGGGCGCCGCCGTAGACGAGCGAGCTGACTGTAGACGAGAACGTCTTGCCCCAAACTCCCACGGCGTCGGCCGAGACGGCGAAGAACCGCGCGATGTTGCCCGCGTACAGGGACGGGTCGGTGACGGCGATCACGCCCGCGGCCAGGGGGACGCGGAGGTAGTCGTGGTTCGGGCTGGAGGCCAGCCCGGCGTAGTAGGCGGCGGCGCCGCCGCGGTCGTACGAGGGGGGCGTCGCCGTGCCGCCGCCGTTCTGGAACTCGAGGTACATGCCGCTGACCTTGTAGCGCGCATCGCCCGTGGCGAAGAGCGCGGCGGCGGCGTCGGCGGCGCCGTAGAGAATAGTGCCAGTGGCGGCCATGGGCATCCTTGCCTGGATCGCTGATCCGTTACCCGCAGACGGTGGGCAAGCCCGTGGCCGCAACGGCGGCGAACGCGGTCATGTCCACGGCCACGCTCATGACGGCGGCCGGCCCGGCCCAGGCGGCGAGCGTCGCCCCCATCGCGGTCGGTGAACCGGGCGTGTCCAGCGTAACCGGCTCAAGGTCGACGACGAATTCAACGAGCACGATAACGAGCGTTTGCGGCGGCAGGAGCGAGCGCAGCCCCCGTAAAATTGCCAGCCCGGCCCCCTCGGAACGGGCGCCATCGGGCCGCAGCCGTACGAGCGCCGCGTTGTCCCGCAGCACGTTGGCGCAGAGAAACGCCAGGGGATTGACCGTGGCGGGCAAGGCCGCGGCCGTGGGCTGGCCGCTGGGATTAGGCCGGGTATCGAGTAGCTGCGCCAGCGTCTTGCCGGCGGCTAGACCGCGGGCGTGCGCCTGCTGCCAGAACCGCTCGACCTCGCGGGGAGCGCCTCCCAGTGCGAACGAGACCTGTGTGTTGCCGTAAGGGTCGCTGGCGACGACCAGGGGCACGGACGTGTTGCAGAAGACCAGCGAGCCACACAGCCCGGGAGCGAGCAACCCCCGGCCCAGGGCCAGGGCGGCCAGCCCCGCCGGCACGGAGCCCGTGCGGAACTCGTCGAACCGCAACGTGTCAGTCAAAGCCTGACCAGCGCTCAACACGTCGCCCGGCGCCACCAGCACCGTCGCGGTGAGCGCGAACCGGTAGACGTTCCGGTCGGTGACAATGCACAGGCCCCTCGCGTCGTAGAACGTATCCACGACGGTCTCACCGTCAGCGCACGCCAGCCGCACGCCCAGGGCGGCCTCGAAGAGGACCTGCACCTGGCGGCTGGCCGTACCCCCCACAGCCGCGTCCCAGACGGCGTTGACCGCGTCTCGATAAGCGCACGAGGAGGGTGCAGCCAGCCCGGTCACGTAGCCGAACTGACGATAGACCCGCGCCGCGTCGTGGCTGGGCCGGAAGGCCCAGAGCTCACCGGCGGTGCCTCCTGTACCGTTCCAGGCGGGTCCCACGGCCACGAGCGGATCGGCCAGCGGGTCGGTGCGGAAGATGACGGCGCCTGGTACGAACCAGTAGTCCTGGCCCGCCACCAGCACCCGCGAGGGTGCCGAGACCCGGTTGCACAAAAGCGGTAGCGCCACGACGTCGGCGGGCAGAGGGTAGGCCACCCAGGGTGAGTCGGGCGTGCCGAACGTCAGCCCCGAGGTGGCTGAGAAGACCGCCGAGCCGTCAAAGGCCGGCAGGGCCGCCGGGGGTGTGTTCTGCTGCGCCTCCAGCAAGGGGAGCCAGTCCCACCGCCGCACGTCGAACACAGGTACCGTGTACCGCGACACGCTGGCGTAGAGCGCCGCCAGGTCGGCCCAGGTCTGCGCGTCCAGCCGGCCCCGGGCGTAGAGCAGAGCGCCGGCCTGCTCATAACCGCCGTAGGTCTGACCCCAGAAGGTCCCCGGCAGGGCCAGCAACGTCTCCTGACTGTCGAGCGGCCCGGTCGGAAACGTGAACACGCGGACCTCCCGGGGCCAAAAGTGTTTTCAGGCTCAGCGGCTGCAGCCGTTGGGGCCGCACGTCCCGCGTCCCGCCGGCAGGGCCCGCGGGTAGAGGGTCGACGGAGACGCCGTCTGCGGGGCCGGTGGGCGCCGCTCGATGATATCGACCGCGTACCCGGTGGCCGGGTCGATCCGGCCGTACCCCCAGACTCCTTCGTTGGTCAGCCAGATCCACTGCCGCTCGATAGCCGGAGGAGGTTGTGGTTCGGGCTGAGGCTCAGGCTGAGGCTCAGGCTGGGGTTCGGGCTGAGGCGTTGGGGTCGGGGCCGGGGCCGGAGGCGGCGCGGGCACCGGCTCGGGAACCGGTAGCGGCAGCGGCAGCGGTACCGGCTCGGGGAGTCCCCGGCCGGCCGCCACCAGCAGCAGTATCAAGCCCAGCAGGAACCAGGGCGCGTGTCGCACGGTTCGGCTCCTTTCGCTCCGCTTAGGGTACGGTGGGTAGCGCGTTGGGGTCCTGGGGGTCGGCGGACACCAGCGTCACGGCGTACGTCTCGTCGGAGTTGTCCAGGTGCTTGGGCTGCCAGTAACAGCGGCCTTGCACGCCCCACTGCGTCCCCCAGCTGTTACGGCCGCCGATATACGGCTTGCCGTTGATGAGAGCGTACTGCTCGCCGGCGAAGACCTCGTGGTTGTTGCCGAGGCCGTAGCAGTAGGCGCAGATCCCGCTGCTGTCGACGTCGAAGCCCATCCCCGCGTGCAGGTCGAAGGTGATGCCGTAGCCCAGGGCGGCGGCGATCACGGCCTGCTCGAAGCCCTGAATCTGGTAGGCGGTCTGGATCTTGAACCGGGCCGCAGCCGTCTTGGCGTCGGCGTTGTAGCCGGCCGGCCGGATCGTGGCGTAGGGGACCAGCGCGTCGGGGCAGATGCCGGTCGTGGTGAGCGCCTGGTAAGCGTCGCCGGCGTTCGAGCCCGCGTCGCGGCCGCCGTTGATCAGGCTGTAGAGGAACCAGGGCGACAGCTTCGTGAAGCCGGCGCCACTGACGGCCCGCGCCAGCATCATGGCGGTCGTCCAGGCGTGCGGCAGGCAATTGTGCACGCCCACGCCTTCCGCTACGTAAGAGTGGTCGCCCTCGACTTCAAGGTTGAAGACATACCCATCGTAATCCTCGCTGGTGATTCCTCGGACTTTGCGCCAGAGGGTCTTGTCATCCTGAATGGAGCGGTAGCTGTCTCCGTCGCTGCTAACCGCCTTCTCCTGGTTCTTGGCCATGTCCAGGCACCAGGCCGGCCGTCGTGACTTGGCTCCACCGCCGTGTTGTTGTGATTGCCGGAGCTGAATCGAGGGACGGTACCCCAGGGCGTTAGCAATGTCGTACATGTTCATTGCCAGTGTGTGCGATACGGAAGCCCCGCGAAGCCTCCTGACATCCTTGAACGACCCGTCGCCGTTGAACCAGCCTCGGAAAACTCCCTCCATGAAATCACGTTTTCCGGCAGCGAGGTCAGGGTGGATTGACTTCACATCAACACGGGAGCCGCAGAGTGTCTCCAACAGTTCGGCCCAGGCTGCGCCGAAAATCTTAACCTTCCAAGCGCCATTTCCGCGTGACGCAGAATGAGCTTCGATCGACAGTTCCTCTCGAAGCAATGCGATGAGCTCGGCGACAAAAGTCGTCTCCTCGTGTTTTCCGAAGGTGTACTCAACGCGTGAGCGCGATGTATTCCCCTCCGCAAGGAAGTAACCGATGATCCTGCCGAAGCCCTCGTTAAGCGCGATGGATTCGGGTATTGCCTTGACGAGAGGGCGGACGGCCTTCCGTCCGGCAACACCCATCAGGCGGAGTTGCCGGTCAGTTGAGACGTGAACGCGCCGGCGGTCGATGTGCTCGCCGGTCAGTAGCGTTGACTTGGCGTTGGGGAGATATCTGGGAATTGCCACGTAGTCGTCGAGCTTCAGTTCCCCGGCGGCGACGTACCCGCGTCGGGTGAGCACCGGGTGGTCAGGTGTCATCCGAAGGTGACTGTGCCCCCAGAGCTGAAGGTTAATGAGTCCGGCGCTGGCCTTGCGAACCATCGTCTCGGTCACGGTACCGATGTTGCCTTCGGCTGTAAGCACTTGGCCGAGACAACGTACATCTTCGATGGCCTTCTGGCTGCCATCCGCCATGCGTATAAGCGTTTTTGGCAAGACACAAGCCCCGCGGCCGTCCTGGTCCAGGATCGGCACGTCAGTGCGCACCGAGCTGAAGGGCTTGATGTCCGCGAACTTGATGTCGGGCAGCTGGCCCGCCTTGACTCCCTGCGTCCAGGTGGGCACGGCCGTGCGGATCATGTGGTCGCGGGGGGTCGGCAGCCGTGCCATGAGCCGCTTCTCACCCCCCACGATCAGATAGGGGAACTCCTCTCCGCTCTCGGTTTGGGTAAATCCGTAGCGACGTTCGGCCATGTCACTTCCCCCGAATCTTGGTGAAGACGGCGAGCAGGTCGGCGTAGGTGGCGGGATGAGGCTGGTAGACCGGCTTGGAACGGTCCAGAGCCTGCCCCGCCAGATCATAAAACTGGCCCTTGGCGTCGTAGATCAGAAGGATGGGCAGCTTGGCCGGGTCGGGCAGATAACCGCGAAGTTTGTGTGTGTCCCAGTCGTCGGCCGTGCTGGGCAGGGCGCGAAAGTTCACGCCCAGAGTCTTGAGCGTGGCCGCAGTGCGCACGTCGGCCCGCACCGACGCGGCGGCCAACGATTCCGCCGACGGGCTTTCGGGGAAGTAGGCCTGCACTGCGTAGAGCGGAGTGACGGCACGAGCCGGCGGCACGGGGCTGGGCGCCGGTCCGGGCGCCGGTGCCGGCGTCGGCCAGGGTAGCGGTAGCGGCAGCCGCGCGTGCGTGGCCGTCACCGTCAGCACGACGCCCATCACGAGCATCGAGAGCGGGTGACTCAACAGCTTGCTGCCGGCGGCCAACCGGCTGGTGCCGGCCCGAAACATGTCCGTCAGGGACATCAGATGGAACGGTTGCGTCGTCAAGGGCGTGATGGCCGCGCCGAAGCGGGCCTGCGCGGCCGCGGCGCGCTCGGCGGCTGTGAGCTGTGCTGTCCTGGCGTGACTCAGCTCGGTCTGGGCGCTCGTAAGAGCCTGGTCGGCAGTCACCTTGTCGGTGACGGCGAGCACAAGCGCGTCGACCAGCGCCTTCACGCCGGCGGCGGGGTCGGACCCGGGGGCGGGGGCGGGGTCGGACATGGCGAATTCCCCTGGAAATACTGGATCAGTACATGTACGCAGAACGTGGCGGTCCCGAGCGCCGTCACAACCTGAGCTTCGGTCGCGGCGTCGAAATGGAGCATGTCGAGGTGGGCGGCCACCCAGAGTAGCGTCGTTAGCAGCGCCGTGATCCCCGAGCCGGTGCAAAAGGCGCGGAACCACTCAAGCGCCCGCAGCGTGCCGGATTCGGCACCGCGCACCGGCGCAACAAGCCAGCGGAGCTTGGGCGTGGCGGGAAACTCCGCCAGCCATTCGCGAATCGTGGTGGGCTGGGTCATCCTTGACCTCCTCCACCCCAATGTAGCAATCAGGGGCCGGGGATCGTTTCCAGCACGGTGAGCGCCACGTTGGCCGGATCGCAGAAGAACTGCACGGTGCGTGCGCTGACGCAGCGTCCCGGGTCGTCAGGCACGGCCAGCACATCGGAGGCGCGAAGGTAGCGCTGCGTGCCGTCGGGATAGCGGAGCCGGCCCAACAGCTCAAGGCTAGAAGCGCGGCCGCCGTTCAAGTAGGGGGCCGCCGCGGCCAGCAGATCGGCCGCGAACAGGCGGCCGGCGAAGGGCGCCGTGTTGATGACGCCAGCCAGGGCCGCCGCCATCCCAATCGTGTCGGGCGCGTCACCCCCGGCCTGCTGGTTGATCGTGAGGGTGACGGCCACGAAGCAGGGGACCGGAGCTCGCACCAGCACGTCGCAGCCGTAGCTGCGAACGGCTCGGCCCGTCAGGTAGTCCTGCACCGCGTCCAGGCCCGGCTGAAGCACCACGGCCAGTGTGTAGCTGGCCGTCGTCCCCACGGACTGGGTTGCCGGCGCTCGCGTGTCCTTGAACGTGATCACGGCGGCCTGATACCGGCTGTAGGCCCCCTCGACCAGGTTGACGACGTCGGGCACGAGCCCGCTCCCGGTCAGGTCCAGCGCCCGCGTGTCGGCCACTACGGGCAGACCGTTGAGCAGGAGCGTGGGGTTGCTGCCGGCCGGCAGGATGTCGCGTACCTCGTAGAAGCCGGGGGCCACGTCCTTGCCCAGCGAGAACTGCCAAAGGGCGTAGCCGTCGGTATCCACCCCCGTGAGGGTGGCCGTAACGGTCAGGCCGACCTGGACCGCGGTCAGAGCCGTGCGCACGTACCAGTCGACCCGTCCGCCCAGTGACAGCGGCAGAATCGAGTGCTGGTCGCGGAGCATCTCGGGATCACCGTAGCCTACGATCGACAGCGCGGTGAAACCGGCAAAGTTAGGGATCGCGCGCAGCATTGCGGCCATGTTGAGCCGGTTCGAGGGGGCCGTCGCGGCCACGCCTTCCAGTAGACGGTTAACGAGCGCCGTGTTGGTCTCGGCGTCGAGCCCGCCGGTGAAGTCGGAGGCGGCGTAAGCGCTCAGGAAGCCCCCTGGAGGCGCCTGCGGCAGCAGTACGGTGTTCTTGCGGAGATTGCCGGCGGCGCCTGCAGTCTGGGCCACGACTGTGATCGTGAACGCATAGCCGCCGCCGGCTAGCGGGATCAGGAGCACATCGGAGGCGGTGTTGAGCTGTGCCGCCTCGGTCTTGGCCGTGTAGACCTGGGTGGCTGCATACGTCTGGCCGCCGGCCGTGAACAGGGCGCCGGCGGCGATCGTGACCGTGGCGGCCCCCGAGACGACGAGCACGGCCGGCCCGGTAGCGGCGACGCCGGCGTTGCGCGTGACGCGGTAGTTCGACAGCAGGGCGGCGAGCACGGTCGGGTCCGCCAGCGTGGGGTCGGCCGTCACGGCCAGCAGGCTGCCGGCCGAGAGGTAGCGGCCCAAGTCGGTCTGCAGCGCCGAGGCGAGCACGGCATGCACATAGGTGACCAGGTCGTTGACCGGCCCGCGCTTGAGCGTCAGGCCCGGATTCAGCTCCTGCGCCCAGGCGGCCGCCTGCGCCAGGTTCTGAGTCACAAGCGCGGGGTCGAGCGTGTTCAGATCAGAGACGGGAATCGCCACGGCATTCTCCTGGTCACGGCGTCAGAGGGAGAGGAGCAAACACCGTCCGGGACGTGCCGGCCTGGCTCAAGAGCGCGATGCTGAGCGTGACCAGCCCGGAGGCGACCGTCACCCCCTGCAGGCTGGCCGAGGCGTAGCACTCGTCGAGGGGATCGGAAGTCGTTTCCTCTTGCTGGAGGTTGCGTTTGACGTCGAGCAGGGCCGAGTGAAACGACTGCTCGACGTCGGCCGGCGTCCGCCAGCGTCCCGAGCGGGCGTCGCTCATGAAGCCGCAACCGCGGGTCGGCAGGTACACGAGGCTGCCGGTCTCGGTCAACAGCTCGAGCAAGAACCGCTGCGACAGGAGCTCGATCCCGGCGACCACGACGCCCGAGTCCCCTGGCTGTGCCAGGGCCTGATACCAGGGAAACGTGCCCGAGGCCTCGAAGCCCTGAAAGGCCCCCAGGTCGAAGTCGCGTCCCACGTAGGCCGCTGTGTCGAATGGCATCAGCTGCTCGCCTTGGATTGAGCCACGAGGCCCCGAACGTATTCGAGCCCGCATTGCACGAAGGTACCGCGGTCGTCGCCCTGACCCTGCTTGCGGGCCGCGGCGTGGACTGCGGCGCGGCAGCGGGAGAGCTGCCGGAGTCGAAAGCTCCGCTCCAGCGTAGCCATATAGTGCGCCTGCGTCGTCCCGGCGATCACGTCGCCCACGACTCCCGGCTGCTGCGCGTCACTGGTGGCCGTCACGACGGTCTGGTTGGCCTGCGAGCGATCGAACGGCCCGGCCAGCGCGTCCCAGTCGTCCAGACCGCCGTTCCAGCCTGACTGGCCGGGGTCGGGCCGCATCCAGACGACCTGGTTACCGGCCGGACGGGCCGTGGCCTCGGCCGCCGCAGCCGCTTGCAGCGCCTTGAGCTGCGCCTCGAAGTTGGCGTCGACCTGCGCCTGGGATTGCGGAGTCACGGTCGCCACGGAGCACCTCCGATAGCTAAAAAAAGAAACGAGCAGCCTCACGGGGCTGCTCGTTCCAGTTTGCGCCGAAACGCTGGTTCAGTCCTTGGCGCGACGCTCCTCTTGGACCAGGTCGTGCTGGTAAGTGACCAGATAGATGCCCGCCGGCAGCGTGCGATTGCCGTGCTCGGGATGGGCTACCGTCCAGGGTTCCGTGGCCGTGACCTGCGGGCCGATGAACTGCCGGTGGTTGGCGGTTTCCGGGATCAGCGCCACTAGCGCCGCGGTGGCCTCGGACTCGTCCACCTGCACCAGCGTGACCTCACCCTCGGCCGTATGTCGGGAACCCTGCGTCGAGCCCGGGGCCAGCTGGCGTCCCGCGTACGCGTCGACCGCCGGCAGCGCCGCGGCCAGCATGACCAGATAGACGTCCCCCTGGACGACGACGTCGCCGGGCTCCATGAAGGGGATTGCAGCGTCCTCGTCGTTGCGGATCTCTTCGGCGACCTGAGCCACTCGGGTGTAAGCGGTGGCTGCGTCTTGCACTTTGGTCAACATGGTTGATTCCTCAAGCTCGATTGACGATTCGGCCGCTCAGACCGCCTGAGAGCCGACCTTGCGCTTCTGCGCACGTGGTTACAGTGCCAGGCACACGCAGAGCGAACACGCGTGCCGTGGATGGACACCCGCAGACGAGCACCGTCTCGCCATTGTTACCGGGAGTCCGCATCAGCGCCTCGTGAGTCGCCTCGATATCGTTGCGCCGCTGGTCGATGACGACCGCGCCGACCTCCTTCAGATAGCGCTTCCAGCCGAACCGCTCGATCCGGATGCGCCTGACTTCAACGTTGGTCTCCTCTTGGATTTGCCTCAGGGTCTGGGTTTCGGGCCGCAGCACGATCTGCTCGTCGACCTCCACACCGTCAATGTGCCAGAGCTGCCAGCCGTCGCGGAAGGCCAGCGACGGCCCCGTTTCGTTATGCAGCCGCTGACCGCTGGGCCCTTCGGCCATGTGCAGCGACAGCGGCCGGTCCGAGACGAAACAGTAGTCACGGCCGGGCCACCACCAGCCACACGATTCCGTCGTGGCCTGGTAGGCGACGGCCGCTGCCTCGAGCTCGGGCTTGAGCTCAAGACCGCACACCTCGCGAAGGAACGATTGGTAGGACTGCCAGGCGGCCCAATACTGGCCTCCCAGGTACTTGTTCCAGTACTGCCGCAGGGCCGCGTCGGCTCGGGTGCTTATCGCTGGCAGCGTACCGTCCGCCGCCGCTACTGGCAGCTGGCGGCGAACCGCCGCGACCACCCCGTGCAGCAACACGGGTTCGAGCTGCGCGCGCACCTCCTCCCACACGTTACCGAAGACCGCGGCGCGCACATCGCTATCCACCTCAGCCGAGACGATCTGCGCGTCCGACACCCGAAAACTCAGGTTCCGTAGGGCTTCGGCCACAGGAGAACCTTTGACGACTGCTGTCGCGCCGGCCTGCAAAGCGTTCGCGATCAGTCGGTACAGGGGTAGCTCCCCCTGCTGCTCCACCGCGCTGCAAATGGCGGCGTGCACCTCCTTGCGCAGAACCGCGGGCACCCCGGCGACCGCCGAGCCGACCGCCGAGCCGACCGCCAAGTTGACCGCCGAGTGGACCGCCAAGTCGACCTCCGAGCGGACCTCCGAGTGGACCTCCGAGCTGACCTCCGAGCTGACCGCCGAGTTGACCGCCGAGCGGACCGCCGAGAAGACCGCCGAGTAGACCTCCAAGCCGACCGCCGAGCC
>Ga0265327_10001147_pt1 | contig 36199 bp, 58 predicted proteins | sample 41621metaG_FD_202089 | JGI IMG/M metagenome (GOLD analysis project Ga0265327, IMG submission 202089) | Rhizosphere microbial communities from Carex aquatilis grown in University of Washington, Seatle, WA, United States - 4-16-21 metaG | ecosystem: Host-associated > Plants > Roots > Rhizosphere...
CAGGGATAAAAGTATGAGAGTATTGATTACTGGTGCAGACGGCTTTATAGGTAGCAATGTTCTTGAATATATGCTTGATAAGACTGACTGGGATTTTGTTTGTATTTGTAGCTGGCGACACAAGGGCAACCCCTTAAATATCAAGCCTAATGAGCGAGTTGATGTTGTTACGCATGACCTTACTGGCCCTGTGCCTGATCTCGGTCAGTTTGACTATATTCTTAACTTAGCTAGTGAAAGCCATGTTGACAGGTCAATAGAAGACCCTGTTAACTTTGTTGAAAACAATATAACTAGTACCTTGCAAATGCTTGAGTACGCTAGAAGTTACCCACCTAAAGTGTTTGTGCAATTCTCAACTGATGAAGTTTACGGTGCAATGGAGCATAAAGAGTGGGATATTCTACTACCAAGTAACCCTTACGCTGCTAGTAAGGCAGCACAAGAAATGATTGCTATTGCTTACTGGAAAACTTATAAGTTACCGATTGTCATTACCAACTCAAATAACATCATTGGTAAAAACCAAGACCCTGAGAAGTTTGTGCCGAAAGTAGTTAAGTTAGTCAATGCTGGCGACGAGGTGACTATTCATACTAGCAATGGCAGGCCAGGCAGACGATACTGGAACGCTGTGCAGAATACAGCAGACGCTTTGCTATTTATTCTTGGTTTTACACCTACTAAGTATGGCGAAATGGTAGAAGTACCAGTTATGAACGGTGAAAATATAGAGGCAGGTTTCGCTGATATGCCTGACCGTTACGCTTTAAGCGGTGGCAAGGAGCTTGATAATCTTGAAATGGCTCAGTTGATTGCCTCTATTCTAGGCAAAGAATTAAAATACACCCTGTTAGACGCTGAGACTATACGACCTGGCTACGACGAGTTCTATGCAATGACCGAGGGTGAGCTTGACCGCAAGGGCTGGGTTGCACCGTATAGCTTAGAAGAGGGCTTATCATGGATAAAATAGATGTAATATGGAAGTCATATCACAAGCCAGAGATTATTGATCGTGGCTACTGGGACGACGGTTTACTAGAAGACATCTTTAAGCAACTTCAGCTTGAGGTAGTACACCACTACGATTTTGACTGGGTAGGCAAAAAAGACGGTGCAGTTGTTATTATCAATGGTCGCACCCATATTAAAGATACTGACGCTATCAATGAAGACATTGCTAAGCTTCGCTGGGTGCTCTTCATTGACACTGGCGACGAAGAGGCAAGTTTTCCCTGGCGTAATGTTAAACACCCCATAATGCGTGTTTGGATTATGCTGCCGAGAATGAACATACATGACGACGTGAGTTATCACCTACCAAACGGCTACCGAAACGAAACCCACGAAATGCTTAAGGATATTGGTTTTCAAGACAAAGGTGTTGATTGGTTTTTCGCTGGCCAAGTCAATCATGAGAGGCGTGAGCACTGTGTCAATGAACTCATTTACCTCAGAGACAGTGGCGAAAATGCCAACGGCGTACTCTATACAGGCGATACTTTCGGCAAAGAGCTGCTACCATACAAAGAATATCTGGCTCAAATGGCCGACACCAAGATTGTTTTATGTCCGTCAGGCATTGAGAGCCCTGACAACTTCAGGCTTTATGAGGCTCTTGAGGCTGGCTGCTTACCGATTGTTGACGCTTTTAGTACCAACTTTCAGACTTCAGGCTTCTGGCGGTACTTATTTGGAGACGATATACCATTTCCTATAGTTAATTACTGGGACGTATTACCCAAGTTAATGCCCGAACTTCTGAAAGGCTACCCTGAAAATGCTAACCGTTGCTTTGCCTGGTGGCAGCTCAAGAAGCGAGAGATGAAATATAAACTGCTTGATGACGTTAAGGAGCTTTCAAAATGAGTAAGGACGTAACCGTAATAATTCCGACAAGTGCAATGCCAAGTCACCCTAGTACAGAAGTGCTAGACATTACGCTTGATAGCATACGCACTCGGCTACCAAATGCTGAGATTATAGTCATGTTTGATGGCATACCTGCCTGGCTTGAAGAACGACGAGCCGACTACGAAAAGTATAAGCAGTCAATGTTATGGAAAATAAACTATATGGAAAATTGTGTACCTCTGTTATTTGATACCCCACACCACCAAAGCTTAATGACCAAGAAAGCCTTAGAGCTAGTCAGGACACCATATATATTGTGGTCTGAGCAAGACACACCGCTACATGGCGATATATCCTTTGATGATTTGCTACCAGTCATTGAAAGTGGCTACGCAAATGTTATCCGTTTTCACTTTGAGGCAACCATACCAAAAGACCATGATCACCTTATGCTAGACCAGAAGCCGATTAGTATTTTAGGTCAGCCTTTCATACGAACTCGGCAATGGTCAGGTCGGCCACACTTAGCGAGCACTAAGTATTACCGAGACATTGCCGAGCGTTTTTGGGACGATCAGCCAAGATTTATTGAACATATCATGTATGGTATCGTCGCTGAGGGTGGTGATAACTATGATGAGCATAGGCTTCACATTTATGCCCCGAAAGGTACATTAGTAAGAAGTAAACACCTGGACGGCAGGAGATATGGAGCAGAACATTATGACCCAGCAGCCAGTTAGATTAGGTCTATGGGGTGCTCGCATGGATAATAGCGGTTTGGGCATGCAAACGTGGGAGTTCTATAACCACATGAAGCCAGCAAAAACACTTGTGGTTGACATTTCAATGCTTGAGAAAATACCAGAGCGACGAATGAAACAATACCCTGAGCGTTACCCTGACGCAATGATCATCTATGGTTTCCCAAACGAGTTTGACATACGCCAATTTCTGACTGGCCTTGATGTCGTCTTTATAGCTGAGAGTGCCTATAACATGAACTTCTACCATATTGCTAAAGAGATGGGTGTTAAAACGGCTGTGCAGTACAATTATGAGTTCTTTGATTGGTTTGAGGGCTCGATGTGGCACAACGAAACCCCTGACTTATTCATTGCACCTAGCACTTGGCATTATGACGAGGTACAATCGCTTTGTGATAAGAAAAACATTAAACACGTTTATCTACACTGTCCTGTCAACACTGAAAAAATACACAGGCGTTATATTGGTAGTGCTCTCACCTTTGTTCATATTGCTGGCCGTCCTGCTGCTAATGATAGAAACGGTACATATGCTTTTCTCAATGCTCTACAACTTGCCCCTGATGATTTACGAGGCCGAGTTTACACACAAGATAAAGATTTGGCCAACGAAATAAAGCGTGAGTTCCCAAGCGTTGATGTCAAATACAATGTCAAGGACTACACTGAAATCTATAAAAAAGGTTCAGTTCTAGTTTTGCCACGAAAATATGGTGGTAACTGCCTGCCTATGAATGAGGCTCTAGCTGCAGGTATGCCAGTGATTATGTCAAGAGTGTCACCTCAAACTGATTTCTTACCTGAAGAGTGGCTTGTTGAAGCTCAGAAGACAGATATTGATTTCGCACCACGCTTTAAACTGGACGTATACGAATGTGACCCTGCTGCACTTATGCTTAAAATGCGTTGGTTTAAGAGCCTTGATGATATGCGAATGTTAGAGATGTCACAAACCGCTAGTGATTTAGCTCACAATATTAGCTGGTCAGAGATGAAACCTAAATATGAAGAGGTGTTTGAAGCGTTATGCCAACTATAAAGCAGATGGTCAAACAGATGAGACACATTGAAAGCCAGACCGACAACGAGCCTGGTGCATATCCTGTGACATTCAAAAACGATTGGACGAAAGTAAAGTTTGTCTTACTGCTTCGCTGGTACAACTTTACAGACAAGGTAAAAAAGTTATGGTAGATTTGAAGCCTGAGGTTGATTTTGTTTTAGCACTACGCACAATAGCTATGCCTTGCAGGATAGATTATCATGCTGAGTTTCACTCTAAGCCATCTACAGGCTGCCAAAGGCGTGATAATTACGGAGACAGGTGCTTAAATTGTAGAATTATTGATAACTTGATTGATTTTAATTTTAGGTGGGCTGACGAAAAGAAGAAAAACAAGTTTGGTGAAGTTGATGGTCATTGGAGATTAAAATAATGCCACCTATCACAGTCTTTTGCCCTTTCACTAGACCTGAGTATGTCAAGAGGTGGTTTGATGATCTAGCCTCAACTGACTTACGGCCTGACATGACTAACCTAGCTTTTATCATTGATGTCGGCGAAGATGACTACGGCCAACAGCTCGGCCCTAAAATCTACATGCGAATTATGGAAGAAATGCAGCGTACCCATTACCGCAAGTTCTTAATCATACGAAACTACGATCACAAAGTACCTGGCAGCATTATATTGAGACGGCGACGCATAGCTGAAATCCATAACCAGAGCAAAGAACTCATTATAGCCCTGGACGGTAAGTATGTGCTTGGACTTGAGGACGATACTGTTTTTACTAATCTTTGTGTTGAGCGACTGTATGCACCATTCAGAGACTACGAAGACGAGCTTGGCTTTGATGTTGGCTTAGTCAGTGCTTACGAGGCTGGCCGTTGGAATATGAAAATTATAGGCATATGGGGCTTTGACAATGTGAAAAATCCTAGAGAGTGCTGGACTGAGTTGCCTGGCAAAGACTACGCAGAGATAGATGCTGCTGGCATGTACTGTTATCTCACACCAACTAGCCTGTACCTTAAGCATCATTATACAACTGAAGACATAGACCCTTATGGGCCTGATGTTCGTTACGGCTTAGACCTAAGACAACGAGGCTACCACAACTTCGTAGATTGGTCGCAACCTTGTGGTCACATAGACGGAGACACAATTATTACCCCGAATGATAATCTATATGTAGAGCGTTTTCACTTTGACGACAAGCTCAAAGGCTGGCTCAGAGATAAGCAGGCAACCTAATGCACTACACCGACATTGAAAACTTTACTGAAAATGACGAGGCAATAATAAATTGGCGTGTCAGGCATGGTGGTGCTCAACTCAAATGTCCTAAATGCTTTCGCTGGTTTAAGCTACCTAAAGACATAAAGATTGATGACAATGGCTACTGCTCAGATAGCTTTTACCATTTCTGCCAAGAGCGAGAGGTTGAGGGTGAGCTTTACGAAGACGGTGAGGGCTGGACTGTGTTAGCTCATCTAGTAGGCTGGGAGTTATAATAAGGTTATGGCTACAACACTTGATGGCAAAGACCTGACTGAACAGCAAGAGCTCTTTTGTGAGTTCTATGCTACCGATACTGAGTTCTTTGGTAATGGTGTCAAATCGTACATGGAAGCCTACCCTGATAGTGACTATAATTCTGCTCGTACTAACGCTTCAAAACTGCTAACAAATGCTAACATACTGGCTAGAATTAACGAGTTGCTTGAAGATATGGCACTCAATGACGCTTTTGTTGATAAGCAGATTGCAATGCTCATTACTCAAAATGCTGACTGGGGTGCTAAAATGTCAGCCATCAAAGAATACAATGCTCTCAAAAGTCGCATCACTAAAAAGATTGAAGTGAGTACGCCAGATGAAGAAGACCTTGAGGCTATTGTAAAGGACATAACAAATGACAGAAACAATTTACCAGACGACAGCACAGAAGCTCAAGCCGAAGCAGGAGAGGATAGTACGCCGTCTAACTGATGTTTTCCATGACGGTACTTTCACTCCTTACGGCAAGCTTCTAACCTACACACAGATATTTATAATTTACTGCATACTCTTCAGGGCATACCCACGCATTATTTTGGTGTTGCCTACCCAGTATGGCAAGTCTCTGGCCGTTGCTATTGGCGTATTACTTCGTGCTGCAACTCATGATGAGAAATGGGCTATTGTTGCACCGTCTGAGGACAAAGGTCGTATCATCATGGACTACATTATTGAGCATATATTTGATCATAGCTGGTTGATTAAAAAGCTAGACTATACTGGCACAAAATCAGCGTTGATGCAGCATAGGTCAAAAAACCGTCTAACTTTTAAAGGTGCTGGCGAGATTAGAGTATTCAGTGCTGACGCTACAAATACCCAAGCAGTTAAAAAAGCTTTAATGGGTTTTGGCTCACCAAACATTGTGCTGGACGAAAGCCCACAGTTACCTGACGATCTATACGCCACTGTTAAACGTATGTTAGGTGGCACTAAGGATAACTTCTTGCTTGAGATAGGCAACCCATTTTATCGTAACCACTTCTGGCGAATGTGGCTCAACAAGCGTTATGTCAGAGTGTGGGTTGATATTTACCAAGCATTAAAAGAGGGTAGATTTACACAGGACTTTATTGACGAAATGAAAGACGAAGCCTTTTTTGACGTGCTCTACGAGTGTAAGTTTCCTGATGAAGAAGACGCACCTGCAGGCTATCGTAGTTTGCTTGGCCTGTCACATATCGAAAATGCTTATATTACAAATGAGTTACCGCTTGGCCATGACGAAGACCACAAGCTACTTGATAGACCGATACTTGGCATTGACCCTAATCATGGTGGTGCAAACTCAACCGTTATGGTTATCCGCTATCCTATGTTTGCCAAAGTAGTGCTCAAAAAACGCTACTCAGATAGTGGTAACATCACAGAAGACATCATTGCTGACGCTATTAAGATTATTGAAGAATACGATATAGGCGACTATCGCACTGCTGTAGATGGTGGTGGTGTTGGTGCAGGCGTGGCAGACGGCCTTGAGCGTAAAGGCTACGCCGTTGAAACTGTACTATTTGGTCAAAAGCCAGAAAATACTACCCGCTACGCCAATTCAAAAGCTGAGCTTTTTATGAGACTACGCAAATGGATTATTGGCGATAACGGCAAACTGCTTAAGAATGATGGATTTTTGGAATTGAAAGAGATAAACTACAAAGAGAACAGTAGCAGTAAAGTTCAAATGGAAAGCAAAGAAGAACTTTCAAAGCGTGGTGTTGCAAGTCCTGACGTTGCCGACGCTCTAGCACTCACCTTTATTAACACAAGCAACATTGTAGAAGATGACGATTACGCTATAATCTAATTAAGGGAAAATACACATGCAGCTAAAAATAAGCCAGATCGTAAAACTTGCAGTCGCAAAACGCTTATTCGGTTATGGCCCAGTTGATGATTACTCAGCTATTGACCAATTCGCTGGCCCTGCAAAAGACATCAAACTGCTTGGCATGTACTCAGGCGTGGCGTATCGCTGTATCAACACACTCTCTGAAGCTATTGCAGGTCAATATGTGGCTTACCCATACTCCCTAGATACTCAAGGCAAAAAAGTTACAGTTATGGCTCACCCATTTTGGGACGTGCTTAATGACCCAAACCCTGATTTGACTTACTACCAACTACTTGAGGGCTCAGCCAGCTTTGTTGAGCAGTTTGGTGAGTTCTTTTGGTACTTAGTGCCAGGTAAAGTATCTGGCTCGGTTGCAGACCCTACTATGCCAGGCACAGGCATTAAGCAGATATACCTATTACGTCCTGACAAGATGGGTATTGTGCTTGATAAACAAACTGGTGATGTTATCGGTTACAAATACCAAGCTGGCACAGCAAACAAAGTCATTCCATTCACGACTGACGAGATTAAGCACTTCATGACATTCAACCCTAAAAACCCTTATCGTGGCTTTAGTACAGTTGAAGCAGCCGTTGATTACATTCAAACCGAAGAAGAAGTATCACGCTTTACTCGCAACTACTTCCGTAACAACGCTGCAATGTCTGGTATCTTGAGTGTTGAGGGCAAGCTGACTAGAGACAACTGGAATAAGTTTGTCAGGCAGTGGCGTGAGCGATACCAGGGTGTTGATAATGCTGGCAAGGTTGCTCTAGTCCGAGACAGCCAAGTTAAGTTTACCCCTGTTACATCTAGCATCAACGATATGCAGCTTACTGAGTTAAAACAGACTACCGTTGACCAGATATTGATGATGTTCAGAATACCTAAGGGCTTATTTGGCATGGAGAGCGACCAGGGTTTAGGTCGTGCTTCTGTTGAGACGCTTGAATACATCTTTGCCAAGTGGACGGTTGACAACAAGTTATCTAGGCTTGATGACTTCATTGAGGGCATACTTAAGGATTACTACCCTAAGCAGAGCTTTCTGGTTGGCCACAATAACATTATCCCTGATGACAAAGAGTTTCTGTTATCCTCATACAACCAGGGTGTTGACAGATGGATTACTCGCCAAGAGATTAGGGAGAAAGACCCTAACCTGGCCAACACTGAAATACCTGGTACTCAGCAGTTATTCACTTTGCTAACTCAAATGCCTCTTGAAGCAGCAGGTACTCAGCCTGCAGCCACACCTACCCCACCTGCCAAGTCTGGTGGAAAGGTCACGCTTGTAAAAGCAAAAAAAAAAGACTTAAAGTATAGCACCAATCAGAAAGAAGCCTTTAGGTTAATCCTTGAAAGACATTCTGCTGCCTATGCTCGCAAATATAAGCAAGCCTTTGATAAAGTGATTAAGGAACAGGAGAAAACTGTACTTGCAAACATAACTCACCTTAGAGGCAAGGGTATTGCTGATGATTTGCTAGATATGTCAGACGAAGATGCAGCCTTTCAAAACGAACTCGGCCCAGTATTGAGTGCATTGACGTTACAGCAAGGCCAGATTGCCTTAGAGTTTTCAGGCTCAGATCAGAAATACCAACAGAGCCAAGCCTTGCAAGCTGCTATCCAGGCATCTACCAAGAAGATGAGCCAGAACTTTAACCAGGAAACGCTTGATCAGCTTAATGCTACTTTGTCTGAGGGCTTAGGCAATTCTGAGAGTATTAGTGAGTTATCGGGTAGGGTAGCTTCAGTTTATGACCAAGCTAGTAACTGGCGGTCAGACCGAGTAGCTAGGACTGAATCTCAATCAGCCAGTAACGCTGCTACGCTTGACGCTTATCAGCAAAACCCTGTAGTTATATCAATGACATGGTTTGCAAATCCTGATGCCTGTGAGTACTGTGCAGACTTAGATGGTACGACTGTCGGTCTTGAAGAAGTATTTGTGGCTCAAGGCGATAGCGTTGATGTTGGTGACGATAGCTACCAGGCTGACTATGGTGATGTTGAAACGCCACCACTTCACCCTAACTGTTCTTGCACGATTGTACCTGAGATTGATGGCGGTGATATAAGTGGTAATAGCGATAATGCAGATACAGGAGAATAGTTTTCATATGAAAGAAATACATTGCTCAAACTGTGGTCGTTTCCTATGCAAGCTAAGTTTCGGTGAATTAGAATTAAAATGTCCTAATTCTAAATGTAAGGTAATAAATAGAATTAGAGTTGATAGTTACATACAGCTATTGACGGCTAAGCCAGCAGAGGCTAGTATTAAATTATGAGTACACAAAAAATACGCCAAATCTCGGCAGTCCTAGTAAACACCACGCCTTTTGTGCTTGAGACTGATACACCTGGACAATCTGCACCTGCTGACATTAACAAACTTATTCTTGCTAACTCTTCAGCTACGGCTGTTCAGGTCACACTGAGCGACGGTGTTAATAACTATTACTATGTTGTGCCTGCTGGCGGTACTGTGATTGATAACAACATCTTGTCTGACGGTGGTGACATTGCTCTGAACTTGCCTGCTAGTACACAGTGGACTTTGACACTGGCTGCTAATGTCACAAGCATCTTGGCCACAGCTACCTTTAGTTGATTGACAACACAATAAATTATAGCTATTCTTAAACCATAAGCTCATCTAAGGGCATACAGCTCAAGAGCAAGTAACTGAAATAATTAGTTATTTGTTTTGGGCTTTTTTACTAGGAGAAAACTAACATGAGCGACGTAGACAAAGATGAAAAACAGCCTATCGTAAGAGAGGTTGGTGAACGTGTTGATGTGATAATGAACATTGACCAAACTACCGTCAAAGATTTAGGTGACGGTGTTTTTTCTGCCGTAGTTACTACTTCAGATATTGACCGCATGGGTGAAAGCATTGATACCCAGGGCATTACTACCGACATGTATATGAAAAACCCAGTTGTGCTGTATGGCCACGACTACCAGGGCTTGCCGATTGGTAAGGCCACGAAACTTAGTCAGTTCAAAAACAAGCTGACTGCTACATTCCAGTTAGCTATTAAAGAATACCCATTTGCTGCTACTGTCGCTGACATGATCAAAGGTGGCTACCTTAATGCTGTTAGCATTGGCGGTGTCGTTAGAGAGTGGAATGAAAAATACACAGAAATACTTGCAATGGAGATGGTAGAGTTTTCAATCGTACCTGTACCTGCAAACCCCAGTGCTTTAATTACAGCTCGATCATTTGAAAAGGCTACAGGTAAATCAGTTGAGCAAGTTGCTGAGGAATATCACGACTTTGTGCAAGGCACTACTGCTGAGAAGCTAGAAAAAAGCCTTGACATTGATGAATTAGACCGTCATATTAAATCACTGAAAGACCTTACGGCTATACTTGAAACCGCTAAAACGGCCAAGACAAGCGAAAAGGACACTCCTGAGGCAGATGAGAAAATCATACTCACGCTTCGTAAAACTGCTGGCAAAGTCAGCGAAACAGGACAACAAATAATCAGGCTTACTAAAGCCAAGAAAGAAGAATAAATATCATGAGTGAAGTTGAAATTACCGAAGAGCTACAAAGCGAAATCGTAAAAGGTGTCGTTGAGAGCGAAGAGTTCAAAGCTGCACAGGTTAAAGTTGCTGAAGACGCTGCTAAGGCTGCTGCTGAAGCTGTGTTTGCTAAGTTTGATAAGCCTGCTAAGAAAGACCTACCTGCTGGTGACGGCGATGGTGAGGGTGAAGAAGAGGCTGACGTTGAGGGTGAAATTGAGAAAGGTATCATCAATAAGAGCATAACTGGCGTTGTTGAAAAGCAAATTGTTAAGCGTTACTTCGGTGATCGTGCTGAACTAGCCAAAGAGTTTAGTGCCATAGTTAAGAGCCCATACGCAAATATGAGCAAAGAAAAGCGATTTTACTTAGGTATTAAAGCTTTGCTTAATAAAGACCAAGAAGAAATCAAGCGACTTAATGAGTTCTCTGGCGAGATGTACGCACTTAACGCCTACAAAGATGGCCGACTTGCTGACCTAGCTGAAAAAGCTGGCTATGCAAACGACGCTGTTTCTGCCGACGGCGGTGCTTTAGTCCCTGACCCTGAGTTCAACACAACTGTTTACGAGAACTTGCCTAAGTACGGTGTTATCTTCCGAGATGGCAACGTGCAGAACACTGATCGTACTGCCGTCTACGCTCTGAGCCTGACTGGTACGATTGTCTTCACTAACGTTGCTGAAGCTGGTGCAATTTCTGGTACGAAGCTTGCCTTTGACCGTAAGCAAACCAACTTGATCAAATACGCTGCTATCGTACCTGCAACACACGAACTGACTGAAGATAGTATTGTTGACTACTGGAACATTGTTACCAACGAAATTAGTCGTGCATACGGCTTAGTCTCTGACACTCAGGTGTTCATTGACGGGACTAACGGTATTGTTCACGCAACTGGTGTACTGACCCACGCTTTGATTAGCGGTGGTGCTGGTACAACTATTGCTTGGGACGACCTGCTTGCTTCTGAGGGTAAAGTTGAAGATGCTCTTGATACTAGCGATTTTGTCTGGTACATGCGACGTGAGACATACTTCACGCTGGCTCAGCAAAAGGCTTCAACCTCTGGCTTGTACCTGTCTACTAACTTGTTAGCTGGCTGGTCGCCAAATCCAAATCAGCCTGCAACTCCCTGGGGTACGCCTGTTCACTTCTGCCGTATCTTGCCTAAAGCAACTGAAGTTGCTGGAAACCAAGCATTTGCAGTATTCGGTAGCCTGAAAAACACGAACTTCTACAACAAGAATGGCCTAGCTCTGACACTGCTTCAAGAAGCAACTGTTAAAGACAGCTCTGGCTCTGACTTCAACCTGGCAACCCAGGACGGTCTAGCCATGCGAGTAGTCGTCCGTATTCTACACATCTTGCCAAAGGGTAATGCCAGCAAGTTTGTCGTAGTCGGTGTCGGTAACGTCTCCTAGTCCTAACGACTAGCCACAAAATAAAGAGCTGCTTTGCGAGGGCAGCTCTTTTTGGTGGTATAATAAAAGCATGAGCACATCAAAAGTCATTGTCATTGTCTTAGTGGTACTGGTAGTACTTTATTTACTTCTTGGCCATGTAGTTATACGTTAGGAGTATCATGCTTGATCGCTCAAACATACATAACTCAGCTATGCTGAAGCCTGACCTTGCAAAAAAGCCTGTTAAACCAGATACTAAGAGTAAGAAAAAAGAGAAAGGCAAACAGAATGGACTACGGCAAAGACAGTTACACAACAGCAGCAGCAGTTCAAGTCTACCTAGATAGGACACTGACTTCTAATGAGCTGACTATTCTAGCTAATGTTATTCCTGCTGCCTCACGTTGGATTGACCGTACATTAGGTACTAACTTTGATAACTTAAACCAAGCAGCCTTTGGTCAGCCAGGCTCAGGTGCTACTCAAAAGCACTTTGCAGGTGGCTACAGAGAGATAAGTATTAAGCCTTGCCAGCAAATCACAGCAGTCCAGGCTATCAATCCTTATGACTTCAGTGTGTTTTATACCTACCAGACACCACTTGAATACGTTGCCAGCCCTTACGATCAGCCAGTCAAGCGGTCTTTGATTATCAAACTGAACGAGTTTACGGCTTCGCCAGGCGATCAGCTTAAATGGCCAGGTGACGAAAATGGCATTATGGTTACTGGTCTGTTCACTGAATACGATTACGTCAATTCTTGCTATCCTAACGACATTGTACTGCTCTGTAACCACATAAGTGCTGTCTGGCTGCAAAACAACCAGAACGCTGACCCATTTCAGCGAGAGCAGGTTGAGGGCCACCTAGTTATGAAGCGTATTGATGAGTTACTATTATCCGACCCTATGGTAAATCGTGTATTACAAAGCCGTGAAGAAGTATGGCTAGATGAGATGTAGCCCATGAAAAAGCTACGCCTCAGAGAGAGCTGCACAATATATGGCTCAGCCACCAGAACTAGATACGGTGACTTAAAACTTAATAATGGCACAAGCGAACTGTGTCTTTACCGCAATATTGAACAGTTAAACAGAGGTATAAACTTTCGTGAAGACGTACAGATACAGGGTATTTTCTGGTTTGACCCCTCAACAGTTGCCAAAAAAGGTAGCGTCGTGCAGTACAGTGGTCTGCTTTACCGCATAGAAAACGTCGTTACGGCCAAGCAATTACTGACTTCTAACGCTGTTCACTTCGTTAAATGCCAGGTAAGCTTGTATAGGGCAATATCATGATAAAAACTACCGTAAAGATTACAGACCACACCACTGAGTTCAAAGCTAGAACTGCTATATTCACAGATACTATGATGGCTCTTATGTCTGCCAGCATTGAGAATAAAATAAAAACAGGTGGTGAAGTACCTTTTTTGCCTAAATCAACCAAGTGGGCTCAGCGTGGGGCTTTGCGTACCTCAATTCGGTCACAAAAGGTATCTGTCGGTAACTACAAAGTTACTGCTGGTGAAAACTCACCTGCTGGTGACTATGCTGCTGCACAAGAAGCTGGTGTTACCAGAGGACACCCGATTAAGAACTACAGCACCCCTGGCACTGGGCCACATTGGTTTCAACACGCCATTGACATAGTAAAAAAGCGATCAAGCGAATATGCTCAGACCGCTAAGAAAGCTGCAGGTCTATAATGCCACCTATCAACGGACAACCAGATAGAAACGCTTGGCTCGCTGATGAACTAGCTAACCTGTTATCTAGCAACCTCGGCTTGACTATGGGTACTAATATGTTCGTCGGTGAATTACCTGAAGAGAATGTGGACGGCGTACCGCTTAACGACGCTATGTATCTGATTGAGCTACCTGGCCCTATGGGTAAAGACGAAGACTTATACCTTGATACTGAGACGCATTTATTTGACCTATGGTCTACGTCAGCCGATACAAAAACGGCCTATAGTTTACTTCATAGAGCTTATGATATACTTGAGAGGAAAGCGAATTATGCTTTAGTAAATTGGTATGTTTACTTATCGTACGCAAATAGTACAATAAGGGACGAAGACCGAAGTAGAGAGGGCAATAAGCTCTTCTCGCTTGGTATAACCGTAATTTGCCGAAACTTAAATAATATCTCATAGGGGGATAAAAAAATGGCCAACATACAAAACGTAAGAATGGGTGTCTGCAGTATCGTCTGGAACGGCGTTGATGTAGGCCACACACTCGGTGGGACTAAGGTGACTATCACCCGAAAACTCACACCATTAAAAGTTGATAAGTACGGTGACAGCAATGTTGATATGGTTGTTACTGACGTGCAGATGGAAGCAGAAGCTAAGGTTGCTGAGCCTGTAGTTGCATTGCTTAAGAACGCTATACCTGAGGGTGACTTTGAGCAAGGTGCTACTGGTAGCCGTCTCGGTATACCTGCAGGTGAGGGTGCAGCTCTTCGTGCTGGCTCTGCCCTATTAACGCTTCACCCACTTAGCAAAGCTGCTACTGACTTCTCTGAAGACGTACAGATTTACAAAGCTGTTGCAAGCTCTAGCCCAGTCATCAACTATGATGTTGCTGGTCAAAGGGTATTTGATCTTAAGTTTACTGCTTTGGTTGATGAAACTGAGGGTGCTGGTCGCCGTCTTGGTCACATTGGCCCTGTAAACATCAGCTAGTAATCTAACGAAAGGGACGACTATGAACGATAAAAAGAGTGATGTTGCTTTAGACCTAGACGCTCTAGCACCTGCAAAAGTACAAATCAATTACAATGGCAAAACTGTTGAAGTGATACCCCCTACACTTGAGCAGTACGTCAAAGTCATGGAGTTTGCCGACGCCATGAATAAGATTGAAGACAAGCAGGAAAACTATAAGCAGGTCATTGACCTTTACGGTAAAATCAAAGATTTCATTTACGAGTGCGTACCTGGCCTGAAAGACGAGCCGTTAAATGTCGCTCAGCTTACCTCTGTATTTGAACTGCTTAGCACACTGGGAGCACCGAGCGATAGAGCCGTTGAAGAGCTGAAAGAAAGAGGTATCAACCTCAAAAGCGACGGTAAAAACGACCCAAAAGCTTCAGCCTCACCAAAACAGTAGCAAGATTTATTCACTACTACCCTGGTTATAGCGTGAGGCAAGCCCTCAATGAATACGCTATAACTTTCTTCGCATTGCTCAATGAGGGCTATAAGCAAGATGTTTACGCTAAACGCTGGCAGTTAGTCGCTTCGGCCTACCCAAACATGGACGAGGAAAAGCAAGAAGAGCTTAGGGCAAGTCTTGTATTACCTGATGACGTATTGAATGATATACTTGAAAGTGAAGTAAAAGACGACATAAACACTATCAAGGACATACTAAATGGCAACTGATCTCGGACAACTAGTCTACACACTCACACTTAATGACGAGGGCTTTCAGGGTCAGTTAGGTAGTGCTTCGGCCAAAGTCAAAGAGAGTAGCGGTCAAATGTCTGGTGCTCTGGCCCAGACTGAAGAGCAAAGCGGTAAGACTGGTGGTGCTTTCTCAGGTATGGCTGCTCAGTTCGTCGCTGGCCAGGCCATGTTTACCATAGCTCAAAAAGGGCTTAGCTTAATTAAAGATACACTCAAAGATGGGGTTAAAAGCTTTGAAGACTGGCAGACAAACCAAGCTCAGATTGCTAATGCACTAAAGACTACTCATGACGCCTCTGGCCAAACCACTAAAAGCTTGAATGAATACGCTGATAGCTTGAGCTCTCAGACTGGTATTACTGGCAACGCCATAAACTCTGCTCAGGAAATGTTACTTAAATATACCAACATTGGTAAAGATGTTTTTCCTGGTGCTACCAAAGCAACTGCTGATCTAGCTTCCGCTATGTCTGGTGGTGGTGTGCCTGGTCTTGACGCTATGACTGGTGCTTCAAAGCTTCTAGGGGTTGCCTTAAGTGACCCTGAACAATCATTCGGACGCTTGAAGAAAGCAGGAGTTGTATTAACAGATCAGCAAAAAGAGCAGATTAAAACTATGCAACAAGCTGGTAATGTGGCTGGTGCTCAAAAAGCCGTCCTTGACGATTTAGCAGGCAGTATAGGCGGTAAGGCAGCGACAGCAGCCCACACTCTAGCTGGTGAACAGGCTCAGCTACACGCTAACCTTGAAAAAGTAGAGATAGTTATAGGCCAGAAGCTAACGGCTGCTTTCAAAGCCATTGAGCCGTATCTAATTAAGTTTGGTAACTGGGTTATGGAACACAAGGTAGTGCTTGCAGCCTTAGTCGGTATATTTGCAGGACTAGCAATCGCTATTGGCGTGGCACTCGTCACCGCTTTATGGGCTATTGTTGCCCCAGCTATCGCTGCCGTTATAGCTCTGTGGCCAATTATTCTTATCGGTGGTGCTATTGGTGCTATCGCTTACGAAATAGCTACTCACTGGTCAACCCTAAAGCAATGGTTTAGCGACTTTATTAGAGACGTAAAACAATGGTTTCAAGATGGTATTAACTTTGTCAAAGAGCACTGGGCTCTAATCGTTGATATTATTCTTGGGCCACTCGGTATAGTTATTACTCAAGTTATTGAACATTGGAAGTCTATTAAAAACGGCTTCTTGGACGCTGTTAATTTCGTCAAGAATGTATGGGGCAGCATTGTAAGCTTCTTCAGTGGTATCTGGCATGGTATCTCTAGTGCAGTTGGTCAAGTAGGTACTGTGCTTAAGGGTGTCTTCAGAGACGCTTTCAACGCTATTATTGGCCTATGGGACGACACAATGGGTAAACTGTTTCATGGTCAGCGTATTGGCGTTGGCCCAGCCCACTTTGACCTGCCTAATTTGAACATTCCGAAGATGGCCACTGGTGGTATTGTAGAAAGTGCAACACTAGCGTTGATTGGTGAAGCTGGGCCAGAAGCAGTAGTGCCACTTAGTAAAGGTAATAATCCTATGGGTAATACGAATTATAACTTTAGTGCTGGTTCAGTAATCCTTTCTACGGCTGAAGCAGTTGATGAGTTCTTTAATATCGGCAATCGAAGCACTGCACTTGAATTACAGGGTGGAGCACCATTAGCAGGGACGACAAGGGTTTAATATGACAGCCATTACTACCAGTCGCTATGCAATCTTCAACGGTTATAACTTAAACAATGTCCCTGGTCTTTCAGTCTATGCTATAACACCGCCAGGACAAGGCAACCGAGTTCTTAACATTTTCCCATTAGCTCGTAACTCAGCTAGAAAAGTAAGTGCTGGTTTCTACCAATCAAATAAAATACAGATTGGCGTATATGTTACGGCAGCCAGCCGAGAGGCTTTAGAGGCTGCACTTGATACGCTTTATGCTAACCTGCAGCAGCTAGAAGCTTCACTTGTAATACCTATGTCTGGTGGTACTGCCAGGGCTTACACCGCTTCATATGTTAATAGTAATATAAATAACGCTGTGCCTGGTACAGATAGCCCTAATTCTGGCTACGCTGATCTTACTTTGATATTTGAGTGTTCTGACAACTACGGCTATGATCAGTTTTTCACGCCTATGATTGGCCCAGTATCAAGCACAGGCTCACCCGATAACTGGAATTATACTTTTAAGGGTAGTGCAGATCAGCAACTACCTTTCCTGCAATTCTATTTCACAGGTGGAACTTTAGGCTCTGGTACGGTAGTTATCGGTAACTTAAACTCTGGTCAGCAAGTCTCAATCACTAGAGTGTGGGCTGTAGGCGATACGTTGCAGATAAACGCTCAAAATAATACAGTGCAGGTTAATGGTGTAGACGTGGCGTTTACTGGTGCAATACCGACATTTGGTACTGGGCTTCAGACAATTACCTACAGTGATAACTTCACCTCAAGGACTAAGCAGTTTTATTCTTATGTATATAATCGGTGGAACTAGGCTATGGCACAACCACAAAACCTATTACTACGCCAGAAATACCATCAATACAAGATATATACGCCAGCAGGCGTTTATCTCGGCTTGCTTCAAAATGTCACAACGCCTTTTCAATATAATCAACCTATAGCTACTGCCTTTGTGCAGCTACAAATTACTGTTGGTCAGACGGCAGACGTAGCAGATCAGGCTGTAACACCGATCACAGACGAGGCTGGCAACCCGATCACAGACGAGGCTGGAAATAATCTGCTTATAGAGCGTCAGCCAGACGTAGTTGGTTCAAGCAACTCAAATGCCCTAATTGCCAATGACAACATAATTGTAGTTGTTGAATACTCAAATTATTATCCGAATGGGTTAGTCAAGTTTACTGGCTATATATCAAAATGGAAAGCAACTTTTGGTGCAAGTAACGACATTTTGATTACCTGTATCAGCAATGGCCAAGACTTAGTAAACTATCCTGTCCAGGGGACACCAATACAAGACCAGGCACAAACCAATACAGATGGTAATACAACAATAAATAATCTTACCTCTACTTCATTTCAGATTATAACGCCAGGTGCTTCAACGACTACGCTTAATAGAATTACGTTACAGTTAGCTTCTGTCATTGCGAATAATCCTACTCTTACCGTCAATCTTTATGCCTCATCTTCCAGTGGAATACTTAACCTTTCTTCAGCTCTATCTGCTAATCCCCCCGACGCAACTGCATCTGCGGTAGTGGCATCTACAAGCCCGACAAACTATGATTTTATATTTAACTACACCTACCCTAATGGTACACCTGGCTATTTCATAATTATACTCACTACCACTGATACAAACGGTGTCAAGCTATACTACCAAGATGGCTCGCCGTATGCTGGCGGTAACTTATTCAATGGTAAAGGGTTATTCCCATTTGACGGTACTTGTTCACTGTACTTCAAGACCTTTTATTCTTCTTCTACAATCAATGCTGCTTACGTAAATGATGACCCCAGCTTTGTAATGAACGATTTGGTTACTAACTATAATAAGTTAGGTGGCTCTATAACTGTGCCTGTAGGTGGCTATAGTAATACAAACACACTAGCAACATACACATTTAAGATGCAGACCATTTTACAAGCTATCCAAGCAACAGTAGCTCTCGCACCCGCAAACTGGTACTGGTATGTTGACCCTGCAACTGGTGTACTACAATTTGCTAAAGCTAATACGGTTGCAGATATTACAATAATCCGCAAGAGACATATCAACGAAATAGATATTGAAGCCACCAAAGAAAACATTAAGAATACAGCTTACTTCACTGGTGGTGACGACGGTACAGCTACTAGCACAAACATCTTAGTTAAAGTTTCTAAAGCTCTTGGTGGCAACCGAGTGGGACTAGCTTTACTATCAGATAACAGGGTAAACAGTGCAACAGGTGGAACGGTGACTGCAAAGTTGATTGCTCAGAACTATTTGAATGTCAATAACTCTGAACAATACATTGCTAATGCCATAATCCAAGATCAGACCATGGACATTAACCTGCTGAAACTTGGCTTAATGGTTGGCTTCTCAGGCTTTGGTAACTTCGTTGATAACCTACTACTACAAATTGTCGGTGTAAATTACCAGTCAGACCAGGCAATTTTGCAACTCGGCACATTGCCGAAGCGTGATACCGCCGTTGTTGCAGCCATTCAAGCAGGCTTGCAATACGCTCAGACTGTTGCTAACCCATCAACACCAAGCTAGAATAAGGATAAGGACTAAAAATTATGCCAAAACAGTCACAACTCCCACAAGATGCTGCACCTACCCTACCCGATAGGCTCACTGGTTTACAGGTAGCTGCTTCACTAGCCGTCAGCTATACACTACAGACACTTATAAACTTCATTTGGACGTTAGCTAATATACCTACTGGTGCAACAAGCCCAATCACAAGGGATAACTACACCACCGTACCATTCGTGACAGGTAATACAGGGGTTTGGACTGCTGACGCTGCTGGCTCAACAAGAAACGCCTCAATGACGGCTATCACCGTATTTATCAACGGACGGTTTATAACGATTACATCTGTGACGGCTCGCACTTTCACAGCTTCAAAAGATACCTATATTGATATTCTTGATAACACTGACGGCACTGGCACACTGGTCTACACCGAAGTCACCAACAATGCAGCCTCACCAGCATTAGCAGCCAACTCTATCAGAATCGGCATTATTATAACTGGTGCTACAAACATTTTGAACTCAGGCTCAGTAAACCAGGGGCAAGAAACCATGATACTGCCAATTGCCTCAAGTAACGCCTACTCTGTTACTGACTCACTTGGCAACCTAATTTGTAATCGTGACCCTAGCAGTAAGCTGATAGGCTACAGGCAAATCCTAGCTACCTTTAATGCAGGTACAAATGCCCTGACGGACGTAACTGGATTAAACCTTGTGCCATTTATCGTGCCTGCAGGCCGTAAGATAAAGGCTACTGCTGAGGGACAACTACAACAATCAGGCACAATCAGACAAAGTTTGCTACACATTAAAGATGGATCAACAGACCTAACAAATGGTCAGGTATGGACTGGTCTTACTAACCCATCTACTGTGACACCGCAGATAGTCCTCACCCCATCAGCAGGTTCGCACACATATAAGGCAGTCATTGAGTGTGCTTCTGGTGCTAACGTATCTATTGCTGCTGCTACCACCCAGCCTGCTTATGTAAGAATTGAGTTAGAATAGGAGTAATATGTCTGCATTATTAAAACACGGCCAAAAAGTAGAATATCTTTACGAGGGTAAATGGCGTAAGGGCATTATTCATGGCGTTAAAACCCATGAGACACCCGACGGTCAGATAACCAGGGTTGCTTACTTAGTTGATACTGGCAATAAACTGAAAGTGTCTGTTGATAAACGGCATAAAGAAACAGGGCAATTCGTATTCAGCCACGAAGAAGAAACAGATCAACCCGAACAAGTTGAAGTTGAACAAACTCTTGTAAAGCTGGCGTAATCTATGCGTATGGTTGTCACTACCTCTGATGTTGAAATCTTAATTGCTACTGCAGGCATAATTGCTATCGGTGTAATTGGTAAACGGGCTGGTTGGTTCAAGATTATTAGTGGCACTAACGCTTTACTTCGTGAGCAAAACGCTATTCTTACCGAGCAGAATATTACTTTGAAAACTCAGTTAGAAACAACTACCAAGTTACATATCCAAGATAAAACTGACTGGGCTCAGCGACACAGTGAAAGCCTGACACAGATAGCCAAATTACAAGGTAAAGTTGAGACTCTTACGGCGTTGCCGTTAAGTAAGATTGACGAAACCTTAAAAGAGTTCACCGCTTTTGGTCAAAAGTTCGTTGAAAGTAATGACAAGATTTTAGAACAGCTTAAGATGTCTGCTAAAACCTTAGCAATAGATACTCAAGATGCTGCCACTCACGTTAAAGAAGTCCAAGTAAGCCTTGAAGAAAACAAATAATGATTTTGCAATATTTCCAGCAGCATTACCAAGACAATGTTATAGCTGGATTTATAAACTCTTTAATTGTCCTGGTACTCGCCTACTTCTTAATAATAAAGAAAATGCTCACCTGCCAAGAGAAGTGGTGCTTTCGTATCGGTCATCACAAAGTTACTGGTACGCACTATAAAACCTGCAACAAACACGCCACGAAAGAGATACACACCAAATGGCAGCATAAACACTACGCTAAATACCCGAAACAGCATGAGTTCTTGAAGTCAAAGCATTAGTAGTATAATAAGTTTATGAACTTAGCTCAGTTTATTGCCACCTACACAAACCAAGCTACAGATGTAGATGGTGTTGCTGCAGACATAGGCCAATGCGTACAGCTAGTATCGCTTTACTGTCAAAAGGTATTAAACGTACCCTACCCGAACGCCAATGCTAAGGACTGGTGGAATAACCCTGTCTGTCTGGCAAACTTTGATCAGGTTGCAGCAGGCCAGCCCATGTTGCCAGGCGACATTGTAGTTTGGGGAGCTTCTAATTTGATTAACTCGCCCTTGTATGGCCACATAGACATCTGTGTTTCAGCAGATGCTAATGGTTTTACAGGCTTTGATAGCAACTGGGGTGGCGTAAATAATGCACAGGGGCAGCCAGTCGCTCACGAAGTAAGACATATATTAACTGATGTGCTAGGATATTTAAGGATAAAGGAGAAACCAGCTATGAACACTGACGGAGTAGTAAACGACGATATTTGTAACTTAGTTTTTGTGGCGGTATTGCATAGACATGCAGCAAAAGTTGACCTTGATGCTTGGCGTGGCCATGATCTGGTAGACATGATTAACCAGCTCTACCATTCTCAGGAGTGGAGCGATCAGGGTGCTGTACTTGCTAATGGCTCTGGCGTTACTAAGGCCAATGTTCAAACTTATATTAACCAGCACTTGAGTTAATCATGCAAGATGACCCTAAGCTTCAGCAACTAGCTGTGTTCACCCCTGAGCAAGAGCTTAACCCTGGCTATGGTAATCATTATCTATTCTTTGTGGGTCGTGATGACGTGCATGGTATTCTATTACACCTTATCAAACAAGAAAAACTAGGCTTTGACTTCAATCAATTCGGCTTTGATGATCAAGAGTTGAATGACGCTATCTTAGCGTTGCTTAATAATCCTACTGTATCCGTCCAAGCCACACTTGATAAGTCTCAGGCAGGTGGAGTCCACGAAAGAGCTATACTATCTGCTGATGAAGCGAATGACCCTACTTTTTTGAACTCTTTTGCTATCGGTGAAAGTGCTACACACCAGATCAGCCATACCAAAGGCGGTATCTTTGTTGGCCAGGGTATCGGCTACGAGGGCTCAACTAACTGGTCTTCTAGCGGTGAGGGTGTCGGCATTAGTTTGAAAGCTGACGTTAATGCACCTAAAGGCTTCAAGGCTCAGAATAATACCTTGCTTGTGTCTACCAGTCCTGTCTTTATTTCACGTTTCCAGCGTCAGTTACTTGCCGAGCACAGGATTGCTCAAGGTCAGAAGACCGCTTAATTTGTTGGTGGGTTAGCAATGTTTGTGAAACAAACAACGAATAAATACAGATATAAAAACCACGCCCACCTTACACACTAAGTCTCTCAAGTTACAGCATTGCTATACTCACCACTGGTGTATAATAGAAGTATCAACTAAGGAGAAAAAACTATGAACTTATCAGCAATCAGTAAAGCAATAGCAGGTGGACTAGTCGGTTTAATCGTAGCTGAAGCTGCACGTTATGGCTTCCACGCTGGGGCAGAAGTAATTACAGCCTTAGGCGTAATCGTAACAGGTGTAGTCGGCTATGTTGTCGGCCACGTCGCTGTTTACTTAGCACCTGCCAACAAATAGCGTATAATTAGGGTACTAATTAACAGAAAGGACGACTATGAGTATGTTAAGTGATCTACTCGCTAAAGCTCAGCAACTAGAGATTGAGCTTGCCAAGTTTGCACAAGGTGAATTAGCTGATGCCAAAAGCCTAGCCACAGAGATTAAAGAAAATCTGCAGCACGAAGTTAGCAAAGAAGTTGGAGCACCTGCCCCACCTGCTAACCCTGGTGCTGGTGTTCAGACACTTTCTGATATTAACGGCTAAAGTGCTCTCAAGTTTGTGACATAACGTACAGACTGCTATTTAGTAGTGGGCTATAATTTTAGAGACGACACAATAATAGAAAGGTTTAATATCATGGCCGACGACAATAACCCTAATCCTGGTGGCCTTACACCAGGCATGACACCTGACGGCTCAACAGTTGGCCCACAGCCAACGCCACCAGGAACAGACGTAAATGAGTCACCGCCAAAAGACCCAGTAGTTGATACTGGCCCAAAGGCAGGCCCGAACTCTGAGGGCAAAGTCCCTCAAGAGGGTGACGGTAATTCAACCCCACCTGCACCTGCAGAGGGTGTTCAAACAACTGACGATCTAAAATAGTATTGACAACTATGGCATAAGTGTGCTATAATACTATTATGGTCAGATAACGTACCATGAGCAAGTCGGAACAGTCCTACTCATGAGAGCGTAAAACCAAAACAAAACCCCTTGAATTATCAGGGGGTTTTTCTTATGCTTAGGCCATAAGGATAAAATCAAGATGGAAAAGCATAGATCGCATCACCTCTTATTTCCTAAAAGACTATGGCGAGCACAGAAGCCCACCAGAGAGTTAAGTGGGCAGTTCTGGCTTAAAGTACCGCTTTATGATGACGCTCATGCTGAGCTTCACGCTAATGTTAGCTCTGTACCTGTGCCTGACTGGAATATTGGAGAAATCATTTTAAGACAATTTGAGCCAGTTGTAGGCGATTATTTCAAGTCAGTGGACAATCTACTACAAACGATTGATAGGGTGAGCCAGAACCATAGAAGCGACCCTGTGCAGCGAAATCTAGGCCAGCTTATGATAATGGCTATAGATTTACAAAGGCCATACGTCGTTGATGGATTGGTTATATCGGAATAGTGATATGGAACAAGAGCCTGGCCATAAAGAATTACCACCTATGTCATGGAGTTGTGAACACTGTGGCACAGAATACGAGATAGACGACAATACCACTAATCTATACGTTGACATGAAACACGACGGTAAGTATACCTTTGTTCAGTTTGACTGTAAGGCCGAAGATTGTGCTGAAGTTACCAAATACTTTACTGACCTGGATAGCACTAACGAAATAGGGGTGAGGGTGACGAACATCTATCCTATGTACGACATTCCTAAGTGGGTCAAGCAAGGTTGGAAAGAGTTACAGCACAGCAAGGAAGTTGAGCAACCAACAATAGAACTATCTTCGGTTGATGCAGATTGTTTGGTTTGGGACGCTATGATTGCTTACCTAGAACCAGACGATTTTAAGAAAGACCACCTGTAAGTTTTCTGATAATAAAACTGAACAGCTTTTGAGGATTAGCACCGTCTTGTCTAGCTTCGCTGGCAGCTCGGTGTATTTGATCAAAGGGTAAGTTATAAAATCTTGCTGCAAACCATTTTTTGTAATTTGGGTCTATAAGGTCTGAGTAATCGGTCAGCAGTCTATCTACGATTACTGAGCTAGTGGTTTTCTCCCTATTGGCTATAGGGTTAAAACTTTTATCCAATGGGCTATTGGCTATAGGGTCTTTTTGATTATTGATGATGTCTGAAACTTGCATTGCGTTGCCACCTTTTGTTATACTTAATAGTGATTGAGACAAAAGCCTCTTATGACCTCTAGTTTTCGCTAGGGGTCGTTTAATTTTTGCTTGCAAGCTTTCTGTTTGCGATTGAGACAAACAGGTCATTACATAATAGGCTCGCACAAGCACTTTGCCAAGCCCCACATATAGCGTATGAAACTACTTATGCACAACTAGTATCTGTTAAAAGTTGTCCACATGTGTGCAAGTCAACGCTAGATTATGATATATAAAAGTATTGACAAGTATATACCACAGGTGTATTGTTGAGGGGTAAACTAAACGAAAGGTATCATGAATAAAGTAAATATAATCTTAGTTACACTCGTAGTAATACTGGCAGCCAGCACAGGTTACTTCGCCTACCGAAACTGGCAAGCCTCACAAGGTGACGTAAACCATGACGGTAAAACTAACGCTTTGGACTTGTCCAAGCTACTCAGCAACTACAATAAAAAAGATTAAGTAACATAAGGGGGGCAAAAAAAATGTCAGCCAAAGAAATAGCAGAAATCAAAAAAGAGCTCGGCAGAATAACATACAAACAGCTCATGAAACTAGCTTACGAGCGAGCCCATGATGTCAGCGAAGAGCGTTTTATATTGAGGAGAATACCAGTATGCAGTTAAACAGAACGACAGTAGCCACGCTGTTTGAAATCAACTCACCGATCTGGAATGGTGGCAAAAAGAAAGTTGGCCTAGCAGCCTACAGGCTTAGTAAGCATAACGAGATACATTTTACCTACCGCCGAAAATCTGACGGTGAACTGTCGTTGCCTGATGTGTACTACTTTGATGGTGATAAAGCCAAAGATTGTGAACGACAAAACGTAAAAGGCATGGAGCTTGTGCTAGTGCCATTCAGCGACCTTGAGTTGCTTGAGAGGGTTTGAAATGAATAAAATACTTTGGTCGCTATTAACAGTATTCGTCGTGTTCGCTATATATACAACCGCTTTTCACTCTGACTGGATAGTAGTACCTACATTCCCAAAAGTCGCTGCCCTGGAATGTTCAGACAAATGTGCTCAACCACCAAACGCAAATAGGCCATACTTTGACGCTTGTGGTAACGAATATGATTACCAGGGCAATCTAATACTACCTGGCACTGGCTGTGTTTCGCCGTCACTTGTGACCCCTGTTCAAAATACGCCTACCCCTGTAAGTTCGCCGTCACCACAATTTGAGGGCAAATAATGAAAGTCTATATTGTTACCTCAGATGATATTGAAGACGGCTATCCTACGAAAGCGTTTGACACTAATGAGAAAGCAGAAGCCTATACCAAGTTAGAGAAACAAGCAAAAAAAGATATTTTCTACTCTAATCGGCAGCCTCAGTATAGTCATATTGAATGGAAAGAAAGCATGTACTACGCTGAAATAGTGGAGTTTGAGGTAGAGTGATGGTTGATACTGACGAATGTGATCACCCAAACGCCACAGTTGAAATGCTAACCTATGACAAACCTAGCTGGTGGGCTGACGCTCAAATGTTCGTGAACGACGATAGCGAAGAGCTACCTACATTAGTTTGTCCTGACTGTGGCTTTGAAGAAATCCAAGAGCCAGACAACGACGAAGATTGACTGTTATAGAATACTGATATATACTGTACTATATGGGTAAATTACTAAAACCAAGAGAAATTGCCAAACGTGGGCTGATTAAAAACAGCACTGGCGAAGATAACGAAAGCACAAACTATCAATTTGTTTTGCAACTAATTAAAGCTGGGAGATTAAAAGCCAAAAATTACGGGACTAAAAGCCGAGCATATTGGCTGGTAAGCGAGGCTGAAATCAAACGCTACCAGGCAGAAGTCAATAACTAGAAAGGGTTGCTATGAGCAAAGTGAAGATACAGATCAAGAGTTACATGGGGTCAATACTATTTGAGGCAGAGAAAGAAGAGTATACAGTTAAAAAAGCCCTGCGTGATGCTGTCCTGAGTGGTGCTGTCCTGAGTGATGCTGACCTGAGTGGTGCTGACCTGCGTGATGCTGTCCTGAGTGGTGCTGTCCTGCGTGATGCTGACCTGAGTGGTGCTGACCTGCGTGATGCTGACCTGAGTGGTGCTGACCTGAGTGGTGCTGACCTGAGTGGTGCTGACCTGCGTGATGCTGTCCTGAGTGGTGCTGACCTATATAATGTTAAGTTCTATGGTTTAGGCGGTAATACTAAAATTAAGAAAGAGCAGCTTGAGGATTTTCTAAGAGATCTCGGAATTGTAGTAGAGGAATAAAATGGACGATCTTGAACTACAGGCAGGACGACACATACAAAAGGCTGAACAGACAGCCGAGTATCTTAAGTCCAAACTATCAGACCAACAGATACCTGACCGAAAAAAAACGTATATTCAGAAAGACGTAGATGCCCTAGAGTTTCTGCTTGAGTACGCTAAAGAAGCACTTGCAGCTAGAGGCATTAAGGTTTAATCTAAAATCTCATGTCCGTAATCATTACTTACGATAAAGACGGCAACAAAATACCATCAAGAGAGTTCTTGAGCATGGTTATTGTTTTGCTTCGTAAGTGTGAGGTAGAGACGGATATGAGTTTAGTGCAGTGGCTAGAGGGCTTTGGCGACTTGGACGATCAAGAAGTAGACATTGAAAACGACAAGTCGCTACGCTCTGCTGTTTATAAAATGCTGAAAGAGAACTACTTAGATCAAGAAGAGGCCAAAAATGCCCAAGCAAATTAAAGAAGTTTCATTTATACCTATCCATGTTGGCTTTGATTATTCCACTCGGCCAATAGGCTATGTTGATGTGGCCGACGGCAACGTGGTGCTCAAGCTTAACGAAAAAGAGCAGATCGCTGTTGAAGATGTCAATACTGGCAAGGTCGTATTTGCACCTAGCTACTTAATCGTGAAAGAAGAAAACGGCGTAGTCAAAGAGATTTCGGTTGAGAGCTTTAGTCTCTTACGACAGGAGTAGTTACCCCTGATTATTATATATTGTTATTGACTTTTATATATGGCTGTGCTATTCTCAAATAGTCAACTAAAAGAAAGGGTAACTATGACAACTACACCAACAAAAACTAACACATCAAAGGAAGTTATTAAATCAGTCATGTGGCTGATTGAGGCTACATTTCGTGGCTTCGTGAGCTACATGCTCTTGGTACACTTCCGACACAACTATGTTGCTGTCGCTGCAGGGCTTTACGCACTGATCACGTCTGCAATGATTGTGATAGCTCACTTTGTCAAAGCTCATAAGTAAGAAAGGGGGCATCAATGTCCAAAGAAGAAGAAACTAAACCAACGCCACAGGCTGAGGTTATACCAAAGCCCAGCACTGTGACAGTCCGAGATACCGAGAAAACAAGCCTACTCAATCCAGAGATTTACGTTCAAATGAAAATCCTGGCAAATGATTTCATAGCTTCAAAAGCTATACCTCAATGTTGGCAAACTGCTTCTCAGGTACTTGTAGGCTTACAGACTGGCCTAGAAATGGGTATGACACCTATGGAGAGCATGAACTCTCTGTATGTAGTCAACGGTGCTGTAAACATTTGGGGCAAAGCCGTCACTAAGCGACTTCGCATACATGGCTTTCAGATTAAATATACCGACGAAACGCCAGAACAAGTGACCGCAACTATCACCAGGGCCAAAGAAAAGTACAGCTTCACATTCAAATATGCTGATGCTGACGCTTCTGGCTACACCAAAGACAGCTACGGCAAGGATAAGATCGGCTGGAAGCCTGGTCAAAACCGATTGCTCAAGCTCCGTTATGGTGCTCTGAGTGCATTACTTAAGACTGAAGTACCTGATGTGCTTGATAGTCTTAATGGCGTTGCCGAAATAGAAAACGACTTTGCCGAGCCAGCTAAGGCATTGCCAGTTGGCAGTGAAGACAAAGCTAAGCAAATCGCTGAGGCAGTCAAAAATGATAGCCCAAGCGAGTAAGGCAGAGCAAGGCAGTTACCAGTGGCTTAAAGACCGTATAGGCTTTGTCACTGCCAGCAACGTCTCTGACGTTATGGCCAAAGGTAGCGGTGCAACACGCACTAATTACATGGTCAAAATGCTTTGCGAGATATTGTCAGGTGAGCCAGTAGTCGGCTTCAAGTCAAAGTATATGCAGGACGGCAATGACAACGAGCCACTTGCTAGAGAAATATACCAGCAAATCACAGGCAACACAGTCACCGAGTTACCTTTCTACTACATCATAAAAGAAAAGCTTGGTGCTTCAAGTGACGGTGAAGTAGATGCTGACGGCATTATTGAGATCAAGAATGTCATACCAGCCGAGCAGGTCAGGTTTCTGACTACTGGCAAAATCAAGTCTGAGTACATCAAGCAAATGCAGACCCAGCTTTATGTACTTGAGAAGCAGTGGTGTGACTTCGTGAGCGTCAGTCTTGGTGACGAAGAGAAAGGTGAGTTGCCTGATCGTTACAAAGTTAAAATATTAAGGGTCAATCGTGACGAAGATATGATTTTACAGATCAGAAAAGAAGTAACATTTTTCCACCACGATTTGCAAGAGTTAATTAACAAATTAGAAAGGGTTAAGTAATGGCAGATAGTGAATTACAGGTAATATTAACAGAGCAAAATGTTGCCAAAGAAAATGCCGAGCTACTGCTCAAAGCCTTTGGTGCACCATTTGAAGAGGCAGGCAAAATCCTGGCTGAATACAAAACCATAGTTGTCACCGAAGAAGATCAGTTTGACCTCATGGCCGACGCACGAAGCAAGAGGCTTGCACTTAAGAATATCCGAGTGGACGTTGAGAAAAAGCGTAAGGAGCTCAAAGAAGACAGCCTACGCACTGGCAAAGCTATTGACAGTGTGGCCAAGTTCGTCAAAGAAATCATTGAGCCAGCCGAAGAATACCTTGAGCAGCAAGAAAAGTTTGCCGAAATAGCTCAAGAGGGACGAGCATTGAAACTTAAGCATGAACGCATAGAAAAACTTATGCAATATACTGATGACATCTCGCTCTATAACCTAGACGAAATGAATAACGATCAGTTTAACGCTTTACTCGCTACCCTCAAGTCCAGCCTTGAAGCTAAACTTGCTGAAGCCAAGAAGATTGAAGACGAACGCATAGCCAAAGAAAAAGCTGACGCCGAAGAGCAAGAGCGTATGCGTGTTGAAAATGCTAGGCTTAAGAAAGAAGCTGAAGAGCGTGAAATCAAAGCTGCCGAAGAACGTGCTAAGGCCGATAAAGAAAAAGCTGACGCCGAAGCCGAGGCAAATGCCAAGATAGAAGCTGAGCGAAAAAAGCGTGAGGCCATTGAAGCTGAACAGCGTGAAGAACGTGCTAAGGCCGAAGCTGCACGTCAGAAAGCCGAAGATGAAAAGCGTCAATCATTACTTGCACCTGACAAAGAAAAGCTGCTTGCCTTTGCTGCCAGCCTAGAGAAGTTAGAACTGCCTGCATTAGCCAGCAAAGACGCCCAAGACGTACTTAACCAGGTTGAAGAGTTGCTTGCCAAAGTTTCAACTTATATAAGGGGTAATGTTAAAGGGCTATGAACGAAGAAAAGGTCTACCCAAAACGTACTAATCAGCAGAATAAAGCATTACATGTTCTATTCAGTCTGCTGGCCAACATCTTAAACGATAACGGTTTGGATATGCGTAAGACCTTAAAGCCTGAAATTGATATACCCTGGTCTGGCCCAGCAGTTAAAGAGTTCTTGTGGCGACCAATTCAGACGGCACAACTTAATAAACGCTCAACTACTGAGCTCACCACAGTAGAAATTGACAAAGTATTTGACACGATCAATAAGCACTTAGGTGAAAAGTTTGGCTTGCATGTACCTTTTCCATCTGTTGAAGACATAATTTTACAACAAGAGGCGAAAGCTAAAAAATAAAAAGGTTATGATAAAATGAGTGGGCGACTAACAAATATGAAATATATAGCAATAGTCGCTGTAGCAGTGTTCAGCTTGATACTGGCAATTCCATTGTCACATCAGCCTGCAAAACAGCAAATTGATTTGTCTTTCAAACCTGTTACAAGTAAGGTGGCTTCTACCCCTATAGTCAAACCCACCGTTACCCACCAACTCGCTAATGCTGCAGTTGCTCAACCCACGCCAGCACCCAAACCTACAGCCCCAGCACCTACCGTTACTCTAGCCAGCTATAAATGCCAGGCTTACGCTAGTTACTTCAATCAATATAACTGGAACGCAAACACCGCTATGGCAATCTGCCAGGCCGAGAGCTCAGGCATAGCCAGTGAAATATCAGACCCCAGCATTAACTACGATCACATATCTGATTATGGCCTTATGCAGCTTCATGGAATTGCCATACTAGACCCTGCTGCAAACATTAGCTATGCTTACTATCACAAATACTTAACTCAAGGCTGGGGGGCTTGGAGTACATACAACTCTGGTGCTTACTACAAATACCTATAAGAAAGAGGTCATTTATGTTGAAACGTTACCCGACAAAACCTTGTCGGTGGTGTGGCTCAAGAAGTCACTTCCCATACCAGTGTTATAAAAACCCAAAAAAGAAAAAATACATCAGGAAAAACGGCAAATATGCGAAAGAGTGGGAGATTACTAAGCATACCTGGTACGATAGAAACCCACCAAACCCTGACCCATATCCACATTATGTCTGTTACTTACCTGGACATGGCGAATGGCTACGTCCACCTGGTGAATTAGCAGGTCTTGATAACCCATTGACCAAACCGACAACACTAGATCATGTACTTTCAAAGGGCAGACACCCTGAGCTTCGTGCTGCTCAATGGGATTTACGACCATGTTGCCCTGAGGGTAATGAAGAGAAAGGCAGTAAAGACGGAGTGCTTAAGGTAAAATGAGCCTGGGGCTAGTATAGTCGTCCTAGCCCCATTATGACTTGATTTATGAAAAGCCTATGGTTATAATGATATGTAGTAATATATAACATCAGAGGGCAAAATGAAGACGACTAAAAAACAAGGCTCAGTGTTAGAAGACCACAAACTCAAGTTTGAAATAACACCTGTTGATAAAAAGAAGCTTAAGGTAGTACCACCTAGTTTTAGCGAGAGAAGTTTACCTAGACCAAAGAGGATTAGACGGCCTGGCATTGTCAGAACATACTTCGGCTGCATGATTGAGGTAATACTTGCATGAAAATCGCTTACGTTGGTAATCGCAATAACCTTGCGTCAGACGGTAAGAGCTTCAACACCGAAGCCCATATAGCTTTGAGCCTTGAGAAGCTAGGCCATGAAGTTTTATTTATCCAAGAGAGCCTAATTGACCAGAACAACTTTGTGCAACAGGTTGTAGACGCAAATGTTGATTTCTTTTTATGGACTAGAACCTGGAAACAGACAGATGGTATTGGCTATGTCTCTGACGCTAATCTCAACGCTCTTAAAGCTGCAGGTATCTTAACAGTTAGTTTCCACCTTGATAAATATGCTGGCATACAGCGTGACGGTGGTTTGGCTTCTGATACATTCTGGCGTACAGACTATGTATTTAGTCCTGAGGGTAGTGTTCAGAGCAAGGCTATCTTTGAAAGTCATGGTATTAACCAAAGATATTTACCGCCTGGCGTATACGAGGGTGACTGTTATATTACCGAGCCTGTAGAGCATTTTAAGCATGATGTCGTATTTGTTGGCGGTGGTGAAGACTATATGCACCCTGAATGGCCATACCGAGCCAAGCTAGTACGTTGGCTAAAAGAAACCTATGGTGATAGGTTTGGCAAATACGGACACCCTGAGCGTACTGTGCGTGGCCATGAGCTTAATCAGCTCTATGCAAGCAGCAAAGTTGTGATTGGCGACAGCTTATGTAAGGACTTCTTTGACAGTTTTTACTACTCAGACCGCATGTTTGAGGTTACTGGCCGAGGTGGTATGCTGATAAGCCCATACATACCAGGCGTGACCGACCACTTTACTGACCGCAAAGAGATTGTGCTTTATGCCTTTGACAACTGGGCTCAACTTAAGTTTATGATTGACTACTACTTAGAACACAATGACGAAAGAGAAGCTATCAGGTGGGCTGGCCATAGCCGTACTCTAGCTGAGAATACCTATACTAACCGTATGGAAGAGATGATTAACACCCTTAAAGCCGAGGCAGCACTATGAGTAACTTCAGTATTGTTGCACCACAACCACTTCAAGATACAAGCAAGAAGATCTATAAGATAGTTGGCCCTGACACAGCCATATATGAATATCAACGTGCTCGCAATAATAGGGACTTTGACAGAGCTGACAAGATAACAGCCTTGCTAAAGTCAAACCATATGACACCTAGCTTTCAGGGCGATAAGTACGAAGTGCATAATCATAAAAGGTTTCTAGCTACAGACTGGAGCAACGAGTTATGAAGCGAGTGCTGACAATTACTACAGTAAATGTCTTCAAGACTGATGAGAGTTACCTTGAATGGAAAAATGCTATGATCTCACAATTATCTATTGTTGATTTTGAGAAGCTTGAAAAGGTTGGTAATTATATAATTGTTTCAGGTGATGCGACTGACGGCTCTGAAAGCCTATATACACTAGAGGTAGAGAAATGAAAATCAATCTTGGTGCTGGTGGCGACCCCAAAGAGGGCATGGTCAATGTAGACATGCTTGATTTACCAGGCATTGACGTTGTTCACAATCTTATGGACTTCCCTTACCCCTGGGACGATAACAGTGCCGACTACATTGGTGCTGTTGATTTGGTTGAGCACCTTGACCACTACACTGCCGACAGACGGCCAACTGTGATTGCTTTTATTGAAGAGGTACACCGAATACTCAAGCCTGGTGGCGAACTGTTTATGCAAATGCCTGGTTGGAAATCGCCTTTGCTTTGGATTGATGTTACCCACGTTAGAGGCTTTGATATTCAGAGCTTTGATTTCTTTGACCCTGATACTGAGTTTGGCAAGACCAGAGACTTCTATTCTGAGGCTAAGTTTAAGATAACCAAGAAGCATGAGTTTGAAAACGGTGTGCTTCAGTTCTGGCTGGTAAAGAGATGAGATACGTTGTTGTCGTGCCTTACGCTTACCAGCCATATTTTGATGAGTTCAAAGCCACGCTAAAAATACCTGAAGAGAATTGCCTATTTGTAGATGACACAAACCCTGTTGGCGGTATCGGCATTATGAAAGCTCACAACATGGGTATAGATTTTGCCAAGCAACGTGGTGCTAATTATCTGATTGTTATGAGTGCTGGCATACGCTTTGGCGAGCCTGGCGGTCTTGATTTCATTAAGGTTATTGAAGATCACCCTGAGCTGTTGGTTATCAACGGTGCTGGCCGAGTTACTTTTGACGGCGAAGAAGAGCAGGTCATTGCTATGGGCTATCACCTAACAGCTTTCAAGATGGATATTTTCCACGCTATAGGTCGCTGGGACGAGAACTTCACACCTTACGGCTTTGATGACATTGACCTTATGCTCAGAATGAAAAAATACTTTAATACCGAGTATAAAGTTGATAGTTTCCCTGTAGATATGGCTCATGTTTCACGAAGCCATAGTATTGAACTTGGCAAAGTTGTTGCACCAAGTGAGCCACGCATAGCTTATTTCACCGAGAAATGGGGTAGACACCCTGGTGCATACCAGTGGGACGGCTGGGCTTATCCGTTTAATAACCCTGATCATAATTTAAGCTACTGGCCACAGGCAGCAAATGGGAGTAAATACAATGACTGAAACACTTATCAACTACAAGTGGAAGCTCAACCTGCTTGACTTCAGGGCTACTATTCCATCATGGCCGTTTTGGGAGAAAGAACGTCTTGCTGCTATGTATAACGCTATTCGTCCTGGCGATACGATTTTAGACATTGGTGCTGAGCAAGGTGATTTATCTGTGCTATTCAAAAAATGGGCTGGGCCTGATGGCAGGATTATTCTAGTAGAGCCGTCGCCTGGCTTTTGGCCAAATATCAAAGCCACCTTTGAAATGAATGACGAGCTACCATACCAAGCATTTCAAGTGCTAGTATCAAACATCAGCGATAGCGATATAATACCGTTACCATTCCCACTCACGCCGTCATCTGTTAAAGGGTCTGGCTGGCCTAATGCTGCTGAGGGAGAAGTCAGCGATAACATAGGCTTCAGCCATCTTACTGAAAAGCCTGATATTCCAGTTATGAAGATTGACGATATGAAGCTTGATCACGTTGACATAATCACAATGGACATTGAGGGTAGCGAGTATGAGGCTATGCAGGGTGCTTACGAAACTATCATGCGAGACAAACCGATACTGTTTATCTCTGTTCACCCTGAGTTTATGTGGGCTGGCCACCACCACTCACCTGATGATTTTCACGTTATGATGGACAACTGGGGCTATGACGCTACTTTCTTAGCTTTTGACCATGAGCAGCATTACATGTATAAGCCGAGGCCAGTATGACAGAGCTAGAATACTGGGACAAAGCAGCCCAAGACCCCAATGTAAGCCATAAATACATAGCTGATGTTGAGCTTGTAGATTGCCTTGACGCTATTGTTAATAGCTTAATCGCTACAAGCATACTTGAGATTGGCTGTGGCATAGGCCGACTAACTACCGCTATTGCCGAGGGAGCACCTGCCTGTCAGCTTCATGGTATTGATATTAGCGAGAAAATGCTACAGCTTGCACCTGAGAGCTCAGTGAAGTATAAGTTGTGCAATGGCCATACCATACCTTACCCAGCAGAAAGCTTTGAAAGCGTCTACTCAATGCTTACCTTTCAACACATTGATGACGAAAACATGAAAGAATACATTGCCGAGACTTACCGAGTGCTCAAAGATAACGGCGTGTTTAGATTTCAGTATGTTGAGGGTGAACACAACGGCTTTGTTGACCACAACCATAATGAGAATGACGTTACTAACTGGCTCAAAAACGCTGGCTTTGAAATAGCTAGTGTTGATAAGGGCTTAATTCACCCACAGTGGACATGGGTAACAGGGGTAAAAGTATGAGAGTATTGATTACTGGTGCAGACGGCTTTATAGGTAGCAATGTTCTTGAATATATGCTTGATAAGACTGACTGGGATTTTGTTTGTATTTGTAGCTGGCGACACAAGGGCAACCC
>Ga0265327_10001148_pt1 | contig 36137 bp, 11 predicted proteins | sample 41621metaG_FD_202089 | JGI IMG/M metagenome (GOLD analysis project Ga0265327, IMG submission 202089) | Rhizosphere microbial communities from Carex aquatilis grown in University of Washington, Seatle, WA, United States - 4-16-21 metaG | ecosystem: Host-associated > Plants > Roots > Rhizosphere...
GATTTCGGAGTTTTGACCTAGGTTAAACTCATGGGCCACAAACGGAAGCCAACGGCGCACCAAAAGCAGGTGCGTTTTTTTATGATAGTATTTGGAGCGATAATGATAACAGTCGTTGTAGCGATTATTTTATTTATAAACCGCCCCGTGGGCGGTTATCACGGTTTTCATTGAATCAAGCCGCGCCGCCGCAGCATGGCTTCCATTGCCTTGTCCATGAGAAAATCTGCCAGCGGTTTGGTGGCTTCATCGAGCGCCGCCACGGCGGTTTGCAATTGCTTTAAATCGCCCGCGCCCTCGGAATTTTCCGTCGCCAGCGCCAATTCCACTTGTTGCGCCGTCGCCTCAATTTTGGCGCGGTAATCATTTTCCATTTCAGCGCCGTAATCGGCGAGCGCCTTGCGCGTGGCGGTGAGGGTTTCCTTGGCCTTGAGCTTGGCCTCAATCCAACGGCGTGCCGCCAGGTCATCGAAGGCATGCTCCACGGATTCTTCCACCATCTTTTGCACCGCTGCGTCATCCACGTCCACGGCGGATTTCATTTCCACGATTTTTTCCCGGCCAGTGCGGGTGTCCCGGGCCAGTACATGAAGAATGCCGTTGGCATCAATTTCAAATTGCACGCCCACGCGGGGCACGCCACGCGGGGCGGCTTCAAATTCCAGGGTGAATTTTCCCAGGCTCCAGTTGTCCCTGGCGCGCTCGCGTTCCCCCTGCAAGATGTGAATGAGCATGGAGCGCTGCTGGTCCATGGCGGTCGTGAACATTTCGCCGGCCTTGACCGGAATGGTCGAATTGCGCGGAATGATGACGTTCATCAAGCCGCCAAACGTTTCCAGCCCCAGCGAGAGCGGGGTGACATCCAGCAACAACACATTTTTAAAACCGCCGGAAAGGATTTCCGCCTGAATGGCCGCACCCAATGCCACCGCTTCATCGGGATTCTGCGAGGTGTTCAATTGCGGTCCTGCGGTGCGGTGAAATTCCGTGCCCAGCCGGAGGCCTCCGCGCGTTTCTTCAAAATCCACGCAGCCAAACAGCTCGGCCACGAATTTGCGAACCAATGGCATGCGCGTTTGGCCGCCCACCAAAATCACCTGGTCCAAGTTCTTGGGCTCGACCTTGGCGTCAGCCAGCGCCCGCAAACAATGCGGACGCGTGCGGGCAATAACATCGCGCGTGAGGTTTTCCAGTTCAGCACGCGATAATGGATAACTAAACGAAAATTCCGGCGTTAGAAATGGCAGGGCAATTTCGGTTTCAGTTTCGGATGAAAGCTTGATCTTTGCCTGTTCAGCGGCCTCGCGAATGCGGGAGAGCAAGACGGGTGAATTTTGGTGGGTTCTTACATTCGGGCCACCGGCCTGTTCAATTCGTTCCGCTAAAAATTCCACCAGCCGGCGGTCCAAATCGTCGCCGCCCAGGCGGGTGTTGCCGTTGGTGGCCAGCACCTGAAACACGCCTTCGTTCAGTTCCAAAATGGAAAGGTCAAACGTACCGCCGCCCAAATCATAAACAGCGATCTTGGATTTTTCCTTGAGCTTATCGAGTCCATACGCCAGCGCGGCCGCGGTGGGTTCGTTGACAATGCGATCCACGGTGAAGCCGGCCAGTTCACCGGCCCGCTTCGTGGCATTGCGCTGGGCATCGTTGAAATAAGCTGGAACCGTGATCACTGCGCGGGTGACTGGCTCGCCAAAATCAGCTTCGGCGGCCAGCTTCAATTTTTTTAAGACTTCAGCGGAAATTTCCTCGGGCAAATAATTTCGGCCGTGAATGGGAATGGTGACCGCGCCGGTGCCAGTGCAATTCAGCGGGTAAGTGACGTTTTTTTCTTCCTCGGTAATCTCCGCGCTGCGCCGGCCCATGAACCGTTTTACGGAATAAACCGTCTCAGCCGGTTTAACCAAGCGCACGCGATTGGCCTCGTGGCCGACCATGGCCGCCGCCTCCGCTCCGGGGAAATGCACCACGGAGGGCGTCAGCCGCTGGCCATTGGCATCCGCGATGACCAGGGGAATGCCCGAATCCACCGTGGCCACGAGTGAATTCGTGGTGCCCAAATCTATGCCGACTATCTTGCTCATGTAGGTCGTAGAATTTAAACATAAACCAGCGCTAATAAACGCTAAATTTGGGCGGCAAAAGATTTTTGCGGGGACTTTGACGGGCGCCCGGCATCGAATTTATTTTGGCCAACGCTGATTTTTTGAATTATCCGGATTCCGGCAGGTCTGTTAATAGTGAGTTGTGCGAAATGTTCCGCCCAATTTGTTTCCCGTTCGCGGGATGATGGGTTGTTGTCATTTACTCTATGACGGCGACAACACCGTCTTGCTGGACACCGGGCTGGCGGGCGAGTCAATCCGGGTGCGCCAGCTTTTTCGGCGGCTGAGGCTCCAGCCGCAATCACTCAAGGCCATTTTGCTGACCCATGGCCATCTGGACCATGCCGGCAATCTGGCCCGGCTCCAGCGCTGGAGTGGGGCGAAGATTTACGCGCATCCCAAGGAGCAGGCGCACATTGACGGCAACTATCCATACCGCGGCGTCAATCGCTGGTGCGGCCGGCTGGAAGCCATGGGGCGGAAAGCGCTGGGTTATCAGTCCGCTAAAATCGATGAATTCCTGACCGACGGACAACACCTGCCATTTTGGGGCGGCTTGGAGGTGATTCATTTGCCTGGTCATACGTTGGGGCATTGCGGTTTTTACAGCGCCAAATATAACCTGCTCTTTAGCGGCGATATGATGGCGAGCTATTGGTTTAATGTTCACAAGCCTTGGGCTATTTTTAATAGCGCACCTGAATTGATGCCTGCCAGTGCCGAGCGAATTCGCCGTTTACGTCCTCGGTGGATTCTGCCATTCCATTTTGACTTTCTGGATGGCGATCTTCACCGTCGGCGATTTGCAAAATTGTATGGCATGCAAGATTGGGCCGCGTTGCAAAGTGCCTGATTTTTTACTTTGAAAAAAGCGGCGAAAAGTTTCGTAACCAAATTTTTGTTCCGGCGGTCTGAATATACATGCGGAGTCGCCGTGAGCTGAGCCTCATCGAAGTGCTCGTGGTGATTGCCATCATTACCATTTTAGCGGTAATGGTGGCGGGTGACTGTTTATTTTAGGGCGTGTCTGCAAAATTTCTTTTTGCTAACCCAACCTGCTTTGCGGTTAAATCCACCACATGAACTGCATTGTCACCGCCGGGCCCACCTTTGAACCGCTGGACGACGTGCGCCGACTGACGAACTTCTCCACGGGCCGGCTGGGCACGGAACTGGCCAATCACCTTACGGCCTGCGGTCATTCGGTGACGTTGCTTATTGGCGAATCCGCCACCTGGCCGGGCGAACGCCGGGCCAGCCGGGTGGAAGTTTTCACCTCCACGAAGGACCTCCAGGCCAAACTCAAAGTGTTCTCACGCAAGAAGGTGGATGCCATTTTTCATGCGGCGGCCGTGAGCGATTTTTCATTTGGGAAAATGTTTGTGCGCCGGGACGGCGGCAAGCTGGTGTCGTTTAAGCCGACCAAGAAAATTTCCACCCGTGGGGGCAGTCTTTTAGTGGAACTGGTGCCTACGCCCAAAATCATAGCGGAATTGCGCGGCTGGTTTCCCCGCACATGTATCATCGGCTGGAAATTCGAGGCCGATGGCGGCCGGGCGGATGCCTTGCGGGCCGCCCGCAAACAGATGAATGAGTGTTCGACCAATGCGTGTGTGGCCAATGGCCCGGCCTATGGCAAGGGCTTCGCGATAGTGACGGCACACGGGCAAAAGCATTTTGCCACCCGTGAAAAATTATACGCCGCACTGGAGAAGACTTTGGCTTTTGCCAGGCACTAGCGGAGGTTATGCCTCAAAGTTTTTCAATTGCCGCATGGCCAGGTTCATCGGGAGCCAGCCAATGACCAGGGAGAGGGTGACAAATCCGAAGATGCTCGCTGCCACCCAGCCAGTGTGGCTGTGAAACCCGCCCCCGCCGATCACCAGCAACGTCAGGGCGGCGATGATGTAGATGGAGCTCAGCACAAAGCATAATGTCCCGCCAAATCCGCTCACAATTTTGTTTGGATTGGTTTCTTTCACATTGGGGAACAGCACGCCCAATCCCACGGCCAGTCCATTTAGCGCAAAGGTCATCACCGTAATGACCGCTCCGAAAAAGGCAACGTCATCCCAAGGCATTCGCAGGAGGTAGCAGGATAGTATTACCAGGGCGAGGGTTACCATGAGTGAAACAATGCTGGCCAGCCAGTATTTGGTTTTGACCACGCGTTGCAGACCGATGGGTGCCAGCCCGACAATCCATAAACGCTGGCCTTCCAGCGAAAATTGCGGAAAGACAAAGCGGGTGGTGACCGAGGCCAGGTTGAAGGCGCACGCGCCCAGATTTAAAAACGCCACGGCATGAATCCAAAACGGACTGGCCAGTTGATGCGTGAAATTGCGGAGGTTGATGATATAAGCGCCCAGCAGGCCGAAAAACATCACCGACTGCGCCCATTGCGTGGTGTCGCGCCAAAACATGCGCAAATCTTTTACCGCCAGTGCGCGAATGTCAGGCGGCATCAGTGGAATCAGTTTAAACACCCGTTCCAACATGCCTGGTTGTTCAGATTTAATTTCCGTGCGCGAGAAGCGCAGCTTGAGTCCGCCGCCGGGCCGGCTTTGTACTGCCGAGGCGGTATCATAGAAAATATTTCCAAACTTGGTGAAAGCGATGAGTCCAAAAAACAGCGTATGACTCAGGAGCACGCCTGCAAAGAAAATGGCACTGGCCATGATGCCTTCGGCCCATTGCAAAACAGCCGAGGACAACCAGTAACTCGGCAGGAAGGGAAACATGGTGAACCTGGTCTTGGCGAGCAGTTGGTCGAGCGCCTCCAGGGTGCGTTTATCCAGCAGGTCTTCGTCCACCGGGGTGGTCTTCCACCAAAAGGCCACGAAGGCAAGCAACAGGATTGCCGCCAGCAACAGCACCACTTGAAAACTTTTCCGGTCCAGGTGGCGGCCAATGCCAATGGCCAGCGCGGAACCCAGCACCCCCGGCAAAATAATAAACAATCCAATCAGTAAAACTGTCAGGGGATAAAAATGCCAGGGCACCCCCCGCACCAGCCCAAACGCAACCAGCAACGGTGCAATCAGGAACAGGAAAGCCCACGAAGCCAGGATGGTGGTTTCAATAAATTTCCAGTTGAAAATAGTTTGTGCCGGTACTGGCAGGGTCAGCAAGAACGCCGTTTCCCGGTTCCGAAAAAGATTCGTATACGCGATGACCAGGTTGCTCAACAGGAGCAACGCAAACAGGAAGGCGAACAGGGTGAACAACAGGCGTTCCGTGAGCACTGCGCCCAGTCCGGGAAATTTGGCAATGAACTTCATGCCATGGAAAAACAATTCAAACGCCAGCACCAGGTAACCAATGACGAAGAAGCTGATGATGCCCGTCAGCAGGCGCGATTGCTGGCGAATGGCCAGCAGCCGCCGCCAGCTATGGACCGCGTTGGTGCGCAGCAATAAGAGCAACAGCGGCGTTGGCTTGGGGCGTCCGGCAAAATTGGCCATTTCCACAACTTAACCGGCCTTGATGCGTCAGGCAAATGTTCATTGCCATAACAGCCGGTTCCTCGTGGCGATGAGCCCTGCAAAACACGTTCCCGGTCAGTTTAAAAACACGCCCTGGTTAGTTCAAAAGAAGCTTAATCCACGGCGGTGGGGCGTTTCTAGGAATCACGGTTTCCGTTGGCACATCCAGGTTGTTAACCCATTCCCAGGCGACGAACGGGTCAGTTATCATCCATAGCCGGGCGATTGCCAGGCTGCGCCAGGCGGTGTCCGGCAGGGATTCTGTCAGGGCCAGGGCTCCGGGAGCATCCGTGTTTGCCAGTTCAGCAATGCAAGTTTCCAGTGCTTTGCTTTTGGAGTCGGAGTCCGGCTGGGATTTCACCCAGTTCAAGATTGCCCCCAAGGCAGGTTGCCGTGAAGCTGTATCTGGCACCTGGCCAACCCAGCGCAATGCGCCTCGCAAATCTGTCTTCATCCAGTTATCCAGCACAGCGAGTTGAAAATAGCTGGAGGAATTGGTCAACCCCTCGTCGTCCACAATTTTTCCGTCAATGGCACTGGCGCAAGCCATGGCAGATGCAGGGTCCGCCCAGCCCAGCCGGATTAGCAGCCACTTTTGAAAATGACTGCGTTGCTGGTCGTTCACGATGGCAGCTGACGCCTTGAGCGCGCCGGGAATTTGCGCCGGTGGAATCGAGGCCGCCAGTTGATCGAGGCTGCGCCGCCGGTTGCCGTCCTGCTCCGCTCCGCCGATGTTTTGCAGCAACTGCCCAATCTGATCCTGATTCAGGTCGCTCTTTAGCGGATCAAAATTTCCGGACGCTTCAGCCGTGGCCGTGGCCAGGGCCCGGCGGTTGGCCTGCTGTTGGCGCAAGCTAATGCCGGCCGCCAGCAGGGCCAGCACCGCCAGAAGCGCAAAGACCTTGGTGAGCCGCCGCGCAGTCCGGCTTTGGTCATGAGTTTTCTGAACTTGCTGTCGCGTTTCCTCAAGTTGACTTTGAATGGTCCGGGCTTGGTTTTGAAATTCCTGAACTTGGTTTTGCGCTGCGACAAGTTTGTTCTGGGCGTCCTGAGCTTGATGGCGGGTTTCTGCGAGTTGGCTTTGTGTGTTCTGCGCCTCGCTGGTCTGCTTTTTAGTCCCGGACTCAAGCTGGTTCAGTGCTTCCCGGGCTTTACCTTCAGACGCAATTGCGCGGTTGCGGGCTTCCTCCAGTTGGTTTTGCGCGTCTCGAACTTGATTTTGAAATTCCTGAATTTGGTTTTGCGCTGCGACAAGTTTGTTCTGGGCGTCCTGGGCTTGATGCCGAGTTTCTGCGAGCTGGCTTTGTGTGTTTTGCGCCTCGCTGGTCTGCTTGCTGGTCTCGAGTTCAAGCTGCTGCTGCACTTCCCGGGCTTTGCCCTCGGCTGCGAGTGCCCGGTTACGGGCTTCCTCCAGTTGGCTTTGCGTATCCCGAATTTGATTTTGAAATTCCTGAAGTTGCTTTTGGGCTTCGCGCGCCTGGTTTTGCGCCTCCTCAATTTGGCTGTGAACGTTCGGAGGCAGGTTTTGTACTTCCAGGGCTTTGCCCTGTGCCTCGCGGGTTTCACGCCGGGCTTCTTCTAGTTGACGGCGGACCTCCTCGACTTGATTGAGTGCTTCCCGGGCTTGATTCTGAAATTCTTGAATCTGGCTTTGTGCTGCCAGGAGCTTATTTTGGGCGTCCTGGGCTTGATTATGAGTGTCTACGAGCTGGCTTTGCGCGTGTTGCGCTTCGCTGTTTTGCTGTCTGGCCGCTTCAAGCTGGGTCTGTATTTCCCGGGCTTTGTCCTCGGCTGTACGTGCGCGCGTGCGGGCTTCTTCCAACTGGTTTTGCGCGTCCCGAACTTGATTTTGAAATTCCTGAAGTTGCCTTTGGGCTTCGTGCGCCTGGCTTTGTGCTTCCTGAATTTGGCTGTGAACGTCCGGAGGCAGGTTTTGCACTGCCAACGCTTTGCTCTGGGCTTCGCGGGTTTCACGGCGGGCTTCCTCCAATTGACTGCGGGCCGCCTCGAGCTGGCTGAGTGCTTCCCGGGCCTGGTGTTGGGCTTCTGCAAAGTCAAAGAAGTGACGTTTCTGTTCGCGCCACCATAATCCATTGAATCCCACGCCAACCAACAAGGCGATCAGTTGGATTTTGGCCATCTCCAAATCGGCCTCGGCGTTTCGGTGATCGTCGGCCAGAATTTCCCGTTTCTCATCCCCGTGGCGGGCATCGACAAAAATGAATCTATCAGCCCGCCGCGTAATATCGAGCGTCCCATCCGGTTGCACCGGATGACGCATCGCCGGGACAAAACATTCCTCGTCCGGAGATATTCCGGGCTTGCTGCCAGTGCTGGCGTTAGGTTCCCCGGCAATGACGATGGGCAAAATGTGTTTGCCGCGCCCAAGTTGCTTGAAATAGCGCACGGCTTCATTCACCTGAAGACTTTTGGCCGAACGGGGTGAACAGACCACAATCAGGCAATTCGATTGCTCCAAGGCCTTCTGAATATCTGCGCTCAGGCTGGCATCATCGGGCACCTCCGGTACCTCGCGGAAAATGGGTTCAATCCGTTCGGGAATTATTTCACCGCGACTGTTGACCTGGCCCACGAATTCCGCCGGAATGGCAAAAGCCTTTAGCGCGTCGTGCAACCAATCGCCCCAGCACAGACGGCTCGCCGCCTGTGAGTCGGCGCGTTTCTCGTGATTATCCTCGTGGCTATAACAGAGAAATGCCAAATATTTAAATTCGTTATCGGTCATGCAAAGCGGACCAGAATAAATTCTTTATGGCGAAGAATCAATTCTCCGCCGAAAGTGTTTCTTGGTTTCCCACGGAGGGGGTGTTAACAACGCCAGGGTGGGGGAAGCGCTTATTTTGCTCCCCTCCGACGCTTAAATTGACACAAATTTTCCGGCCCGCTTCGATCCAGCCTCACTTTGTCGCGGCGAGGCCGGGCGGGACATTCCTTTGCGTTGCCCGCATTCATCACCCCGGGCAGTTTGAAGACACGCCCTAATGATGTTGCGCGGCCAGCGGCATTCAGGTCATATTCAGGCGTATGTCTTCAACTAATTTGTGGAGAAATTCGGCAGCGGGATTTGTATGTCTCGTGCTGGGATGGTTGATTTTGGCCCCTGCCGCCCAACTTCATGCCCAAACCAGCCCTGGTGAAACGCGGGGCTGGTGGCCACAGAAATATACCGTTACCCGCGACGCGGAGGCCGGGAAGCTGGTGTTGACCACGAGCTATTACACGATTGAACATGATCTGAAAAGGGGTGGCATCATGGATAGGATCAGCCTGACGCACGGCCAGGCTACAAATTTGCTGGTGACGCCCATGCGAGCTACAATCAATCTGCTGTTGACCAACGAGCAGGAAAACACCGACGAGGCGGAAAATGCCCGGCACGTGCTGGGGACTTTCAGTGATTACTTCGATACGGCCCCGGTGGTCACACAAAAACAGTCCGGCGACTCGGTGGTTGTATCGGTGGAAACCCGTCTGCGCAATGAGAAGGGCCAGGATTCGGGCATTCGTTCGAAGACGACTTATACTTACGACTGGGGTTATGTCAAAATTCACAAGGAGTTCATCGCCCCGAAAGCCGGGGTGAAAGTGCGGAAGCTTTCGGTCCTGTCCATGATCGTGGATCCGAGCCTGAGCGACTATGGCCATCGGCCGGGGGCTGCGGAGGAAATGGGTTCAGACTTCAACACCTGGCAATGCGGCCAGATTCGCCAATGGGGGAAAATCCGTCCGGGCACCCATCTGGACTTGCCGTTTCAAACGCGCTATATCCCGCGCTACCTGGTGCTGGCCAACCCCGGCGTGGAAGGGCTTGAATGGTTTGCCGCCGATGATTTGTCGCAGTGGGATTTTCAGTTGACCGGTCAGACCGGCACGAGCTACTGCTCCTTAAGCGCGAGCACGGACCCGCTGGGGATTTCCGTTTCGATTGACCCGTTCAGCCTGTCCACCCGTTACGAATTGCCCAAGGGCGGCTGGGTTTTATTCAAGGGAACGCTCGTTTTTGACTATTACCTTGGAGTGCCCATATTGGAAGGACACGCGCAACAACCGTGGCTGGACAAGGGTTTTCAAGCCAACGGCGGGAAATGGGTGACCGAGGCGGAGATTAAGAAAAACGCGGAGGATGGCGTCCTCACCATGCGCCTGCACAATGACGGCGACAGCAAAGGGGACGGTTTGTATTGGCGGGACGGAAGCTATCCACCTTATCCGCCCGCCGAGATGGCGAAAATGGACCAGGTCATCGCGACCTGTCACAAATACGGGATCAAGGTGGTGCCGTATTTTTCCAATCACGAGCTAAACCAGAGCACGCCGGAATTCAAGGCGCATGGCGAGGAGTGGGGCCGGAAAGTTGACGACCAGGGAAACCTTCGGCCGAATTTCTTTTATGGCGCCTTGATGTGCCTCAAATCAGGCTGGGCGGATTATTTCAAACTTTGCGTGGACCGGGTTTTGAAGAATCATGCCTTCGACGGGGTTTATTACGACTGGAACCTGGCCATGTATTGCAACAACCCGCTCCACGTCGGCCAGACGACCAACGGCGTTTCCGGGCAAAATAAAATCGGCGCCCTCGCGATCTCCCCCACGGAACATTGGGACATAGATGAATTTCTTCAGATGGTGGAATGGACGCGGAAACGGGTTGGTCCGGACGGGTCGCTGCTGCTGCACAATACGCTGGTTCCCATGTTCGCCACGGAGAACTTCGCCAACGCCGTGGTGGGCATGGAATTTACTTATGGGCAACTGTCTGTCTCCATGCCCAAGCCGGAGGAACTTCCTTTGGAATGGAATTTCGCGGGTGCCCGCTCCCGGGCCGTGATCGGCTATGGCACCATTGACGACCGGGCGCCGCGCAGGCTCCACCGCGATTATGCGCTGACGGCCCTGCTGACTTCGGTTGCGCCGTGGCCCGCTTCCGACGATTACATTGAATTCTATAAAATCCTCAAACCGCTGGGAAACATTGAACAATACAAGTTTGAGGACTGGCGAAGCAAGGCCGTGAAACTGGCGGGGGACAACTGCCTGTTTGCCATTTATAGCCGCGCGGGAGAAGCCTATATCCTGATGGCCAATCTCGGGCCGGCGGAGGCAAAAGTGCGTTGCAATATTTCGCCAGCGAAGCTCCCTTACCCTATGTCGGCGGTAACCAGCGCCGAGCTTGTCACCGGGCATGGTACAACGATGCCGGCGAATGCAAGCGCGCTGTTGACCACCGGAGAAATTGTAACTATTCCAGCCGATGACGTCGTCATGCTGCACATCAAATAGCCCACAGTGTGAAATCGGGTGCGAAGTTGCGTTTGGCGGTTCCTGCACGCGGTGTCTTGCTGAAGCAACTTATCAGGATATGCCATTAGTCATCTCGGACCCCTTTATAGGATGGTACGGACGTTGACATCCCCTTTATGGTTCTCGGATTTGATGCAGGCTAAACCTTCTCTACTTCGCAGCCGATATTAAACCCAACATCTCTTTGAGAAGAGTCGCCGCATTAGCCAAGCCCCGTGCTGTTAATGTATAGCCGGATTCCTTACTACCGGAAATTTCGGATGCGAATTCTTTCAGGTGTTTTGCAAAGTTAGGGGAATCGTATGCGTCATAATGCATACATGTCTCTTTGACCTTATCGTGAGCAATTCGGGCAGCCCCGCCGCTTAGATATGCTGCAACTCCTTTAAGGAGAAAAACGTTGTGCATTTTAGCCCTTTTGGATTTGCCAGTTACTTTGTTTGCGATCAGATCAATTTCATCTCCTCCAAGACTAAATATAGAGGACAATTGTTCTGCTGGGAGTCCATTTCGTTGTATCCACTTCTGCGCTACGGGGCTGATGCCTGTAAAGCCGCCATCATCAGAATTATTATTAGCTTCATCTTGGCCTTTGCTTTGATCATCGTGCGAATCTACTATAACCTCGTTTTGTTTTTGGTCGCTGGCTTTGCGTGATGGCGAAATTTCAAGTGTGAGATTCAGCTTTTTCAACACATATTCAATGACTCGCAACTGTGCGGGAGCGTCAAGCTCTTTGAGAACCGCATTCAATGTTGTGATGGCTTCAATTTCTTTATCAGGTTCTGGTGTGCTCATATTGGTTCTCCCACGATTAACTGCTTGGCCACAAATTTTCCCACTCGGCCTTTAGAAATTCAACAGCAAACTCTGCTGCCACGAAAGCGGCATAATCTTGCCATGAATCGGTTTTCTCTGCCGCAAAATCACATACGGCTTTAAAAGAGACGAAGCGTGGCTTTGGCTCAGGTGCCTCCTCACAGGCGCGGTATACACCATAAGTTTCCATTTCAACACCAATTAACTTTCTCCAGTTTTTTTGTATTTCCTCAATACGGCTTGCATCATCTATAACTTGGTCTGCCGCACCCAACGGCCCTACATGGAGATGATTTTCACCGCTAGGGAGAGAGCCGCTCCAACGCTTTCGGATTGCTTTAAAAATTGGATGTTGGCCGTGATATTTATGCAAAACACTCCGAAGCCTTGGATTCAGTCCAATCGGATAAGGATCCGGCAAGAATGCTCGAATTCCACCGGCATCCACAACTTTTCCTGAATTATAATCTACGCTTGGATCAGCAACTAGGACGTCACCAAATTGCTTGTTGCCTGAGCGGGTGCCAGCGGCGATTCCGATCATCACAACGATCCTTGGGCGGAATTGCAGTACAAGTTGCGTAGTTGCAATGGCCGCCGCCGTAAGCCCCATTGAAGTCGAAGTGGTTGCAACGACCTTTAGCGCATGGCCGTTCTTAGTCGTGAATTCGGTTTCACGATAAACATGGGTAAATCGAGGATTGCCCCCTTCTTTCCAAGCGCTTGCCCCACCGAGAACGCGAATAACGGCAGAAAGCTCGGGATGCTCAAGTGCACAAATAATACCAATGTCCGTCTGAAAAGCCACATTATCAGAGGCATCGGCAAGGACGATACCGCTCAAAGTTCTCAGGCGGTCAATGCCTGTGGAAGTTAGTGACCAAAGGCGTTTAGTGCCATTGGCGACCGGAGCTACTAAGCCCATGTATGCTCGAAGACTTGTATTAACATTCGATGGAATTTTTTTGCCGCAATGGAGCTTTAATAAATCTGTTACCTGCTTTGTAGCAACTGGTGCCCAATGAGCTTTCAAAGCAAAGAGCGCGGCGAGAATCTTGTATTGGTCACCCCTGTCCTTAGGTTTGACCGCGCTCAATAATCTGGCGAATTCAGACATGATTAAAACCGGGTTCCGATCTGCTAGAAAGTAGGTTCCGGTAATGCTTGCACATTATGGCTTGGCTGTCACGTCCGAACACGGAGTTGCCGAAATGTCTAATCTACAGAGTTTACGTAGGAAATTACACGGCATCGCGCCATTGTGCCACGTCCTAAAAGAAAAGGGGTCAAGAGCTGACTATTAACATGTTATTATATTCCGGGCACGGTGTGGCATGCCCAGAAAGCTGCGCGTGGAGTTGCGGGGGCGATTTATCATGTGCTGAATCGCGGGTGCATGCCTATTGTTTGATGGGCAATCTTTTCATCTGGTAGTCGAGACGCTGCGGGCCAATCTGATGGCCGCGGGACGGGCTACTTAAAGAGCGTGTGCGACTATGTGCATTTGAAGCTGGAAGCAAATTCACTTGGCGGCGTCATCGCGGCGCTGGCGCGGTTCGGGTTCTGTCTTCGCCGGCAAAGCAGCGGGTTCTTCATTCTTCCCCTCAGACTGATCGAGGAGTTGGGTCAGCTTGTTAGTATCCCCAAACCAGGCAATGGCGCCACATCGCGTGCACATGCGTGTCGTGGTTTCGATAAAGCTGTCACGCAGCGTCCAAAACTTTGTTTTCTTTGGCACGAAATAAACCAAACCCGTGCCCCGCACTTTGCCTTCCACCAGCTGGTCGTGATTGCAAACCGGGCACACCGCGCGCGCCTTGTTCAAATCATTGGAGCTTCGGAACACCTGCATTACGGAATCCAGATCTTCCTGCCAGAAGCGTGTGGAATCACCCACCTTGCGGAAGGTGATTTTGCCTTCGCGCATCCACCGGTAAAGGGTTGGCTCACCCACATCCAGGTATTCGGCCGCTTCGCGAATTGAAAACCATTTCATTTTTGCCGGTATTTCGGTGTTTTCCATAAATTTAATGACGTTAACTTCCGTGCATTATAGTTCATTTGCTATCATGTGCAATTATTTTATTGACTATGAAACCAAAAGATAGTATTTGATAGTTTATGAGAACGCGGAAATCTGGACTCTCCGACCTCAAAAGGCCACTGCGCCCGGCGTTGTCTCAAACTTGGTTGATCCCTCACTGCTATGAAAACCGCATTACTTGCCCTTCTTCTTGGTGCGCTTCCCTGCCTCCAAGCGTTTGCGAATCCAACCGCGCAGGCCACGCCACCAGCCAGGCTGACTGTTCGCGAAGTCCGCTTCGTTGCCAAACTTGCCGATGACGAGGCGCGGTTTTCGGTGCAAGTGGATGCCGAGGCAACTGGAATTGGCGCCAGCTCGATTACCTTGTTTACGGGCGACGTGGCAGTCCTCCCCGGCAAGCTGGAAAGCCAGTTAAAAATTGTGAGGGACGGTGACCGTTACCAGTTGATTGCGCCTCGCGCGGGCCAGTACAAAACCACCCTGGAAGTCATTGCGAAAATTCGGCGCGCCGATCCGTGGAACCAAATTTCATTCACCGGTCCGGCGGCAACCATCGCCTCGGTCTCGGCGCAGGCATCCGGCACCAACACCGAAGTGCAGTTGCTTGCCGGCACGCTCTTGGGGAATTTCCAAACCAACGGTATTTCCGGCCTGACCGGTTTTCTCGGAGCCGACTCGATGGTTGCCTTGCGATGGCAAAGCAAAGTGGCCGCAGTCGCCCGCAAGGCGCTGTTGACGGCGGACTCCACTGTTGCCGCCCAAGCCACCCCGACCGTGGTCCGGTACACCACCAAGCTTCACTACACCGTGGTGCAAGGCGCCACCAAGCAACTGACGATCGCATTGCCTGCCGCCCAGGCGTTAACCCGGCTCGACGGCAACCAAATTCGCGACTGGCATCTGACGCCGGAAGGGGACCATCAAACCCTTGCCGTCGAATTCATCAAGCCAGTTGAAACCAGTTATGATCTCACTCTTTATTCTGAACAGCCCGTGGATAACCCGGTGAAACCGGTGTCGCTGGATGTGCCGCAAACAATGGATACCGACCGCGAATCTGGTTCCATCACGGTGTTCGCCGAGGACATGATTGTCGAGGTCGCAGCGGCGGATGGGTTGCGCCAGGAAAATGCGCCGGACAGCGCCGTGGTTGCTTATCATTACAACGCACGGCCTTTTTCATTGGCCGTAAAGTTGAAACACATCGAGCCGGTGATATCCGTGGCTGACCGCGTTTCAGCGCGGTTGGAGGAGACGCGATTGTTGATTTCGCACAGCCTGGCTTTGAATGTGGATAAAGCGGGCATCTATACCCTGGAACTGGCACCACAACCTGGCTTTGCCGTTGCTGAAGTGCGCGGCGACGGGGTGGAAGACTGGAATGTGCATGCCGGCAAATTGCGCCTGAACTTCTCCGCCCGCGTGCTCGGTGCCCACCGGATCGAGGTTCAACTGGAACAAGCGTTCAAAAAATTCCCGGATCATGTCACCATTGCGCCGCTCCATGTGACCAGCGCCGCCACCGAGACCGCGCAAATTGGCGCGGCATCCCTGCCCGGAATCCGCCTGAAAACCGGCACCCTCTCCGGCTTGCGTGAAATTCCCGTCAATGCCCTGGCCACCCGCACGGACGAGATTCTCGCTTTTACCGCCGATCAACCGGAGTGGAGCGTTGCCATCGCCAGTGAACGCCTGGCGGCGCGAATTGTGGCGGATGTCTTCAATCTCGCCACGGTCGCTGACGGCGTGGTAGGCGGCAGCGCCACCATTCGTTACGGGCTCATGAACCAGGGCGTTCAGGAATTTCAAATCCGCGTCCCCGCCCAGTACAAAAATGTGGAATTCACCGGCCCGAACATCCGGAGCAAGGAACAGTCGGGTGAGGTCTGGACTATCGGCCTGCAGGACAAAGTCTGGGGCGGTTATACGCTGGTGGTGACTTACGATTTTCAATTCGATGCTTCCTCCACCACGCTGCCCTTGGGCGGCATTCACGCGGTCAACGTCGAGCGTGAGACCGGTTCCATCGCGGTGACCACTGCCGCCAGCCTGCAACTCACGCCGCAGGCTGCCGGGGAAACATTGCACCGCGTGGATGAAGCGGAGCTTTCGCCCGCCGACCGTGCGTTGATTACGCGCGCGGTTGTCTCTGCCTGGCAATACACCGGGGACCAGTACGACTTGAAGCTGGCCGTGCAACGGTTTGCCGAAGTGCCGGTGCTGGAGGCTGTCGCCGACCGCACCCAGATTACTTCCGTACTCACCGAATCCGGCGAAATGCTGACCCAAGCTTCCTTCATGGTGAAGAACAACGAAAAGCAATTTCAGCGTTTTGAACTTCCCACGGATTCACGTTTGTGGAGCTGTTATGTCAATGGCCTGCCCGCCAAGCCGGAGCGCGACGCGGGCTGGGTGCTGGTGCCTTTACCGCGCGACGCAAATCGCGACCAAGCCTTCGCCGTGGACATCGTGTATGCCCAGACGAACGGCGTTTTGGCTTCCACATTTGGAAAGAAACTGGCGTTGAATGCGCCGCGCACCGACATCGCCAACACCTATGCCGAATGGCAGTTGTTTGTGCCCCCGACATTACGATTGTCCGGCTTTGGCGGCAGCATGGGGGTTACGCAGGGTACCACCTATGAATTGTTGGACGCATGGCAGAAATTCCTTTCGTTCTACGGGGATGTATTGCGCGAGGCCGGGGGATTCCTTTTTGTGATTTGCCTTCTTGCTGTGCTGGTCTTTGCACTGGTCATCTCGGCAGCGCGGCGGGGCTGGAGTGGGATTTTGACCCTGCTCGGAGTCGTGGCTATTCTGTGTATTCTCGGGGCAATGCTGCTGCCGGCGCTCGCTGCCGCCAAGCACAAGGCTCAGAAAATTAGCTCGGTCAATAACCTCAAACAAATTGGCCTGGCCGTGCGAATCTTCTCAGGTGACAACGGCGACCGTTTGCCCATGTCGTTTGAAGAGATGACCAACGAGTTGGGCACGGTGAAAGTCACCTACGATCCCGAGACGGGCCAGCGTTATGTCTATCTCGGGGCCGGTATGTCCATGGACAAACTAAAACCAGATTCTGTCGTTTGTTACAGTGTGCCCAACGAACACGGTCAATGCGCCGTGCTCTATGCCGATGGCAGCGTCTCATCCCTCACGGCGCGGGGATTCGCCGAACTTTCACAACGCGGCCTCGTGCAATTGACTGGTCCTCAAGATCTCGCCCAGAAACAGCTCGAACAAGTGGCCCAAAGCCAGTTTGCCGCCACTGCTTCTGGTGCGGTCCCGCCGGTTGCCCCCACTGCGGCCGTCAGTTCGCCACCGCATGCTCTCTCCGGCATTGGCTCCATCCGCATCGAATTGCCGCAAACCGGCACACCATTCATGTTTACCAAGGTGCTCAATATTCATGGCGATCCCCTTTCCATCAGCGCCAAGGTAACGACGTTTCAACGGTTCCAAATGATCCAGATGTTGTGGCAATCGGCTGCCTTTGTGCTGGGCCTGGGGGTGTGGTTGATTGAGTGGCGCCGCATTGACCGCCGTAGTTTCATTCTCACCCTGGCGTTGGCGTTGATGATTGGGTCGGTGTGTAGCCTGCTCGTGCAATGGCGCGCGCTCCACGATGCGCTTATTGTTGGCTTCCCGGTCATTATTGTTGCGCTGGTGGCCTGGCTGGTTTGGAAATGCTGGCCCCGAGGCGGCGAAGCAGCGCCTGACGATGAACCGATTCACCCGCCGCATACTCCTGGCACACCCCAGGCACTCGCCGCCATTGCCGCTGCCTGCCTGTTCGCGTCTGCGGCGGGCGCCTCCGCATCCACCAACAATCTCAATGCCATCCCGTTGTTCTCTGCCAGTTACTCCGGCACCGTCAATGACCGGGTGGCTGAAGTGGGCGCCACGTTGCAATTCTCATCCGCCCGCGCCGGCGACATTGTGCCGCTGTTTGGGAATGACGTCGTTATCCGAAATTTCTCCGTGAAAAATGACGCCGCCAAATTGGTGCGGGATGGCAGCGGCCTGTCAGTCCAGTTTCAACGGCCGGGGGACGTGACTCTACAACTTGGACTGCTGGCCAAAGTGGCCGGCGATGTGAGCAAACGCCAGTTGACCTTTGCCATTCCCCCGGCCGTGTCCAGCAGCGTGGCATTGACGCTCGCCGAAGCCGACGCCGATGTGGATTTTCCAGCCGCCGTTTCATTCAAGCGCACCTTGGGCAAGGGCCAAACCGGAGTGGAGGCGGTCATCGGGTCCGCCGACCACCTCGAATTACTCTGGACGCCGCGGGTGAAACATGCCGAAGAAATGGCGGCCACGGTGTTTTGCCAAAACGCGGCCCTTGCCACCTTCGGCAACGGCGTGATGAATGTCCGGTCCAGGCTGGATTATCGAATCACGCAAGGCGAACTGCGCCAGGCAAGAATTAAAATTCCGGACGGCCAGAAATTGCTGCGGGTCGAAGGACATGATGTCCGCACCTGGGCCATGAAGCCGGACAACGGAGCGCAAGTGCTAACGGTTGATTTGGTCAAGGGCGTGCCCAGCGATTGCCAGCTTGAGGTGGAAACCGAAGCGCCGCTCGGCAGCCTGCCCGCAACCATGACTGTGCAGTTGCCGCACGCGCTGGACGTCAAACGAGAAAACGGCCTGATCGCGTTGCAAAGCACGGAGGAACTGGGGTTGTCGGTTGATTCTGTGGACGGACTGGAACGGGTGGATGCAAACGAATTTGCACTGGCCAGCGGAGACAATCGCGACAAGCCGGTTACCGTGCTTCGCTTCCAGGCAACCCAGTTCACCTTGCAGGTCCGGGTGGAAGCTTTTCAACCGGAAATTGAAGCGGTCGCAAAGAATAATTTCCGGATTGGCCTGGAACAATTGTCGCTGTCGGCCAGCGTGGATTACGTCATCAAACGGGCTGGTGTGTTTAAACTTGAACTGGCATTACCGGCGGACTACCGGATTGAATCTGTCAGCGGAAAGGACATCCAACAATGGGTTGAGAAAAAGGATTCCGCGGTTCGCCAATTAGACGTGTTCTTGAAAGAACGTGTAACGGGAACCAATGCACTCGCTCTCAAGCTGGTGCGACAGTTCAAGAACCTGCCGCCGAAAATCTCCCTGGAAGGTATATACCCGCTCGGCACAGCCAAGTTGACCGGCTTTATCGCCGTCTCCGCCGATGCCGGGGTCGCAACGAGAACCGACTCGTTTGATGGTTTGACGGAAGTTCCCGTCGTGTCATTGCCGGATGCCACTTCGTTGGCCGGAGCCGGCAGCGTGCTGGCGTACAAATATATTACCGCTGAACCTGGTTCGGCACCGTTGTGGAAATTGAACCTCGCCACCGAAACCGTCGCCGCCTGGGTCCGGGCGGAAATCGTCAATTCCTTCTCATTGACGGAAACACTGTTGAACGGCCACGCGCAAATGCGTTACAACATCGCCAATGCGCCGGTGAAGGAACTCCGCGTGCGCTTGCCGGCCACGGCCAAAGACGTGGAGATTTCCGGTGCAAACATACGCAGCCGGGAGCAAAACGGGGACATCTGGACCGTTGCATTGCAAAGCCCGGTGCAGGGAAGCTATTCCTTGACCGTGGCCTGGGATGAGCCGCGCCCGGCAAAGCCCGGCGTGCTGGAATTGGCCGGTGCTGCCGCCGACGGAGTTGAGCGTGAATCCGGGTTCCTCGCCGTTTCTGTTCAGCCGCCGCTGCAAATTACCGAAGCGGAAGTCGCGGATTTGCAGCGCGCCGACACCAGCGATCTTCCTGCCTGGGCGCCGGGAAACCAGGCCACCACGCTCGTCTATCGTTACGTGCGGCCCGGCTACAAACTGGGGCTGGAAGTGCGGCGGTTTGATGCGGCGGAGGTGCTGCAAACCATCGTGGACAGCGCCAGGTTTACCAGCGTGGTCGCGGCGGATGGCCAGATGATGACCGAGATGCTGCTCTCCGTGCGAAACAATGGGCGGCAGTTCCTCGAAATCCAACTGCCGGCCAACGCGACGGTTTGTTCCGCCTTTGTCGGCGCGCAACCGGTTCGGCCCAGTGCGCGGAATGGAAAAATTCTTTTGCCCATTGAATCTTCCAGCGCGGACGATGGGGCCATGCCGGTGGACGTGACGTTTATCGGCACCAATGCGTTTCCAGCGACTCGCGGCCTGGTCAGTTTTGCGTCACCGAAATTTGATGTGCCGGTCAAGAATGCGCACTGGGAAGTTTTTCTGCCGCCCGATTACAATTATCAAACCTTGCGGGGAGGCACGATGACACGGGAAACCGGCTCCCTGCCCGAACCAGCCTCGACAAGTTTCTCGGTGCTGGACTATTCGCTCAAGGAACAGGAGAACAAGGAATCCGCCAAAGTTGAAGTGCAGCGCGAGGTGAGCGCAGCCCGGCAACAACTGGCCGGTGGAAATTTCCGCGAGGCCAACGCCGAATTTAGCCGCGCGAAATCCCAATCATCCGTCAAGGGCGAGGACGCTGAGGTGAAAAAGCTGGGCGAGGAATTGAAATCCGCCCAGGCCAGCAACCTCATCACTGCGCAGCACGATTTCTATTCCAAGAACGGCGGCCAACTGGCGATGGAGGGGCAGCCGGCCAGCCCGCTCCCGCAAACTCCCGGCAACGCCGATGAAACCTCCGCCGCCGGCGAACAATGGACGCGGCTGCAGCAGGCCCAGGAAATCGCCGCCGCAAATGTGCAACCATTGCGCATGAACCTTCCCATGCGTGGCGAGCATCTGGCCTTCATGCAGGTTTTGCAAACCGAAGTCGGCCAGCCCATGACTTTTGTGCTCGCCGCGGACAACACCAAGACCGTTCATTGGCCCTTGCGGCTTGGCTGCTGCGCAGTTGCCTTTCTGGCCCTTTGGGGTGCCGTATCAATCCTGTCACGCGTGTTAAAAAACAAACAACCGCCAGCCTGAAGTGAATTCGGCTGACTGAGATTGCACATTGCATCCTTCGAGCCGTAAAGATTCTCGAATGCTCTGTGCAATTCAGAAACTCAGCGCTTTGATCGCATTAGATCTAATGTGGAAACGAGCAAAAACGTTGCGCAGATGGTAAATTCCAGTTAATTTGATAATCGTCAGCTTCTCGCAAGTTTACCTAAATCAGAGAGCGTTACTCTCATATAGCAGTTGTCTGCCTCATGATTTTCACACGGTAATCCTGCCCTCTGAATCGCCAATCATTTCAAGACGTTTAGCGGGCGTGTAGCAACGAGCGGTAGCATTTTGGGCTCCAGCTCAACCCCCTACAACCCCTACAGCAATGTATGGCTCGATCGGCGCCATGTTTTCATCCGATGGACCGCTGGCCGGTAATACCACCCAACCAAAATGCCGGTATGCAACGCTGTTGCAGTTTGTAATCTGCTCCAGAATAACTGGCTTTGCTGCATCCACAATTTGACGTATTCAAGTTTTTCAGAGTTTGATAATTCGGATTCCTCTCTTTGAGACGGATGAATATGGTAGACATCAAACATAAGGTGGCTTTGCCGTTGAGAATTTGGGACAAGCCGGCAAAAAAGACAACTACAATACCACACAAGAATCACAGGACTTCATTAAGTGATCAATAACGTTCATAGCCAGCCAATGTCCAACCCCTAGTCTAAAATGGGTATATGAAAAATACTACGACAACAGGCTTAACCGAAATGCTAGAAACCATGGATGTTCAAGGTTTTCTCAATAATCCACGGCAATTTGATCAAGTCACGCAAAAACAATGCCTCCTTAAAGCACGTAGAGAATTGTTGAAGCCAGGGACTTTGAAGCTGCATGGGCCAAAAGCTACGAGAAAGGCCATGGCTGCTATTAGTGAAGTGGTGGAGAGGGCGCAGAACTAGGAGCTTGGTCAGAACTCAGTTTTTGTTCTTAATCTTGGCCCATCTCGCTTTTTGTGCAGCGATAATAGCAGCCCGACCTTTAGCTGACATCTTGCGCTTAGGTTTGGTTGTGTCGGTCCGGTTTTGGTCAGAAGATAGTGATGCCAATTTCTTCTGGAGCTTTTCGATCTTGGTCTTGAGTTTAGCTGCACGAGTCAAATCGGCGGCCGACAATTCGAGAATGGATTTCATGTGGTTATCGTAGGGGTTTAATGGGGAAATTCAATGATTTTGGTTGTAGCTGTGGTTTCTGGGAATACCGGAAATGGCCTATTTGCATAAAAATAATGGGTTGGACAGCTTTTGTCCAATGACCTTCGACAAGCTTGGGGCATAAATGATGGTCACTAAAGAAAAATGCAAGGTTAGCCAAAAATATCTTGTAAATTTTTTCATGAAGACTATAAAAGTGGGCACGGGCATCAACAGGCTCAATGGCGGGTTAATCAGAAGGGTAGTTGTAATGGTTAATAGGTTGGTAATTTGTGGTATGGCAAATGGCCGGGGAATGGGAACGGCTATCAGGGAATCCCTGTATTCATCCAAGTCGATTTCTTCGCGCAGTAATCTAATAGGTATCTTTCGTATGAAAACATTCAGTATCACTTTATCCGCCCTGATTTTATCCGGGGTAGGTATACATGCACAAACGTCAAATGCTTCCAATACCCAACCTGATCAAGGTAGCACTGTCTCTACGCCAACAACGTATCAGGTAGTGGATATCGGACCCCATCACCGGGTATGGCAGCGGCAATTTACTGAGACGCTGGCTAACGGACAGTCCATTAACCACGTTCAAAGCTACACTGAGTTGGCATCAGGACTAAATTATCAGGATTCCAGCGGGCAATGGCAGCCGTCCCAGGCCAAAATACTGTCTTTTGCCGGTGGTGCGGTAGCGCAACAAGGCCAGCATCAAGTGATTTTTGCCAATAATTTGAATAGTTACGCGGCAGTGGACGAACAAACTCCAGACGGCAAGCGACTGCGCAGCAATATCTTGGGCTTGATGTATTTTGATAAAAGCACCATGCAGGCGGTGCAAATTGCGCAGTTGCAGGATTCGGAAGGAGAATTGATAGCTGATAATCAGGTTTTATATCCGAATGCCTTTAATGGTGTGCAGGCGGATGTGCTTTTCACTTATCGACTGGACGGATTGGAGCAGGATGTGATTTTGCGGGAACAACCGCCGGCTCCGGAAGCTTATGGCATGAATTCAGCGACCACCGAATTGGAAGTGTTCACTGAGTTTTTAGCCCCGCCACCGGCCAGTGTTATGGATGTGACTGTTGAAGATCAGCCGGATGATCCGGATCAAGCCATTAGTTGGGGGGCGACCAAGCTGGGCAAAGGTAAAGCCTTTAGCATTGATGGCGAAGATATGTCGGCCACGGTAACCAAACGTTATGCCACGGTTAATGGCCGGCATTTTTTGTTGGAAAAAGTTAAATTGCAGAATATCCAGCAGTCCTTGTCGACCCTGCCCCAGCAATCTTCCAATGCGCGTCGTTTGCCGGGCATGGCTTCAACGCACTTCGAGTTTCCGAAAGGGCCGGCAGTAAAATCTGCCCAACGCCCCATACGGATGGCCCAGAAGACTCCGGCCAATAAGGGTTATGTGCTGGACTATGTTTCACTAAATACGGCGTACACAAACTACACTTTCCAAGGAGATACTTGTTACTACGTTAGCGGCAACCTTAACCTTTCTGGAACCAACAATGTTTTCGAAGGCGGTACGGTTATCAAATACGCCGCTAGCGCCTCCATTACCGTGGCGTCGGGGGCGGCCATAACCTTTACCTCGGTGCCTTATCGACCAGTGGTATTTACGGCCAAGGACGACAACACCGTCGGCCAGGCAGTGACGGGAAGTTCAGGCAACCCCAGTGGCTACTATGCGAATCCCGCGCTTAATCTTAGTTCCTTGAGCAGTATCAATTTGGCTGAGTTTCGCATTTGCTATGCTTCCCAGGGACTGACAGTGCCAGGAACGTCCACCCTAATCTCGGATGCTCAACTGGTGAACTGCGCGACGGCGGTGTCTGGTGTGAGTGGATTGGTGACCTTGGAAAATGTGCTGCTCTCGAATATCAAAACCAATTTTAATACCGCCAGCTCGGTCAACACTGTTTCTATTCAAAACGCTACGTTCAACAACGCCTTTGACTTGGTGGATGGGAGCTATACGAACACCACGTTTTACCTGACCAACTGCGTCTTTGTGAATGCGACCAATCTATCTGGGACGATCAATGCCGGTCATAACGGCTTCTACCGGTCACCCTCAATTGGTTCCTCAGCGGTAACAAACACCGTTAATCCCCTGCAAATTGCTGGGGCGGCTAGTTGTTATCTGACCAACGGTTGTGCCTTTACCAATGCCGGCACGCTTAATATCGATACCAATACACTGATGCGCATCGAAGCCAGAACCACGCGTGCACCGGTAATTTATTCCAATCTGACGCTATCGGTGGCTACGAACTACGGTCCCTGCGTAGTTCGGGATACCAATTTAGTGCCGGACCTGGGTTATCATTACGATCCACTGGACTACGTCTTTAGTAGCGTCAATGTGTACTCTAACCTGACTTTTTCGGCAGGAACAGCCGTAGGCTGGTTTGAGGCAATTTCAGGTGCCGGCTACGGGCTTACCATCTATGACCATGTCATCTTGGCCTATAACGGCACGGCTACCACGCCTTGTACGATGGCGAGATACAGTACGGTGCAGGAGGGCGGGAATGGGATGTGGAAGAATCTGGGCTATATGGGTGCGATTATCACCGCCAGTTCGAGCGGCGGTTATAGCATGAATCCGGCGAATGCCGGGGTAACGATGCCCACGTTTACGCGATTTGCCTTGCTGTGTGAAGGCCCGAATCATTTCCGTGAGAACAGTGCCTTGAGTTACATCCAGGCGCAGAATTCGGAGCTGTGGGGTGGAGGTGTCGGTGCCTACTGGGATGAATTAAGCGCCACGAATTGTCTTTTTGACCGTGTCAGTATGGGGAGTACCGGTGGCAATGTCGGCCAGTGGTGGATGCGAAACTGCACAATGCATGGCGGTAACCTGACGCTTTCAAAATACGGCCAGACCTGGCCGGTTTGGATTGAGGATTGCGCTTTCGACAATACAACTTTGGCTGTGGATGACAACTCAAGCGGCAATACGAACATTACCTATTGTGATTTCAATGGCTTTCTTACCTCCGCAAATCGATTGCCGATGCTTGGGGCTCATGATGAGATAGTTCCCGTATTGCTAGGGTACCGCTGGAAAAACTCACGATTTGGGCAGTTCTACCTCCCGCCCGGCGCTACGCAACTAATCAATGGTGGGAGTGCCCCGGCCGGCCAGTTTGGCCTTTATCATTTCACTACCCAGACCAATCAAGTTCCTGAAACAAATTCATATGTAGATATTGGCTATCATTATGTCGCTGTGAATACAAATGGTAATCCAATTGACAGCAACGGGGATGGTAATCCCGATTATCTGGAAGATGCCAATGGGAACGGGGTGGTGGATACTGGAGAAACGAATTGGTCTATGGCAATTATTGTTCAGCCACAAAGCCAGACAAATGTTCTCGGCACGAATCTGACCTTTTCAGTAACGGTCGTAGGCGTGGGACCATTGCATTATCAATGGTATTTCAACAACACCAACAAGCTGGCGGGAGCAACAAATGCCAATTTGACACTCTTGAATGTGCAAACCACAAATTCAGGAAATTACTGCGTGGTTATAACCAACGTGGCGGGTAGCATCACCAGCTCCAATGCGCTTTTAACGGTCATGACTTGGATGTCGGACATCGATTATGATGGCCGTAATGATGCGCAAGAGATATTGGATGGCACCGACCCCTACAATCCTGCGAGCGTAGATTTGGTGCGCCTGGCGCATTTTACTTTTGATAATACAAACACCTGGCTTGACGATGGTGGCCAGTTGCCCTTGGTGGCAACTAATTTAACCAGTGTGATCAGTTGGAGCACCAATGCTGTTTGCATTGATACCTCAAGCCCTGCTGTATTGTGCTATCGGGATGTTGAAACCAATGGAAGTGCCAATATAAATCTTCGAGACGGAACGGTTCGCTTTTGGTTTAAGCCCGATTGGAGCAGTACCAATATGGGTGGCAATGGTCCTGGGACTGCTGGCCGTCTGATTGAAATGGGCAGCAATAATCCAACTTGGACCGGCTCTTCATGGAGCGTAGGTACCACGAATGGCTGGTGGGCGCTATTTATCAATCCTGCAGGCACACAATTGTTGTTTGGCTCATCAACAAATGGTTCGGGTGCAGTTAATCTATCGGCAAACATCTCCTGGTTGTCCAATCAATGGCATCAAGTTGTTTTGACCTACACGCCTACAAACTCATTGTTGTATGTGGATGGTCAATTGGCAACCAACGGGCTGGCAGCCACCAATTATCCCAATGTGGTTGAGCGGTCTGCTGGCTTCCGTATTGGCAGCAATCAAACTGGAACAAACCAGGCAAGAGGTTCATTTGATGAACTCGATACCTTCAATTATCCTTTAAGCGCCACGACAATCGCGACCAATTATCAAGCCATAACGCAAATCGACAGCTTGGGTATTGGCATGCCAGACCTTTGGCAATGGAACAACTTCGGATATATAGGTGTGAACCCGAATGCGGATCCCGATGGCGATGGTCTAAGCAACGTGCAAGAATTTGAATTGGGGACAGACCCAAATCAATTCAGTCAAGAGCGGCTGGGTTATTGGCGATTTAATGATTGTCCATATTGGCGAGACGAGGGGGGGGTGAACCCTTCTGCAATGCAGGGACTATTCCCAACTCCCTCTTGGACAGGCGACGCGGTTCATCTTGCAGCCCAATTTCAAAGTATGCTGGCTTATCCTGGCCTGCGTACCAATGGTTCGGAGACATTTGCATGTCCGCGTGGTTCAATCCGTTTTTGGTTCAAACCCGACTGGACTGGGACACCTCCTGGTCAAATGGCGAATGTTTTGGGTGATACGGTCAACCTTTTTGAAAGTGGTCATACATCGTCGAATGCTACCTATGGGTGGTTTGGATTGACGGTAAATCCGCAAGGCAACGCCATCACCTTCTCGACTGAGGGAAGTGGTGTTCACTCGGACCTTTTACAGTCGTCGGTACAGTTAAATTCCAATACATGGTACCAAATCGTTTTGACGTTTGATACCAATACTACCGCGCTTTACATTAACGGTCGACAGTTGGCAACAGGCCCCGGAGTGGCCAACGGACCATCCACCAACATTCTACAGCAAGGATTTAGACTGGGTTCCAGTTGGGACGAAATTCACCAGGCAAATGGCTGTTTTGATGAACTGGAAACATTTAACTATGCCTTGTCGCAGACGAATATCCTAGCGGATTATGAGAGCGCGATGAGTGTCCTGGCGGTTGACGGATTGCCGGTGATTATCAAAAACGGATGGGGGTTGAGGATTGATTCATGGGACAGCGATTGTGATGGTTTGCCGGATGCGTGGGAAATGGCCAACGGTTTAAATCCTAGCAATCCGAATGATGCCACGCCAGCGATGATTGCGGCTTACGCACAAGGTTCAAATACGGTGTCATCTCCATTTGTTTTGTTGGCCGCCCCGACAAATTTGATAAATATAGCATTTGTTTCGAGCACAAATGTAAACAATTGGACAACAATTTCAGGGGCGCAAGTCAGGGGCAGCGCTACCAATGACTTTTGGAATTATTGTGACGCCAATTCGACATATTTGGGGGGCGTTCGGATAGTCAACGCGGCAAGTAACTCTGCCCCCGCTCGTATGTACGCGTATATTGGGCCTTGTGTAACACCATTTATTCTGCCTCCAGCGATGACAAGTGCTTCTCAGTGGAATTCATATTGCTGGACTGTTACCAACGTTACCGTTACCACATCGCCTGGATTTCTCGTTACCAACTGGGACAATTGCTGCTTGGCAGCATGGGCTGTGGGTCCAGGGCAAACTAACCCATATATAGATTGTTCATGTATGCCAACAGTTGTGGCAAGTCAGCCCGGCATAACAAATTACGGAACGACCACAACAACCATTTGTTACAACACCGGCGTAAATGCGACATTTTATACAAATGCATGGGGGGACCACGACTTTCTACTTGGATATAACGCCTATGCTAACCCAGCTTGGGCACGTGACTACGTTTCAGAGGCGGGTACGGCTGCTGGATTCAGCGATTATGGCGCAGCTAATACAGTTTTTTTCCAAAGTTGGTATTGGCCAACTCTATCAAAATATTCAATAGACATTACAAATTACTACAATGGACCAATTGTCGGCAATCCCTATAACTTTTACTATGATAATCAGTGGAACCCCGTCGGAGCATATTTTCTCTTGTCTTCTGACGATCAATCACTGCTCGCGCAAGGGTTTACCGATGCTAGTACATACGCCGCAACATTAAATGGCTATATTTTGACCAATGGTTTCTCCAGTGCCGTGACTAATTGTGGTCCTTCCGGAACGGCTAATTGTTACATTGCACCATTTGCCACCGTAACCGGCCCAGATTCTGGAAGCAGCTGGCCTGGTAAAGCGGGCTGGCGCTTTTCAGGAGTATCACAAGACACATCGGGAGGCTGGTTTAAAAACTTTTACCCGGCGGCAAAACGAACGTTACTGATCAATAATATTCAAAACGGTATATATTCGGTTTACGTCTATTATCAAACGGCTTTGCACGCTGCGCCGGCAGTAATTAATGGAAGTACATCCGTGGCGAACGTGGCGCCCAATGGCGTTAAATATTGGTACGGCAATACATTTACAAAGACATTTAAGAAACCCAAAAATCTTGCCGAAAGTCTATATGCGGCATCCCCCGTCTGGTTAATGACAAACGCACCGGGAGATGGCTATATAGAAATCGATTTGGATTCACCATATGTCCTTTATCCTGACGCTGACATCAAGATATTGGGGGTCCAGCTGGTTCAGAATACACATTCTATGATCCAAGCCTTGCCTGGCTTGGAAACTGTTTATCTCACCTGGGCTGCTTCGGCTAGCGCCACGAATTATAATCTGTACCGGGCGGTATCAACAACCAACACTTGGACACTGGTGGTGGCCACAAACCAGACAAGCTACCAAGATACAAATGTGACCGTTGGCACGACATATTTCTACAAAGTAGTCGGCGTTGATTCAGGAGGCAGCCTGGAGCCATCATCAGATGTGGTTAATGCAACCCCCTTCGGCTGCGCTGCTCCCTTGCCGCCGCGGATTGACTATATGAATGTCCTGAACATTCCGCCGAAAAATGGCTGTTATGAAATCAATATGCAAACGCTGCTCACCAATTCTGACGCGTTTGATCCACAAGGCTACCCCTTGGTGTTTAAGCTCGATTCCGTGGTAAGCGGTTTATTGATGATCAATGGCAATCCTTTCGGTCCCAATAATTATACAATCAGTCAAACGGATTCAGTTGTTTGGACGCCGCCACTGGCAATACCGTCCCTAGCCACTCCTTCATTTCGTGTTTATGTGCATGATGGGGTTAATCGATCTACCAACGTTGTAGATGTATTGATTAAACAGACCCCACAACTTAGTTTGCTGGCTTGGGGTGATAATAAATATGGATCGGTAGGCAGTGGTTACATGGCAAACGTATCTGACGATGATGTTCACTTTGATTATTATCTATATTCCACCTGGGCCTTTGTTGCGGAACCTTTTGTGACAAACCTCTTGCAATTGCAAGCCGGCTTTGGGGTGCTAGCCCAAGATTCGCGTTGGAAATATTATGCTAGCAATGAGGTGGCGCAGGCTTTGTCAACCACACCGCAGGCGGTACTTGATATGAACAATGTTCGTTCCGCCAGTGGATTCCAGCTTTGTAGCAGTGCGGTTACAGAAAATGGGCAGTTATGGGTTTGGGGTAGTGGACCGGCCTATGTTTTTGGTTTGCCCGAGGTAACGGGTACAAATGCGTTTGTCGCAGGCAACAACTGGATTTGGGGTGGAACACCAGCCGTAAACGCGTTAGAGGACGGCAGTCTAAATTTGCAGGATACCTATCCCTATTGGCTGTCAGTGCCTTCGCCAAGTCAATTCATGACATCTGTCAGCGGCGTTAAATCCGCGCATATAAATCATGCCTTGGGCTATAACGACAGTTCCACCGACGAAGTAGGCGATAACCATATTTGGATGACAATGCTGAAAACTAATGGGACCTTGTGGACGCTGGGAGACAATCGGGCAGGACAATTGGGAAGATTGCCAGCTGCCGCAAATGATTTGTTGAATAATCAAGAAGTTGTGTTTGGTAATGATGAAGAGCTTCCACCGGTTCAAACCTCTTATGGGATGGTGTTTGGACAAGTGGAAATTCCCGGCAATACCACCAACGAATTGACCCCGGAACGGCGTATCGAGGAGTGTGTGTCAGGCGATCAATCCGTGGTTGCTCGCTGTGCTGACGGCACAATTTGGGGTTGGGGTTATTTACCCTGCTGGATAGTTGATGGTTTTTATGGTCGAGATACGTCTGAAGGAAAAGACCCAAATTATTTCGATAATGCCCAATATCTTGGGCACATGGGTTATGATGGAACGAATTATGTGCCCGGTGAACTTACTTCCGTAGAAACCTGGGGTAACAATCAAATCGTCCAGATGTCAGCGCAAGGGCAGCATTATATCGCGTTACGTTCTGATGGCGGTGTTGCCGAATTCGGGTATCTCGCCTCTAGGGATGTGCCATATGTATATGCCGAAGATGCTCCAAAATATTATTATCTAGTTCCAAATATAGCTTCCCGTTATGGGCTTAATGACACATATTATTATACGGAAAGTCAGTATGATGCCTGGTATGACGCCGGAGTTGAAATACCGCTCGTTGGGCCGACGCAAACCAATCCAATTCCCGTAGTTGGACTACCAAGTGATGTGGTGCAAGTTTCTGCTGCACCGGCGTTTGGTGTCGCTTTGACAAGTAAAGGTGACGTTTGGGCCTGGGGCTGTTTGGGTTATTACCCTAATGAGCATGATGAAACAAACACAGTATTTGGTGATTTGAATGTACAACCCCACCAGATCACGAGTTTTTCCAACATCGTTAAAATTGTTGCTCTCCGTACAAGTATTTGGGCCATTGACAAGTATGGTGCATTATGGGCGTGGGGATTGGACCTTAAACAAAATGGAAGTGTTGGTTTAATTAATTGCGGCACACAGGATGCTGATTATACATCAATCATGAATTCTGGGGCCACTGTCGAGTCGGCCCGTTATTACTTCAATGCAGTCCACATCCCGTGGGTGGAAAACGTTGCGAATATATTTGACAATGAAGACAACATTTTCATTGTCGGCAATACCATTCAAAACAGGCCGGTAGGTTTAACGGCCGTTGCTACCAGTGATACGAATGCAAATGTCACCGTGCATTTGTCCTGGACTTCTTATTCCGGGGCGGATCATTACACCCTGTACCGCTCCCTTAACCCAAACGTGGGCTTCGTTGCGATCGGAACGGCCACGGTTAACTCGTTCAATGACGCCGATCCAATATTGCGTATCGGCATGACTTACTATTATAAATTGGCTGCAGTGGTTAACGGGGTGGAAACTTCGCCATCCTACCAAGTCGGCATACGCGTCTCACCCCCACCACAAAGCGTACAGTCGTTAACCGCTGTTTGGACCTGTCGCGGCGCGGTTATATTAGACTGGCTATCCCCGCCGGACTCATCCACAAACCCGCCGAGCAAACTCATAGTGGCCCGGTCAGGAGTTGCGCTAGCCACATTAGCGCCCGGCACGTTGTCATTCATGGATGACACGATCCAGCCTGGTCAGTCGAGCAATTATACGGTTACGGTCCTGAACAATTCCGGGCAAACTACTTCAGGGATTGTGTCACCAACCACTTCGCTTTCCTGCGCCCCGGCTCCTGCTACTAATTATTTATCGGTTACTGCAGGCAGCGGTGGAACCGATCCAGTTGATGTCTATTGGTCGGGGCCCGGAATCGATGATGCTCCCGTTACCTGGCTGTTTCAAGGGAACGATTTTCCTGATGACGAAGTTGAACCCTTCATTACTCAAATCAAGTATGAACATGACAATAGCTTGCAAACTCTGGGAGGCTGGCTGTGGGGCCGGATTCCAACCTTGCAGCAAGACGACCTCTTGGATACCTCGGCTTCGATCGGGGTGTTGCGAAGCAATCTGGTGGTTGACCTGAACCAGATCATTACGGTTTCAAATGATGGCACTAATGGGTCTGTTTATACTGCTGACCGGTTTGCCAGTGTTACGCTTCCGGCTATAACCAGCACATTATTGTTAACGAACACTACGCTCACTGGCACAAATTTAATGCGGGTAAACCGGTTATTGATGGATGCTGCATATAATTGGAATACGTTTTTTAGCAGCGCCCCGGATTGGGTTGGTGCTTTAAATGGATTCCGCATCCATTACCGGGCGGTGAGCGATACCGGTGGCGTCAAACATGAACAGGACTGGTATCAAGATGTCCCTGCTGCCGCCGTTGATTTGCAATTGGAAAATAATCAGGTGTTTTACCATTTTGCCGCAGCGATCCCATCCGGGGCGATATGTTACGTAAGTGTATCTGCCATGGTGAATGGCGAAGAGGGCGAGTTGGCCAATGAGTCATTGCCCCAGTCTTCCCACTTCATAGATAATTCTTGGAACAGTAGTTCTGATTTTCAGGCGGTTCCGGGTTGCAATCAAGTTTACCTTGATTGGGCGGATAACGACAATGCTGCAAGTTATGATGTTTACTTTAGCACTGATTCGAGCGTAACGAATTATCCTAATTACGCCACCCCCTGGTCTAGTTCTTCCTGGCAACTGGTGCCCGGCGGGGGTGGTTTGCAGGTGAATCGTCTCTGGCATACAAACCTCGCTTTGGGTACATATTATTATGCCTTGGTGGCAAATAATTATGATGATAGTGCGCCCGCGCCGCAACTTGCTGCCGCCACGGTTGTTAGTTGTCCTGCCAACGGCCAAACCAATTTTACTGCCAAAGCTTCTGCCTATGACAGCATGGTTTTGATCGAGTGGACTGTGCCAAGGACAAACGCTACAGATCCATTGGTGATCAATCAGACGAATTGGCAGTTCTACCTGGAGCGCAAGCCAAATGCTACTGACGATACGAACTACGTGGCAATATCAGACACCGGGTTCGGTTTGTCTTATCTTGATTCGGATGTGGTAAATGGGCAGTCATACACATACCGGGTAACGGCCTTTGATTCCGCCTATAACCGCCTTCAGGCTTTGGCTCTTGATGCCAACGGTTCAAGCCAAATTAGCCCTACGCCTACCAACGGATTAACCCTGCTGCCACCAACTCCTGGCAATGGCTACATTGACCTCGCTTGGAGTCCTGTTCGGGCGACTCGTTTTGTCGTTAACCATGCCATGAATGTCAATGGACCATTCGATACAATTGCCATATTCGATGTGCAAAATGCTTATCAGAATGCCCAGAATACTTATCGACATACCGGATTGCAAAATGGCGTTACGAACTACTATCAAATTATCGCCACCACACCAACTGGTTACGAGCTGGATTCCACTGTAAAAGGGGCGGCGGCGCTTGCCACTTTGCCGCCGCTGCCGCCCTCGGATTTTACCGGGCAGATTATTCCTTTGTCCGGTACAAATACCGCCAGGCTTACCTGGAGCCTGCAAACTGGGGCCGCCAGGTATCAGGTTTTTCTTAAGAATGACACCGGATTAAATCAGCTCTTTGATGGAATGGGCATATCTTGTAATTACATCATTCCTGACGATGCAGCCATCGGTCAGGTCTTTACATTTGATATTCGTTCAATGAATTCAATAGGTTTGCCCAGTGACCTCGTTGAAATAGCGGTCACCAATGATTCCAATACAACGGTTGAGGCTCCGGCTGCGGTCGTTCTGACCGTGGCGGCTACTCAAGATTCCGATGCCCTTTTGCATCTGCTTGGCCCCACAAACCTTACTTTAAATGCTCAAGTCAACGTGCCCCACGTTGACCATGTGGATTTTTATGCAGACGGTAATTTAGTTGGATCCGCAGTTGATAGCCCCTACCAAATGGTCTGGTATCATGTCGCCGGTGGTATACATTCCCTTAATGCGGTGGCAGTGACTTCAGGGGACTATGGCACCGCACCTCAAGTTGTTTCATCGGATGCCGTCGCAATTAATATTCTGATCGAGCCGCAGTTGTCTGCTTATCAAACTTCGGCTACGGATTTGCAAGTGCCGGCTCCGGCCCTTCCCATTACCGTGTCGCGGGCTTATACGAGTCGAAGCGTCATCACCAATGGCGTGTTGGGAGTTGGCTGGACACCGGGATGGGCAATTGCATCGGTAAAACTGGCCAATCCACTTGAAACCGGTTGGAAGGGCGTGACCCAAGACGGATTTGCGAGCGGCGAATATTATTATATTGTTGATGCCGTGAGCCACGATGTAACGGTGACACTACCTGATGGGCAAGGTATCGAGTTTGGATCCCAGGTAAACTGTGATGTCACGGCTGAAGGTGGATTGATCGATATATTGAGTGACCCGACAATTAGCTTCCAGCCATATGGGGTGAATTCTGGAACATTTTCAACCAGTCTGACTTCGCTGAGTGTTGATCCAGACGAGTATGATACGGTTGACACTACGGGTTGGAACGAAATGAACTTTAGTTTCAACACCGCCACCTTGTCCGATATTTCCTATACTGCACCGGATGGGACCTATTACCAGTTTGGCCAGCAGGGTAACGATGATTTGACCTGGCTGTTGACCAAAATCACTGACCGCAGTGGCAATTCGCTGAATTATGTTTATGACGGAAACCATAACCTGACGGCCATCACCAATTCCTGTGGACGCCAGGTGACGTTCTCCTACAGCAACCCGCAGACGGGCGTGACGAACATCTCCGTGTTTGATCCGATGGGTGGCTCCCACCCGGCAGTGATTTACGTGGTGAGCAACAACCTGCTGACCCAGGTTTATCAACTGGTTGACCGGAACTTGGGCAAATACCTGACGAATGCCTATGGCTACGGCAGCAACCTTGGGGGTGCGCCAGCGGATTTTAACCGCCTCACAGACGTCATCGATGCACGGGGTGTACGCTTGTTGCATAATACCTACACCAATTCCGCTGATGGCACAGGTTATAATGGCGACGTGGCGGTGCAAATTGCGCCGGGCCGGACCAATACTTTCCTGGTGGACGCATCTTATAACTTGACCGTTACCGCCACGACGCCCACGGCCACCAATACGGTGATGGTGACCAGCGACACCTCGGGCTCCATTTCCGGGGCCACGTTGCCGACGTCTGGCACCGCGCCTTCCAGCACCAATGCCACGCAATGTGCCTATGATTCGCAGGGCAACCTCATCAGCCAGACCGACGCCAACGGCAATACCAAGACGTACACTTACGACGACCAAAACCGGCTGGTGGGCCAGACGGATGAAAATGGCAACAGCACCTCGACGCAACTGAATGATTATGGCCAGGCCACGGCTTCGACTGATGCCAATGGCAACCAGACCACGTACCAGTACGACAATGCTGGTAATCCGCTACTGGTGAATGATCCCTCCGGCACTGCCACCACCTACACCTATTCCAGTCCGGTGAAGGATGGCAGCGGCAAGGTGCTGGTGGGTGAAATGCAAGCCAGCCAGGCGCAGAAGGCTCCGTTCGTGCCTTATACCATTGTTACGGCCAACCTCTATGATACGACCGACCCCATCAAGGGCGACCTGTTACAGACTACGGAAAAATGGCAGGACGCCAGCAGCAACGCGGTGGGCGTGGCCGTGACGACCAGTTATACCTATGACAGCAATGGCAACCGCCTGACCGAGGTCAAGACCCGCACCGTTAGCGGAGGCGGCACACAGTCCATTACCAATGCCTACACCTACGATGCCCAAAACCGGGTAGTCATGACCGTGGTAAGTGCCGGTGGCGCTGAAATACTGGCACCGCAGACCAACCTGGTGACTTACAACTTACTGGGCAAGCAGGCCACCAGCACAGATGCCGCTGGCCGCGTGACCACGAATATTTACGATTTCAACGGCAACCAGATTGAGACCGATTATCCCGACGGCACCGTAAGCCGCACCGCCTTTGATAGTTTTGGCCGGCAACAATATGCCCAAGACCGTGCCCAGCCGATGAGCGGTGTCACCACGGCCCCGGCCACGTACAATATCTATGACGCCTCCGGCCGGGTCATCCGCACGGAACGTTGCAATGCCGTGCAACTGGCGCGGGCAGTGGCCAATCCCGGTGCTGACTTTATTGGCGTTACCAATGAAGTGCAGTTCAAGATGGTCGTCAACAACGCGGGCACGATGCTCTCGGCC
>Ga0265327_10001149_pt1 | contig 36094 bp, 31 predicted proteins | sample 41621metaG_FD_202089 | JGI IMG/M metagenome (GOLD analysis project Ga0265327, IMG submission 202089) | Rhizosphere microbial communities from Carex aquatilis grown in University of Washington, Seatle, WA, United States - 4-16-21 metaG | ecosystem: Host-associated > Plants > Roots > Rhizosphere...
TGGTCAATTTGCTCCGGCTAAGGGTGGTCAATTTGGACCGGCTAAGGGTGGTCAGTTTGAACCGGCTGGCGGTGGTCAAATAGAAACGGCTGGTGGTGGTCAAATAGACCGGCGTTTGCAATTATTATTCTTCATTGCTACGATCTTCAATATATGCAAAGATAATTACATATTTTCAGCTTCATTAGTTCAGTTGAGCTATTTTAGTTTCCTTGATACGAAAACTACCTGTACTATATTTATTTCGCTGGTTGGTTTAATTATAGTTAGAGATCAATTTGTTTTGGGGTTTAAACCCAAAATAGTTTATGAAGCAAAAAAAAGTAATGAATGTTTACATCCTGAACTTCAGATAACTGATTTATGTTGGCAGGTAAAAATTAAAAACGTTGGTTTGGGAAGTGCTGAATTCATTAACTATAATTTTCGACTAGGAATTGCGGATTTAAACTTTGGAGAATACGATTTAACATTCGTTGAATTAATTTCAACATTAAATAAATTAGATATTATCTTAGAACGCGATTTCTATCTGTCAAATATAACTGCGGGATATGCTTTGCCTGCAAAAGAGGAGAAAATCATTCTTGAATATACCTTACCTAATGCCCATAATTTGAAACAATTAGATATAAAAATGCTGTATTCGGGGCCTTTAGGAGAAAAGTATGAGAAAGAGGTCTTCTTAATACCTAGAAGAGGAATACCACAAATTATTTTATAATATGATGATTAATTGCACTGACAATAAGTAAAGTAATATAAACTAATAAATTGCTTTAAAATCTTGAATTATCCAGATTGAAATCAATAGTTAAGATATTGCTTTGATTATTACCTAAATCTGGCTAAAACCATCAGGACTGAATTCTTGAATAATACGAGACAATTCACTTTCTCTCTTTACCCAAAAATTACCTTCCATAATTTGAGATACCTTATTAAATCGGTAAACGTCCGCATTTGGATTAGGATATAAGCTACCTAATAAATCTTGAAACTCTTGAGATTGTACAGCTGTAATCAAATTGGCTATTTCACTTATTTCAACGACTTTATTTCCAAAGCGAACTTGCTCTTTCATGCTTAATTCAATGCGATACTCATCATTTGAGAGTCTTCTAGTCCTGATTTCCTTCTGTTCCGTACCCAAAACAATATTGTTTTGCCAATTGTTAATTGCTTCCGTAAGATTTTGTTTCATAATTTATATGTGTTTTAATAAATTATTAGAGAATTGGTTGTGAGAAATTTTTCAATTAATCCAACGTGAAGTTAGTGAAATACTTAACTAGAATATTATTGTGACTATTGAAATAACCAGTGAGAAATTAATTCTGCATTGCTGATATAATTTCAATCTAACAGCAGACAACTTTAGTTGTCATGGACTACAAGATTTACTGAACGATTCATAGATCAACAACTCTCAAGCTTAAGCAAACTCGGCCTTCATTAGTTAGCTGTCAGGCGATAAAATGGATGTTTCAGATATGACTATCAGACGCTTTTTTGCGCGAGTTAGAGCAACATAAAGATGTTTACGACACTTGAATTCATGCGCATCTAAAATTACTACGGTGTCAAATTCAAGTCCTTTGGTTAATAGCGTAGTTCCAATAGATCTCCCATCAACCTTTCTGCCTAATCGCCGCGTCTGATTACGTCTTTCAATCATTGAAGTATTTACTGAGACAAAATTCAATTGTGCTTCTTGAAGTGATTTTATTAAAGCGTGCAATAACTCCCCCCTATAGCATAAAATACCTGGCAGCTGTTTGATTTTTTGAATAATTTCTATAATTCCCATGAAAGAAAACTGCTGCTTAGTCGCATTCAATTGAATCTTAACTGGGTCTATGATTGCGATCTCCTCAGGCTTGGTTTTCCTCTTTAATCCTCGTTTATTGAACCAAATATTGAGTTTAGTACTATTAAAAACTTCAAAGCAGACATCTCTAATTGTCTGTTCAAGATTCTCAGCATTACAATCATCAAATCGCGTTGCGATCTTATAAAAATCCTTATCGTCAATAGCTTCAACGAGAGAAAAAGAGTTCTTAAAGGCACTTATTACCTTCATTCGAGGACCTATACTAAAGCCATCGGGATGGATTAGCAGAAGATTGCGTTCTCCTCTGACGCTCCATATCTTTTTGGAGTACTCTTTCTCGAAATTAAACAAGTCGTCAGGCTTAGCAATAAGCACTTCTAGGCACGAATGGTCAGCTAAATTAATTGGTTGGCGAGAGTCCAAATTCGACCTCATTAGCTTAAGGGCTTGACCTAGTTCTTTATTGTGATTTTCCCAGCGACGTGGTTCAGTGAGTTCATATTTGTGTTCTCCAAAACCTTTCATTTTTGGGGTGTCGGTCATGTCCACTAGCACGTTATTTCCGAAACCAAAAATGCCTTGTAAATGGTCGCCGAATATTCTCGTCGGGAGTATATCAGCGAGTGCTAAGACTAACGTGTGCTGAGATTCAGTACAATCTTGGTATTCATCCACGAATACGCCATTATAAGAAGCAGCAATGACTCGCTTGACAGGAGTCAATGCCAAGAGTGCAATTGTCTTCTCCTCTATGAGTTGATAGTATTCTTTGCTCTGAAATTGACTTGGAAAATCTGCTTGAATTGTAAATGCATGCGCATACTTCTGCGCGAAGCCGCTGATTGTTCCTACATGGATTTTCTGCTCGGAAAGACCAAGCTTTTTGATTTTCTCCTTTAATGAAGCAACGCCAGCGTGAGTGTGGGTAAGAATCAGTTGTCTACCAGTAGTATAATTCAGACACTCTGCAATTGCATGAGTCTTTCCATGTCCGGCGGGAGCGACGAGCATAGCCTTTTGTTTAGATACAAATTCTTTATAGTCCATTACCATCGATGAACTCCGATAATACACAGAGTTGTTTCTTTAGCTTATTATCAATCGGAAGCGCTTCCCAGTACTTAAAAACCAAGTCACCTAATCTATTACCTTTCTCCATGTTTTTGAACCACCCAATACCACTGCCTGCCGCTCTTCCAATTGCTATTCGCAAAGCTTTAGTGTCGGTGTCAGAAGAAAATTCACCAGGGCAATGAGATCCGAATTTTGACTTGACAGAATCCCAGATTGCTTTCGTGCAATCTTCAGTCGATAGATTTGCGTGGTCTTCCTCTTTTATTCTCGCAGCAAGTTCCAATAGTGCTGAAACTCCATCAGGAGGCAGATTGTTCGTTATGGCTACTTCTAAAGAGTCGCCTTGATCCCAGTCAACCAAAAGAACTCCGGCTTTCTTAAGCCGCTCTTTATTTTCAGACAATTTCTTATCCTTTTTATCGACATCGGAATCACAAAATAGACAGGTCGGATAGTCTACTTCAATAAAACCATCCGTGTATTCAACGATATGACTGCCCGTGCCATCAGCAAGCCTCACACCTTGAACAGCCGCACTACTATGCCCCTTTGAGACTTTAAACTTATTCAGTGCTCGACAAATTCCCATTTCAGTAAGTCCTTCACATATAATTACTTTCTTGGCAAAAAATGCTTCGGGATTTTTTCGTAGAGCCCCCTGCAAATTCCCGCTGAAAGTCTTAAGGTGATTCTCCGAACTTTTTACAAGAAAAAGGTCGCTAGTTACAAGTTCCACAACCACATCTCGCGAATGGGTTGTAATAAAAACCTGCCCCACTTTCCCTTCTTTTAGTGCTTTTGCTAAATGCTGAGCGCGGTCGGGCTCTAGTCCTTGTTCAATCTCATCAATTAGCATTATTCCTCCGGAATCAACAAGAGCAGTTTGTATCGCAATTGATGTTAGTCGTTTTGAGCCTTTTCCCTTTAGTCGAAAAGGAATTTTTGATTCATGCAGTGAAAGTTTACTTTCTTTTCCTAGAAGCTCTTTAAAATCCAAGGTATTTTTTGCATTTGAAATATCAATGCCCAGAATTTTAGCTGAGTCAATAACCTTTTTCAAGGCAACATTTAGCTCAGAAAATGGATGGGCATCGATCTTTGATTTTGCTTCACGCAATGCAGTGACTACTGTATCCTCGTCGTCCTCATCATCATTCCGCTCTTCCGAATCCTCTTGCTTTAGAAGTGCGTAAAGTGGATTTCCTCTGTTCCACGAAAAATGGCGATCAACATAGTCGGAAACCATAAAGACATTCAACTTGGACCGATCTGTAGAAGAAATACTCGCTCTGCCTTGGCGTTCATTGTAAACAAACCATCTTGGCTCTAGGTCTTTTTTTACTATCAACCGGATGGTAAGGCCAATTTCATGAGAATCTTCAAGTTCATCGGATACACAGGTTGGAGTTACTCCTCGAATGTAAAGGCCATACTTATCATCTTGAATTAGCTTACTTGGCAATTCAATGAGTGTGGCTTCGATTTCGATTGGAGTATTTGTATCGCAATTTGTAAAGTCACTGTCTTGAAAAGGCAGGTTCCATTGAGGCGACAAGACGCTTGATATAGCCTCCAGGATTGTTGACTTTCCTGAATCTCCGCGACCAATCAGGCACACAAAATTTCTCCCAAAGAATGTCTGGTCAAAATCAGATATACCTCTGAAATTTTTGATTTTAAGATTGTGAATTTTAGCCACAATGTTGCTTTATTGTAATCAATAGTACGACCCTTCTGATAAGGGAGCGTCTTTGAGAATTCACTTCTATTATACTACCAAGACCAAGATATGATAATATGAATATATACAGATGTGCATCTGGATCCTTAATCCACTATATCCCTCTGATTGTCTCAAGCCTCAAAAATGCTGAATAGGTACACATCGTTGATGTATTGTTTAAAGAGCTTTTCAAGTCCATTGCCGGAAACATTCATAATGTCAGTATTCCAGAATGCCGCTAATAAGTAGTAGGTACAATTTGCTCTTTTGGGCAAATTGTTCACTCTATTTTTTGCCACGCTTGCTTTCTACACTTCATTTATGAGAATAGAGGACGGAATCACCCCAATAGGCATCACCAACTATCGCAGCACCAACCAACCCTTTGGCATTAAAGACAAGGATCGATTGGGTCATTTGTACGTAATTGGAAAAACGGGAGTCGGAAAAAGTACCCTTTTGAAAAATATGGCTCTTAGTGACATCCGCCGGGGTAATGGTCTATGTATCGTAGACCCACATGGAGACCTTTGCGAGGGCATTGTAAGCCAAATTCCAGAACAAAGGAAGAAAGACCTCATTTACTTCGATGCAACCAATCTTGAACATCCTATTGCCTTTAATCCACTAAAAGGAGTCCATCCCAACTATCACCACCTAGTAGCAAGTGGACTCGTAGGAACTTTCAAGAAAATATGGTCTGATTCTTGGGGACCGAGAATGGAATATATCCTCCGTTTTACACTTCTTACACTTCTCTGTGTGCCTGATGCCACACTGCTCGATATTCAACCTCTCCTGACTAATCCGGACTACAGAAAGCGAGCCCTTTCATACGTTACGGTAGAGCATATTTTAGCCTTCTGGCGGAATGAGTTTGAAGCATATTCTCCAAAACTGAGAGCGGAAGCCATTTCACCAATCCTAAATAAGACCGGCCTATTCATCACCAGTCTGCCACTCCGGAAGATTGTAGGACAGAAAACATCAAGTTTCAGATTACAACAGGTACTTGATTCCGGAAAAATTCTCATCGTAAACCTCTCTAAAGGGGAGATTGGGGAGGATGCATGTTCACTACTCGGTTCTATGCTCATTACGGCTATTCAGCTTGCAGCAATGCACCGGGCATCTATACCGGAAGAACAGCGCCGACCCTTCTATCTCTACATTGATGAAGTACATTCCTTCATTAGCCTGGCATTTGCTGAAATCCTATCAGAAGCCCGTAAGTACAAGCTTTCACTATTTATGGCTCATCAGTATGTAGAACAGCTTGACGAACGAATTCGAGCTGCAGTGTTTGGGAATGTTGGAACACTCATTTCGTTCAGAGTGGGTGCTACTGATGCTGAATATTTAGCAAAGGAGTTCTTTCCGGTGTTTACTGAGGATGATCTGGTTAATCTTCCACGGTATTCGATGTATCTGAAGCTTATGATTGATGGAGCTAGTTCATTGCCTTTTAGTGCATATTCAACTTTGGTTAAATAGTAATTTTGGGGTGAATGGTTCAGAGTGTGCAAGTTTAAAATTTCAATCACATACAATCATATTTTTGACTGGGCAATTTGCAACAAATTCTTAAACCCAAAAAGATGGCATTAGAAGATAGTTTTAAGTGGAAAGGATATTTCTTTCTTCCCAATAAGCCAGAATCTGAACTCCCGGGGATATTATCTTTTGAGTTGTCGAAGGGAATTGAGCTTGAATTATTCGGAAACTTTATCGATTATCAAAATCCCAGTTCAAAGGAACGAAACATAATACTAGGATTTAGTTCTAATGGCAAAAAAGTTACCTTATTAAACTGTTTTGAGTACTCGAGGAGTATGTCATTGCCGGGAATTCCGGAGTCCGTTTTTAGTGCCATTTTCTTATTTGTCGGTGAGCATTTTTATTCACTTGAAGACATTTGTTTTGATAGTTGTTCCTTAGCATACAAGGACCTAAACTATTGGCTTAATGTGTCAGGCTTTGAGAAAACCCAGTGGGATGAGGAATGCAAAGCGGTAACTATTAAATATAAGCAACCCGATCGAATACCATTTGATATTAGCGAGCAGATTAATGGGGAGATTGAGTTTGGGTTTAACAGGCCTTTCGAATTATTTAAACCACTCGTAAAAGCGTCAATAGAACAATTGCCAAGAATTATGCTGAATGGTGTTGGGGCAATTCATTTTGATTCTTACTGGCATACAATTCAAACTATAAGTTCGTTTCTGGCTATTAATTATTATGGGTACCCTGTAATTCAATCTTTTGAATTTTACATAAACAGAGAGAAGCTAGATGAGTATGATAATGAGATATCAAAGGTTGAATTATACTTTGATATTAAAAGCACCCCTAAAAAATATCGGGATCATACACATGCTACGAGATTTTTAATTGAGTACGCTGATTATGGTGGATGTTTTTCGCGATTTTTTTTAAGGTGGTACCAGTTGCAAAACGAAATTGAAGCTTCTATCAAAACACTCACTGAGTGCCTTATGGAACGCGGAAATCCAATCGAAATGCATTTTATTAGTCTTGTTCAAGCGATTGAAAATCTGCACAGAAAAACCACTAAGAATAAAGTCAGCCTTTTAGTCAGGCTTACAACTCTTTTATCCAATCTGCCTAAGGGGGTAGTCCATTTGATTTTAAAAAATGAAATTGATTTTGAAGAGAGGATAAAAGACAATAGAAATTTCTATACGCACCATTCGAGTGATAAAAAGAAATTCAAACCAGCTTCACTTTCAGAGCTATTCACGTTATCTGAAAAATTGAAAATAATATTGATGCTGGCTATTCTTAAGGAATTAGGATTTACGGATCAAAAAATCACAGAGCTGATAAGTCGAAAGGGGGTTTACCTTTTTAACCATATAGTGGGATTGAATATTGACCAAAATATTTCCAGAAGCTCTTGAATTTCTCGATTGGATTTTCATTACATTATTTGTGATGTGGGATTCAATTATATTCAAAACGGATAAGAAATTTCGTTTCGTCAATTAGGAAGACTACTGGTCTCTTTCAAAATAACCCATATTTCAATATATCAATTTAGGCTTCTACTTTAAAAACAGTATCTTATATTCTCCAATCTTTAAAATTCAATTCAAATGTTTTATAGGGTAACAAATACCTATGATCAGGTATAGGAACACAGTCTAATGCACTACTACATTTGCTATATCCTTTTACAATTAAACCAACAGTAAAGATGAAACGGAAAATAGATAATACAAGTAGAAAATCGAATACTGAACATCATATAAGTATCACCAACACTGAACAAAGTAATTTATCTGCGTTCCAATTTTTAAAATCCCTACCTCGAAATTTAGATCGACAGGTTCTGAAAAGTTATAAAAGAAATCGAGCTTCAGAAATTATTGATTCTGAAATTGCTGAAGGCTTTACCACAAGCTTCAGGACATCGCAACAAGCCTTTTCAATCCCTGTTTCTTGGACTTTGACTAAAACAGCATTATTAAACTTGCTTGGAATAACATCATACGAGGGTTATGAAGAGGTAAATGGGATCCGCTTCTATGCCGGCATTAATGGCGATCAACAATTAACCTTAATAGCAGTTTCCACCGAGGAAGGTATTGATTGTAATAATGATCTAACTATTGATGATGAATATCCTTATTATGATTATGCCGATCCCTGCCCCAATAATTGTAGCAATAGTGGAAATTTGAAAGTTTTGGGCGGTCTTGCTGCACAGGTACAAGTTCAAAAGGTGAATTAAATTTAATTAATACACAATTAAATACCATCAAGTTGTCTTTAAGGTTTGCTTTAATTAAAATTTCACAAGCAAGTATTCTGCTACCTGTTATAGTCGGGCTACAGAATTATAAGAAATTGAATATTCAATTTAAAATATTATTTTTCTTCTTTGCATCAACTATTGGTTTTGAAATTCAGGCAAGCATTCTTAAGATGGTATATCATAATAATATGCCAGGCCTTCATTTATTTACATTGCTGGAATTTCTGGTTTTTTCTAGTGTTTATTACTTGAATTTTCCCAAAAACACACTACTAAAACTTCTAATTGTAATTAATGGAATTGTATTTATCGTCATAGCATTTACCGATGCACTCCTTATCAATACGATTTGGAACCCCAATACATTAAGCCGAAGTTATTCTTCAATTTCAATAATTACCTATACCCTAATTTATTTCTACTATCTTTTTAGTAACGACTTGGAATACTATAGTTGGCAATATCCAATGTTTTGGATTAGCATCAGTGCCTTGATATATTTTGGGATTAACATGTTTTATTTCATGTTAAACAGATATTTAATTAGCAAAGCTGCCAATACTGCAATTTTAAGTCTCTATACTCATGCAGTCATTAACTGTATCTCAAACCTCCTATACGCACAATCATTCAGATGTTTCAGGAAACAAAAAGCATTATTGTAATTTATTACTTGGCTGGTTCAAGTATTATTTTACTACTGATTGTAGCCATTATTGTATATACATTTTTACATCAAAAAAAGGTAAATCATTTTAGACAGAAAATCCATGATGAGGAAATTCGTAATCAACAGTCTGTTTTCAATGCACTTCAAGAAGGCCAGGAAAAAGAGCGTACTAGACTAGCGGAAGAATTACATGATGGTATCGCGGCAAAACTGTCCGGACTTAAAATGAATTTAGAATACCTCAAGACCAATTCGCATGAAAACATAAATTTAATTGAAACGATATTTAAGGGTATGGCTGAAACTGTCGATGAGGTTCGTGAAATATCCCATAATCTGCAACCGTACTTCTTTAATGAAAAAGATCTTGAGCAATTAATCTCAACATATATAGACCAACTGAACTCACAAAACACTTGCAAGTATGGCTTTTCATTCAATTCGTCACATGAGGCATTAGCTGTCACTATAAAACTTCACTGCTATCGTATAATCACCGAATTGCTTTATAATGTATATAAACATTCCAAAGCAAGTCTAGCTTCTGTACAAGTAAATATAGAAGAAAATAAAGTCGAAATTGTTATTGAAGATAATGGTGTTGGTTTTTATAATAATGAAACCAATGGGATCGGAATAATGAATATTAGAAACAGAATCAAGATTTGTAAAGGGTCATTGCATATTGACTCGTCAGAAAAAGGAACTTCTGTAATCATAAACATTCCAATTAATTAAAATTTATGATTCCAATCACTTTGTATTTAGCCGATGATCATCAAATTGTTGTAGATGGTGTAAAACTGCTTGTTAGCAGTGAGGAAAGCATGAAGATTATAGGAAGTTCAACTAATGGACAAATTGCCTACAATGAACTATTGTTAATGAAACCAGACATTGCATTAATTGATCTGCGAATGCCTGGATTGGACGGTCTGGAAATAGTGTGTAAACTCTCAAGAGTTATTAGGACCAAATTCATTATACTTTCAATGCATAATAACAAACGGTACCAGATAGATGCTCAGGCTGGAGGGGCATTCGGATATCTCTTAAAAACATTTGGGAAGGCTGAACTGATTGATTGCATATCGCAGGTAGTTAATGGAGGAAGGTACTTTCCAACCTTATTGGAGGCATCAGACAAATCGCTATTTACGCCAAGAGAATTTGAGATACTAAAATTAGTAATTGATGAATTTACAACAGTTCAAATCGCAGAACAGCTAAGTTTAAGTCCATTAACTGTAGAAACTCATAGGAAAAATATCGGTCGTAAAACAAGTACGAATACAGTCCTTGGGTTAATCAAATTTCTACAAGAGAACAAAATTGAAGTATAAATATTTCATACAATAATTATTAATATCTACCAACAAAATTAAATCATACCTCATGCCATTGCCAAGAGTATTTATAAGTTTCGATTATGACAACAATAGTGAACAAAAATTATACTTTGCCGGACAGGCAAAGAACTCGAGAACCCCATTCAACATTGCGGATTGGTCGTCCAAAGAGAGTTTACCCCAAAAACAATGGGAGCAATTAATTCATGATAAAATTAATTGCTGTAACCTCCTCATAGTATTAGTTGGAAAAAAAACAGCATCTGCTATTGGGGTAACTAAAGAAATTGCTTTCGCAAAAGAACAAAATGTACCAATATTTGGTGTTTATGTAGACGGGGCAGGTATATTAACAACATTACCTAATGGTTTACCCAGAAATAGAGTGACTGATTGGAAATGGGACAATATTGCTTCAGCAATTGACCAGCTAATGAAAGAAGGTAAAAATAAATAGTTCACAATAAATAATCCTACATTAAATGACCTTTCTGGAATGGCTTTTTGGAAGAAACAAGGCGAATTATGTTGATCGTAGGAAACGAGTTTTCATCTCATTTGCCATTGAGGATGAGAAATTCAGAACCTTCCTTGTCGGCCAGTCAAAAAGCCATAATTCACCTTTTGAATTTATTGACATGTCAGTAAAAGAAGCTTGGGATGAAGATGAATGGAAAAAACGTTGCCGAACAAAAATAAAACGTTGCCATGGAGCTATAGTATTACTTAGTAAGAATACCTACCATAGCTCAGGAGTCCGATATGAGGTTAAGTGTGCAATTGAAGAAGGAATACCTATAGTTGGAATGCATATCAAAAAAGGAGATAAGGGAGCAATTTTACCAGAATTAATGAATAAAAAAGTCATTAATTGGACTTGGAATTCAATTGAAAAATTCATAAATACATTATAATATGTCACTTTACACAAGTACTTACCTAAGATCATTGACTGCAAACACACCTTTATTGGAAAGCACAAATATGTTTTCGGTGGGTCGGTCAAAAAACTCCTTTGACATCTTCCTTTCACATAGTTATTTAGATAGGGTCGTAGTGCAAGGCTTATATATAGAGCTAACCAAACTAGGGTACTCAGTATATGTTGATTGGATTATCGATCCTAATTTGGATCGTGCCAATGTTACAAAAGAGTCTGCAAAACGAGTCCAGGGGAGGTTAAAATCCTCAAAATCACTCTTATTGGGAATATCTGCGAATGCTACAATGTCTAAATGGATGCCTTGGGAATTAGGTTATGTTGATGGAAACACTTCAAGATGTGCTATAATACCTGTTTCTGACATGGTAAATCCTCCATCTTCTTATACCGGCGTGGAATACCTTTCGCTTTACCCATATATAGCAAAATTTCGTGACGTTAATTTCACCAATAAACTGTGGGCAATAGAAACATCAAACAAATACGTTCCATTAAATGAATGGGTTGTTGGTGCCCAACCTTTATACCGAGCTCATAATCTTTATTAATCATGAGAAAAGCCTTAATTGTTGGAATTAACGATTATCCTAGAGGAAATCAACTGAATGGGTGTATCCCTGATGCAAATAAAATGCAAAGCATATTATCGCGACACTTTGACGATTCTCCTAATTTTGCATGCAAGAAACTAATATCCTCCGAAACGACTATTACAATTGGCGCGTTAAAAGAATCGATAATTGAATTGTTTGATGGGCAGAGTGACGTAGCCTTGTTTTATTTTTCTGGCCATGGTTCTGAACCTACTAATAGTGCAAAAGCGTGTTTGGTAACTCAGGATGGTTTGCAGCATAATCTTGGTGTAGAATTCGATTTCCTTATAAATACAGCCAATAAATCCCAAGCTAGAGAAATTGTAATAATTTTGGATTGTTGTTTTAGCGGGGCGGCGGGTAACTCCGTATTCGTAGAAAATATTACTACTCTACGGGAAGGTGTTTCTATATTAACATCAAGCCATTATAATCAGGTTTCGGCAGAAATTTCTTCTGGTGGTATTTTCACCTCATTTGTATACGATGCTTTAGATGGTGGGGCAGGCGACACCACGGGGCTTATAACAGTTGCCGGGGTTTACGCTTTTGCAGATAAACTGCTAGGACCATGGGATCAAAGACCTATCTTTAAATCCTATGTAACCAAAATGATGACTTTACGTAAATGCAAACCTCAAGTTGAACTCGAGGTATTGAGAAAACTTCCCAATTACTTTGTAGATGAGACATATAAATTCCCATTGGATCCTAGTTTCGAACCAGATGCCGAACCTAAAAATCCAGAAAATGAAGCAATCTTTTTTGAATTGCAACAATACAACAGGGCTTCCCTTCTCGTACCTACTGAAGCGGACCATATGTATTATGCTGCAATGAACTCAAAAGGCTGTGAGTTAACACCGCTAGGTAGATATTATCTGCGATTGGCAATTGAAGGCAAATTATGAATCTTGGAATAACTGGTCATCAAAATCTTGGAAACTCAAGTGATATTGTTTGGATAAGGGATATATTATGTAAGGAAATCAAAAACCTTGTGATAACGAGAGGTTATTCTTGTTTGGCTAAAGGTGCTGATCAGCTTTTCGCAGAAATTATTCTGGAAAATAATATTGACCTAGTGGTCCTTATTCCATCTCAGCATTATGAGGAGACTTTCAAAGACTCTATAGATATGAGTAGTTTTCGACGTTTAAAGAATAAAGCTACAACTATCATTCAGCTGAACAATAAGGAGCCAAATTCATTCGCCTTTTTTGATGCGAGTAAAATTCTGGTTGATAATTGCGAGGTACTCTTGGCAGTATGGAATGGTAAACCTGCTGAGGGATTTGGGGGTACCGCGGATGTTGTATATTATGCAAGACTTCTTAAAAAGCCCATTATCCAAGTTAATCCAATATCCAAGGAAGTAATTTACATTAACTAAGAGTAATAAAAACTTTATGTTTCAGCTGAAGTTAACCTTTATAATATTGTTCTGCAGGATAATTAAAATAGATTGTAATTTTTTAATCTCATTCTAAGGTAAGAACCGAATCCAAAGCATCATCTGCATCCTTATGAATGAAATTTGATTGATAACCGATTGTAGTAACTATTGAACTGTGCCTATATAACTTCTGCAACATTTGAATCGGTATTGTATCTCCTGCAATTTGCGCGAATGTGTGCCGAGCAATGTGCATGGTTAGTGGCTTTTCAATCTTAGCTGACTTAGCCACATAAATACGTAACACCCTATCAATCGCGTTAAGCCGTGAAGCGATCATTCGTTGTACCTGGTAGGGATTCTTAGAATCAACATTTTTCAATTCTGGGAAAACAAAATCATCTTTATGCCCTTTTTGTCTTTCATATTGAGCCAAAATTTTCAACGCCTTCTCCGGGACTTTTAGAGATCCTCCTTTATCATTCTTTCCCATAGTGTATTGCAATCGCCCGTCCTGAAAGTCTGACCATTTCAACCTGAGCAAATCAGATACTCGCATACCCGCAAAATAGAAGGATACTAGCCAAAGGTTCCGCGCATGGTTTGGATTACTTTCTAATTCAATGATCTCAAGGTTTTGAACCTCCTTTGCACTGAGTCCAACCTTTGCGGTATCGGGGAATTTAATTTGAATTTTCCCTTTACCAAACGGATAGTACTTGGGATCACATACTTCATCCTTTATTGCCTGACTAAAGATGGAGCGGACAATAACAAGGTGATTGACTGCAGAACGCTCTGAAAGATTGTGTGTCTTTTTTAGATAGGCTTTAAATCGTTCAAGAAGGGTTACTGTGATATCCTGGAAAGCCACGTCCTGCTTTAAGAATTCTTTGAGATGTTTAACTCGTGGTTTGTCGGCACTGTATCGATTAAATTTTCCTTCCTCTTCCAAAGTTTTAAGATACAAATCAGCTTGAGCAAATAGGGTGGCTCCTGCTTTTGGTTTAATTTTTTGCTTAACTGCATTGGCGGTAACATTAGATTTCGATGTTTCAAGTTCTAATGAATTTTCTGTCGCTTGTGAGAGTTTAGAGAGCAACAGATTATTAAGTCGTGTTGAATTTGGATACGACTTTTTAACCTTATGGTTTTGCTTATCCCAGTCTGATACTTTTATACTATAATCTAGGTAGATGTAGGAGGATTTGCGATCTTTAGTGATTCGTATTGCAAGCGGGGAAGTGCCGTCCTTCTTGACTTCTTTACGAAGCACTATTTTTACGTTAGCCATTTCGATCTAAATATTTACTACAACAATACTACAACAAATTATGCATTTACATGGTATTTTATGGTGCGATAGTTTAAGAAGAGTATTGTAAATAGGGCACTTCAGGCCATGTTAAACCATATCAAACCATTACACGCAGGACTTAAAATCCTGTTGACTGAAAGGTCAGTACGGGTTCGATTCCCGTCTGGGGCACAAAACCTTCCTTATGGAGGGTTTTTTTATGCCCTGAAATGCAGTACTGGCGCGGTTTCTTATCTTTTGCTTGTTTTTTGTTTTCCCTTGTTTTCGCATGTTTTGTCCCCCAGTTGTCCCCCGGGGACAAGTATTGTGGTTAGATAATGGTATCTTTATGTAACCAAACGAAACTAAAAGCAAACACCCCCTGAATGAGCGTAACCCTAAGGCAAAAGAAAAACAGCGATAATAGTATTTCACTTTACCTCGACGTTTATAAAGATGGGAAACGCCACAAAGAATTTCTGAAAGAATGCAAACTCACAAAAGGAAGTAGTGTTGCAGATCGTGCAAATGACAAAGACCGTTTGGCATTAGCCAAAAAGATTGCTGTTCAGCGGGCCGCAGAATTGCAGGCTAATGATTACAATATGATCGCTGAGCATAAAAGCAAAGTCGATCTCATTTCCTACTTCGACAGTTATATCGCCTCATATACCAAGAAAGACATACGGAATGTCGTCGGTGTCACCAATGCCTTTAAAGAATTTCTAAAGCAAAAAGGACATAAGAATCTTTCAGTGAGAGGGCTTACCGAAGTCATGGTTAGGGACTTTGCGGAATATCTACAGAACAAATGTGAGGGTGAGGGAGCTGCCAGTTATTTCGCACGTTTTAAGAAAATGCTGAAGCAGGCGATCCGGGAAAAGATTATCCTGGTCAATCCTGCAATAGAGGTGACTATCAAACGCGATGAAAGCATCACCAAGGATATCCTTACCCTGGCAGAAATTCAAAAGCTAGCGAATACTGAAACTGCGAATGAGTCAATAAAGCAAGCATTTTTGTTTTCCTGCTTCACGGGACTTCGTTGGGTAGATGTGACTGCAATAAAATGGAAGCATATTGACCGCAATAACCGGATGTTGTCCATTGTGCAGGCTAAGACGGGTGTAAGAGTCACTATGCAATTGCATAACAGTGCCATAGGACTTTTGCCAGAACAAGGAAAGCCGGAGGAATTTGTCTACAAATTGCCGAGCCATACAGGAGCAGCAAAAACGTTAAAGGCTTGGGTAAAGCGTGCAGAAATCGACAAACACATAACATGGCACTGCGCGCGGCACTCTTTTGCTACGAACCTAATCACACTCAAGTCTGACGTAACAATTGTGAGTCAGCTTTTAGGCCATAATAGCTTAAAGTACACACTCAGGTATACGCATATCGCTGATGATCTTAAAAGAGCAGCTGTTGATAGTTTGCCTGAGTTAACCTTTTAAATAAAAACAATGTTAGCGAACTATAGTACATACATTAAAAAGATAGGAAAACCCAAACCTGAATATCAGATTCTTGCACATAAGCTAGCTGTGGAAGAATTTGTTGGATCAAATGAATTAGCTGTTCATTTAGGTCTGACAGCGGAAGACTTTCCCATGGATATGTTCGTAGACGAATGGCTGGAAAAAACACAGTATGTTAAATACATAAGAGCGAACATTGCGAATCAAAGGAAGGTTAGCGTTGATTGGAATGCCGGTTTAGATTTACTCCTAGCCAATTGGACAAACTTACTTGTTCAAGCATTTACTCCAGAAATAGGATCAAAAACTGAAGGCTATCTCTTGGGTTATCAAATGATGCAAATGGGAAACGGTTATCATATGCCGTGTATGATTTTTGATGAAGATGAAAATGCTGAAAACCCGTTCGTTGTGTACTGTATTGAAGAGATTTTAGAGGGAGCGGCAATGGCAACAATTATCCCGGAATTGGAAAAGGAACAAAAACAACTTTTGGGTAATGACGACATTCATAAAAGCAATTCGCCCCAGACAGACGTCACAGAAACTCCGGACGCGGGAGTGCAGAAGTTGGATCGCTTGGAAAAGATTCGATGGATGGGAAAAACACCTTCATTAGTTTATTTATTCCATCAACTGCAAGCTGCAGAATTAATTAAGGACGGAAATATAGGAGCACTTATTGGATCTGTTTTTATAGATCAAAAATATGCGGCTATTTCTAATAAAACAGTCAACAAATACCTAAGTGATTTTAGGAATTTATCTAAGAAGCCACAAGGAGCAAAACAAATAGATGAATTAATTTCACTTATTAAAAGCCTCCCTTAAAAGTTATAGCTGGTTACATGTTACCAGCTATGTATTCTTTTCTTTTCATGCCTGGCCGAATTTAGCCGTTACATCGAAGGAAGGATAGAATCACTATCCACTTTCTCATAACGGTGAAGATCATAGTGATGGATTTTTCTGAAAAGATAGAGGAAAGGCTTGCCAATATTGAGTTCAAACAGATAGAAGGCAAAGAGGTATTTAATCTCAAAGAAGTTGCTGCCTTTACAGGCATGGCCCCAAGTAGCATTTATAAGAAAACTTGTACGGGAGGAATTCCATGCTATAAGCCATTTGGCAAGTGCCTGTATTTTAATCGTGTTGAAATAGTTGCCTGGCTTCAACAGCATGCCAAGCCAACAACTGAAGCCCTGGCAATCGCTGCGGCTAATTACCTGTCATTAAATCATAAGTCCGGAGCAAAACGGAAAGCGGCTAACTAAGCCTGGTTCTCATCATGGGGGTATGTTTCCTTTTACCCCTTCTTTAATAAAATAGGATTAACTGGAAGACCCAGCCCCCAAAAACTAAAACCATGTTTGCTACGATCCTTAACCCAGACATTCTAACAGTGCCTGTACCTACACCAACGGAAAAGCTGGTCCGTTCATGTAAACGGGCAAAAAAAATGACTGTAAAACGAAATCAGAACTTACGTTATGCATCTCAGGTGAAGGAATGCATGATCAGTATCTCAGAAATGAGTGGACCAGATTACCTAGCCCTTGATCTGGCAGCAAGAAATGAACGTCGTGCATTGAAAGAACGGCTTGAAAAATATTATCGGTGCCTTTGTGGATGTGCCAGCAAAAGTCTATACCGTAAACGAACTGTCGGTCGCGAGGCCACTTTTATTACTGCGCTTACCTGCAGTCATCGGTTGTGCAACATCTGCAATATGCTTCGTGCGGCTAAAATGAGAAGAACGTTTGGCAAGTTCTTTATGAACGAAGAACGGAATGTTCCGGTGCAAAAAGCGCAGTTGCACATGTTCGAGCATATCCCCGTCAATACAAAAACGGTAATCAAGCTGGTGGTCGATAAAGAAACTGGCGAGCAGATCGAAGAATCCGAACGAAAGTCATTTACATCAGGTTCTGACCTACTTCGCAATTTTGACTTTATGCACTTGACGCTTACTGTTCCTCATGGCCCCGATGGATGGGATGGTAAAAAATATTACGCTAAAGAACTTCTGGAAAAGTTCAACATTATGCGAAAAGCAAGTTGGTGGGTTGAAATGGTTTTTGGAGGTGAGCTCAGCGTAGAAACCACACGAAGTATATCTGGGGGGCTGCACATTCATATTCACGCAATGATATTAGTGGATAAACGTGTGTGGGGAAGTCGAAACAAGTTGCAAGAGCAAATTATGAAGCGCTGGAATGCACTAACCGTCGATTCGACTCATCCGGAAAGTGAAAAACTAATTGATGGAGCAACGCCAGAAGGGAAGTTACGATGGGAAGGTATTCGTAAAAGTATGACCGGCTGTGGCGACAATTATTTCAACGACTTCATGCTGGATCTCGATGGTCGTGGAAGTACCATGATTGGAATAAAGAGTTTGTATTATCAGTTAAAACCGAATCAGATTGCGGAACGCAGTCAGAAGCGAACCTTTCAGGAAAATGGCAAAACCTATAGCTATTGCAGTAGTCGTTTCCCTCAGAGCATGGTAAAAGGAGTGATGGAATGTCTTAAGTATCACTTTGAGCCTTGTGTATTGGAAAATGACGATGGTACCCTGGATACTGAGTTTCTAAAAGAAGTATTGCCGAACATTTTCCGGCAGCGGTTGTATGGAAAGTTTGGTGGCTTTTATGGATTGTCGCAATTAAATGTGGCAGAGGAAGCCATCAGTCTAAATGAAATGGTTGAAGATTTGCAGGACACCGGAAGTGAGGCTTTTGATCCGCGAACGGGGCAGCCGATGGAGGATCGGGAATTCGTTTATGCCATTGCTGATTCGCGAAACATTTCCTTTTCAGAAAACAAACCGCTGTATTATCTCAACAAGAGTAATATCCGTCTGGAAATCCCTCCGGAGGTTGGGATGATCAGGGCAATCAGCATTTTAGCAGAATGGGGGTATCATGGTGATGGGAATGGGCAAAAATTCTAGGGGTTAAGTGCTAGATTCAGAAATAAGTGTTGATAATAATTCTGGACTCCAATCCGGGTAATCAAAACCAAAGGGATACTTTCAAATTGGGAACTTTCGGTACGCCGACAGCACGATCTGTCGCCCAAATAAGTGGATAAAAAACGCTATAATTTGCTTCAGCGTTTATTCAAGAAGGTCGTTGGAAAATAAGCTATTGAAAAAATATACGCAGGTACCGGGGAGGTAGAAAGTCGCGTATATTTATGAGTTACCTGCAAGCCTAAACGACCATCATCATACTATGAACTTTAAAGGAGGAGTAATAATTATCGGTTCTTTACTTTGGGAGGACACACCAATTCGATATAAATGGAAGACATTGAATCTGGAAAGTGTATACACCAAACATTTTGTTCCGGTGCCAATTCGCTACGGCAGACAATCATCTTCAAGAAGTGACACTTACACGATGATTTTTTCTAACCATATTTCGACACAACAAGGACAAGCCTATATTTTAGGTTTCAAAGACGATATTAAAAACGCAAATAACTTACAAAGTCAAGCGTTCGCTTTGGGAGCAGCCGAAGGTTTTTGGACGACCGAAAGCCCATCTATAAATAAAAGCTGGGGAACAGTTGGTTTATTAGTTAACCCAAAAATCGACACTAAGGACAAAAAGAATGCTGACGTGGTTCGTAATTGGTGGACAAAACTATACCAAACATATAGCAAGACCTTTGACCACTTGCAATATAGAATTGACGAAAGCGAAATGCCTGTTATAGACAAAGACGGTTTTCTACAAATACCGTGGACAACCGAAATGGACGACTTCGACTTTTTAATTGCAACACCAGTCGTTCCCAGACCGAAGCGACTTTTGACTTCAAAAGAAATTGCGGAACAAATGATAGCAAAAAATTATCGAACATATTTTGACAAAAACAGAGAAAATGATATTCAGACTTTCCAGGACATAGAAATTTTGGAACATCTAAACGGCTGACGACAAAGGCCAGCAGCAGGTAACACGGGTTTTGTGCAAGTGGGGCTGACAGTTATAGGCTGGACATTTGTATTTCAATGTGGCTTTTAGTTATATATTTTGGCTGACGTTTTCCAATTTCCCCACCTGACACAAAGCCCTAAACCGTTACCTGCAAGCCGACCCAACGACGGTACATCTATTAAATTTTATTACCAAACATGTCAGAAAAAGGAAGTGTATTTCAAAAAGGAGGCGGCGGGACAAACTTTGAACAAGCAATTCAAACAGCGTTCTTGACAACACTAATAATTGGGGGCAATGCACCATTGAATTTTGCAAATGAAATTATTGAAGTTGCATTTCAAACAACAAATAGAGGTTATGAAACAGACGACCTATTAGTAGTGGCAAAGTCAGCTATTGGACAGCATAGATTGTTAGTTCAGATAAAGAACAACATCACATTCTCAGCAGACAATGCTCTTTTCAAAGAAGTGATTAAAGCATTTTGGAAAGACTATAACAACACTGCTCTATTTGATAAAGCTAAGGACAGGTTAATAATTATCAAAAGTGGTTTCACAAAAGAAGAAAGAAACCATTTGAAGTCGTTGTTAGATTGGGCAAACACTCATGCAACTGAAACAGATTTTGTAACAGAGGTAAACAGGATTAAAGGAAAAAAAGACCGATTGGATTTTTTTAAAGAAAGTCTAAAAGAGGTAAACAACAATATCGCACTTACAGACGAAGAAATTTGGGAATTCCTAAAATGCTTTGATGTTTTAGAATATGATTTTACAAACCAAAACAGCGTAGATGAAATATATTTTCTCAACCTAATAAAGCTATGCAAGAACAACGAAACCACAGCCAACGAAAAAGAAATTTGGGCTTCAATTTCTTCCTTTGTTTCAAAGCTAAATAAGGACGGAGGCAGCGTTACAACCGCCAGTATTCAAGTAGAAGAACTTTATAAACATTTTGACACAAAAAAACTTAGCCCTTATTTAAAGTCCATTGAGAAATTAAGAAGCGACAGTGAAGTTATTCTTTTACCTCTCAAAAATACAATTGGCGGACTTCATCTTGACAGAAAAAAAATCAGTCAGTCCATAGCCGAGTCAGTAACCGATTTTCAATTCACGATTGTAACAGGAAAACCAGGGGTTGGAAAGTCAGCCGAAATAAAAGATGTTCTAAAAAACGAGTTCCCTTCTGCAAGCATTTTTGTTTTCAGAGCAGACCAGTTTAATGAACCCCACATTGCAAACGTTTTTTCCAGTCAAGGAGTAAATGAAACTTTACAAGATATTTTTTCTTGTATCTCACTTATTCCCGAAAAAATAATTTTCATTGACAGTTTAGAAAAGCTTCTTGAAGCTGACCCTGAATGTGCATTCAAACAATTGCTTGCTTTACTTAAACAATTTCGTGACATCAAAATTATTGGTTCGTCAAGAAAGTATGCAGTTGACTTAATAACTCAAAAATTCGGAATTGATAAAAAGGAATTAGGCAGAGCAGAAGTATTGCCGCTTGACGAAACCGAACTAAATATTGTTGCGGAAAAATTTCCGCAACTAAAAGGTGTTCTCAAAAATGAGAAAATCAAAAAACTATTGCAAAGCCCAAAATATCTTGACTTTGCAATTTTAGCTCTCAATAAATCAGATGATGATTACACCAACATTTCTCTAACAGAATTCAAGGACAAACTTTGGAATTCGCTTGTTAAGAACACAACAAATAGAATAAAAGGATTTCCCGCTAAAAGAGAAGATGCCTTTATGGAAATAGCAATTAATCGTGCTAAAGAAATGAAGCTATTTACAAAAGCAGAAAGCGGAGATAAGGAAGCGATTGATTTATTAGAGAATGATGAAATAATTTTTCAAGAAAACGATAATAGAAGATACTCTCCAACTCATGACATTTTAGAAGATTGGGCATTGGTAAAATATATTTCATCAAGGTATGAGGAGTTTCCCAATCCGAAAGAGTTGTTTGACAATTTAGGTAATGAGCCAGCGATAAGAAGGGCTTTCAGACTTTGGATTGAAGATTATTTAATTGACGACAGTAGTAAAATAAATGAGCTAATAAGAGCAACTATTTCTGATTCTTCAATTGAAGGATATTGGGCAGATGAGATTTTGATTGCTGTTTTTAAATCTGACAATTGCAGTTCTTTCTTTTCAGCTTTTGAAAAAGAATTACTTGACGACAAGACCTATTTCAGTTTTCTCAATAGCTGTATTCACTTGATAAAAACTGCTTGCAAAGAGAGTAGTTTAAATAGAAACAACTTTTCAATACTGCTGCCGATTGGTTCAGGTTGGACAGCCATGATGCAATTTCTTCAAGTGCATATCACAGAAGTAAATTTTCTAAGCCGTTCCATTTGCAATTTTCTTTCGGATTGGAATTACCGGTTAATGTTTCAGCGTTCTCAAACTGACGAACAAGAAATGTTAGCTGCTAAAGAAATCGTAATGCACTACCTAAAGCAAATTGAATCTGGCGATGAGTATTGGGAGCAAGAAATTATTAGGGACAAACCCAAAGAACTTGTTTCTCTACTATTCCAATTAGCACCTATTTGTAAATCTGAAATAACAGAACTTATTGAAAGGGCTTTCAAAAACAAAGAAGATAGAAACTCATGGAAGCTAAGTTCCTTTTATGAAAAGGTGATTGATAGTTGTATTTCAGGTTTAGGGAATCATGTTCTAATTAGAGAACTTCCCGAATTGGTTGTTCAAACAGCATGGAGAGAATGGAAACCTAGAAAGATAGTTGAAGACCCAGAACACAGGAGTATAACATCAATAATTAGAGGAAACCGATTGGACGGTGATGAGTGTTGGGGATTAGGTAGCAAGCATGCTTTTTTCCCTTCGGGTATTTATAAAACTCCGCTCTACAATCTTCTTTGGAATCACCCTCTTGTTGGTTTAAAGTTCGTAACCGAAATTATTAATTACTCTATTGACTTTTATGTAAAAGCTGAATGTGACTACAAGCATCAATTCACCGAAATTGAGATTGAACTAAACGATGGAACAAAAGTGAAGCAGTGGGCAGCGTGGGAATTTTGGGCTGCTTACAGAGGTTCAAGCGTTACACATTATGCAATTGAATCATTGCTAATGAGCTTAGAAAAATATCTTTTAGAAACAGCAGCACTAAAAACAGATTTAAGCAAAAGCAATTTAAAGTTTATGTTTAATTACTTGTTACTTAACAGCAACAGTGTTTCAATAGCAAGTGTTTTAACCAGCGTTGCAATTGCTTACCCTGAAGAAGTGGGAGAAGCGATGTTACCACTTCTCTCAATAGAAGAATTCTACGAATGGGATTTAAGTCGGGCACTTCAAGAATCTTCAACACTTGCACCGATGGATAACGAAATATCTTTTGCTCAAAAGGAAAGATGGGAAGCAAATCAGTTACCACACAGAAAAAAGTATATGCGTGGACTTGGAGATTTCATTGTTGACTACCAATTTAATATTCGGAAGTTAAACGCAGAGATTCACAAACTATTTGACAAGCTACAAGCAAGAATTAAAAGCGATGATATTATTTGGAAGAAGCGACTAAGCGAAATTGATGTTAGGAAGTGGGAAGTAAAAATGCACGATGCAGAACAGGGAAAAATTCTAATTCAACCGAAGTATGAAGAAGATGTAAGCACATTTATGAATTCCAACCAAGATTATTTTGAAGCACAGCAAAAATCTTTGAGTTATTCAAGCATCATTTCAAAAGCATACGAACTCAAAGAAGCTATCAATTTTGAGACATGGAAAGAATGTTACTTACATTATTTAGAAGGTAAGAACTCCGATTTCCTCTATGATAGACCCGTTTCATTAAGCATTATTGGGTTAAGAGATTTTGAAAGCGAATTAACCGTTGAACAAAAGCAATGGTGCTTAGGCACAATAAGAAATTCTATCACAGCAATTTTAGAGGATACTTTTAGTCATAATTACAGACTAAGCAGAAGCTACAGCTTAATGGAAAAACAAATTGCTTTGTCATCGTTTCATTACTTATTCAGTAATTCAAAAAACGAAAGGGAAACAAATGAGTTGATTGCCTTAATGACTTACACTTTGTTCGCACCATTTGGCGACCATGAAATAGACAAAATTGTAAAATATGTGAGAACAGTTCTTTTTGAGAAGTTTCCCACGGAAGCAAAAAGAGTTTGGTGTTGCCTAATCAAATACTCTGAATTCAGAAAATCTAATCCATACTTCCACGATTATCACGACCAAGAGAAAGTCAAAGCAAAAAAATTACAAGAACAAAAGTTCGTTGAGGAGCAGTCTGCGATTACCAATATATATATTGATATTTCAACAATTGATTTAAAAAAGCATGAAGGGTATCTTCTTGCAAGAGCATTTGTAATAACGCCATACACAACAAGCGAAAAAGTATTTTCTGATTTCATTCAACACTTCATTCCATTAATGATAGATGATTTAAAGTTTGAAGAAACCTATTCTTACAATATACGCAGAAATGAAAGACAGATACAATTTCAAGGAACACACGATGCACAGTTTTATATCAGAGACTTGCTTCTATATGCAGACATGTCTTTATCAAAAGCAGTGCTTGACTTAATTCTTAATCCACTATACGCAACTGATTTCAAACTTGGAAGAGGCAGAAATGACCTTTTTGAATTTTCATCAAAAATTCCAGAATATGTAATATGCCAACTTGACAACATTATTGCTAACTCTACGGATGAAGTGATGAACAAAAAACTAATTGATAATTTTTGGAGTGTATGGGAATACCTCTTTGAGAAAATTAAAGGTAGTGGTAAATCATTTCTTACCCCTACTCTCTTTCTTGACATTGGTTGGAAGAAAGAATCAACACACTGGAAAGCATTGGAAAACAAGAAAGAATTTTATCATCAAATGGTTAAGGATTTAGGTACTACAAGAACTCAATCTATGTTGAATCTATTTTCTACTTCTGGCGAACAAACATTTTTACCCGAAGGAATAAGTTGGTTAGTGGGTATTTACAAAGCGGATAAGAATGCTACCGCATCATTAATTGCACCATCAGCAGAAAGAATGATTGAACGACTTTTTTACAATCACATTTCAAAAATCAAGAGCAATAAAAAACTAATAGACGATTATCTTTGGATTCTTAATAGAATGGTTGACTTAGGTTCTTCGGAGGCGTATTTATTTAGAGAGAATGTCATCACATATAAGACCGTGAATTGATAATAAATCAGGTATCAACACGTATAAATTGACAAAGCATTTTAGGACGAAGGCCTGCAGGTAACATTCGGTTTGGCAATATGGCGGGGCGACGAATATGTTCTCAGCTTTTTGTTCGCTATCAGCAGCAGTCCGGGCTTGACTTTCACTATTGAGCTTTAGTTGTTATCTTCAGCATTAGTAATTCTATTCAGCAGCGGTTCCGGGCTGGACCTTTTTCAAATACCGCCACATCGCCAAGCCTTGAACGTTGCCTGCAATTATTTTAAAAGGCAAGAAGTACATTTTCTGGATTTCTCCTTGCACCTTGATTTTTGAGAATGTATACGATTTGGTATTTGACATTGGGCCAACTACACCAGGTTTTAATATAGACTTTGTTACGAAGGATAATCCACAGCGACCCAAGAACAGTGAGCATATAAATCGGGACATAGAGTTAGATTGGACAATTGAAATGCATGAGGGTATAATGACATTTAAATCAGTCGGCTTTAAGCAGTATGTACGATAACTTCCAAGACTTTTAAGCACACAAAAACTAGCACTTGAAGAACGTAGCGGACTATCTTTTGCAACCGTTACTGCTTGACCAACACTTCAGGCAACATGGGTTTGGCAAAAGTGAGGCTTTAGTGCTAGGCCGAACATTTGTACTTTCTAATATATTTTGTACTTAATTTGGACTTTAGTACTTTCTAAACCCCACCCTCACCAAGCCCAAAAACGTTAGCTGCAATGCCAAGACAACCATACAGTAGACTTGAGATACGATTGAACAAACCAAGAAACAATGGCAAAAAAAAATATAAAAAACAAACTTTGACTACTTTTATTGGCGGTGTCATCGACAAACTTTCATATGGGAAAATTGCTCTTTGTATTTTAGGAGTATTGCTTTTTTGTGCTGCATATTTTTGGCTTCTCAGCCCATATGGGCATGGGACGACATACAAAAATCTTACTTGGTATAGTGCAATTTATTTTTCTGTAATTACATTTTCTTCTTTGGGTTATGGAGACATAGCTCCAATTGGTTTTGGAAAAGCCGTTGCTTCTTTTGAAGTTTTGTCTGGACTTATTTTGGTAGCGGGTTTTGTTGGTAAAATAGCATCAGAAAGACAAGCAGCATTGCTTCGACTTGTTTACACCAGTGAACATCAAAGACGAATTGTTGAACTGGAAAAGGAAATTGATGATTTAGACGCACAACTTGAAACCGCCCTAACCGAACACAATCATGAAGAATTATATTCTCTTAGTAGAAATATTTATCGTTTTGTGGCGAGTATAAATAATTATCTTCATTTCCAGGCTAACCATGGGGACTTAGCTTCATTTGGTAACAACTCTGCATTAAGACGCCTTTATCAATCACTTTCTCAAATCCAACAAACAATTTATGATGCAATTAGAACTTATGGAACACAGCCAAGAACGTTAAGTAAATTAGAGCAAATAATGACTCGAATAAATGGTATTTCAACAACAATGATTACGTTTCATAATAATGACGAAAAAATCAACTCATTGCTCAACGATATTCAGCAAACAAACACAAATTTTGAAAAATGGAAAGCAGAGCTATTAAATGGAACTGCTGTATATAAGTTCAGGAATGAAATAACAGAGTTTCTATTACTTCGTGTAATGGAGAAAATTCCAAACCCTTTAACAGAACATTTTCATAAGCAAATCGCTTCGGACCTAGGAATACAAAATAAACTGGCAGAAAAGTGCATTGATGTACTTGTAAAAGACGGACGAATAAAACTAACGCCATGAACGGATAGAGGCACATGCAGCTAACACGGGTTTGGCAAAAGTGGCGGTTCTGTGCTCCGCAGACGCGTTTGTGGTTAATCAAACTTGGGTACTCCGCATCAACATTTGTGGTAAAAATCGCCACTTTCGCCAAGCCCGAAAACGTTGCCTGCAACCTTGACCGACCAAACTTAATAGCCAACTTATGAACTTACAAGATTTCATTGAAATAAAAGAAACCCAAAAGAGTATTGTAGACAAATTGGAGTATTTAAAATCGGAAGGACTACACTAGTGTCCGGTTAAAACAAGCTGATTTGCATTGAGTTACAATCCGGGTCTGTTTCATCTTGCAATTTCGTGGCCTGAAGTAGTTGATTTAAGGGCGTTTTGTCCAAAAGGGAGACACTTAGAATCTGTAGAATTTCGTAGATAGAATAGCCTGTCTTTAGTTTATTTTTCAATATACTAACTAGGGTGTAGGTTATAATTGCGATATAAACCTGGCATTTTACAGCATTAATTGTTGTGCCCCAAAATGTCGTTATCTGCAGGTGCTGCTTAATCCATTTAAAGAACAATTCAACCTGCCAGCGTTGTTTGTAAAGTGCTGCAATTTCAATTGCGGTTAACTCAAAGTTGTTAGTGATAAAGACGAACGTTTGCTGTAGTTCCTTATCAAAATATTTTACTCTTCGGATTGCTTCAGGGTATTTTTTCCCGACCACATACCCACTGAGTACAACTGTCTGGTCACATATAATGCCATGTTCTTTATCTGCTGGTGATGAGAACCGACGCTTAAAACGGGCATTGTCTTTAGGGCGCGTTACATAATAAGCTCCAGCTAAATGCACTCGATAAAGACGATCAAAATCCAGGTATGCTTTATCCATGACATAATAGCCTGAGGGCTCAAATGAGAGATTGTCCAACGCCTTTACGTCGTGAGTCAAAGCATCTGTAAGCCGCACGTAGCAAGGGATTGAAGTGCGTACATCATAAAGCGTATGTAGTTTTATGCCTCCTTTTGCTTTCCGGAATCCGGCCCACCAAAACACACTAAGGCACAAATCAATTGTAGTGGAGTCAAGTGCATAAACATTGCCATCAACATCCGGTAGAAAGTCCGGGTTCTTAATAGATGCTCTTGCGCTCGCAATCATTTCTTCCGCCAGAGATTGATAGATTCTATAATCCCGGGTTTCATTCGCCGATGCGAGATTTGAACGTGAAACACCTTTACCAAAACCCAGATGATAGTACTTCGATGAGTGGGCATTTATTGAAACCAATAGATCACGCAAACTATTTCGGCCACTTAATTGTCCGAAGATCATTACCATCATTTGATTCCAACAAGTGAAGTGACGAACCTAATTACCTCCATAGAGATCCACATACCGATCGAAGCTTCTGGAAGGAATCAGGACCGATAATTGAGCAAAAACATACTTACCAGTATTCATCGTGACGGATTTGATATTTCCAGATACAAGATCTGCCATTTCAAATCGTGACGGACAAATAATCCTCGCAACCCCAATCCTGGCAAAGGTTTCAGAAGAATTAAAATCCGCTCAACAGGACACTAGTGGAAGGACTAAATGAATATCTAAATTTTGCCTGTTCCGAAATGAGGTTAAAAAAAATGCCCACAAAAAAACATGACCAAATAATTGAACAAATAATCGCAAAATCTCCAAATGACCTAAATGACAAAGTAATAAGTGCTGAACATAATTGAATTATAATGGTCACGGTTCCATCGATAGGCAGCTCATCCATTCTGCCAAGCCTGCCTAAATCAAAATGCCCAATTGTTCAAAAATCTAAACATCGGATCTGACATCTCCTTTGCAGAAATAAACCACTGTTTATCTGATTCAAATTCCAGATGAAGAGCATTGGGCTACAATATTTTGTACCAATGGATGAGTGGTCAGGAGGAGTTTTTGCTTAGATTTGTTCAGGAAATGGCACCGTTCACGCCTGTGTGAACAATAAAATTACCTGAACAATGGGTAACGCGGAAATTGTACATACTGCATTAGGTCACCTGGAGCAATTGCTACCTGTGAAGGCTAAATGGAATGCCGGCAAAGGATTTGCTGACGGCCAAGTCTTGTTTAAACTGAATGGTAAGGAGCATTGCATGGATGCAGAAGTAAAGGTGGAAGTAAAAACGAATATGCTGCCCCGGTTACTAGACCTTGGTGGCCAGACAGCTCATTTTATGGTGATAGCCGAGACCATACAGCCCAAAGCAAAAGAAATCTTACGGGCTAAGCACATTGCATATCTGGAGGGTAATGGCAATATCTACCTCCATGAAGACACTACTTTCTTCTTTATTGATACCCAAAAATCGGCGGTCCCAAAGGAAAGGAGACGCCTGGCTGGGTTTACCGAGACAGAAACTCGCTTGCTTTATCAGTTCCTGCTCGACGACACGCTCATCAACTTCACCTACCGCGAGATTGCCGAAAAGACAGCCACGGCTCTTGGTGGTATTACACCGCTATTCAAAAAACTGAACACCCAGGGCTTTCTTGTGAAGGGTCGGGAAACAACCACACTCAAGAACAAACAGGAATTGGTAGCTCAATGGTTAGCTGCCTACGAAGAAAAGCTGCATCCAAAGCTGCCTTTGGGTCGTTTTCGATTTGCAGAAAAAGAGCGATTTGAAACCTGGAAAGGCCTTGAGCTGAAAAAGGGCAAGACCTGGTGGGGAGGAGAACCAGCTGCCGACCTGCTTACTCACTACCTAAAGCCTGGAGTATTGAGCATTTACACGCGCGAAGACCGCCTGACGCTCATGAAGAAGTATCACATTGCCCCCGACCCCAAGGGCAATGTTATTTTGCTGCACCCTTTCTGGCCGGAAAGGATCGATACGAATGAACTAACTGTACCGCCACTGTTAATCTACGCCGACTTGCTAGCCACCGGAGACCACCGATGTATAGAAACCGCCCAACTATTATATGAAAGAAGCTTGGCAGCACAATTTTGAGCGGCTCCGCCAAAATTACCAGCCTGTCTTTGATGGGCTGGAGTCAGCATTAGACAAGCTTGTCGTGGACTTTTACCTGATTGGAGCCCAATCAAGGGATGTATGGACGGCGCATTTGGACATAGATCACCGAGTTACCAAAGACATAGATTATTGCGTGTATGTGCCCGACCGCGCTACATGAGATGCCTTGACCCAATACTTAACTGGCGAGGGTGGTTTTCGACGCGACCCTAAGCTACCATACCGATTTTATACCGGAACGCTTATGATGGACCTGATTCCGTACGGCGGCCTACAAGAGAAAGGCGAAGCAGTTGTGTTGGAAGATCCAAGAATGGAGCTGTCTGTATGGGGGACTAAGACAATCCTAGAAGATGCGACCGTCAGCATAGGCAACTTCAAAATTGTAACGCTGCCTGGACTCTGTATCATGAAGCTTGTTGCCTTCAGCGAGAAGCCAGACATGCGTGCTAAGGACTGGGGCGACTTCATATTCCTACTCAATAACTACGGAGAGATAGCCGGAGATGCATTATATGTAGGCTCCTATGACGACCTGATTGAGGAGGATATGGAGCTGAATCTTGCTTCTGCCAGAATGCTGGGACGGCAAATGGCACCAGTCCTCAACAAAGACGAAGACCTTAAAGCGCAGATTGTCGCTACCTTACCCGGAAATGCGACGGATTCTCAAAGGAAGATATAGACGAAATGTACCTTCACCGAGACAGAGATGATAGACAGGCAACCAACTATAAACTCATCGCCGAAGCTCTGCAAGGCATTCTTGATTAGACAAGGGATACGCCAAACATACACTTCACTGCTTTTAAATAGCGGATTTATTTGAGGGTGGGAAATTGCTGTTGGGATTCCTCTTACCGGTGCGCTGAGCTTAGTCTGAAAAACATACGGTAACCCATATTTTATGAACTCTAATAGTGAATCTGATGCGACTCGTTTGCCTAGACTCAGAAGACTAGCATACTTACTTCTCCACCATGGGTCAGGTTTTCAAAAAAGCGTGATTATGGATGCAGGCCGCAAGGAAATCACTATAGATGTACTAGATTTTCCTACTGGCATTTACTTCCTGAGATGTTCCAGGATTCAACGGAGCGAAAGATTGCGGGAAATTTGTCAAGGTAACGGATTAAGGAAGTCAATTCTGATGCATTTTCTTGTTCGTGAATTGAAATTAAGCGCTGCCAGGGACGGATTAGATGCCTAAACGCAGTTTAAACTCGCTAAAAGTTTGAGTAAGAGCAGAAACTCTCGTATGTCAGCACATATTGTTGATTCAATTTGCTACTATGTGGGGTTAAAGGCTCCAATCATTGTAATTGTTGCTGCAATTCTCTGATAATCGCGTAGGAATACTGTAAACGAGATAATTCATGAGTGAAAATGCGTGAATGTGCATTATACCGAGTTTATTTGCGCCAGTGTAAGTATGAATGCGTGGATTCGCATCGAAAGCAGGTGCGAATGCATTGATTCGAGGAAGAAATGAGTGAGAGCAGGTGAGATTACGTAAAAAGTCGGCCTGATTCTTATCTAATCATGAAACTCAACATAAAAATATTATCATTGGAGTCTAAACCGCTTCAAAATGGAAATCCCTATTACTTACCTTATCATAGCATTAATTGGTCTTCTTCTTTATGGTTGGTTCTTAAGGATTGTTTTTGATGTGTCAACATTCCGAGAGAATCAAAAGCAAATAGCTAAGACCCTAACAATGATTTTAGAAGAATTGCGAAATGATAAATTAGAGTTTCCGGCAACAAAGCCTGTTCGATCATCAGATGACCCGTATAAAAATGCCGCGATTGCTGGTAAAATATCAGATTTGAAAAGGCGTTTCAAGGAAGGGGAAATAAGCAAAACAGAATATATCAGACAAATGAACGATTTGGCTTGATAGCCAAGAATATTATTCAGTTTACTTGTAATTTTATTTAAAAGTTGATAATCCCACGGTAATTTGAATAAGTACTAAAACTTGCTCGCTGTGAAACGCAAACCAATCCTGATATTCAGGTACAAAAATCCATTCATCATAATCGGTAACATCTCTTGCCGATGTACGATCATAGATTGTCATAAACTAGGCATTGCGTAATTTTTATTAAGAGTTTTTATCAAACCACAAATTAGCCCATCCAAATTCAAATTAAATTTACTTTATGCAATATGAATCTTGTAAGCGAGCTCAAAAGATCTTAGAAGCTAAGTCTTCAGAGCTAATGAAGCATTAAAAAAGGCATTGGCAAAAGCCGGTTTACCTATTACTATCTACGCTGAATATCAAATAAAGGGAAGAACCTTTTATTCTGTCTCGTCAAACGTTTTCAAAGCAATTACTTAGAGCGTTTTAGTGGAGGCGAATATTAGGTATCCCGTGAAATTTGGTACAGGGAATGCTAAAGTCGTTATTGAAGCCATATACAACATTGAACCCACAGGAGATATAGAATGGTTTACAAAATTTCTATGTAGTGAACAATTTTGTTACGTTATGAAGGATAAGGCTGGTAAAATAAGGAATAATATTTTGAGAATTGACTTATATCGACAATTGGATGAAAGAAAAGATTCAAATGGTTGGGAATTTACCGGCGGTATTTTTCATGCACTGTAACATTTTTCTTTAAATGGAGTCAACTTATCAGCAGATAAGTATGTATATGACATTATAGGTCTAAAATATCTCATAGATCTGGATATTATTGCTTTCTTTCTGAATGAGTTAATTCCCAATAGAAAAAAGTGAAAAGCCGCTGTGGGAAAGGCTTTGATGTAAGAAGGTACAAATAAGGTACAAAAGCGTATAAATTCCTAAACACGAATGTTTGACAGTGATTAATTAATAGTTTCTACCTCGTCGTTTTCATCATCAGCTATGGCATCAAAATTGTTGTCTTTAAATGAACTGCTAAATATATCTCTGAATTTATTTTGGATTTGTTCGATTTCAAGGTCATTTAACATAATTAAATCTTGGCGTTTCCGCTTAGAGATGATTCCGTTGTTTTGATGCATAAATTTAATTGCTAAGTCTATTAATCTATCAGGCATATCAACAATTTGTTGAATTTCCTTTTTTATATCATCATACTTAAAGAGAAATTCTAATTCAAGGTGAAGATCAATTTCGATAGATTGTTCTAAAGTTTTTGCAAGATATATACATTGATAAGTAAGATCTGGAAATCTGAAATAACTTTCGACCTCATTGGGATTGAGAATAGTTAATTTAAAATCGTCGCTCATTTCATATTTTAATCGCTTCAGTAATGGCATTGAGTAATTCTCCAAAGCAATGTCATAAGCTCTGAGATCAGTTAACATTCTAGCTGAAATTGGGATGATTACCCCTTCGGAGACTATCTTGTCTCTTGCCAACACATCATGTATTAGAAATCTATGCAGTCTACCATTTCCATCATTAAATGGGTGGGCAAAAACAAATCCAAAAGACAAAATTCCAGCTTTAATAATACTTTCAATATTTTCTGACTTAATTGCGCTATTCAAGTAGCCATTCATTATTGAATTTATAATTGATGGTGGGGGACAAGCGTAATGCAATTTTTCTCTATAATTGATCGTTGTTTCTCCTACGTAGTTTTGGAAATCTCTAAAACCTTTATCAGCGAATCGTTCTTCAATTATTTCATTTTGCAACTTGACTAAATTATTCTCTGTTAATGTTTGATTTATTGACTTAGTTCCGGCCATTCTTAATACATGAATAAATCTATTGACTCGATCTTGCGTCGGAACTTCTTTTTCAATTTTATAGGAGGATTTAGTTTCTTTTCTATATAAATAATTAATTGCTCTGTAAAAGACCTCCTTGGAAAATTCTTTAGTTATTTCCTCAATTTTGGATTGATAATTAATGTTTAATACGATATCAAGTGTTTTTGTTTTTCTAATTATTGGGCAATAATTTTTATCACCAAGCAAATTATCATTTATCTTCCATCTCTTATTTTTTACGATATTACCTATAATATACTTTTCTTTTTCTAGTAGGTCTATATAATTTCCAATCTTTACATCTGGAATTTCTAGTTCTATTTTAGTTAGAAACTCATATAAGAAACCTATTTTTCTTTCATATTTCCCATTGGGTTTAGATTTAATGTGCAACTCAATTTCATTTTTGGATATTTGTTGAAAAACGAAATATAAAAAATCCAAAGACAAATCGTCGTACTTTAGGGCAAATTCAATATGGCTAATTGCATCATCATTGGGTTGATAATGTTTAGGATACCATTGTTCAACATTTTCAAATTCATCAGTTTCCTTTTTATAACTAGAACCAATATAAGAAACGTGACTTAATTCAAATTGTTCAAGTTTATATCTATCTTTCAACCAACTATTACCTGCCAACTGCATAATATTTCGTTTTAAATTATTTTTCTGCTAATCTTAAATAGATTGAATTTCTCTAAAAGATATTAACACCATCTAGAAATTATCTAGTTAGAATTCCTTTGAAGATATCAACATCCTCTAAAAGTTATCTAGCTAGATTGAATTTCTCTAAAAGGCATCAACATCCTCTAAAAGTTATCTAGCTAGATTGAATTTCTCTAAAAGGCATCAACATCCTCTAAAAGTTATCTAGATTGAATTTCTCCAAAAGGCATCAACATCCTCTAAAAGTTATCTAGATTGAATTTCTCCAAAAGGTATCAACATCCACTAAAAGTTATCAAGCTAGATTAAATTTCTCTAAAAGGTATCAACATCCTCTAAAGTTATCAAGTTAGATTGAATTACTCTAAGGTATCAACATCCTCTAAAAGTTATCTAGCTAGATTAAATTTCTCTAAAAGGTATCAACATCCTCTAAAAGTTTCTAGCTAGATTGAATTTCTCTAAAAGGCATCAACATGCTCTAAAAGTTATCTAGCTAGATTGAATTTCTCTAAAAGGCATCAACATCCTCCAAAAGTTATCTAGCTAGATTGAATTTCTCTAAAAGGCATCAACATCCTCTAAAAGTTATCTAGCTAGATTGAATTTCTCTAAAAGGCATCAACATCCTCTAAAAGTTATCTAGCTAGATTGAATTTCTCTAAAAGGCATCAACATCCTCTAAAAGTTATCTAGCTAGATTGAATTTCTCTAAAAGTCGTCAACATCCTCTAAAAGTTATTTAACTAGATTGGATTTCTCTAAAAGTAGATTTAGTCCAAATTATACTCTTCTGAGAGAAACATACGCAACCCTTCGAAATCAGGAAAGACCGTAAAATGGTTAATTCCCATGATTTTTAAATATTCCTTTATTTCGTTTTTAGTAACTCCATTGCGTAATAGTTCTACTTTCTTTACACAAGAAGCAAAAGTTGGCATTTGATCAATCATTTCGTTATTATCTGTTTGAACCGTAAAGAGGCCTCTTTGAGCTGATATTCTATCAGAAAAACGGGGAGAAATGATAACAAATGGAGTTTTGTAATATGGATCGAAAGAAGAAAGATCTGTCGTTATGAATGATTGGCAATAATCCTTTATGCCATCCGAACTTACTAGTGGATTTAGTAGATCGGAATTTCCCAATGATATAAGATTTAAATCATGAGGTTTAAGAACCCATATACAAGGACTATCGCCTACACCATAAACAGCGAAATATATTGCTATGTTAAGACTTTCAGTCCAATCCAAAATCCTAGTTGGGAATCCATAATGCCGCATTTGAAATAAGGTTTCCCAGGAGGGAGTATTAGGGTTTAAAATACCCTTCGCGTTTATTGTAAAATCAAAATAAATATTATTTTCAATTCTTCGCAAATCTTCCAAATTCCAGGACTTAGATTGTTGCTTGACAAATAAAGATGGACGAAGATTCCAAGCACAATTAGCCTGTCCTCGATATACTGGATATTGCGGAACATAGTGAGCCACTATTCCGGAGCAAACAGAGCCACCATTCCGGAGCA